>Ga0209236_1000052_pt1 | contig 50792 bp, 41 predicted proteins | sample GraSoi013_1_40cm_FD_185819 | JGI IMG/M metagenome (GOLD analysis project Ga0209236, IMG submission 185819) | Grasslands soil microbial communities from the Angelo Coastal Reserve, California, USA - Sample 09_27_2013_1_40cm (SPAdes) (version 2) | ecosystem: Environmental > Terrestrial > Soil >... | reverse complement strand
TCCCTTCCGAGCTCCAACAGTACGCAACCGCCCAGAGTCACACTCAACCCAACAAGCATCCCACTCTCAACGGTAGCGCCAACAGCCAACGCCGTCTTGACAGTCTCCGCTAACTCAACAACTACGATAAGCCAGTTCCTGATCAACGTAAACGGAACGAGCGGAACAATCAGCCACCAAGCCAAGCTTCTCGTAATTGTCGAGCCCCCAGACTTCATCCTCTCCGCCAACCCAGACAACCTGACGATCTTCCAAGGCGCCTCCAGGAATTCGACCATCACGGTCACCGGCAGAGGCGGCTTCACAGGAACGGTCGTTCTTCAAGCCCAGACACAGCCTTTCGGCACAGTCGTAACCGCAATTCTCAACCGGACAATTCTTTCACTCAACTCGACAATGCCAACCGCAACCTCCACGCTGACCGTTGACACCACGAACTCTGTCCCAGGAACCGCCACAATCTATCTCTCGGCGACCAGCGGAACGGTCTCTCGGAACGTCTACCTCTTCGTCAATGTAACAGGCCCAGACTTCCGCATCACCGCAAACCCTACCTTCCTAAACCTCCGACAAGGAGAGACGGGACAGTCAACGATCAGCCTAACGAGCGTTCTGGGCTTCACGGGCACTGTCAATCTCTCGACCAGCGTGTATGGCTCCGTTTCGGCCATCCTCAGCAACACCAGCCTCAACCTCACATCCGGCGGACAGGCCAATTCAACCCTCACGATAACGGTCTCCGCGGCCACGCCGCCGGGCTTCGACTCGATCTACGTGACCGGCAACGCCGCCAACAGCCTTATCCACACGGCCTATGTGCAACTCAACGTCACCGGACCAGACTTTACGCTCTCCGCGAGCAATTACTTCCTGAGCCTCCAGGCAGGCCAGACCGCAAATTCAACTCTCACACTATCCTCCCGTGGAGGATTCTCCGGCACAGTAGCCCTCACCGTCACAACGTTCGGACCAGTGCAACCAACAGTCAACCCGTTCAGCGTAACCGTCAACGCAACCCAGACCTCTGCTACCGCCCTAGTCACGGTCACAGTGGCGCCCTTCACTCCCCCGACCTTTACTCAGGTCTATGTTACAGCGACCAGCGGGAACATCGTACACACCGTTTACATTGAAATCAGTATAACCGGTCCCGATTTCAGCATCTCGACAAACCCGAGCGTGCTCTCGATTCCCCAGGGAGGCTCCGGACAATCAACAGTATCATTGTCCAGTATCGACAATTTCTCGGGCAACGTCACCCTATCTTCCTCATCGCTCCTACTCACCTCGTTCAGCGCTAACCCGGTCAACCTCGCATCTGGTGGATCCGCGGTCACAACATTGACAATCCAGGCCCCATTGAGCACAGCCCCTGGCAGCTATTTCATCGGGATAACAGCCAATAGCGGCCCACTGACCCGTTACACCCAAGTCTATGTCAACGTGATCGGCCCTGACTTTTCAATAACAGCCTCCCCCTACTTCCTATCGATCCCGCAGGGTGGTAGCGGGAATTCCACTATATCCCTGACAAGCATAGACAACTTGAAAGGTACAGCCACCCTATTCGCCCAGTTCTCCGGTCCAGTAACGGTCTCGCCAAACAGTACTACTGTAGCCCTCTCACCAAACTCTACATCAACGACGACTTTCAAATTCTCGACCGGGGTCAATGTTGCTCCAGGATACTACTATGTTGACATATCCGCTAGTCTAGGATCGATAACGCATGACGCCTACGTGTCGATCCAGGTCACCGGCCCAGATTTCAGCATCTTTTCCAACCCGGGTTCACTAACCCTCCAGCGAGGCGCTTCGGGCGTCTCGACAATCTTCCTCAACAGCCTCGACAGTTTCAACGGGACCATCTCCCTCACCCTCACATCCTACGCTCTAACCGCTACCCCGTCCAACGCGACACAGAGCCTAACACCTGGCGGCACTGCCAGCATCACAATCACGATCCAAGCCCCCGAAACAACACTACCAGGCACATACTACGTCTTGGTGGACGCTATTAGCGGAAACATCCGACACTCTACCCAGATCTTTGTCCAAGTCATCGGCCCAGACTTTAGTATCCAGGCCAACCCCGCCCAGCTGTTCATCCACCCAGGAGAATCGGCGCAGTCCACAATTCAACTGACCAGCCTCAACGGCTTCAGCGGCAACATAACTCTCTCGGCCTTCGTATTTGGAACCAATTTCACTCTAAGCCCCGTCAACGTAACCCTCAGCCCTGCCATCGTCACACTCAGCCCAGGCGCAACTAGCTCAGCCACTCTCACCGTCTCGTCCACTCTAGACGCTACAGGCCAGACCTTCAGCATCTACATCAGCGCAGCAGGCAACAATGAGACCCATTCCACTTCAGTCTACGTATCCATAATCGCACCCACGTTCAACCTCTCTTCAGACCCCAGCTTCCTGACCGTACCTCAAGGCGGCTCCGCAACAGCGACCGTCACAGCAACCAGCATCAACAACTTCTCCGGAAACGTCAGCCTATCTGTCGGCTCTCCCTTCGGCATTACGGGATCGCTCACGCCCCAGAACATTACTCTCTCAGCAGGAGGATCAGCCACCTCCACTCTCAACCTGACCGTCCCGTCCACAACATCGCCCGGCTTTTACACTCTGATCGTAATGGGAAGAACCGGCACACTTACCCGGTTCGCATACGTTGAGGTGCAGGTGACGGGACCAGCGTTCACCCTGTCGGCTAGCCCCATATTCCTGAGCCTGACCAGAGGCGGATCCGGCAACTCAACCATCACACTGAACGGATCCAACGGATTCTCCGGAACGATCAGCCTCTCAGCCTCCTCCCTCCTATCGGGGCTGACGACCAGCCTAAGCCCGACGAGCGTGACACTGAACTCCACAATAACATCAGCGAGTTCCCAACTGACTCTGACCGTCTCAAGCGACGCCCCCGCTGGCTTCTACCCGGTCGGAATCACCGCTACAAGCAGTGGCACCATGGAAAACATCACAGTATACGTTCACGTCAGTGGCGGAGACTTCACCCTCTTCGCGAGTCCCTCCTCTGTCACCCTCTTCCAAGAGGGATCAACCTCCACCAGCCTGATCGTGTCCGGGATCAACGGGTTCTCAGGTCTAGTAAACTTCACAGCCTATTCCCTTGGCTATGCGCCAGGCCTTCAAGAATCATTTTCTCCTCTAAACGTCACCATCTCACAATCGAGCCCGAATGCCACCCTGACCATGACTGTCTCAGCACCCTCCTACACGCCATCAGGATCGTACAATATCACGGTCGTCGGAGTCAGCTATGCCAGTGGAGGCTTTGAAGCCCACACCATCATGATCCAGGTGACAGTCCTAGCAAGGCCCGATTTCACAATCACCGCCAGCCCCATTTTCATCAACATCGTCCAAGGCACAACAGGCTCCTTCACGATCAGCATGACAAGCAACCACCTCTTCTCCGGCAACGTGAGCCTGACCGCTATGCTGACCCCTCCGGGTCCCGTCGCATACTTCTCCAACAACACAGTCTTCATCGGAGAAGGGTCGATAGCAGTCTCTACGCTCACAGTCGCAGCTGGAAGCAGCCCGGCAGGATACTATAATGTGACAACCGAAGCCGTAGCCGGAAGCCTCTCCCATCAGGTTGTAGTGAACATCTACATCGCGCCAAAGCCTGACTTCTCCATCGCAACAGGCTCGACTGGCCTAATAATCGTGTCCGGAGCCTCGGCCACCTCAACAGTATACACATCCCCGATCAATGGCTTCGCCGCCCCTGTCACCCTCTCAGCGACCGGACCCGCTGGCTTTACCATGAGCTACACCATCAATCCAATCCTAGGCGGCTCAGGAACCGCAACCCTGACAGTCACTGCGGCCAGCTCGGTCGCCGCGGGCAGCTACATTATCACGGTAACCGGCAACAGCGGGAGTATCACCCACTCCCTAACCCTCAATGTCACAGTAGCCTCTTCCTCGAAGCTGACCCTTTCGGTAGTCCAAGTCTCTTGGACTCACAGGCTCAGCCTCGGCAAAAACGGCGGCAGCCAGACGTTTACCATGACGGTTAAGAATACAGGCAAGAGTCCGGCCTATGTCCAGCTACTCGCAGCCGGCAACTCAACCAGCCTCACATCATCCTTCAATCAAGAATCAGGTGTAACGATCCTATCTCCCGGACAATCAACCACGATAAGCCTCAACCAGCTATTCAACAACAGTAGCATCGGCTTGAAGTTCAACTTCACAATCCAACTGCTCTACGGGACCAGCATCGATGCAACCGGAAATATCCTCAGCCCGCAAACCATCCAAGCGGTCAAAGGCTCCTTCACCGTTGTAAGATAGCCTCCAGAGACACGTCTTTGGGGGAATGATTCGATTAGACTATCTCCCCATCGGAATTCCATACTCTGGTCCTACCTAAGCCTCTCCAGAATCCTCACGTCGGTTCAGTGGACGTTCAAGTGCACGGGCCATCCAGACTCTCCACGGGCCCCTGCAAGGTTCGGGTGACGACATTCGACCCGGAAAAATCGCCCGAAATAAGCCCAGAGCAACTATCAGGGAGGAGGATCCCATGTGATGCCGAGTTCACGCTTGCATGATCCCATCATTAAGCTAATTGAAAAACGCTGATTCGGCTGTTCTGCACGAAAAACCGATATTCTAGCCCGGAAGCGTTTCAGATAGTAAATGGACTTCTTCCTAGAATTTAAAAAAATCTTTCCCGCGACACAAAACAACCCTGAGGACTTTCCTAGAACTCGGCCAGATACACTATCTTCTCTTTTCCTACTAACTATTTCTCGACCCCCCCGGGGGTAAGTCAAAACAAAAAAAGTCCTTCACACTTCTGCAAAGCACTCCCAGCCAGAACACCCCACGACTCTGACCCAACAACCAGCAACCGCGAGAACCTCCCAAAAACCCTTCAACCCCGAAAGCCTATCTATTCAAGACCCTCCCACCCGATTCTTCACGAAAAATGCTCTCAATAGGCTCCCTGAAGCTCTCCCGGGACCCGGCAAGGATCAACCTCCTCCTCAACCAAGCTTCCCCCATAATCCTCACCAGCCTGATGAGCCTCGTCATCTTTCACGGCTACCTCTTGATCCAGCAGAGCAACGGCGGCTCTGATCTCGTCAGCGCCGACATTCCGAAGAGCCTGATCCTCCTAAACGGTCAAAACCCATACTCCACACATCCCTGGGCCTCCCCCTATCCACCCCTCCTGTTACTGACGGTTTCAGGAATTATCCGGCTCACCGGACTCTTCGCCTCCCAATCCTCCCTCGAACTCATCAGCCAACAAATCAGACTCCTAGGCCTATTCGCAGACGCTGCGGTCGCCCTCATCATCTACCTCTCCCTGCGCTCCCGAACCAGCGACGCTCTTCAAGCACTGATCCCGGCCAGCCTCTTCTTAGCTCTACCCGCCATCAGCACATCCCCGCTCTACTTCTTCCACAGCGACGCCTTCGCCTACCCTATTCTAGCCCTCGCAACACTCACACTAATCCAGCAACGATACTTCATCGGGACGACACTCCTGGCAACAGCGACGATCCTCAAGATCCACCCTATCCTAGCTCTCCCCCTAGTCATGATCTGGCTGATCCGAACCCGAGGCCTACGCAAGACCCTGCCAAGTTTCGCAACCTCTACAATCATCACCACCCTGGGCCTAATCCTGCCCCTAACTATTCCCGGCTACCAGCAGTCCACCATAGGATTCAACCTCACCAACCAAGGAAACGGAACAACACTCACCATGATCGGTCTACTCAACACAATCCTACCTTCAACAGTCCAACTCACACCCCCAGAATTTTTCACCAACCAGATCTGGATCGCCACAACAGCAGCCCTATACACTGTCATAGTTGGTACAGTCTGGACGAAAGCACGAAACCTTAGCTCGATCGACGTAGTCCTGTTGGGACTCGTCGCATGGCTGATCCCCCTAAGAATCGTATACGCTCATTACATCGTCTGGGCGATCATACCTTTCCTCATGCGAGGAAGACTCAGACAGACCATCGTCATAACCGGACTCCTCCAATTCGCAGACACACTAGCCTACTGGTCCTCCACGCCAAACATTAGCCCCATACCATCGATCGTCGCATCCTACGGACCAGTCCTCACCAGCATCGTCATAAGGATCATCGTAGCAACCGGACTAGTCTTTATTCTAAACTCCCTGAGAAAAAATCCTGCACTGCTACGTCAAGAGCCAAGTTTACAACACGGAACTGTCCTCTAAACGGTAAAGGATAGCCTCATGGCCGTCCAGTCGCGAGGTATGTGAATCCAGCTCCCTCGCACTCCGCCCTGGTTCTGAGATTCCTTGTGTCGAAGAGGACGGGATCGGGATTCATCTGAGCCTTCACCTCGGAGAGATCAACCTGTCGAAACGCGGCGTGGTTCGTCGCGATCACAACTGCATCCACCCCCTTAACCGAATCGAGAAGTGAGCCTGTAGAGGTGTACTGAACACTGCCCACCTTGATTGTCCCAACAAAAGGATCGTACACAACCACCTTGACGCCGAGTCGTCGGAAGATCTTCAACAAGTCCACGCTAGGACTTCTGCGCGTGTCCTTGACTCCGCCCTTGTATGAGAGACCCCAGAGCGCCACCTTCACCTTCCGCGGATTCTTCTTCAGCTTCCGGAGAGTCTTCAGCAACCTCTCGACAGTATGCTTCGGCATTCCATTATTCAGAACCTCAGCGGTCGAAACCATCCGTAGCGGGAAGCCTGCCTTCTTCGCCTTGTAGACTAGGTAGAATGGATCTTTAGGAATGCAATGCCCGCCCACCCCTGGTCCCGGATAGTGCGACATGAAACCGAAGGGTTTCGTCGCCGCCGCATCAATAGCCTCGATAAAATCTACACCCAATATTTCATGCAACACCGCTAGTTCATTGACCAGGGCGATGTTCACGTATCGAAACACATTCTCCAGCATCTTAGTCGCCTCCGCAACGGATGGACCACTAACGGCCACAACCTTCGCTTGGAGAATCGTGGTGTAGAACGCTGCACCCAGCCGCGTGGACTCTTCATCCACGCCGCCTACAACCTTAGGAATGCTCCGGACGCCAAACGAAGCATTCCCGTAATCGATTCTCTCGGGAGAGTAGACTAGTGCAAAGTCCTTTCCAGCAGTCTTACCGCCACGTTCGAGGAGTGGCCGAAAAACCTCCTGAGTAGTGCCAGGGTAGCTGGTGCTCTCGACAACTATCAGCTTGTAATCGGTTAGCTGGCCAGAAAGGCTCTTGGCGACAGACTTTAGAAACGAGAGATCGGGATCCCCATCCTTCTTCAAGGGAGTTGGAACGCATATGATCGCTATATCCGACCGGGGCACCGCCTCCGACATTTTAGTGAAGGCTTTGATCTTGCCAGAGCTTATGAGAGAGGGCAGAAGTTCCTCGCTGTACTTGTCCTCGACATAGCAGACCCCCCGGTTGATCTGCTCGACCTTGTTCTCATCAACATCGACTCCGAGAACGCTGAAGCCTGCTTGAGCTGACGCGACAGCCAGCGGCACCCCCACATAGCCTAATCCAATAACACATACCGTCGCATTCTTGGAAGAGATTCTGTCTGCTAGAACCGAAGCGCTATCGGCCAACTCTCAGTTGGCCCCTAGGAGCTTGACCAGATCTCCAGCAAGTCGGACGAGACGCGTTTCCATGAAACTACTAGTCTAGTTCCGCGTATTTCTTGCTTCGCCGGCGAAATCCTCAATAATTGTCGTCGTTGGATTCAGAGCTTACTGCGAGGCAGGCTTCTCATCAGGCGCCGCTGCAGGATCTTTCTTCTTTTGGGCCGGCATGATTCCAGTTATGACGGTCGTCACATTCGTCGGGATCTGTGGTACTGGTGTCTGGGAAGACTGAAGAACTATCGACCCGGATGGTTCTTGGGGCCGCAGAGCGGGGATTGGCTGCTGAGCTAGCGGTCCGACCTGCTCAACCGTGAGACCCGTAGGCATTTGAGGCCTAAGATCATGCAATGGACGTTGAGGAAAAATCGTTCCCGTTTGCATGGGACGAGGACCCTTCATAGGAGCTTGACGGTTGGGAGTAAGCTGATCGAGAACGGAGGTCTTCGCGGCTTCTCCACTAGGCGCGTTAACTGTAGTTGGCTTCTCACTACCAGACCCGGGAATCGATCCGAAGCTCAGTCGTCTATCAGCCATATCGGCCTTCAGAGCGGCAACCACTGGATGAAAGTCCATGTTCGGCTTAGCGCTCTCGTAGGCAGGCTTCGTCATCACCTCGACCGACATCTTGACCTTCGGAGCGGAAGGAGCGACATCTAGAGAAATCGCGCCGAATTTCTTCTCTCCATGCCTCCTCCGCATGAACATTAGACTTGAGATGGAACCGAGGACAAGTAGGGTCCCGAGCATCCCCATTATCAGACCGTCTGCCCGGAAGACGCCGTTGACATATTCGCGGAGGTACATGTTGTTCAGATACTCCTCTACAATCCAGAAGGATAGAGAGAGAATGAGAAACGATTGGACCGTTATGATGATCTTAGAAGCAGACCCGTGTCCAGCCGTGGATCCCGTAGTTACGCTCGAAACCAACCCGGAGCTCCCTCGCAACTACTTCAACCAAGCATTCGTTCTCTGTTAAGATGAATGAAACCAGCGACGACAATCCCCAGTACCCGGAATCAGAATGGAATCGAGAACTGGATGAGAGAATCCTTGATAACGGATTAGAGTATCGAGACTCTTTTTATCCCTCTCCATAAGGAGCGAAAGAAGGTGGAGGATGAACGCTCTCATCGAGAAGAGTCTGGATCTTCGCTCCCAGACCCGAACCTCCCTCATATGTAGCCATTGAAAACCGTAGCCGACACGAATAGAGTGAGAAGCAAATGAGTGCAGTTCAAAGTTTAGACCGCAGGTGCCTTGCAAGCGTCCTAGTGGCTCTGTCAATAGCCAGTCTGATACTCCTATCGTCGTCTGGAAGGACCTTCGCCGCTCCTACGGGCGCTAACTTTGATCATATCGTGATTATCGCGATGGAGAATCAGAATTACGCGGATGTCTTGGGTGATGGCACTCCTTCGGGATGCCCCTCGAGCGCAGCTCCCTTCCTCTGTGGTCTGCTTCCCCTGGGCTCCACGATTCCCAACTACCACAGCTACTGCATGGGGAGCAGCGATCCTGCCTGCACCGGTGCCGGGACGCTTGACAATCCGCCCTGTTCCGCCGCTTGTTACACCGCCATTACTTCCGGTGCTACGTATAGCTCGACTGATGGTCTTGGTAATGGAACTATCAGCGCCACAAACATTTTCGACAGCCTGTCTTCCGCTGGACTCTCATGGACAGAGTTCTGTGAGAGCAGCTGTGGCAGAGGACCGGACCATTCACCATGTCTACAATACGCTGACACCGCGAATAGTCCTAATTGTGTGACGCTGTCAGGAGCTTTGATCGGTAACTCTCAAGTGCTCGGTAGTACGTCGAACTATGTCTGGATAACTCCGACCGACGGTCACAACATGCACGACAACACTGTATCTTCCGGCGATAGCTGGCTCAAATCATTCCTTGTCGGCTCAGGCTCGATCGCGAGTCCAGCATCAGGCTCCCTCCTCTCGTCTGCTCTGTTCACGAACCCTAGTTTCCACACGCTGCTCTGGATCTGGTGGGACGAGTATGATCCCAGCCCGAACATCCAGTATGGCTCGATGATAAGTAAGGGATTCATCTCCACATCCAACAACTGGGACGAATATTCCCAGCTGAGAATGATAGAGAACAACTGGGAGCTACCCACCCTGTCGTATGACGCCCAGGCGCCCATCATGACAGACATACTCGGGACCGGTAGTCCAGGAGTCACAGTTTCAAACCCGCCCTCAACTCTAACTTTCCTCTACATTGGCCTCATCGCTGGAGCAGCCGTCAGCCTAAGCGTTATCCTTGTAAAGTATCATTCCCGCAATCGCAAGCCGTCAGCGACGTTGAAAAAGAGGCGGCGGAATCAGTCTCGTACAGATTCCGCCTGATGAACAGATCAAGTCAGATCCTGATTAGCAAAAGGCCCAACGCGTCTTAGCTTCCTCCGGAAACCGCTCACATCGATCCTGGTTCAGGATAGGGCGGGCGAGGATTGAGGAGCGAATAGAGTAACGATTATTCCTACAACTAGCACGATCGCTCCCAGAACAAAATCGATAACGTAGATCCTGCTTGTCTTCGCGAACTTTAGCAAATAGGATATTACGACGATCCCTACTACAGCCGCGGTTGATGTCGCGATCAAGATGCAGTTGGCTCAACCACGTGTAGGGCAATATCGACTTGGGGTCTTGGTCTTGCTACTGATAGGCGGCCACTCGGATACTCCCTGAACGAGTCCCAGGATAATTGCGTAGAGCGGGTTCATTCAGGGCATCAACCCTTTTCGGGGCTATTGAAGAGGTTCAAGGCTCTTCACCGATGAAACCGTTGATAGGCATTTGGAACCCAGACCACATTGTGGGATTCGCTGCTGTTCCCTTCGCGCGGGTTACAGTATCCTTTCATTCCGTCCATGCCACGCTCCTCTCTCGTACTAGTAAACAGTAGTCGATGGAATATGGCAGATTCTAAAGCTAGCAAGGTCTGGGAGCCCTACTCCAAAATGGTCAAGATGAAGGAGGAAGACTGGGCGGTTCTTGAGTCAGTATACAACGACTACCGGTACCGTCAGGGAGATCTTCAGAGGACCGAATTCATCAAGCGACTGGTCGCGAAGGGCGTGACCTCCTACCTGTACCAGCTGAAGTCGAGAACACCTGAAGCGCTGCTGAAGATTGCTCAGGCCAGCACTACCCTCGGAAGCCAAGGATACCGATAGACCCTCCCCTACGATTCCAGTCAAAGCTTTAACCCTGACCATTCAAGATCAGCACGAAAGTCAGTATTTTTCATGGGCCGGAAGACGATGGGGCGGAGAAGGCTGATTGCCCCCTGCAGAGGGCCTTGGAAACGGCATGGAATCCGAAACTGGTTCATGATCATGCTAATCCTCTTGGGTCGTCACGGTTTGAGCCAGTTGTCTACCATCTCATTTCCATGCTAAATCCTGCGGACCCGCAAAATCTAGAAAACTTTGACCCTACGCGGTTCTCGCGACATAGACCCCAGGCTCCTCCTCTCAATTCTGCTGGGTTCGGAGTTCGCGATAGACCAGAATCCCAGCTATCACGAGCGCTGCCACTCCTAGTGGCAGAAAGTATGTTTGGAGAGTGTTAGCGATGGCTGTGCTATTCTGTCCTGCTAGGACCCCTAGATAGACCAGCGCGATATCCCAGACTAGGATTCCGATCGCGGAGTAGACCAAGAAGCGTTTCACATCCATCCTTACAATCCCCGCAGGAAAGGCGATCAGGGTCCTGAGTAGCGGCACGAACCTTGCCAGCAGAACGACACTCTTCCCATGGGATCCAAACCATTTCTCAGTCGTCTCCAGACGCTTCTCGCTAAACCGTACAATCCGGCCATACCGGAGCACCGCGGGCCGTCCGAGATAGTAGCCGATGCTAAAATCCACCATCGTTCCCACCAAACTCCCAAAAGTCGCCACAGCCACCGTGGACCAGAACTCCAGTCTGCCCTGAGAGACAAGATATCCTCCGAGAGGAAGGACCACTTCACTTGGAACAGGCAGAGTCGCGCTCTCCATCACCATCAATAGAAATATTCCCAGATAGCCAGTCTGGTTGAGAAGATTGACAATAGTGTTCAAGATTAAGTCGGTGATTGCTAATCCTCACACCTCCAACGGTGAGGCTCCTTTCGAGTCCTTATGATTCTCAAAGTCGTACTAGTTGACGGCAACCGATCTACTCGCTTCTATAAGCTAACCCTCAACTCTTACTCCTTCCAGCTAGGCCTATGCCAAGCGTCTTTGCGTCTTTCGATGTTGAGCATCAATCATTTCTAAGGGTCCACTCGCCGAGGTTCGTAATCAGACAAGAGGACTTGAGATTCCATGTTTCTGCTTGGCCACAGCTGCTGGAGCTACCTGTTCTCGAAGGCTACGGGGCGGAGGCTCAACGTCAACTTTCCCGCCTATCTCGGGCTCCTCTCAGGAATACTGCCTGATTTTGACATTTACTTCCAACCCTATCTGGTACACCACACCTACACCCATTCCCTGATAGTGATCATACCAGTTGTTCTGGTACTGACCTACTTCTTCGGAAGACTAGGCTTCGCCTTCTCCATCGGAATCCTCTCCCACCTTCTCGGTGATTTCCTGGTTGGGACCATCCCTCTACTCTATCCATTCTGCTCCAACTCTTTTGATGTTGGACTAAATCTCGGAATTCCCAGTCTAGCTGACACGGCGCTCGAAATTGGAGCGTTGGGGCTAGTCCTCTTGTACGCGTATCGGAACGGCGATTACAAACTAGTTCTGAAGCCCTCGCGGGAAAGCCTGCTGCTTGCAATCCCTCTCTTCGCTCTGGTTACGCTCACCCTGCTCTTCGCCGGTGATAGGAGCATTCCTCTAGCAGAGTTCGCTTTCTCTAGGAGAGCGCTGACCATAATCACTCTCGGACATATTCTTCTCAGCGGAATCCTTGCACTTGGGGTTCTGCAGGGCTTCAGATGGTACCTAGGAAATAGGCAGTCCAAGTTGAAGGACGGTGTAGACGCTTCTTCTACTCAACCTCTCGGATAATGAGTGGGGTTACGCGTCGCCTTAATCCCCGAAGTTCCAAGAATGCACGAACGGGGGTCCCGGTTATCCAGCTGCTGGAATGGTGGAGTATTCCTCGCAGAGGCTGGATCATAATTCTCACGGAACTTGTAGTGATAATCGGTCTAGGCAGCTGGGTCTACGCTGAGTATCTCAGCAACTCATACTTTCAAAGCTACGTAAACAGTCTCTCACCAGTTCTTGTTCCGATCATAAGTGTCGGGTTCGGAATAGCCTCAGCCACGGTTGCCACCCTGCTCTATTTCACCATGAGGAGCATCAGACAAAGGGAAGGATCAAGGGAAGGGGAACTGTCACCTAGACGGGCAGCGACGAAGAGGACGGTCAAGAAGCCGCAGGTTTCATCTGCTAGAAGCGAGAAAGACGCCGTGGCCGTAACAACGGTGCCTAGACAGAGAGCCTCAATCGCTGGGACGTCAAGCGTCAGGCGTGGGACAGCCCAGCAGAGAAGTGACGAGGATGACCAGCCAGAATAGAAAGACGCCCCTAGACTCACCAAGGTTCGGACATGGATACTATCCATCCAATCCCAAGGGCACAAACCGCCCTTATCGAACCGGATAGGTAGACGATCGGGGAGTGAAGCTGAGATCTTCTAATCCCCGGGTGAATGTGCACGAGCGATCATGTCGAGACTCCGAGAAGGCATATTCCTGGTCCTGTGAAGGTCCTTCTGATTGTACAGTCGTTTGTTATCGCGTATCTTGGGATCTGGATGTATGAGAATTATCAGAACGACTTCTACTTTCAGGCCTACGTCAATGCGTCGCTGCAAGGCAGCGGCTTCACGATAGTTGCGTTGAGCAGTGTAGGAATCTTCAGCGCCGTGGCGATGGGACTCTACATGAAGCTCCGGCGAACACACAAGGAGCTGGAGCATCTAATCATGACAGAGGACTCAACCCCAGAAGAGCAAGGTTCCAGCACGATTCTCGAGCCCCACGTAGAACAGCACCTGATCAATATGATAAGAAAGGCGACTCCAGGTGATACGAGCGGTGCCTCATCCTCGATCCCGATTCTTAAGCGAAAGGACGCTCAATCCTAAGAACAAACTTCGGCTATTTGAAAAATCGTTTCTTGGCTGTCTTGGGAAGAATTCCTGGTTTGGAGTTCAATCACCCATCCATTTTCTACCCGTATCTTCTCAGGATAACTCGACGGATGGGGTTCGTCATCCTCAAGATTTAGTCGGAGGGAGGATGGGCCGCTCGGAGCGGACGGTTTCTTTTCCATAGCTAGTTATTCACCACTGACGGACCATGAAAGGATACGAGCGCTTGTGAGCGGAACCTTGAAACCTTCGCACTACGTCCCGTACCGTTTCAATCGGGACCTTTGTTTTCTCTGCCACCACTTCTATAGAGCCATTTTCGTCAAAAACCATCTTTAGCACCGGGTCCAATCGGTCGTAATCCAGCGGGATCTCATCTGTTGCTCTATGGCCAGGGTATAGCTGAGGACTACTTGGCTTCAGCACCATTCGAGAAGGTAGCCCCAAGTGCTCGCCTAGTTTCCTCACCTGAGTCTTGTACAGGTGGCTGATTGGGAGAAAGTCTACTCCACCGTCTCCGTACTTTGTGAAATAACCGATAAGATCCTCACTCCGATCACCAGTTCCAGCCACCAAATAGTTGTTCAGGTTGGCGAAATAATAGAGAATGATCATCCTCGTTCTTGATCGTATATTCGCTAGAGGTATCTTCGGTCTCTCAAGTTCCTCTCCTATGCCAAGGGACTCGGAGAATCCGTTGACGATTGGCTGAATATTCACAAGCTCTGACTTGATCCGGAGTTCTGCGGCCAATGATTTTGCATCGTCAATGTCCTCCTTGGGAGTGAAGGCGGTCGGCAGCAATACCCCCATAACGTGCTCTTTCCCGAGCGCCAATACGAGTAGCTTGACGACAAGGCTGCTATCCACGCCTCCGCTCAGCCCAACGACAGTACCTTCTGCCCCTGCTGCTCTTACCGTCCTTTGAATGAAAACTACAATCTCATTCTTGACAGCTTCCCAATCGAGGTCAAATTCTGAGAGCGACACGTTTCTCATGTCCTCGCCTTTTTCGCTTCAATCCCTGTAGGGCTTAACGATTCTGGTGACTGCCGTCTTATCGAAGGGTTTTGGAACCGCTCCCTCTTCTCGATGAGAGCGTACGTCTCTTCGGCCGCCGCTCCGGGGGAACGCTTGCTCTACCAGGGGGTGGAGTTGTTTACTCCTACGGCGAGGTACCGGAGCTTGGACTCAGCATGAAACTTGGAACGATCAAGGACTCGCCAGCAGTCGAGGACTGTCGCATGTCTCATATTCCCGAGGAAGACTGATGGAGAGAGGTTCCTGAACTCCTGCCAGGGTGTCGCTATAATGCAGAAATCAGATCCTCCTAAGCAGGAGGAGACGTCCGAAGCGAACTGTATTCTGTCACCCAGAGCTCTCTTAGCATGATCCATTCCCGCCGGATCATAGCACTTGACCAATGCGCCGTTGTCTACTAGAGATTTGGCAATGTTGACCGCGGCGGAATCTTCCACGACGAAGGTCTTGGGCTTGTAGGTCAAGCCAAGAACGGCAATTTGGGGCTTCTCGATTCCGTGAAGACTCTTTAGAATTCTCCCTGCGAGTGTGGTAGCATATTCCGAGTTAATCTCATCGGTAGCCCGGCTCAGCCTAGCATTATTTCCAAGCTTCTCTGCGATATGGGAGAATGCTCGGTTGTCTCTGGGGAAACATGGGCCGCCGTAGCCCAGTCCGCCCTTTAGATACTTGGTCCCGATTCGAGAATCGAGCCCGATTGCTTGAGAGATGACGTCTACGTCTCCGCCCGGGATCTTTTCGCATAGTGCTGCGAGGGTGTTCGCGAAAGAGATCTTCATTGTCACGTAGACGTTGAGGGAGATTTTTGCGAGCTCGGCATTCCAGAGACTCATCCTGACGATCGGGGGTCTGTTCTCGCAGAATCGGTCATACATCCCTGAGAGGAGGCTTCCCGATTGCGCGTCTGATTCTCCAATCAACACAAAGTCTGGCTTCAAGAGCCCGCGGACCACTTCGCCTAGTGCAATGAACTCAGGATTGTAGCAGAGCCCAAAATCTCTACCACACACCTTACCTGACAATCGCTCCAAGAGAGGCCTGAGAATGGAGTCTGATGCGCCTGGAAGGACAGTGCTCACAATCGCGACTAGGTGAAAAGTGTCCTTCTCGCGAATCGTTTTGCCGACAGGTTCCAAGACCTCCTCGATGTAACGCGTCGAGAAACCGCCGATGGTGTCGCTTGGAGTGGGAACAATTACAAATGACACGTCCGACTTTTCTACGGCCTCGACGGGATTCTCTGTTACCCTGATCATGGACTTTGCCTTCTTCAGCATCGATCCGACTGGGGGCTCGGCGCCGGTAACCTCACCCGCGGAAACGGCCTGAATGATTTCGGGTCTCACGTCTACACAAACAACGCGAAAGCCTCTGGCTGCCCATGAAACGGCGAAGGGCAATCCCAGCTTGCCTAGTCCGAAGACAGAGATGGTGTCTGGAACCTTCAAGGTTTTTTGCCCTGTTCCGAGATTTTTGTTTTGATGCGACCGAATGCAGGGATTCTTTTCCTAAACAAGGCTAGAGCGGCGATTGTGGCGATCGGGATGGAAAAAAGTGTTACTGACGGCAGGTTGAGGGAGACAAGACTCGCCTTGATGCCGTTGGCATATATTGGCATAGAAATATAGATCATTCCCGGACCCGCGTAGTAATAAGTTAGACCTTTCAGAGTCGACCCTGATTCTGCGTCTAACGTCCAAAGCTTGTTGTAGGTTTCCTTCCACAAGAGCCCATGGAACCCTCGTGGAATAGATGAAGCGACCATGTCCTGGTTATCCAACCATCTCTGACCAACAAGACTCGATGGTGGTTGAGAGAATAGGACGAACATGGGCGCGCCTTGCCCATTTCCGCCTACCGTAATAATGCTATCATATTCTTCGCCCGGTCTACCGCCGCTGAAACTTGCGAGGGTAGTCACCGCTTGAGGCGTGCTGCTGGCGAGGTTGAGGATTGAGGTCGAAGAGTTGAACCCATTCAGCAATCCTATGCCCGTTACTCCCAAGTCGTGAGTCACGAGGCCATCATCAGCGAGCGAAATTGGCTTTGGAAGTGCGGATTTGGTGTACGCCGGGACGGACAAGGATACGTTGACAAATCGTACAGTTATGCTTGGAATTCCAGGAGGCAGGTTTAGAGCAATGCTGAGGTCTTGGGTGACACCGAACATTCTGGAGATGTTGTCCCATTTGTCAAACCTGGAGTAAGGGATCTGTAGCTGGACTGGGTTTCCACTCGTTACGTTCTCGTCAAGTCCAACATAGTTGGGGCAACAGGATGTGGGCGGACTGAAGCTCAAGCCGAGCCTGACATCTTGAGTCGCTTGGATCGACAAGCTGATCGTCAAGTTGCTCAATAGTGGAACCAAGGTTGGAAGGTGCGACCCGATGTTGAACTGGGAACTCTGTGTCGTGTCTGTGCTTGTCAAGTTGACGATGATACTATTCGGGGTGGTCAGTAATGCACCTTGAGCATTTGGTGTTCTGTACACCGGCGTCCAACTCGTTGGGCTCAGCGAAGTGTTGATCGGTCCTCGGTAAGTTGACGAGGAGATGTTAAATGAATTTATCTGGAGGATGGGGGCTGATTTTGCGAAATAGTAGGCCCCCTCCTCGTGGCCGTTGACCAATTGGGAAAATGAAAAGGGCACATTGACGAGTACTCGGTTTCCATTTTGATTCACAACTGGCTGTGATCCCAACTGGCCATCGATCGATGATACTACGACTACACTGCTTCTCTCTAGGAGCACTTGCATTTGGGAGGTATACTGCGCATAGGTGTAGGAATCTGTGACCACCACATCTAGTCGGGCTGCAGTCACTTCCTGAAGGGAATGAAGGTAGAGAGGGATTACGAACCTAGGGCCGAGTCCGATGCTCGCGAGCATAGATAATAGTGAGTTGTACTCGTTCTGGGAATCGCCACCAGCGGAGTAGAATCCCACTATTGTCGCGTTGGTCGCAGTCAGAATCCCGGTCGAATCTTGCGGCTTCACGATCACTTGCGGGATCGAGTAGGTTGTGTTTGTCCGAGAGACGGTGTAGGCGTATGGTCTGTCCGAATAGTTTCCAATCGTTCTACCGGATGTATAGTCGTCGAAGATGACTGCGTTCACAGCATACCAATCGAGCCAGAAGGCTTCGCCTGCGAAGTTCCTGGAAGATTCGAGGAAGGAGGAAACATTTGCTGACGGCTGGTCATCAATGTAGAGCGTTTTTATCGAAGAAATATCGTTCTTGTAGAATACCTCGGTCGCATACCAGCTGTGGTATAGAGGGTCAAGATTTAGCAGTTCTGTTCGACCGCCTGTGTCGAACCTGTCCGGTTGATAGTACTGGAAGGATCTCGTTAGGAATCTGTTCTGCAAGGAGATGCGATAGTCGTTTGACGGTGTACCGAGGCCAGCTTTCAATTCGGAGTTGAGCTGATCCGTAAGGGGCTGCCAGTTCGCCGGAGTGATTGAAGGGATGGTTACCAGTGCGTTGAGGGTTATGAAGAGGAGTATGACGGTCTGAAGGATCGTGAAGAATCTCTGACCAGTCAGCGAAAAACGCCGGCCCCGTCGGATTCGGAATAGCGGTTTTTCCATTGTTGCAAGCCTACCGCGAAGAATGGTAAAGAGGAGTGGAATCGTCATGAGAAAAATCCAACCAAGATTCTCAACTGAGCTATAGGTTGCCATTAGCCGCGGAAGATACGGCCAGAGAACGGGGACCCAGCCCATCACGAGCCAGTAGGACCCCATGACCATCATGGAGACTAGAAGTGCTTTCTGGACCGGCGAAACCCTGGCTCTGAACAGTCCACAGCAAGTTGCCACGATCAAGATCGTGGGAAGATAGACGGGATTGAGGGTCGATGTCCATTTGGCTCCGGGGAGAAGGAGCATGTTCCAGTAGTTGGGAACCAGAACCTGGTGCCTGTATGACGAGTACGCCAATGCTTGGATCGCGAGTGGGATTATCTGCCACAGTGTGAGTCCGAGCAAAGGGAGAAAAAATGTACCGATCCTCTTTAGACCAGTAGCTAGATTGTCGATTCCCGCGCAGAATAGTAGGAAGATTACAGTTAGGAGGGTTCCGGCGATGGCGACGAAAACGTCTCCGAGGTACACCACTGTCCATGCCGCTAGGCACAGCCAATATTCACGCGTGGACCGACCTCCGTAATTCACTTGCGACGCGTAGCGATATGTTGCTCCGACAGCGATGAACAACAGAGGGATCGTGAAGGCCCTATCATATGCACCTCCCCAGATGGTAAGATTCCAGTAGGTATTCGTCGACCATGCAAGAATCGACATCGAGAAAGAAAGAATCCTCTCCAAACCAACGCTCCTCGCGAAATAGTAAACTGACAAACCGAACAGCAGGAACGCGGAGATAAACTCGATGTGAAAAGAGGATATCGCATCCAAACCCATCCGCACCAGCAGGGCCGGAGCGGGATAAGTGAGCCAGCTCAAACCAATAATTGGAACAGAGCCTGCGAAGATGTGGGGATCCCACCACAAATAGGGAAAGTTTGACGCGAGATTCTTTACTAATCCCACATGGTATATCGCATCATCTCCAAACGGAGTTTGATCTTGTAAAAAGCCGATGACAGAAGCGATCCACAGACCAGCTGCACATAGTACTCCACTGTCAAACAGGCGTTGAGAGACGCGACGCCCTGCTCGAACCCTCACCCTTTCGGCCTATCCTGGATTGGTGCCTGACCTAACCTTGAGTGAACCCTATTGCGGTATTCATTCTCCGCTCGCAACCATCGCGACTCTCTGAACGGCTTCAGCACTACATTCATGATCAATCCTATATGATGGCGGTTGAAGTCCTTCATCCCCATCCTAGTCCTTCTCCCTGAGACGAAGATCACCATGTCGAGGCATGGGCGGATCCTCGCGGTCTTCGAGAGCTGTCGGGTGTAGGTACTGTCGCCAAAACAAGTGTCCTGGAAGCCTGGCGTGTTCCGAAACAGGTCAGTCCTTACCGCAAAGAACGCCGTGCTCGCATTAGCTTCTTTTGTTATCCAGTAGATGAAGGTATTCAGCACGTGAAAAATGGCGAATTCGACCTTCGCCCAAACAGGAGCATCATACGGATATGTAGGACAGTAGATACCGGCCAGCATCGGATCTTTCTGGAATTTTGAAGCGGCCGAACTCAAGAGCGTCTGCGGCATGAGAGCGTCTGCCCCTGTAAAGACCAGTATGGATCCTTTCGCGGCGGCCGCAGCCGCGTTCCTTGAAGGAAACTCGCCTATTCCGTTGTTGTTGACGACTCTAGCTCCATAAGCTCTGGCGATGCTCTGGGTCATGTCAGTGCTGGAATCATCGGCGACGATTACCTCGTAGTCCTCAAACTTCTGCCGACGGATAGATTCTAGGAGACGAGGCAGGAACCGTTCCTCATTGTAGGTTGGCACTATTATTGAGAATAATGGAGGGATAAAGTTAGCTCGGGTCGCAATCCTGCTGGGGAAGCTTGACCTCTCCGCATCGCCATGCGGGGGGTTGTCTCCGAGCTGGTCCGCTAGGTTCTCCACCGGCTGCCGGAGCTCCACGCGCCATGCCAGCAGATTCCAGAACAAATACCTTGCTCAAGCTCCCGACACTGTGGGATACACATAATCACGCGACCGAGAACAAGGCTCATATTCGCCACACTCTTCAGTCTGACGCTAGATCTTGGAAGGTGGAGAGTCACTGAGTGAAAGGAGCTAAATGTTGCGGTAGAGTCAGCATTATTTCAAGAAATTGGACTTCGGAGCTCTCCTAGACGCTCTGTTCGGATTGGGAGCTGTCTCGCGAACCGTGGACTTCCGCGTGGGGGCTCGCACCATTCATGTATCGGTGCCTGAGGATTCGATTTTCTTTAGTCTGAAGGACATTCTCTACAACAGAGAATACGAACTATATCCACAGTTCGAACTCATGAACCCTCGAGAAGTTATTGTCGATGCTGGGGCAAACGCTGGGCTTTATACTATTATTGCATCTTTATTCGCGAAGAAAGTCATAGCACTGGAACCCGATCTGGGAAATTTTACAACACTTCTAGAAAACTTGAAACTGAACGGAGTTGAAAATGTAATCGCCTTGAAATCGGCTCTTTGGAGCACTGACGGTGCCGTCAAGTTCCACAAACGTCGCAGTTCACAACTCGGATCAATCAAAGTGCACGCCGACTCGAAAAATGTAGAAGCCGTCGAAGCTGTATCTCTCCGAGGACTGCTGAGTACGATTGATGGAACAGCGCTCGGACACACAATTGATCTCCTCAAGCTAGATATCGAGGGTGCTGAGTTCGACGTCATTTTGTCGTGCGGTCCTCAAACTCTAGAGAGTGTTTCAAGGATCGTAGCGGAGATTCACACCGAGCACGGAGATTATCAAGAACTCACCCGGAAGCTTAGGCAGAGTAAGTTCAGCTATGTTGTCCTTGATCGCCCGGCGAGGAAAACACCCGACGAAGGAATCCGAGTTATCTCGGATTATCGAGTTAAGCTATTGATAACAATAGTCGATGGCATAATGGCACTATCCCATTATCATGACTGGAGTTCATTATTGCTTTACGCCTCCAAAGACGCTAGCGATTTTCATCGCCACTCTCAACATCGGTGGATGCCGAGAGTTGTAGAATCACGCATCTTTTGAAGGGCGAGATTAGGCGATTCTGTCGTCAGAACACATAAAATGTTCTCCGACCTTTTGCTTGTGTCAACTTCATGATACCGTCCGAAGCTGGGCATGTCTTACCAATCTTCAGCCCCTAGCTGCCATCTCCTCGCAACTTCACCTGAGGTGTATTAAGAGTGAAACGTACCCGATTCCACTCTTCATGAAGCTAAGCTTGCTCGTCCCTCTTGGTCTCCGAGTGAATGTGATGGGGACTTCGACGATAGAGAATCCCTTCTTCTTTATCCTGATCAGCAACTCGGCCGTAATCTCAAAATTCTTCGCGATGAGTTCATCTCTGATGCTCTCTACTGCTTGGACGGAGTATATTCGGAACCCTGAGGTAATGTCGTTGGATTGCATATCGAACGCCTTCCGTAGCACCCAGTTTGTTGAGGCGCTGACCATTCTCTTGAACCATGGCAGTTCTTTGACGAGACCACGAGTCTTGGATCTAGAACCGACGACCACATCGGCCCCTTTTGCAGCTTCCAACAGAAACTTGATTTCTTCAGGGTCATGGTTGAGATCGGAGTCCATGGTCAACACATAGTCGGACCTATGGTTGACGAGTCCTAGTCCTTTCTTGGTGGCCTTCCCCAAGCCCAGCCTCTCCGCGTTGTAGTCGACCCTAATTCGCGGGTTTCCCTTTGAAAGCTCAACTACTTTGGCCAACGTTGCATCTGTTCCTTCAACAACAAAAATGACTTCGTATTCGATGGGTAGGTTTCGGAGAGAAGTGAGCAACCTGTCGGCGAACTCGTCGATCACCTCTTCTTCATTGTAGAGTGGAATGACTGCGCTGATCTTCAAGTTAGCTCACAATGCTCCGGAGCTAGCCAGCGTATAACGTTAGTCGTGATACAATGGATAGAATTGGGGGCATCATTGGAGCATCCTGTGGAGCTATGGTGGGACCGAGCTCGATACCCTACTCGCTAGCTTACGCCCTTGAAACTAAAATGGCTCTTGAGGGTTCGGTGTTTGGTTTCAGTCTACTGCGGATCCGTCCAATTGCGGGAATTCTTCTTCTAAAGACCATAAGTGGTATCAGGGTCGATGCCCCCAATGCAGGGGTAATGACGCTATAGAGAACCTCTTGATAGGAGATGTTCATTCTGTAAAATGATATGCCTTTCAGGGGAATGTAGACTAGTCCGGGCCCGGCGTAGAAGTAGGGGAGAGATGTGGTGCTGTTGGATGAGTCTGTTGCAAGAATATTCCAGTTGTTCGTAAAAGTCTCTTTCCAAACAATGCCCTGGAACCCGGCGGGTACGCTTTGAATGTCCAAGTTCTGGTTCGTAGTCCATGTGTTTCCGATCCTAGTCCAGTCGACTTCTGGGATCGATCCTAAGCTGACTTGTCCGTTGGCGGTTCCGCCGATGACGAAGACTTCCGTGAAGCCCTGCATGGTTGTGCTATTGAAGGTGGCTAGAGGAATGATGTCTCCGAGGAGATTTGCAGGTCCCTCCATGGATGATCCTCTCAGACCGCCGGTATTATCAGAAAGAATTGTTGACGTACTAGACGTCTGGAGCTCCTGAAGAAAACCCGCGGCAGATAGGGACACTGGGTTTTTGGCCCTGTAGAGTGTGTAGCTTGGCTCGCTGATTGACGCGCCTGTCAGCTGAATCTTGGCTTGGCGGTGTCCTGGTGGGACCGTTATCGAGAGGTTGAGTCCTGTCGCGATGGCGAATTTTGGCTGGGGATTCATCCACCGGGTGAAGTTCGCAAATGGTATCTGCAAGTTGGTCAGCTGATCGGGGTTGAGTTGATGGTCTGCTTGGACAGAGTTTGAGGTGAAATTGCTTGAAGTATAGACGAGACCGACTGTACTGTTAACGTTGGATTCTATCTGTACTTTCGTGATCAGCTGGTCTGACAGGACCAGAGAGTTCGGCAGTGCCGCGTCTAGGACTAGCTGGGCCGGCTTTGTAGTGTCAGGAATATTGATTGTGAGGGTTAGGTTGTTCGGGTAGCTTTGGAGTTGGGCATTGGCGTTCTGGCTGTAGCCAGCGGTCCACTGTCCAGAGGTTAGCGTGACTGTTTGGGATGGGACGGTTGATGCGAGAGTCAGATTTTGCGTTTGGAGTGGGATTGTTGGCGAAAGGAGGTTGATGAGACTATTGGTTCCTGCGGGGCCCTGAGTCTGCAAATGTTGTAGAAGGGTTGGCGAGACCACATTGATTCTGACGCCTTGTGATTCTAGGTAGCTGATCCTCGCTGTGTCTTCTGAGTAGGTCGTGGGGTCTGTGATGATAGTGTTGATGGATCCCGGGCCGATATTGTTGAGTGTGGAGAGGTAGACGGGCACGACGTATCTAGAGTCTAGGCCTAGGTAGCTAAGTAGTGCGAGGAGATTGCGGTAGCTGGCGGTGGAGTTGGTTTGGTGCGAGTAGAAGCCTATGGAGGTTGCGTTGGTCGCGATCAATTCTGGACCGGGGTCCGTGGGACTTACAAAAACGAGTGGACCGTAGCTTGTCTGTACTGTTCTCGTTGTGAAGAGTGCGCCTCTTTGCAAGTAGCCTTGTGCGGTGCCGTTCACCGGATAGAACGCTGTCTCTAGGACAAGTGTGTCTACTCCGTACCAGTCAAGCCAGTATGCCGTTGAAGCGAAATTCTCTGGGGCTCCAATGAGGTTTGTGACATCGAAGGTTGGTTGGTCTTCAATGTAGACGTTGTTTAGAGTGGAAAGGTCGTCTTTGAAGAACACCTCGGTGTCATACCAGCTCTGATAATAGGGATTCAAATCTAGGCCCAATGTCCTTCCTCCCGCTTGGTAGAAGGAGGGGAAGTATAACGGGAAAATGCGGGTCAAGGATCTTCCCTGGAGTGACACCCGGTAGTCGTTTGACACGACTAGGTTTTCGGCTAGTGCCTGGGCGAGTGCTGTGTTGAGAGAGTTCCGGTCGGGGGGGCGGTTGTAGGCGACTGTTGGAATCGTGTCTATTATCACGAGTATTGCTAGGATGACGCCTAGGTATCGTGTGATCGTTGTTCTCTTCAACGTCTGAGCCATCCGAATAGGCAGGCGACTGTTGCTGGGAAGAGGAAGGAGAGAATGTCGAATGAGTCATAGGTGCTCCAGATTCGAGGAAGGTACGTCCATAGGGGTGTGAACGCTCCCATTATCAGGAAATAGACGCTGACCAGGTTGATCGAGAGCATGATCGCCGTCTGCTCTGGTCTTAACGGCGTCGAGTGGGATTTTTTCCGGAGAATAATAGCGAAGAGGCTGATGAGGGGCCCGGCCCAGAATACTTGAGATATTACGCTAACTGTCAGGTCAGAGCGCGGAGAGCCTATGCTGAGTACATGGGCGAGGAGAGGGACCCAGAACCAACTAGTCAATGTCAGGCTTGGGAGCAGGATTGCCGCAAGTCTAAGGACACCTGCTCGCAGGTTGTTCCAGCCGGCTGATAGAGCGAGGAATACTGTCGCAATGGCAACCGGTATCGCTGCTATGTAGACATCTCCGAGAAGAGTTGCGGACCATGTAGCTAGCAAAAGCCAGTAGAGTCTGCTGGATGCTCCTCCCGAGTTTTGGAGAGCAGCGTAGCGATAGCTCAGTGCCAGTGAGATGAACATCAAAGGAAGCGTAAACACTCGGTCGTATGCTCCGCCCCCAACGTATCCGAGGTACCCGATCGTTGCCCAGGCGAGGACTGAGAGCGCGATAGCGGCAAGTCTCTCCGAGCCCATCGTGCGGCAAAAGTAGTAGACGGATGGCCCGAAAGCTAGAAAATACGTGACGAAAGTTGCGTGAAAGACCGCGACAGGGTCTAGGCCGAGCGATACGAATAGGGCCGGTGGAGCATAATTCTCCCATGCGAACCCGGTGGAGGGTATGTAACCGTTGAAGGACCTGGGATCCCACTGAAAGTGGAGGAAGTTTCTTGAAAGGTCGATGATCTTCTGAATATGGATGAGGGGATCGTCACCCTGCGGAGCAGGGTTCGTCAAGAGACCCAGGCTCTCTAGAGCAACGGTTTCTATGAGGAGTAGGATAGTACAGTCCAGCAGCCAGCTCCATCTGGGAAGAGACGCCCATCGGTAGACTCGTATTGAGAGAGCCTTAATCTTCAAAGAAGTCTCATTCCTTGCGTCAAAAGTTGGACGTTGTGAAGAGCCACTTCAACCTGGCGACGAGGCTTGTCGGCTTGGATAAGAATTGTATGCAGGCGCACGATGCAACTTCATTGGATAGGGGAGGTACAAAGCCAGGTCCGGCGCAGTCGAGAACTCGGTTCTGAGCCCGCCGGCAGTTCCTAATGTGCCTCGGTGGCAGTAAGATGGAATGTCATGCGATTGTCCACGCTGTATCTGTAACTTTCTCCCGGGACAAGGAGGGAAAGGAAGAGTAATACGAATAGCTCGCGAGCCGTAAGATTGCATATATGATGCGTTTCGCAGTACCGTGAAGGGTCGCGCAATGAGTCGCATACTTGTAACCGGAGGCGGTGGGTTCATCGGAGCCCATCTAGCAAGCGAGCTCCGGAAGAGAGGGAACATTGTCAGAGTGGCAGATGTGACATTCAATGGGCACGGGCTTGGACAGTATTGCGACGAGGAACTACTTCTTGATCTGAGAGACCTTGGAAACTGCCTAAAGGCTACTGAAGGTATGGACTTGGTATACAATCTTGCAGCCAATATGGGGGGCATCGGGTTCATCACAGAGATAGGTGCGGAGGTGATGCGAGACAACATCTTGATCAATGCTAACATGTTGGAAGCAGCGCGACTCAACAAAGTCAAGAGGTTCCTGTTCACAAGCTCGGCCTGCGTCTATCCAGAATATCGGCAGATGACCCCGAATGTTATAGGCCTCAAGGAGGAAGACGCGTCCCCAGCCTCACCGGACACTTTCTACGGCTGGGAGAAACTTGCGACCGAGAAGATGTGTGAGGCCTACAAGAGAGATCACAATCTCGACATACGCGTAGCCCGATACCACAATATCTACGGCCCCCACTGCACCTACAAGGGAGGAAGAGAAAAGTCGCCTGCAGCCCTCTGCCGAAAGGTTGCCGAGGCTACTGACCCCGGGACGATTACGCTCTGGGGAGATGGCGTGCAAACCAGATCTTACTGTTATATTGACGATGCAATCGAGGGCACGATGAAACTGATGGAATCAGGCTTCTCCGATCCCATCAACATCGGGTCTGACCATATGGTCTCTGTCAATGAGATGGCTGATCTGATAATCAAGTGTTCAAGGAAGCACATAGTGAAACGGTACGATCCAACCGGGCCCCAGGGAGTTCGAGGCAGAAACGCGGACATTACCCTCGCTCGGAGGGTCCTGGGTTGGGCACCAAAGGTTAGTCTTGACGACGGATTGTCACGGACCTACAACTGGATAGCTCACGAAATCGCTGAGGACCGGCAGGAGCTCAATATTACGCCCACGACGGGACGGGGCACAAACCGGCCCGGCGCCTAGTCATGACCCCCGCCCCGAACCTCTTCTTGGAAGAGTCCAGATATTCATAGATATTATGGGGAATCATCGCGCGAATGATTCGCGCCCACGAATCAGACCTCGGTTCGCCTGAAAACACTATTAACTTGGCGACCGAATTCTAGTCGAGACCTCGGACTTTGGATTCGCCTAGAGCGATCTTCCTTGATCGAGACGGTGTTCTGACGAGGGAAAGACGCGACTACGTCAGAACCGCCGAGCAACTCGAGGTCCTGCCAGGAGTCGGTCATGCTCTCTCGGATCTTAGAAAAATGGGGTTTCAGCTAGTCGTAGTGACCAACCAGTCCGTCATTGGGCGAGGACTCGCCTCTCACGAAGAGATGAGTCGGATCCATGAAAAGCTCCTCGCCGAACTCAAGCGAGAGGGCGTTTCCGTCGACGGGATCTACTACTGCCCACACCTGCCTGGGGAGGGATGCAGTTGTAGGAAGCCTGAGCCTGGCCTTATTCTGAGGGCCGCGAAAGACTTGGGAATAGATGTTTTATCGTCTTGGATGATCGGAGACAAGGAGATAGATATTGAGGCTGCGAATCGAGCGGGTTGTCGTGGTATCCTGGTGGAGACAAACTCGGGAGACTTAGGGCGGGCAGTCGCGCACATCAGGAGGATTGAAGAGAATGTTGGTAATGATGAACTAGCATGATCAAGATCCGTGCTAGGGCTCCTCTCCGGGTCAGCTATGCAGGCGGGGGAACCGATGTTCCCCCCTACCCACAGCTAAAAGGCGGAATAGTACTCTCCTCCACCATCCAGAACTACGCCTACTGTTCCATTACTCCTCGATCTGACGGAATGGTTACAGTCTCAAGGGAAGACCAAGACGTTTCCGTTGGCCCCGGAAGACTCAGTGAACTGAAGGGCAATGGGGAGGTCGAGTTTGTCCGAGCTGTAGCGAAGAGGTTTGGACCAGACGAAGGCTTTGACGCAGACTTCCGATACGACGCGGTCCCAGGGACGGGGCTGGGATCATCCTCCGCTCTGTGCGTCGCTCTCATAGGCGCTTTCCGGGAATGGAAGGGCACTTCGATGACAGACTATGATATCGCAAACCTTGCCTATGACATTGAAAGGAAGGATGTCGGCATTCCAGGCGGTCTACAGGATCAGTACGCATCGACGTTTGGCGGCTTCAACCTCATCGAGTTCAAGAAGGACGTTAACATTGTCAACGCTCTCCGCATAAAACGCGAAACCCTGAACGAGCTAGAATACAGCAGCCTGCTCTGCTTTACCGGGAAGACCAGACGATCCGGGGGTATCCTTCAAAGACAGATAGAATCGTACGAGCACAAGGAGTCAAAAGTCATGAATGCGCTTGAACGGATGAAGGAGCTAACGCTTGAGATGAAAGACTCGCTCCTCACAGGAAACCTCACAGAGTTCGCAAGACTCCTCAATTCAGAATGGGAGACGAAGAAAATGCTTGACTCAGCCATCTCTACCGGTGAGGTCGACGAGCTTCTCCAAACGGCCAGGGCGAGCGGCGCCATTGGAGGTAAGCTTCTCGGAGCTGGAGGTGGAGGATTCCTGTTCCTGTACTGCGAGCCAGGCAAGCAGGTCCACGTGGAAAGAGCTGTAGAGCGTCTCGGGGGCAAGGCCTTCCCCGTCAGGTTCGACTTGGAAGGCTTGCAGACTTGGCGAAGCCCCAGGTAGGGATCCGGGTACATTGCAGAAGAGTTCGTCGACTCAAGGTCGATCCGCCGAGAAGACCAGGGAAGAGTCAGCAGCACTCGCGGCGATTCGTGCTAGCATCGAAACTAAAGAGCGACTTGCCAAGGATTGCATCGATGATATTGTTGAAACCGCGCGCGTAATTGCTGCGGCACTGCAGAACGGTCGAAAGGTAGTTTTCTTCGGTAACGGTGGAAGCGCTGCAGACGCTCAGCACATTTCAGCGGAACTGGTTGGGAAATTCAAGAGGATTCGTCCAGCTCTTCGGGCCTCCGCTCTCACGACTAACACCTCAATCCTAACGGCCATCGGCAACGATTTCGGCTTCGACGAGATATTCGCGCGTCAAGTTCAAGCATCGTTACAGCCGGGCGACGTCGCGGTTGGTATCAGTACGAGCGGCCGTTCACCCAACGTTATCAAAGGCGTCAACGAGGCGCGGAGGATAGGTGCGAAGACAGTAGCGCTCACCGGGTCAGGGGGGCGACAGTTTGCCGCCTTGTGTGATCACAAGGTGATTGTACCTTCAGACGATACCCAGAGAATACAGGAGTGTCATATCATGATCGGCCACATCGTCTGCGAACTGACAGAAGACCTGATAGGCGGAACGGGCCCTGAAGACGGAAGATAGCGACCCTAAAGTCTACGTTCCGATGATTCTCTCCGTCATAACAGGTTGTCTTCAGCCGATCCAATATTCTAGTTTACCAGTAATGCTTAAGTGGGCAAAATTCCATCGCCAGTATTATTTCCCTGCTTGGCAGATGGAAGTGATCGGCCGTTTGTATCTGAGGAAACTGTTTGGAAGTGCCAGGCCGGTTGTTTGACAAGCTCCGGGGGATCATGGGGCTGCGAGAGGATAAGTCTACGGCCGGCTGATGGTCCCGAGTCGGCCTCGCCGTCGCATGAGAATTCTTGGTATCCCTGCCATACTCCTTCTGGCCGTTGACCCGTGAATGATCTGGGCACTGGTCATGAATTGTGCTTCGTGCCACGTTTCAAGACGTAACCCGTGTCTTCTCTAGGCGTTTCCAGCAGACCAGTCTTTGTGTACGCCTTGGATCTACCCGTACGCGACTTAGATGCCGCTGTCTCGTAGGGTTTTTTCATTCGTAGAGAGGAAGCTATTAGCTTAGGCCATTCCGCCGAGTCTGAGGTCGAACCCCGGTTGTCAAGGCGAAGGTATGTTTTGATTGGGATGGTTGCGTTCGCTCCTGTCCTTGTCGAGGCCGTGCCTGGGGTCTACTCGGCTCCTATTCTCGGAGTTTCCACGTTACTAGTCCCGTACCTAATCGCGAGGTATGGTCTGGGTCATCGCCGGAATCTTCGTCTTCTGCTCGCAGGTGCATCGGCTGCCTTGGGAGTATTGTCCATCGTGACGGGACTTGACAATCTTACCGATGAGTGGAATACTCCGCAGTATGTGTCATTGCTCTTTCGAGGACAGGACTGGTATTCAGTACCACTCCAGTTTCAGTACGTGCTGATGGGGAGGCTGGTACGGGAATCCACGTTTAACGTCTACTTGCCTCTCCTGCCGTTTATCCAAGTGCCGTATGTATGGCTTGACTATCGCTGGTTCACGCTCGCTATGTGGGGTCTGATGGTCTATGCCGCGCGGAAGCGATACTTCACATCGATTGCGCTAGGTGGACAGTACCCTGCGCTGATGGCTGCGAACGGGTTCAACGACGTGATCCCACTCCTGTTCCTCACGTTGGCTTTCGTGACGTTTACCGGACGCCGCGCCAGAGCAGCCCAGCTACTCTCTCTCGGAATGAAACAGTTCGCAAACGTCTTCGTCTTCGTCTACCACATTCTACGCCGAGACTGGCGTCAAGCCACCATTACAGTTGTCGTCTCCATCATTTTCCTCCTGCCTTTCTTGATATGGGACTGGAAATCGGCGATCTGTACCCCTGTTCTCGATATGCCTCCAAGCTGTCAGAACACTCAGAATCTGACATTCAACTCGGTTCATTCTGACATCAACTTTGCACTATGGCCAGTCTGGGTGGTAGCCGTCTTCTACCGCACCCTCCAAGCTGCAACAATACGGATGAGCGAAAGACTTGGAGATGTTCGGATACGCTTCCGGGAAACCCTGGGTTTGGTTGTAAAGTGAAGCGTGTTACGCAGTTGGCGATAACAAGCATTTCGCACTAGGTCGCCTCCTCGACGACCCTTTTTCTCTTGCTATGTACGACCTCAAGGTGGCTGTACCCTCGAGTGAGAGTCGAAGGGTACATGAGTGTCATATGACGACTGGTCACAGCGTCTGCGAACTAGCAGATGAGATTCTTGGAGTCAGGCCTTGCGAATAATAGTTCTAGTTTCAAAATCAAGATCGAAGGCGGGTGCTGCCTCAGCAAAGGTGGACGTAGATCTAGAGAATCCTGGATGGCTTGTGAGAACGGCTAGATTTGAATCCGATGTGGGAATGACTGGTCGTCAGGATGCAGGTCCATAGCTTTTTTTTCCGCATAACCCTTAAGTGGGAAAATCCTAAGCCCCTACTCAGCGCAAAAGGTAAAACTCCGCAGACGTGATCGGCCGTTTGGTATTTTCCAAGTTCTTAGCTGGATTTCACTGGTCCGTAGGCAAGGTCAAAGAATATCTTCGGCTGAAGGAGGCTCTATTCAGGCCGACACGGTTGTCCCGTTCCGGCCTAGGGCTATCCGGCGCGCTACTGATTCTGGCTGGCTTGTGGCTGGTCGCAGTTGAGCCGAGCTTTGTGGGAACACTAGTCCTCGCTGGCGGCCTTGTCGGGTTTGGACTATTCAACTTGGTATCCGGGTTTAGAAAGAATCTGACTCTCTCTCGCGCTAACCAGCTTTCCTTATTTGGCAACCTTGTTCTAGCCATATCGCTCTACTTCGTCGTCTCTAGGCTCATCGAAGTCAGCTACACGACCGATACGGTGGTGGGGACTTACATGGGAGTCCTGAGGACTCTCCAGTTACAGAGCCCGTACGGTTTCTCTATCAAGCCACTCTTGGACAAGTTCGGCTTCTCGCCCTCGCTCTACACTCCAGGTGTTAACGGCTCATTCGATTTCCATCTGGCTTACCCCTCCCTCAGCTTCCTATCAATCCTTCCATTCTACTTGCTCGGGCTGCATGATATCCGAGATGCTGTCTTCATCTTCAATATCATGTCGCTGCTCATGATATTTGCGCTGGCTCCTGCGAGGCTGAAGAGTGTCAGCCTTCTGCCGTTTACCCTGTTTCCTGTCGTAGTTGCGGCCAGTTGGACTGATAGCATCTGGGCCTTCTTCCTCGTTCTGACCACAGTTCTCTGGTACCGTCATCCCAAAGCAAGCTGGGTCACCCTCGGCCTTGCTGTCGCGGTTAAACAGATTGCTATCGTGATTGCTCCCTTCCTCCTACTGCGCCTATGGAAGGAGACTCCGCAACATAGTTTGCAAAGTCTGACTCGAAGTGTTGGCTTGATGCTCTTCGCTTTCTTCTTGCCTAACCTACCGTTCATCATCCTCAGTCCGGGCTCCTGGTGGGCTGACGTGGTGGCTCCATTCCTGCCGAACGCCCCGGCTCAGGTTCCTGGAGGAATTGGTCTGTCGGGCTTTCTCCTCGACGTTGGAATCGCACTCCCTTCTTCCTTCTTCCTAGTCCTTATGGGGGGTGTCTCCGGCATTCTGTTCTACCTTTACGCCAAGCATTATCGAGGCTTGAATAGCATGGTCTTTGCCTTTCCGATCCTCATCTTCTTCTTCTACTATCGATCATTCCCCAATTACATGGCCTACTGGCTATTCCCACTTGTACTCGAACTATGCCGGCTTGGCGGTCCAAACCTCAGACTCGCGTTTACAACGAGACTGCCCAGCATCGCTTGGCGGCCTTCTACAGGAACCTTCCTAAGGATCTTGCGTCAACGACTAACACCCTCTGTCATGGTAGTAATGACGCTGTCTGTGATTTTTGCAGGTGTCTCTGGGGCTTACATAACTCAGGCGTCTAGTCCCCGAACTGAGATACAGATCAACGGAGTAATGGACCCTGACAGCATCGGGTCAGCAACGATGATCAATGTGACTGTTACGAACTTGCTCGCGACACCAGTCTTACCCATCTTCTTTGTCAAGTATAGTCCCCTCACCTATTTCTGGGCGAGCAATTCGACTTCGCCGCTGAACAGCGGTTCTGCGTCCTCTTACGTGATTAGTGCTCCAGACGCCTTGAGCGCCGTTCCTCGCGGTGACCAATTCCACATCGTGATATACGACAAGTTAACGGGACAACTATTGGGTGAATCAACCTCATGGAAGTCAGACATTCCCGCTCCGTCCTTGGAGAATCCTGCGCTGAAGTGGTGGGTCTTGGATCCGAGCGTGGGAACTAGGGTTCCTTTCAACTGGAAGCTCTCCCTCTCCAACATCGACCCGGTCTGGTCCGGCATCAGCCCGTTGGGCGTCAATGGAACGAGCGGTGTGCAAATGATGCTCAACTATACATCCTCCCTGGTGGGTGTCGAGAGATTGGCTTTGTCGCAGAGAGCCTTGCTAAACGCCACGAATCTGAGTATTCACTTCAACCAGTCACTCACCACAAATATTGCAACCAGCCTTATCTTTGGAGCGATCGTGGCTGATGGAACCCACACCTTGTACTACGTATTCTCCGACAGGGCAACCCAACAGACCATCAGGCCATACTCCGCGAACACAACGGTCATCATCCCAACGCAACGGTCTCAGTGGAACACGATCAACCTCAGTCCGCAGCCTATCTGGAACGCTCAAGGCTGGGCGACCCCTCCCCAAGTAACCTTCACCGTATTCCTAGAATCAAGTTCCGCGGGCGTATACTACGCAAACCTCGACAGCATCAGTCCTGTCTAACCGCGAAATCTTGAGCAGAATACTGGCTATGCCGTAACTGGGTAGCTTCAACTTAACCCATTTATCGTGAACGCTTCCTCGGCATGTTACAAGAGGCTACTATCTTATTTGAAGGGTCTACTTTTAGCTGGCGGGCACGGAACCAGGCTCCGTCCGTTGACGTACACCGGAAACAAACACATGCTTCCCATCGCCAACAAGCCGATGCTCATGTACGGGTTCGATCAGCTAAGAGCGTCCGGTATCAATGAGATAGGTGTCGTCCTTGGACCCTTGCAGGAGGGGATCACGGGCGCCCTCGAAGACGGTTCAAAGTTTGGGGTCAAGGTCACATACATCTCCCAGCCCGAGCCTAAAGGCATAGCTCACGCAGTTCTAATCTCGCATAAGTTTCTAGGAGACTCACCCTTCATTGTTCACTTGGGTGATAATCTGCTGAAGGACAACATTCCTGAGTTAGCTCGCGAGTTCTTGAAATCCGGGGCAGATGCGAGTGTCGTTCTTACCCAGGTCAAGGACCCTGACCGGTTTGGAGTTGTCTTGATAGAGAGACGAAGGATCGTCAAGCTGGTTGAGAAGCCAAAACAGTACATCAGTAACCTAGCTCTGGCCGGAGTCTACTTCCTCCGCCCCACTATCTTTCCCATCATCGAGAAGTTGAGGCCGAGTTGGAGAAACGAATTGGAGATCACTGACGCTTTACAGCAATTGCTGGATCTGGGGGGTAAGATAACCTACCACGAAGTTTCAGGTTGGTGGAAAGATACGGGACGTCCGGAGGATATTCTGGAAGCCAATCAGCTCGTCCTGAAAGATCTGAAGACCTCCGTCGGCGGTATGATTGAGGAAGGAGTCGCCGTCTCTGGCGAGGTGGATGTGGGTGAGGGAACCGTTGTGCGGAGGGGTGCAACTTTGCGGGGGCCTGTAGTGATAGGTGACCATTCTGAGATCGGGGATGGTGCAAGTGTTGGCCCGAATACCTCTCTTGGGAGCCATGTGAGAATACTTGGTGCGACTATCGAGAATAGTATCGTGCTGGACGGAACTGTAGTCGATTGCAGGGAAAGAATAGTTGACAGCATCATTGGGAAAGATTCGAAGATCATTTCCAGCCAGGCGTCGCTTTCCGGAGGGCGAAGGTTCGTTGTCGGCGAGAGCACCTTCGTGAGCCTGTAGGATGACCGAGTCTGAAAGTGCGGAGACGATGATTCTAACTGGAGAGGACCCGTCTCAGCTTTGACTCTTCGTCCAAGTGCATTTTGGATCGAGTCTCGTAGTTGCGAGTGATGTTCCCACGCAGTTGATTACGAAAAGTAGGATCCCCAGTTATTCTCGCCAATGCCGTTCTAACGGTCTCCGGCCGGGCATCATCAATCTCAACGATTGCACTATCGAATAGTGAACGCAGTAGAGAATCCTTCAAGACTATCGTCGGAATACCGTAAGCCAAATACTCGTGTATTGCGTGGGGAACCGTGTTTATTTCAGTGCTCAGAGACAACGCCACGTCAGCGCTTCTCTTGAGCGCTTCATAGTCCGCATCATCAAGATAGCCTGGGTAGATTACATTACTGGGCGGATCGAGCTTAGTTATTCTATCTGCAAGCTTTTCCCGCTTCCCTGTGATCACGAGAAGATAGCCCTCGAGTCCTCGAATCGCTGCGACCTCCTCTTCCAACAGTTCTTGAGGATGTCCCCCGTGACCCGCAATTATCAAGAAACGATGATCTGGCAGCGGCAAAGTGGCCGAGTCCCTGTTGGGGTAGCCATTTGTTATTGTTGATTTGGGAATGAAGTCGTGGTACGTGAAAGCATCCTTTGCTCCTCTTGCTTGAAGTTCTCTTGTCCAGCTGTTGTTGGGTGACATGTTGGCGTCAGCCTTCTTAGAAACGAAGCTCTCCGTGACCGCAATTCCTTGAGAGAGGAACGGCTGTCGAAGCGTCTTCATGCTCCAGACCGCGTGGTGGTCGACTACCAGCTTGAACTTGTAGAAGCGTTTTGCGAGAACCAAAAGAAGCGGAAGAAAGATGGGAGGGTTCTGGGCGAGAACTATCTTCGGTCTTTCTGCTCCCAAGAGTGCGAGAGTTCTAAGAGCGAGCAGAGCATAGCGTAAGGGCGCCGCCAATTTCTTTCCGAAAAGTATGTTGAGAAAGACGACGCGTCCTCCTTCCAAGGAGCCTACTTCGACAAGGGTAGGGGAAAAAGGGGCCCACGCTACGAGTAATGGACGAGAAGGTCTGGGGATCTTCCTCCGCATTTTTCTAACTTACCTCTATCATCAGGCGAAGAGTTCCTAGCAGGACTCTGAGTTGCCGTGGAAGCCGCAGGCTCAGAGGGTGGTTCCTCGTTAGGACTACAATTGCTTGTTCTGAGTATTGATGCGGTTACTCGATGTTTGTAGCGAGAAAATAGACCAAGGCCGCTGTTAAGGGAAAGAGAAACAGGGCAGAGGAGAAAATAAGCACTCCACTCACGAACATGACCCCGAGTGTGGCGATGTCTGTCTTCACTTTGCGGTTCGAGAGATCGACTTCCCAGATTCCAAGAGAATAGAGGCTGAAGCCGATCAATGCGATTAGCGTACCGAAGTTGAAGAAGAGGACTGGAAGGTACGAGCCTCCTATTGGCTTGTCGTTTGAAGGATAGGACACGCTCGCGGACGCTACCGGTCCGAAGAGATAATTGAGTATCAACACTTCGCCTATTCCGTAAGCGCCCCAGATCAGGGGCAGGAGAAAGAGACGCTTTTGCATCGACTCGACAAACGTGATTTCGCCACATATTGATATAAGGATTCTTCGAGTTGAGCTTTCGTGACGAAGAGTTGAACTTCCCGAAATTACTGTTTCGTGCTTGGTTCTATTTCAGAACGGGTTACAACCTCTACCTAGCTTTCTTTATCGGTTTCGCCAGTAATATCATAGTGTTGTTCAGGCTCGGCGTCCAGGACAACAAGTATCTTTTTCCAGGGATCTTTCCTAGCCTTACCGTCTTTACCATCGTGGGGCTAGTTGTAGCAATACCCGTTGGCATTACCGCGGGACTATACCACATGAAGAGAACGGCAGCATTCGCCGCCGACGCATCTGTGCAAACCGAGGCCAATCCCTACGTGTATAAGACCATTGGAAAAGAAAAGGAAGTATTCTTGCCCCTCTGGATCCTTACAGTCCGAGGGCTAGCCAAGTTGCTCGAACGGCAGGAGACGATGAGTTTAGAAGACAAAAACGAGCTTAAGGAGATCCTGGACAAGGCCAATGCTCTGCTGGAAGGACAGTACGTCGGGCTTCCTAGGAAAATGGGCATAAAGAGCTTCCCCGTAACCGAAGGCGACACCTGAAGACTATGACCATTGGGGTTTACCACCTTTCCTTCCAAGGAGTTTCCGCTAGGACCTTCTTGGTGGCTAGTGGTTTCCACCAAGAGACATTTTCTCGATACCACTTCACGGTCAATGCCAACCCTTCATTAAATGAATGACTTGGTTTCCAGCCAAGGCTCTGCCGCGCCTTATTCGAGTTCAAGCTATACCTGAAATCGTGGCCGGGTCTATCCTCAACGTCAACCAATCTAACATTTGGCCCTCCGAGTAGCTCCATCAGCCTCTCTACCACCGCCTTGTTGGTGGATTCATTTCCAGCAGAGATATTGTATATCTGACCGGGGATAGCCCGTTCAACGGCTATTTCGATGGCATCACAAAAATCATCTACATAGATCCAATCTCGAATCTGTCCTCCTCCCCCATACAGCGGAATCTCCTTTCCCTTCATTGCCCTAATGATTGTCTTCGGAATCAACTTCTCTGGATGCTGCCTCGGTCCGAAATTATTGGTGCATCGGAGAACAATTACAGGGAGCTTGTACGTGACGTTCCAGGCTTGCGCCATCAGGTCCGCAGCGGCCTTGGTAGCTGAGTAGGGGCTAGATGGGTTAGCGGGGCTTCTCTCATCGAACGACCCGGAGTCGATAGCTCCATAGATTTCGTCAGTGGAGATATGCACGAGTTTTTCGACATTTCTCTCATAGGCTGCTCGAAGCAGATTGAAGGCTCCCTTAGTGTTGCTCTCAAAGAATGGCGCCGGATTGGCGATGCTTCTGTCCACATGAGTCTGCGCTGCAAAATTCACCACTATCCGAGCATTTTTTAGAACCTTGCGAGTGAATGTGTAGTCGGCAATGTCCCCTTCCACGAATCGATAACGGGTATTCCGCTTGAGTTCTCGAACGTTAGCCGGGTTGCTTCCAAATCCCATGAAGTCTACATTTGTGACTCTAAAATCTCGATGTGATTGAATCATATGATGGATAAAGTTGCTCCCGATGAACCCGAGACCACCGGTTACGATCAGGTCTTCCATTTTCGGCACCTACCGGCAACAGTCTGAAAGATTGATGACCTCCAGCTATTGTGGCCTGGCTCAAGCTTGAAAAGTCTACTTTGGGGAACTGAATCTGCTCTTGGACAGGCTTCTTGTGATTGGCTCCACTGGCCTCGTCGGGTCAAGACTCGCTTCTATGGCTGCTGGCTATGACTTCGAAACTTATCTGACTCATAATACACAAAAATCTCCATTTCCAAACTCGTCACAACTTGAGATAACCGATCGCGATGCCACGCTTCGTTTGGTCAGAGAAGTTCAGCCGAAGGTCATTGTGAACGCAGCCGCCCTGACAAACGTTGATTATTGCGAGACCCACAAGGAAGAGGCCGAGAGCGTTAACGTTGGCGGAGCGAGAAACCTCGCGGAAGCTGCCGAGAAAAACAACGTTCGACTCTTACACATCTCCACAGACTCCGTGTTCGATGGGACATACGGGCACTATACCGAATTAGACACTCCGAATCCTCTTAACCATTATTCGACGACGAAACTTGCTTCGGAGAGAGTCGTGTCCCAGCTATCAAATTACGCCATTGCGAGACCGAGCGTGATCTATGGCTGGCACTCTAGACCCGCAAATACATCTTTCATCTCGACCAAGGCGATGAACTTCGCGATGTTCGTTCTCGACAAGCTAAGACGCAATGAAGCTGTGAGAGCCGTCCGCGACCAGTACAGCTGTCCAACATTCGCTAACAACTTAGCTGAAGCGCTCCTGCGACTCGCAAAGAGTCGCGAAAACGGCATCTTTCATACCGCCGGAAGATCTTGCCTGAGCCGGTACGAGTTCGCGATCAAACTGTCTCAAGTCTTCGGCTATCCGACAAGCCTTGTCCAACCTGTCTTCAGCAGCGAGTTCCACCAAATTGCACAAAGGCCGAAGAACTGTTGCTTGCGGGTAGACAAAGCTGAGAAGATTCTCGGAATGCGATTTCTCACCGCCGAAGAAGGAATCAACCAGATGAAGAAACAGCCAGAACCTCAAGACAATTCTTAAGATTATATATCTTCATTTTAGGACGAGAGATGAAGAGCACGCGTCCATGTGACTTGTGAAGATCTGCCTATGCTCCCAATACGCCGCTCATCTGGGCTGCCGCCCGTGAGATCGAACGTCTCAGTACTCTAAAAATGCCATGGGATCTGCCTTGGACGATCGCAGAGAGAGGAACGGTGAGGATTGCATCTGCGCAAAACAGTAGTTGCAATAGATGAGGGTGCATCTTCCACTTCCGCGCGTAGAATAACATGCTTCTGCAGAATATGCGCCATTGTGTTCCACTAGGCATTTTCTTTGAACCGCTACGACCCAGACCGTGTTTGACTCTCACTTCTGAAAGAAGAATTCTTTGTATTCCCGCCCTCTCAGCTCTCCTAGCCAAATCCACATCATTCCACCAGACCGGGAGAGCCAAATCAAATATGAATCCAAGCTTTTCGATCACGCCACGGTTGAAAAGAAGAAAGCTTGCACCCGGCTGTTCGATAACTGCGACTGAGGGCAGTAATTCGTTTTGGTAACTATAGTTTCTCCGGACCAAGTGGTTCATGAACTTCTCATCTAGGTATGTTCCCACCGTCGCAAAGTCGAAGAAGACGCGAGTGATGGTGGCGAACCGTCTGTGAATCACTCTTTGCAATGTTCCGTCGTTGTTAACCATATCTGCGGTTATCATTTCGTCCGGATGCGAGATCCCGTAAGCAACCATTTGGCCCAAATTCGCGTTGAATGTAACGTCGGGATTGCACAAGAGTATCCAATTGCCGTGAGCTTTGCGATATGCCTGTTGCGTTGCACTTGACAACCCGACATTCCGAGAATTGTAGGTTACCTCAAGTCCTATGTTTGTGAACCTTGATGAAGAAGCCTCCAAGGACTGCCTTGTACCGTCTTCTGAACCGTTGTCCACGACAAGAGTCTGCAGGTCCGGTAGCAAGTCCTTCAATTCTGCAAGCGATCGAAGGCAATTCATCACTTCTTCCTGGCAGTTCCAGGCTACGATAATTATTGAGAGCATCTTGCTATTTGTCCAGCCAAATCGGACCATTCTGCTGCCGCTCGATTTGCACCGATGATAATAGGAAGAATCGTCCCTTTCAAAAATACAACCGACAGATGAGCGTCAGGGCAGATTTGAGATCCTCTGTTCAGAAGGCGGGAATCCGATCCGCGTAGGAAAAATCACACGATCGAAGTCTGTCGGCATGGAGTAGGCATGAGGGCGAATCTATGACCAAACCGACTCTAAATGTTGGTTGTGGCCCTGACGAATGGGGGGATGTTCGCCTTGATATTGATCTTCGCACACAAATAAGAGTGAAATCACAACTGAATGTCATGGCGGATGCCCATTACTTGCCCTTCATCGACAAGGCCTTCTATTATGTTCGTTGTTGGCATGTTCTTGAGCACATTGCTTTCCCTGCGCTCGCCGTATGTGAGACAAGGAGAGTTGGGGATTCGGCAAACATTCGTTTCCCGGTCGATGATGGGTTCAAGCGAGAATTATTTCGTAATTTGCTCGCCCTCTCCAGTTATAGGCAATGGAGAGTGGCGCTCCAAGGCATACACCTTGCCATTAGAACTAGAGAGCTCGGCGCTCATTTGTGGATAATCAGACCAGTCGGTGTTGAAGCGCACGTCAACTCGTACGATTTGTTTCCTTTTTGTTAAGTGGTCGGAAAGCCAGGTTTTTCAAACGAATACGTTTGCCGAAGGTCCGGCATGAGTGGGAAATAGCCCTATGATGAAAAGAGTGCTCGATTTTACACGACCCGACAATAACGCGACAAGAAATGACCAAGAGCCGAGTTTTCAGCAGGGGTCTCACAGTCGGGGTACTACTTGAAAGGTAGTTTGTTCCAATCAAAGGGCTCCCTAGTCTTGGGGTCAAGAATGGATGGGTCGTCCCAGGCTCTTCGTTCTTCGTCAGGGTTCTTGGGATCGTACAGACGGTTTAGGCAATAGAGTGTAACCGAGGGTTTGACGCCCAATGTCTTGGTACCATGCCAGTAATGACCTGGTATCCGAACCACCTGAAGCCTCTCTTCGCTAACCGTGATTTCTTCAAGAGAGCCTTGTGTCGCCGATCCTTTCTTGTCATCGTAGGCACATATCTTCATCGAGCCCTGCAGCACAATCAAGCGGTCAACTTGACCTCTGTTGTGCCTGTGCCAGGCCCTAATCGTTCCTGGATAGCTGAAAGACAAGTTCGCTTGAGCAATCTTATCATCCCCCATCACGTCCTTCCAGTCTTCTCGCAGGATTTCCGCGAGAAATCCTCGTTCGTCGATTAACTTGTTAATTTCATGAACACTCACACCAGGCAGCATGACAAAACGCTGTTGTTCCGACGAATATTAAAAAGAACTCGCTATTGTCACAAATACCGGATCCGAAATCAAGCATTCCTGAGTTCGGACGATATATCGAATATCCAAAAAGTGCGCACCAGGGGCGCGCGTTTCTATTGCATGGAACGTTTGGGACAGACCCAGACGGGTATTTGTCCGATTGAGTAATCGTCTCTCCAAGCGAACCTCGAGGTAACCTCTGTCGCTCTCTAAAGCAAACCTGGCTCATTGGAGGCTTCAGCGAAAGGTTCACAGCCAAAGATGCAGAGTCTAGAAGTGCAACGCGACTTAGGAAAGAGCAATGACACCCCCTGATATCGAACCCAGCTGCAGAGCTTGCGGTAGTAGCCGGTTACGACTTGGATTCGACCTCGGTCTTCTACCGCTGGCGAATTCGTTCCTATCTGTTCAGAACACCAAAGTCCAAGCTCCTGAACCTCGATATCCGTTGCGAATATTCTATTGCGATAATTGTAGACTCATTCAGCTATGCGACATCGTCGACAGAAGAGAAATGTTTGATGATTACGCGTTTCTAACCGCTACGGCAAACACTTCATTGGTCCACTTTGATAAATATGCAGACCAGCTCACGCGGAAGCTTGCGCTAAGTGCCGAAGACCTCGTAGTGGATATCGGAAGCAACGACGGGACCCTCCTCAAGGCGTTCAAAAAGCGAGGTGCTGGGGTCTTAGGAATCGAACCCGCTCGTAATATCGCAACTCGCGCTGAAGCCGAAGGGATCCCCACTATCAACGAGTATTTTGGCTCCGAATCTGTTGCGCGAATTGGAAGAAACAAGGCTCGGGTTGTGACAGCCAACAACGTAGTCTCGCACGTCGGCGATCTGAACGGTTTTGTCGAATCCGTCAGCGAGCTATTGGACGCTAAAGGGCTATTTGCCTTCGAAGTACCTTGGGTAGTCGACGTACTCCGCCACTACAATTTTGATATCGTATACCATGAACATCTCTCGTATTTTGGGTTCAAGCCCCTCTCTCAGGTCTTCAAAAGATATGGGCTAGAACTTGTCGGCATCGAACACTTTCCCGCAATCCATGGCGGGACCATCCGAGGGCTCGCAGCACATGTGAGTGCTTTTCCCAAACAACTGGATATGTTGGACCGGACATTCGGAGCAGAAGAAAAAGGGGCCGATTTTCATGCACTTGAGCAGTTCGCCAATCACGCCAAGGAGTTCAGGGGCGAATTGGTAGCTCTCTTGCGGACACTAAAGAAAGACGGCAAGAAAATCGTCGGGTATGGAGCCCCTGCGAAGGCGACAATTCTGCTAAATTACTGCTCAATTGATCGTTCGATCCTAGACTTCGTCGTAGATACCACGCCATTCAAGCAAGGGAAGTTCATTCCGGGTGTTCGAATCCCTATTATGCATCCTGACGAGTTTCGAAAAACGAAGCCGGATTACGCCTTGCTGCTCGCCTGGAACTTCAAAGATGAAATTCTCGAAAAAGAGCGAGAATTTCTGAAATCTGGTGGAAAGTTCATCGTGCCTTTTCCTGAGCCAGAAGTCGTCGGTGAGGGACGTCTCTAAGAAACCGAAAAACTAGACACGGTTGGTCTATCGCCTAAACAGTCTACTCAAATGCAGACTCATCCTCACTCTCTTACCTCGGGGGTATATTACTGGCTCTCGCCACATTCTTTCGCTTAAGCTGAGAAAAACCGGCAATCCGCTGTGCTCGCACAACCAGTTGTGCTCACACCCGTGTAGGTCTTCTGGGACATCGTAACGAATCTTTTGCCAAACCGACACGGGAAATAGATAGCACCCACCGACGGCCTTTACGCTAAGCAACCCACCATCTCTCTCGACCTCCTTCAACCTTAGATTCACTCCCTCCGGAGTGGTCCAGCTATCGTAGAAGCGGTACTTGGGCCGAATTCTCGTCTTATCATATATCCACGAACTGGCGCCAAGAATGCAGCCCGTCCGATAAGTCAAGAGACTCATCTCGATGTATTCCGTGATGAGTTTTTTGATCTGTTCTCCCTGCTGGAGATAGTAACTATCGACCATCAGTACGTGTTTTGTTTCTGGGAGGAGAGCAAGTGTCTCACCAACGGCACTGTTTCGCCTTTCAGCCAAATATGAAACGCGTTCCTTTGTTTTTTCGTGCCCGTAGGGCTTCCATCCCTCAGTATAGTTATGATATGGCAGACCAGGAATCGAAAGATCTTCCGGATAGCGGCTGATACATACGGCGCTTATTCTCGCGCCAGAGATGTTGGTGTCAAGGAAAAATGACTCCGGTCTGATCTTTCGACCGTTCTCAGGTTGGCTTTTAGCCCTTTCAGAGTGGTTCTTGGTGACCGTCAAATTCGTCTGGGACCTGTCTGAACTGTGCCTTGAACTCTAGAAATCAGTCGGCTATTATTTGCGCTTCCAGTTCACGAATTCTAAAATCCAATTCTTGTCAGAGATCAAATTAGTCTCATCAGAGTCATCACCCTCAGAAATACTCTCAGCACTGCTTTCCTGACTGGGTTTCCCCAGTATTCTTCCAGCCGTATGGTCTTGAGGTTCACGCTCTGTTTAAGCGTCATCCACCTATACTGAAAGTGGACCTCTATCACCATGTTTCTTTCCCCGCCCTCACAGTCTACTTTGACCAAGTTGACAGCCTTTGGTACGATCGTCACACGGTTGTCCTTGCCGAAATTTTGAGTGAGAAGGTCTGAGTAGGGCTCTACGCAGATGACGTGCTGGGCTCCGTGGTTCAGGAAGAACTGGGCAGTTTCGCCGTTTCCTGCACCAACGTCGAGAACGGTTCCTTCAACGCCGTCTTTAGGGAGGTACACTCGGTGCCATTGTTTCAATTCGTCCTTCAGAATCTTTCTGTGGGGAGGATCCAGTTTCAGGTTTGCAAAGTCCGGGTACTCACACATCGTCTCGGCCTCCTACTTGACAGCTGACAATCGTATTCAATGCCTGATCAGCGCCATCCTGTTGCGTGGATCCATATGTGTCAAAATAAGGACTTTCGCCATCGCGCAGTCCTTCTCCAACTTCGCGATCTCGTATTCGATTCCGGGTCCCAGCGAAGACTAGGGCTTGGCTCGTTCGGGAGATTCGTAACGTGCTAAGACCTTTCTGAGTCCAGATTCGAAGGCCTCAGGTCCATACTGCTTCGAAGTAGAAGCCGCGGCCGACGATAGTTTTCTTCTTAGGGCCTCGTCTTTAGCCAGAGCAGAGATCTGGTGAACAGCCTCTTCGAGCGTCTTCCATCGCCTGCCGACATCACTGGTGACGATCTCTCTGGGCCCCCCACTGTCGTTAACCACGGGCACACATCCAGCTGCCATCGCCTCTACTATTGCAATGCCAAAGTGTTCGTTCTGAGCGGAGTGGACGTACACCTTCGCTCTCCCAATGATGTCCCTCACCTTCCTTAAGGGCGCTATGATGAATGAAGCGTTGACGGGAGCACGCGCCTGCAGCAGTTGGAAATAGTGCTCGTGATCAGGGGCCACGCTTCCGATGATTGCGAACCTTAGTCTTGGGAGCCTTAGTGCGATCTCTAGGAATACCTCCATGCGTTTCTCCGGAGCGATTCTCCCGATCGTTATTACGAGATCTTCTTTCGGACCCTTGAGATCTTGATAGAGATCTATGGGACATGGAGGGTATAGGGTCGTGGATTCGCAGTTCCACCGTTTTCTCACAAAGCTCCGGGTGAAATTGGAGACGGCGAGGAGTTGTTCAATACGATTGACGCGGGATCGATAGAACACTCTCGCGGGAAGGTAGTAGGTCTCCCAGAGTCCGTGGACGCTGTTTGATTCAAGGTGGCTGAAGGATTCGGGAAAATAGCAGTATTGGACAGTATGCGACTTTGTGGCAGGCTGATTCGCCACATCTGCCGTGTTCAAGACGACGTCAAATTTGGGATTCTGGGAAAGAATCTGTCGTAGTCGTAGTTGGTGATAGATGAGCCTCTGGTAGAGGACCAGTCTTCGGACCACCGGTCGGAACGGCGGATAGGCGAGCATCCTGACATCTGTGAACAGGCCTTGGACTCCGAAAAAATCCTCGAACTCATGGCCATCAAACTCTTCACATGCAAGATACACTTCATGTCCTTCTCTCAACGCCTCTTTGATCGAGTGTATTGCGACACGTTCTCCCCCTCCTTTCACGCTGAGCCTTGGATGGACGATGAGGATTCTCATGTCTCTGACAGACGGTAGAGTGGTGAGCCGCCGTTCCTCTGAACGTAACCGTGGAGGACCCCTTTGAAGATCTTCAGATCCTTCTCGATCGCGAAGGATCCCGCGCGGAGATTGCGCGTGTAGGCTAGCGAGAACATGACCTTGATTGGGAGCTGCGCTACACGTCTGAGCTGTCCCTTCAAGCTCAACCGCCCAAGGTAATAGCCGTACTTACCGGTCTCGTACGCGAGCCTCAAGTTGTATCTCCGCAGATGGTCACATACGACCTTCGGAGTTCGCAGCCATCTGTATCCGTTCTTCTGCACCCACATGCGAATATACTCGTCTTCCCAAACAGGAATATTCGGCATACGAATGCCTTGAACAGCCTTGGTCCGAACTAGCGTGTCTCCTGTGAAGGCCCGGTCAATTCTGTCCGTCCACGATTCTCTACCGGACAATTCCGCAAGGCGGGTCATGGCTTTCGTGTAGTCGTGGACCCGTCTGTCGCCCGCTAGGTAGCTCCAGAGACCCTCGACGGCTCCGACATCAGGACCTATCATTCCCGTCACTGTTGACCACCATTCGGGTCTCAGACTCACGTCATCGTCGATGAACCCGAACCAATCCGTGTCCACGCGCTCCATCAACTCTTGCCGCGCCCTCGCGGGACCAGGTACGGAAGAAGTCAAGAGACAGTGAACTGGAATCCGACTGCGCACATGTTCAATGAATTCGCTCTTCAATCCCATGAGGGTGGGGATGAGCACATCGACACTCGCGGGAATCCGAGAATCATCAGCTCGCGTCGTTTGGACTCTGCGGGTAGAGGTCTGGTTCCTGGACGTCTCCATAACCTCGGGCCCCAACTACTTACCCGTCCTTAACTCGTTCTCAAATCTTTCCGAAGTCCTAGGGATATCTTGGCAAGATAATTCTTTTCAGACTACGTAGGGGCTGCCAAGCAGTATATGCAGGGAAACCTTTTGCTTGCCGCTTTCGCATTACTATTTCATGGATAGTGAGTCGATTAGCGACAGGGTTCGAAAACTGGCATCGGGAAAATGTGGTCCGTGCAAGTATACGAAGCCTCTCACAGTCGGGGAAGCCAGAGAGCGTCTGAGGGATCTACCGGGATGGGTTCTCCAGTCAGGTTCTCTCCAGAAAGAGTTTCGATTCAAATCCTATCTGGACGGTCTTGACTTTGCCTATTCGCTGGGCAAGATTGCTGAGATGGAGAATCATCATCCCGACCTCTTCATCGGGTGGCGCCGTGTGAAGGTAGGATTGTCGACCCATGCCCTCAAGGGTCTGAGCAAGAACGATTTCATAATGGCGGCGAAGTCGGAGCTGGAATACTCTAAGACCAACCGTGGCTAGGTGCAGGATGAATGTCAGCGTCTGGCCTTGAGTTGTTCTTCTATTGTTTTCAGTCTGGTTTCTATCGTTGTTAGTCGGTCTAGTATTTCTTTGAGTATTCTTCCGAGTTCTTCTTCTCGTGGTCCTATGTACTGTCCGGGTCTGAGTGGTGAGGGCAGAGGCTCTATCGGTCTGGGTCGCAACGGGTCGGGGAGGTTAGGTCGTTCCAATAGGGGTCTTGTTGATCCCGTCGGCTCTCTATTTTCAGGGTTTTCATCGAGCAATATCATACTTTTGCGAGTAGGAATAGTAAGAGTTCCGGGCTTCAAAACTACTTTTTAGAGTAGAAAAGACAGCTTCTACGAACCGGGAAATCGTTCAAAACAAGCCCTGATCGCAAATCAAAGCATACGATTTGAGATCACGAGATCCTCACGCTGACCTCCACGCTTAATCTGCGATCAGAAAAACAGGTGACAGTTCCATTCTGCGCCCTGAAACGCGAAGCTCGCCCGTATCAGCTTCAACTGGCGGGACCCCCTCCAAAAAATCTCAAAAGTAGTTGCTCCTCACGACACAGAACTCGACTTTTGGAGGGAATTAACAGACGGTAATCTCTTCCTCTTCCAGGGCTCTTCAGAGAAAGAAACCCGCAGGCTGTACCTTTTGAAACCGGATAATCACAGAATAAGCTTAGATCGGAAATCTGGGCAGGCGTTTCTAGATCACGAGATTTTCACGAAGGGCTATTGGCTTGATTTCCACTCTGGAAAAACATGGGACCGTTCTATTCTGCGCGTTGAATCGCGAGACTCGCCCAGAACAGCGTCAACTCGCGAGAGGCCCCCGGAAAAATGGGGGGTTGCAAATATTTTCTCTCGGCACGAGTGCGGTGTTTCTCGTCATCCTTCTTCGAGGCTATTCTACTGGTATGGGTCGTGTGGGTTTCTTCTCGTCGCTCTTCGCGAACCGGACCTCTAACACTCCATTCTTGTACGTGGCCTTCGCGGTTCGTGGATCAACCATGTGCGGCATTTCCAGTTCCTTCAGGTATCTTCTCTTCGCCGAGTCGACACTGATCTTCAACGCTCTGTCTGTGGATTCTAGTTTGATATCTTCCTTCTCCACCCCGGGCAGTTCAGTCACCACGACCACCTCCCTTCCAGTGTCCATGACATCCACGAGCGGCTCTCTCTCCTCTTTGACCTGGGGACCCCGCGCGCCCGGTTCCACGTTCCCGAACTCGCGGATGATCGGCTTCCCGTCCGGACCAACAGACATTGAGAACCCGTAGACGAACGGGGAGGCTCCCTCTTGCGCCTTCGGCATCTCCACCGCCTTCCGCATCATGTCATCCATCAACCGGTCCATCCGTTCCATCTCGTCGAAAACGTCGAACCACCAGCCTGAACGGCTACGGTGACGCCGAGCTTCTTTACGCGGAGCCAAACACTAGACAACCAAAGACAGAATGATCATCCGAGACTATATTCGAGTTTCCTATCAGGCCCGACTCAGATCATACGCTTTGCAAGACTATTGATATCCGCGCCCCGATAGCCTAGCTCGCCACCGTCAGTCGCAGCCCGCCTTAGACTCCTCTTGAACCCTCCGCGAGGCGGATGGAATCTGAACGGCACCTTCAGACCAGCCCGCAACAGTTCGTGTAGACTCGTCTCTCCCGCCACGACCGCCTTCGCCAGTTCCTCAAAACTCGACCTTCCCAAGAGTCTGAGAAAACCATCATCTAGTCCATCAGCGCCATCACGCTCACCCCTCTTCTCCAAGACCCGTCCCAGCAGGTCCGGGCTGACCTCTCCCCACGCCACTAGAACCTTGGCTGAGCGAAGCATTCCCAGATTCGACGGCGTATTATCTAACAGCCTAGCCTGGAAGGTCCGTTCTAGCTTCAACGACTCCATCGTCCTCTGAACATCCGGATTGTCCGAAGCCGTCCCGCGGAGCCTAACCGCGAGAATAGGATTCTTGCTCGGCGACTCCATCCTAGTTCACCCAGTCGCTCTGCGTCACAACATTGTACGTCTGCGTCAAGGCGTCAAACACCGCCAACGCCGACGACGACAAAGTCGATGTCGACCCGAACGTCCGAGTCCAGCAATCCCTCACACCCGCTAGCCGGAGAACCTGTTTCGGAATCTCCCCCGCAACCAATCCCAGACCCCGCGGCCCAGGCAACACCTCTACCCGAACGCTCCCAGTCTTACCTGTAACGTTGAACGGGACAGTGTGCTGAGTCCCGCAGCGGCACTCCCAGCTACCACAACCCCGCCGTACAGGAATAATATTCAGTTTGGCTTGGACCGTCCCTTTATCGATCGCCGTCCGGACCTGGCGCGCCTTCCCCTCGCCAATTCCGATAAACCCGTCACCATTACCGATAGCGACAACGGCTCTGAATCTCGATCTCTCCCCCGCGTCGGTCTGTTTCTGTACAAACCCTATCCCCAGAACCTCTTGCTGAATGTTCGGCAGGAGTGTATCAACAATCTCCGGCTCTTTGATCCTCAATCCTTGAGTGAAGATCTCCTCCATCGAAATGATCTCTCCTTGCTGGACCTGTCGGCCGAGCTTCGTCTTCGGAACCCATCCGACTTCTTGACCGGGACGCTGGCTCATTTGGCCGCCTCCAAGGGTGCTGTTGAGACAGTCTTCCTAATCTCTTCGAAATGTCCAGACAGATCCTCAGGTTTCAACCCGCGGCTGAGGTAGGCGCTGAATCGTTTCTTGTACAGATCGTGCTCGCCCGCCAAAGATTTCGCGTACGTAGCGATGTGATTTCCTCCGATCCGTTCCATGGATGGAAGCTTTTCTGGAGAGTGCGGGACAGTGAGACCAGAATCCGCTAGTCCTTTCAGCACCGCAAAGAGCTTCGAGCCTTTCGTCGGACCCTTGAGCCCAAGATCCAGAATTGCCTCTTTGATCCCTCTCTGCACAGCTCTTCGAGCCGCGAGCGCTCCCGTCAAGTAGGCCGAGGGAAGATTTCCAAGCCCGCCTTTCCAACCCAGCTTAGGAAGCTCTCGAGAGGAAGCTGAGGCCCTCACAATGTCTCCGGTGATGGTTGCATCAGTGATCTGAACAGTAACATACTTGTTGGTAAGCCTGACAACAGCCCGCGGCTTGCCCGATTTGACCAGTGCCCGGCGCAGCTTGTAGTCTGTCTTACCCTCTCTACGTCGCCGGTATGGGAGCGCGTAGCGCGGACTGTCAGCCATGAATCAACGCTTCTTGACCACCTGTCGGGCCTTTACATACTCATCGACATGCGAGCCGCTCCGGAACGCTCCACCCTTCGCCATCCCCAAGAGTGCCGCGTAGCTACCAGGCGAGAGTTGTCGCTTGTCCCTCAGCCATCTTAAATGTCTCCTGATCGCTCTGATCTTGAGGACCCAGGCCTCCTTGCCAGGTTTCTGGCCGCCTTTTCGGCTCCCGGCCTTCTTTCTCCGCCCCGATTTTGCGCGATGTCTACCTCTGCTGATACCCGTTTTCGGCAGAAGGTTGATTCTGCCTTCGCGTATGAGACTCTTGATCTCCTCTCGGGTAATAGCCGACTGGACCCGGTCATTCTCTTCGGGGTCGATCCAAACCCGATTCAAACCTCCACCCAGAAGGCTTGCAGCCAGCCTCTTCTGGCTCTTCAGACTCATTCAGAACTCTCCTCGGTCTTGTCGAGATCCTCGTCTGCAGCTATCTCGCTCTTTTCTTCCATCTTCTCCTCTCCCGTCTCCGCGGGTAGAGCCTTTTCCTCGTCCATGGGTGGAGTCTCGGTTACTGCTCGTCCCTCTTCCTTTCCAGGATTTGCAATATGAAAATTCAGATCCTTGGCTTTGGCTAAGATTCCACGCCGCTTCTTCTCTCCAACACGGGCCGCGATCCTAACAATGTGCACTTTTGGATCCAGCTTCTCCAGTTCGACTTCTCGCCAGACCAGCATGTCGACGAGACCCCTAGGGTG
>Ga0209236_1000049_pt1 | contig 50875 bp, 41 predicted proteins | sample GraSoi013_1_40cm_FD_185819 | JGI IMG/M metagenome (GOLD analysis project Ga0209236, IMG submission 185819) | Grasslands soil microbial communities from the Angelo Coastal Reserve, California, USA - Sample 09_27_2013_1_40cm (SPAdes) (version 2) | ecosystem: Environmental > Terrestrial > Soil >... | reverse complement strand
CGAATACTGTACCGGGCGTCCGTCGCGATAGAGCGCCGACCAGAGCGCGATTCCCGATCGATCGAAGCGCAGCTCGACCAGCCTCGCCGACAACGGCGCCACGCGCTCGACCGTAGCCGAGAGCTGATCGAAGTCGATCCTGCTGCCCGCGGGCAGGACCGGCGGCGGCCCACGGTGCTCGGCCGCCAACGTCAGGCAACTCCGCGACGCCCGCGGCATGACGCAGCAGCAGATGGCGCGCCTGTCGGGCCTGCCGCGGGCGACCTGGGCGAACCTCGAGTCGGGGAGTGCCAATCCCACCCTGGCGGTGTTGCACCGGGTCGCAGCCGTCCTCCAAATCACGCTGGAAGAGCTTCTCGCGGCTCCCCGCGCCGCATCCCGGTTCCATCCCAGGGGCTCGCTTCCGGAACGCACGCGCACCGAGGTGATGGTCCGGCAATTGCTGCCGGATCCGATCCCCGGCGCCGAGATCGCCAGGATGGAGTTTTCCCCGCTCGCGCGACTGACGGGCATTCCGCACACGCCCGGAACCCGCGAATATCTGACCTGCGACTCCGGCCGCATCGAGCTGCTGGTCGCCGGCGAGAAATGGCTGCTGCAACCCGGCGACGTCGTGTCGTTCCGGGGGGATCAGCGCCACTCCTACGCCAATCCCGCGCGCGCGACCGCCGTGGGTTATTCGGTGGTCCTCCTCGCGCCGATCGCCTCGCGCTGATCGCCCGCGCAGGTGATATTCTTCAGCCGAGGAGACTCCACATGCGGCTCCTGGCAGCAGAGCTGGCGCTCGCCCTGTTCATGACCGCGTTTGCGTCCAGCGCGCGCGGTGGCGGACATACCGGCAGCGGGCGCGGCGCGGCAGCACCGGGTGGCAAGGGCGCGAACGGCGGCTTGGGTTGTCCCTCCGGGGCGCGGTCCCATTCCTCGGGATCATCGATCAAGGAGCTCGACGCGTACCGGCGGGACGCCTTCCAGCGGCGCAATCCGTGCCCGTCGACGGGAAAGACGTACGGACAGTGCCCTGGCTACGTGGCGCGCGACGTCGCGCCGGAGAACCGCGGCGGCGCCTGGACCATGCGATGGATGACGATGGAGGAGTCCGAGAAGTCGCCGGCCGGGTATTACTGATTCCCGGTCCACGCCATCCTCGCCGGCTCGCCCGCGTCCGCTCGCGCCGGAGCGACGGATCGCCCGCCCGGAGGGGATTGCTGCCGGAGTGGCGTACAGATCCAGACCGCCGTTCCAGCAACGGGTGCAAGAGCGGGTGGCTACGGGCATACTCGGGCCATGAGCGAACAGGTCCACCCGAACGGCCCGGGTCTTGCGAGCGCACCGGCGGTGGTCATAACCGATTTCCAGCCTCGATGGTTGTGGAAGGCGAAATCGGTCGTTCACGTCATCATCTCCGTCCTCTTCGTGACCCTGCTCGTGCGCGCGGGATATCCCGGGTGGCGCACCGCGGCCATAGGCGCCCTTCTCTTCGGCAACTGGCTGCGAAATCTGGTGTTCAAGCACCACGTCATTCCGGTCCGTGCCGTCCAGGAGCCGCCGGTCACTTGTACGGGCCCGAGCACGACCGCCTGGCTCATCGGCCTCGCTTCGCAGTTCGTCATGGTCGGCCTGAGCGGCGGGTTGCGGAGCCCCTTTCTCGTCGCCACCATAGGTCCGCTCTCCAGCATGCTCGTCGTTTACGGCTGGTCGCGCGAAACGAAGACGGCCATGCGCATCGTCTTCGTCGGCGCAGCGTCGCTCATCCTGCTTCCTACCAGCTGGCTCGGCCCCAGCGTTCCCGAGCCGTACTTCTCGCAGCTCGCCGGTCTGGCGCTCTTTTCCATCGCATTCTTCCAGACCGCCTACCTGATCGCCATGACCCGGGCCCTGAACGAGAGCCACTCCCGCATCGATCGCGCCCGCGAGCAGATGGCGCAAGAAGCGCTCGCCCGCGCGAGGGAGCTGGAGCACCTGAGCGCGCAGCTCTCGCACGAGCTGAAGAATCCGCTCGGCGCCATCAAAGCGCTGGTGCAGCTCGCCAGGCGCGAAGCCTGCGAGGATCAGTCGCGCGAGCGGCTGGAGGTCGCCGAGAACGAGGTGGAGCGGATGAACTCCATCCTCCAGGAGTATCTCTCCTTCTCGCGGCCGCTCGACAAGCTCCGGCGCGAGCGGTGTTCCCTCGGCGCGCTCGCGGACGAGGTGCTCGGGATCGTCGGCGCGCAGGCCGCCACTGCCGGCGTGGCGATTCGCCGCGCTGGCGAAGCGCTGGTGGAGGTGGATACGCGCCGGCTCCGCGAGGCGCTCTTCAACCTGGTCACCAACGCGCTCGATGCGACCGCGAGCGGCGGCAAGGTGGAGGTGAGGATCGCGCAGCGCGACGGCGAGGCGCAGGTCGAGGTCCGCGACTCCGGCCGCGGCATGCCGCCCGAGGTGCTCGAGCGCGTCGGCACCCCCTTCTTCACCACCCGCGAGCAGGGAACGGGTCTGGGGGTGGCGATGGCGCGGGCCGCCTTCACCCAGCACGGAGGCTCGCTCGAGTATCGAAGCGAGGAGGGGCGCGGCACCGTCGTCGTCGGCGTCCTTCCGCTACAGCAGAAGAGGGTGACCCTTGGCGCGGCTTCTGTTGGTTGACGACGAACCAGGGATGCTGTTCGCCCTGAAGGAGTTGACGAAGCAGCGCCGGCACGAGGTCGTCCTGGCGCGCTCGGGGCAGGAGGCGCTCGCGCACCTCGAGGGCGTCGATGCGGTGGTGACCGATTACGCGATGCCGGAGATGGACGGCGTGCAGCTGCTGCAGGCCATCCGCGAGCGCGATGAGTCGCTGCCCGTGATCCTTCTCACCGCCCACGGCTCCGAGCGCATCGCGGTGCGCGCGATGAAGACGGGCGCCTACGAGTACGTCACCAAGCCCTTCGACATCGAGGAGATGGGGCTGGTCATCGATCGCGCCTTGGAAGCGCGCGCGCTGCGCATGCAGAACCGCCGGCTGACGGCGGAGAAGGCGATCGGGCGCAGCATCGTGGGCGACTCGGCGGCGATGCGCCGGCTGACCGATGCGGTCGCGCGCGTGGCGCCGCGCGACATCACCGTGCTGGTGCGCGGCGAGACTGGGACGGGCAAGGAGCTGGTGGCCGCGCTCATCCACGCGGAGAGCAAGCGCGCAAGAGCGCCTTTGGTGCGCTTCAACTGCGCGGCCATTCCCGGCGAGCTGGCGGAAGCCGAGCTCTTCGGACACGCGCGCGGGGCGTTCACCGGCGCCACCCAAGCTCGCCGAGGCTTCTTCGCCGAAGCGGACGGCGGGACGCTGCTGCTCGACGAGGTCGGCGAGCTCCCCGCTCCCGTCCAGGCCAAGCTTTTGCGGACGCTGCAGGGAGGCGAGATCCAGCCGGTCGGCACCGGGCGGATCGAGCACGTCGACGTGCGCGTCATCGCCTGCACGAATCGAGACCTGGCTACCGATGCCCGCGAGGGCCGCTTCCGGGAGGACCTCTATTATCGGCTGGCCGTGGTGGAGCTCGTCGTGCCACCGCTGCACGAACATCGCGAGGACATTCCCGCCTTGGCGATCGAGTTCGCCCGCCGCTACGCCGAGCGATTCGGAGTCGAAGGCGCGCGGCTTTCGCCCGCGCTCCTGGAAGCGCTGCGTCTCGCGGATTGGCCGGGCAACGTGCGCCAGCTGGAGAACGCCGTGGCTCGGCTCGTGGCCCTCAGCCCCGGCGGCGAGATCGGCCCGCAGACGCTGAGCGCGATGCCTCCCGCTCCGCCCGCGGGCGCGCAGGCGCCGCGCCCGCAGGAAGAGATGGCGCTGTGGGAGCGGCTCGACGCTTTCGAGCGCGAACAGATCGAGCACGCGCTGGCGGCGACCGGCGGCAACCAGTCGGAAGCGGCGCGGCGGCTCCGGATCAGCCGCAGCGCGTTCGTCGACCGCCTGAAGAAGTACGGGATCACGAACTCGTCCACCTGATCGCGACCGCGCAGGACCTCTGCGCCGTATTTCATGCACTTCGCACTGCCGGATCCGGCGACAACCTGTCCGGCTCTCCGTCAACCAGCGGCCGATCTCTTCTCGCGCGAGCAGTTTGGCGCGCCACGTGCACTGGCAGCCTCGACGAGAAAGAGAGGCAAGATGAAGAGCACGTGCGAAGTGAGGGGCGGGATCCGGACATTGCGGAATGTTGCGCCGTTAGTGGCCGCGACGCTCCGCGAGCATTCCGATGAAGTCCTTGCGCAACGCGCGCGCGCCGGCGAGGGGGCTGCCTTCGTCGAGCTCGCGCTCCGGCACTGGAACGGCGTCCACCGCATCGTGCGGAACATGCTGGTTTCCGATGCGGCAGAGGCCGCGGAAGCGACGTTCCGGACTGCGCTCGGCTCCGCTCGGGCGTTTGCGGACGGCGTGCCCTTCCGGATCCTGCTCTATCGCGCCGCTGTCGGAATCTCTTTGGCCCGGCTGCACTCGTCTCCGGCGCAGGCGGGATCTGGAGCATCTCGCTCCCTGGCGGGACGGGTTCGAGAGGTACTCGGTCGCCTGGACGCGATGGAACGCGCCTGCTACGTGCTGCGGGACGTCGAGGAGCTCTCCTTCGAAGAGGCAGCGTTCGTCCTGCGCACCTCGCCGGAGATCGTCCGTGAACGCGCGCGTCGCGTCGGCGTGGCGCTGACGGTCTCGCTCGACGCAAAGCTCGCCTGAGCCGATCGCGCACGCGATCGCCGAATCGAAGTCGGCGCCCCGTCATCGCATTGCGTTGACGCGAGGGCGATCCATGCGAGCAGCGTTCTACACGGAGCAAGGACCGGCACGCGAAGTCTTGAAAGTCGGTGAGCAGCCGAAACCGGAGCCGGGACCCGGCGAGGTGCGCGTCCGGCTGCGCACGTCGGGTGTCAATCCGTCGGACTGGAAGGCTCGCCGCGGCGGTTCCGGCCGCGGGCTCGCGGCGCCGCTCGTGATTCCGCACAGCGACGGCGCCGGGGACATCGACGCCGTCGGCCCCGGCGTGCCGGTGAGCCGCATCGGCGAGCGCGTCTGGATCTGGAACGGCCAGTGGAAGCGAGCGTTCGGCACCGCCGCCCAGTATATCGCCCTGCCGAGCGCCCAGGCCGTCCCTCTGCCACAGAACACCGACTACGCGTCCGGAGCTTGCCTTGGCATTCCTGCGCTGACGGCGCTGCAGGCCTTCCGGCTGGCCCAGGTGCAGCGCGAGAGTGTCGTGCTGGTGAGCGGCGGCGCCGGCGCGGTCGGCCATTACGCCGGCCAGTTCGCCAAGTTGCGCGGGGCGCGCGTTCTCGCCACCGTCAGCGGCGACGCGAAGGCCGCGCACGCGCGCGAGGCAGGCGCCGACAGCGTGATCAACTACCGCACCGAGGACGTGGGCGCCCGGGTGAAGGCCCTGACCAACGGGCGCGGAGTCGACGCCGTCATCGAAGTCGACCTGACTGCCAACGCGAAGCTGTTCCCGGCCGTCCTGCGGCCCCATGGTGTCGCGGTCGTGTATGGCACCGGCGCCGCCGAGGCGAGCATTCCCGCCTTGTGGCTGATGCTGAACAGCGCGACGCTGCGCTTGTTCTTGATCTACGACCTCTCGGCGGCCGATCGCGCTGCGGTGCTGGACGAGATCAACACGCTGCTCGTGCAGGGACGGCTCGTGCACGCGGTCGGCCAGCGGTTCCCGCTCGACAAGATCGCCGAAGCGCACGAGGCCGTCGAACGCGGCGCGGTCATCGGCAACGTCGTCCTCGACATTCCCTGACGAGCCGCTCTTCCCGTCTCGGAACTGTACACCTTGGCTGTGCTACCGCTCGCTGGGTGGCTTCGCCACGAAGTCTTGCGCCCTGCTGTACACCTGCCTCCCTTCATCGACGCGATTGACGCGAAGGACCGCGATGAAGGCTCCGCGGTCGGGCACTACCTCGATGTCGACCCACGAGTCGGGCAGCCAGAACGGATCTGCTGCCGGGGCGAATCCTGGCTGCATTACGCTGCTTGCTTCATGGCAGCGCAGCGTGCGCTCGAGCCACTGCGGGGTCCACCCCGCGCGCGCTGGCAGCCACACCCGCGCGCCCAGCAGTCGGGTGTCCCAGGTCTTGCCCAGTCTCACGTTCACGTAGAGCGGTTCCGCCGATTCCACCGCGCGCAGGACATCGGCGGCGGCCTGGTCGCCGTCCTCGTCGCAGAATTGATCGCGCTCCGCCGCGGCAACTGCGCTCTGTCTCTCCGCCTTGGAGCGCCCGCTCGAGGCGCAGCTCAGCAAGCTGAGTCCCAAAACCGCGGCAGCAACCGATCCGAAGAGAAAGTCGCGCACGTTCGACCCGGTCGAGGAAGGGGACCGGCCGGAGCGATCCGGCCCCCTCGTCCCTCACTGGTGAGAGGGATAATGCCGTTGGACGAAGCAGAGGCCGTCGGAATTCAAGTGACCCTGGGTGCTCTGGTTGTAGTACATGTAGTCGCTGTAATCGCGGATCGAGGTGGTCGGATCGCCGGTCGGGTTGTGGGGGATGTTCCCGCTCACGAACCCCATGTATGGGTTCTGATTTGGAAAATTGTACTGGCCCTGCCCACCGGTCGGCACGCAGCTGCGCCAGGCTAGATCGGCCGACCCGAATTTGAAGTGGGTGTAGTCGACGCCCAGGGTGGCCTGCATCGTCACGTTGTAGTTGCCGCTCGCGTCCTTCGTCGCCAGAGCAGCGAGCTGGTCGAAGTGGGCCGGCGAGTCGTGCACGAAGCTCTCCCAGAACGGATGATCGGTGTGGACCGTCACCTGGGCGACGACGGTGGTGTTCCCCTGCACCTGGATGCCGCGCTGGTGGTCCTCGCCGCCGATGCCCAGAGCGGGGTCGTTGTCGGGGTTCTGGCAGTTGAGATACGTCGTCGGCGTCTTGAACCCGAGCCTGAAGTTCACCACCTGCGGCAGCGTGGTGAAATCGAAGCTGCTCCCGGGCGGCGAGGTGCAAGCCGCTCCGCCGGCACCGTTCCCGCGCCAGGTGGCCTTCCCGACGTAGAGAACGACATACCCGTTGGTGATCATGTCCTGATAGTCGGGATCGTTGGATTGCAGTTGGAGGAACGTCGCGGAAGCGGTCGCCGGTATGAGATCGAATCCGAACGCGTAACGGGTGGCCGGATCGAATGCTTTGGCGCCGTTCTTGTTTTGATTGTCCAGCACTGCAATGGGATAGGCTTGTTCATCCGTGCCACCTTTGCCTACGAGCGGGCCGCCCTTGTTCAGATCGATGGCCCAGGGCCCGTCGAGTTCGGCGACGAGCGAACCGACCTGGGATTGATCGGTGGGTGAGGTATCCGGGTTCGTATACAGCTTGATTTTATCGATCGTCGTCAGGAATTTGGTGAACCGGATTTCCCAGCCATCGACGAATGCCACCGCGCCCGAGGCCGGGGGAAAGCCGTACCCTCCCAGCGCCAGCACCTCGCCCGAGGCGGTGAACTGGATCTTGCCGCCGTTCGAAGATGACCCCCCACAAGAAATCAAGGGCAGGAGCGCGATCGCGATTGCGGCTTCGATGATCCAACTTCGTTTCATGGTTTACCCTTTCATTCAGCCTGACCAGCTGAGCTCGTAGACACCGAAGGCGGACAACAACCCCGTGTGGAGAACGAGGCCCGCGCCCACCGGGCCGTCCGGGATCTCCAGTGTGGAGGACCCGTTGGCTGGGCCGAGGGTCGCGAAATCGACGTCCTGGAACATCCCGCTCGCGTGGATCCGCAGCGTGAGAAGACCCCCGTCGGTTGGCGTGAAGTCGACCTGGATCGGGGTGGCGATCCGCTGCTTGCAGATGGGATTGGCGCCGGGCAGCGCCGGGTTGGAGACCGGGATGGCCCAGTTGTCACTGATGTGGGAGGTGGCCTGGAACGGATAGGTGGCCCCATCCTTCGTCGCGGTTCCCGACACGTCGAAGATCACCGTGAGGTCGGTCTGCGCGTTGATGTCGCCGCCCGTGAGCCACACCTCGGCCGTCTTCGCAGGCGTCTCGGTTCCCTCCCCCTGCGTGGGGAACGGCTGCAGCGCGGGGGAGAGCAGGTCGACCGTCACCGGTCCGAAGACTTCGGCGACGTAGATGCCGGGAAGGATGCACGGGCCGGGCCCGGCTCCGGGGTTCGGGTTCGACTCGTTCAAGTAGACGGCCCCGACGTGGAGCAGGGCCCGGGTGAGCGAAACGTGGTAGCCCTTGCCGTTATCGAAGGAGAGCGGGGCGCTCGCGTCGGCGGCGCCGCCCACCATCGCTCGAAACGACACCAGGTTGCTGCCGGTCGTGCCTCCGCAAGCGGCGAGCCACGCAGCGAGGAACACCCGTCTCATGGAGATCCCCCGAAGTTCGTGGTGATGGTGAAGAGCAACGCGCGCGGTGCGCCGGCCGCGAAGTGGCGCACGGGCACCAGCGTGGGCTGGGACTGACTGTGGAAGTCGGAGGCGAAGTTGTACTCGCCGAGGCGATACTGGCTGTCGAGGAGGTTCGTCACCGACAGGCCGACGCGCAGGATCGGCCAGCCGACTTCCAGGTTGGTGTCGATGGTGAAGATCCGATCGCTTCGCGTGCCGAACGGCAGCGGCCGCCGACCCACGAAGGTGATCCCGGTGGCGAAGGTGATCCGGGCCGGTCTTCCCTCCAGATTGAGGATCTTCCAAGGAAGGTCGGTGAAGACCGCTCCATCGCCGCGCAGCACGAGATCGGGGACGTACGGGATGAGCAAGCCCGTATCGTCGAGGGTCGCGTGCACGTAGGCCCCGTTCACGCTGACGTCGAAGACGGGGCCCGAGAGACGCACTGCGCTGGCCGAGCCCACCCGCGTCGTGCCGCCCGCCAGGGTGTTGCGTCCCGCCGTCTGGCTGAAGATGAGGTCCTGGTCGACGTGCGTGCGGAAGATCGCGGTGCCGAACGCCATCCGCACGTCGGGCAGGATGGTCCCTTCGAAGGTCATGCCCGCCTCGGTCGCGGTGACGGATGCGAACGGCGTCGCGCGATCTTGCGTGATGTAGACCGGGTCGATCGACCGGACGCCACGGCCGTAGCTCGCGGAGAAGGAGACTCCGGCCCAGGGACCGACGATGACGGAGGCGCGCGGCATGGTCGTCGAGCTGGCCGTGGAGGCGGACTGGTTCGGCTCCCGGTGCGCGCCCAGAGTCCCTTCCTGGGTCTTGCAGGAGACGTCGGGCTCCGGACTGGTCGGAGACGGATGCTCGACCGACCGGACCGCGCAGAGGTTCTGCACGTTGTAGGTGAAGAGATCGGCGCGGAAGCCTCCGCGCAAGGCGAGCCAGGGAAGAAAACGCAGGTTGGCGTCCGCGTAGAGCCCGATGTCGTCGAGGTTGGAGTCGAGGTTCGCCTCGGTCAGATACGGGGCCCTGGTGGCCGCCTCGATCCGCTGCTGGAAGCCCGAGGCAATGTCATGGCGCGCGAAGTACCCGAGCTCGATCTGTTGCTGCAGATCGAGCCACTCGCCGGACAATCGAGCCGAACCGCGGGCGCCGAGCGTGGTCTCCTTGACCTGCAGGTCGATCAAGTCTCCGCGCTGGGCGTGCGCCCGCTGGTCAGGCTCCTGGACGTCGAGGAGAAACCCGGTGAAGTCTTCCCTGAGCCGCAGCGGGCGATAGATCGCGAACACCTGGTTCGTGAACGCGATGCGGTCGGTGCGCGACTCTACCGCGGCAGCGATCGAGTATCGCGCCGCATCTTCACCCTGGAGGAAGTCGTAGGTGTCGTAGAACCCGACCCGGCCGGCGGCGAAGTCGTCCTCGCGCAATACGCCCGCCGTATGGAAGCTCGCCGTGTACGCCTGGGCGGTCACCCGGTACAGGCTCGAGCCGTTCCGGGCTTCGTGCTGCGCCATGGCCGACGCGCTGTGTCCGTCGCGGTTCTGACCGTATCCGTCGGTCTGGTAGAGCTGCGCGGCAGCGAACGTCCCCGCGGAGGAACCGGGAGGCCCATACGCGATGAGCGCGCGCCGGGTGCCATAGCGTCCGTCGGAGACCTTGGCGAGAAGGCCGCGCTCGCTGAGGCCCAGGTGGTATTCCGCGCTGCCAGCTACCGCGTAATTGCCCTGCCGTGGATCGAACGGACCCTCGAGGACGCGCAGCGACTGCACCAGCTCGGGGATGATGAAGTGCGTGTCCGAATATCCGTTCCCGTGGAAGTTGCCGCTCTCGTTGACGGGAACGCCGTCGACGGAGAACTCCACGTCCTGGCCCTCGCGCGCATCGAAGCCGCGGAGGAAGACCTGCTCCGCATGCCCTTCGCCGCCTTCATTGGTGAGCAAGACTCCCGGCGCGAGCTTGAGGAACTCGGACGCGTTGCCGCGCGGGACCTCGGCGAGCTGCGCCGTTTCGATCTGGAAGTCCGAGGTGCCGCGGGTCGGCACGTGCCGATGAGTCGCGGCGGTCACCTCGATCACCTCCTCGCCGCCGTCGGCCCTCCCGCGGACGCTTTCCTCGGCGGGAGCGGCTTCCGAACCTTCGGATGCGGGCCGCTGGGTCACGTCGGGAACCGGCGCCGCGATCCCACCATCCACGCTGCTGACGACGGCTGCCGGAACTCCGGCATCTTCAGCAATCGCAACGGGAGGCGCTGCCACTCCACCGTCGAGGCTGCCCGCAGCGCCCGCGGCCGCGGGAGGGACGAACAGAAACGGGATCCGGATGCGGCTGGGCACCGGCACGTCGCCGCGCAAGGCGGGCCGGAACTTCCAGCGGCGGACCGCATCGAGCACGGCGGCGTCGAACGCCGGACCGCCGGATTCGACGATCTCCGGGTCCACCACCGTGCCGTCCGTCGCCACCGTCACGCGGACCACGACCTTGACCTGGCTCCGGGAGCCGAGGCCCTGGGTCGGAAACGTGGCGTCGACCTTCTTCTCGACCGCGGGCGGACGCACGTGCTCCGCGGTCTGCGCGAAGGACCGCAACGCCACTGCACCCAGGGCGATGACGAGGGCGATGGAGACTCTGCGCGAAGACAGGACACGTTCGTTCCGGACAAGAGGCAAGAGTGCGACTCCAGGGTTCTGGGTTCGGAAGGCGGTGCGCGCCGCGCTGACCGGGACGACGCGCCGGAACTCTGGCGCGTGATTCAAGATGGGAATTCTTGGCTCGAGCTGCGGGATGGAGCTCGGGCTCGGCCCCGCGCAGGCGGACCGCGGCTCAGGCCGGCGGCGATGCCTTTGGAGCGATCCGGTAGAGCGCGAGGCTGCGGAGTCTTGGCTGCTCCGCTGGAACAGGCGCCGCCGCAATCAGGGCGGTCGGCTGGACGACGCGAACCCTGTCCGGTTGATGGGCGCCGACATGCGCCTGCAGCGCGATCCGGCAATGGTCGTGATGTCCGCGGGCTGGCGTGGGCGCTGCGGGATCGCGCTCGGCGAACAGCGATGGGCCTTCGTCGGACATCGCCGTGTGGCCGTGCGCGCGCTCTACCGGAACATCGATCAGCTCGCCGTCTTCCGGACAGGTGACGTGCGGAACGGCTGCCTCGTGGAACGACCCGAGCAGCGGAGAGACAAACGTGAGCAGGGCAAGCGCAGCGCCGAGTCCGCGAAAAAGAGCGTGATTTGGGCGCGCGCAGATCACGGTTGCCGCCTTTGACGTTTGCCGCTCCGACCGTATTCAGCACGCCGCGGTCATTCACGCAAGTTCTGACGATTTAGATCGATTCGGGTCAGCCATCGCCCACGGGGCAGGTCCTGAATCCCGCGTATATGTTGCGGCGCTGACGCATGTAGAAGTTGCGCCAGGTGTTGCGAATGAGCCGCGCGCGCGTGGTCCAACAGCCCCCCTTCAGCACCTTCTTCCTGCCGAAGTACGGTTGCGAGTACTCCTTGTACGGATCGCAGACGAAGCCGGGATAGGCAGCGAACGTGGACGCGACCCATTCCCACACGTTCCCGATCATCTGCCGGCAGCCGAGCGCGCTGTCTCCCGCGGGGAGCGCGCGCACGTCGACGGTCCCGCCCGCGCGATGATCGAGGTTTGCCCGATCCGGTGTCGGCGGCGCCTCGCCCCAGGGGAAGCGGCGCTTGCTTCCCGTCTTCGGATCGAAGCTCGCAGCCATCTCCCACTCCGCCTCGGTCGGCAGCCGGCGCCGCGCCCATTTGCACCACGCCTCGGCTTCCCACCAACTCACGCAGACGACGGGGTGCCACGGACGGAGCGGCACGAGTTCGTCGAACGACTGCTCACACCATCGCCGGCCGTCGGCGATCCAGAACAGAGGATGCTCGATTTTCGCGCGCCGGCGCCAATCCCATCCCTGGGCGCTCCAGACTTCTCGCCGTCGATATCCGCCGTCGTCGACGAAGGCCTGGAACTGCGCGTTGGTGACCGGCGTGGAGCTGATGCGGAAGGGTTCCAGCTCGACCGGATGGGCCCACTTTTCGTTGTCGAAGACGAAAGGCTCTCCAGATTCCGCGCCGAGCATGAACGTACCGCCCGGCACCGCCACGTCCCGCGGCCGGTAGGCCTCGTCGACGGGTGGATTCGCCGCGGAGCGCTCGAATGACGAGAGCTTCGGCCGCGCGTACGCGAGCGTCTGCTGGATCAGCGTCAGGTTCTCCGCATGCATGTCCTCATGCAGCGTCGCGAGCGTGTAGAAGTATCTCTCCGGCTCGCTCGGCTCGCGGCCCTCGAGCCTCCCGACCGATCGCTTGAGCACCTCGGAGATGTAGCTCAGCGTGTTGCCTCGGGAAGGGTAAGGATGCCCCCACCGCAAGCGATACGAGACGTAGAATGAATCGTAGATGCCGTCGGAGCCGGGCAGCATCGTCTCCGCGCGATCGAGGTGGCGCAGGATCCAGTACTCCTGGAACCAGCCGACGTGGCCGATCTCCCAGATGGGCGGCTCGAGGAAATGAGCTTGGCGCCCGAGAAGTTGAGAGTCGGCAATCCCCTGGAAAATCTCCAGCTCGACGTTGCGCGCGTCGGTGAGCGCTGCGAGCAAGTCGACAGTTGCGGGTTGCGCGAGGTCCATGGATGCATCGCCCGTCCAACGTCCCGCACATTGTAGCAACTCGCGGTTCGAAGACAGTCAGCGCCGTTCGGTGATGGCGCGTCGAATGGGGGCGAGCGGCGCGCGATCGTCGAACTTCACGCTCCTCCCCTGCTCCTCGACCCCCAGCCGGTGAAAGAGAGCATCGAGGTCCACGTCGACGGGCGCTGAAGCCATCTTCGCATACAGCTCTTCGAGCACTTTCGTTCCCGTCGCACGGTCGGCCACCTCGAGCGCGCGCCGGAGCGGCCAGCGATCCGCGATGTTTCCTCCGTTCGCGACCAGCGCGCGCAGCGCGTGTTCCAGCCCGAAGCGGTTCCCGGTCCGTTCGCGGATCTGGATGTCGCCGAGCAGCCAGAACAAGGCGCCGCCCCAGTACGTGCGGCCCCAGGTGTGCGTCCGATCCAGGCCCTCATCGCCCTTGCGCGGAAGACCTTGGGGCAGGCCACGGAGGAGGTCCCCCCATACCTTCTCGGCACTCAGGTCACCTGCCCGGGCACGTGCGATCGGCTCGACGTACGTGCCGAGCCCTTCCTCTGTCCAGTGATGCCGGCGTGGAACGGAGGGAAAGCCGAGGTGGACCAGCTCGTGAACGAGCTCCCAGCTCCCGCGCGCTTGCGCGATCTCCAGCTCGGTGCCCAGCGAAAAAAGGATCGAAGCCCCACCGGTCCCGCGCGCGCGGCCGTGGATTTGCTTGCCTGGAGCGGGCGCCACGAGTAGCAGCGCACCGTCTGCAGGAAAGCGTCCGAAGTAGTCAGCGATCATTGCCGCCGAGGCGCGGATCCAATCCAGCAGCTCCTCTTCGCTCTGCCGGCGATGCGCCCTGGCGATGGCCACGGTCAGCGACACGCCTTGCAATCGAATCGTCTCGACGCGCAAATCGCCGAACGCGGCGTACGGCAATCCGCCGAGGCTCGAGGCGCTCAACACTCCCGGCGGAAGCCCCGCGGCGAAGCGAACACCCTCCGGCGCGGAAACCTTCAACTCTGCGGTCGAATCTTGCGTCACCCGCAAAGGCCGCAGGAGCCATGCACCCGGTGGCGATACGATCATGTCTCCATACAGCGCTGCCAGGTCCTCGTCGCCTCTCCCCTCTGCGGCTCTTCGCAGCGCGAAACCGTAGCGGATCCGGCAGCCGTGCTCGGCGCACTGTGGCGCGAACCAGGAGTCCCCGCGCCGTTCGAGCGGAACCGAGCCGTCGGCCGAAACGATCACCACGTCGCTCACGAACGGCTCCGCGCCTTCGTTGACGCTCAGCTCGCCGTCGCGATCGGGGAAGGCCGGGATCCGCGCTTCGATGGAGAGGTCGCGGGCGCCTTCGCCCGCCGTCACGAAGTATTGCTGCGCGGCCGCGGCGATGAGAACCGCTGCGAAGCTGGTCACGCCGGCGACCTCGACTCCGCCTGGTACTTCTCGCGCAGCACTTTTTCGAGCAGATGGTCGAGGCTGATCAATCCCGGCCCGGAGAAGAAGAGCCAGAGAAAGCTGAGCGCGTAGAGCGGCTCGTCGAGCTCGACGAAATCGTCCAGCCCGGAAACTTTCTCGAGCTTCACGGCCAGCGTAGCCACCGCCATGTTGATGAAGAGAGGGATGCACGCCGGCCGGGTGAAAAGGCCGAGCACGAGGAGCAGGCCGCCCAGGAACTCGGTCCAGCCCGAGAGCGCCGCATTGAAGGCGGGCGCGGGGATGCCCCAATCCGCGAAACGCTCGGCCATTCCCGCGAGGTTGTGGATCTTTCCCCAACCCGTCTCGAGGAAGAAGTAACCGACGAAGAGCCGCACGAGGAGCTGAGGAACCCACTGTGCGCGGGTCAGGCGCTGCAACGCATCGTCGATCCTTGCTGCCCAGATCATCGTGCCTCCTCGGCGCGGATCCAGCCCTCGGCGAACCAGCTCGAGATGGCGCGGAACGCGGCCTCCACCGCGTCGGAACGCAGCGCAAACGCCTCGCAAACGACGCCGAGCGGCTCGCCCGACCTTGCCAGCGCAAGCGCTTGCGCCTCATCCGCTTCGAGCGGCGCGTGCAACACTTCGAAGCCCTTCCTCCACACCGCGATCGACTCGCCGCGCGGCGATGGCGACCCGGCGGGGGCAGCCTGCTCCAGCGCCTGCCACAGCGCTCCCAATTCGTGCTCGAGGCGCAGCACGCGCAGCGCCGGGACGAAGCGCAAGCGAAGCTGCGGCAGCTCCTCGCGGCCGAACCCGCGCAGTTGCTCGGACGGCGCGGCCTCGACGTTCGCCTCCTCGAACACCTTGGCCCGCGCCCACTCGAGCGCAGCCAGGTCGGCGAGGTCCGTTCGCCCGCCCTCTCCCGACCAGGTGCGCAGGAAAGCGGGAAGCGCGCGGCCCAGCTCGGAGAGCGAAGCGTGCTGCGAGGGATGCGCCCGAAGATAATCTTCGGCCATGGCGTAGAACGGTCCGTCGCCGAGCAGAAGCGCCAGTTTGGGGAAGTCGTCGCGCAGCGCATCGACCTGCCGCCAGATGAACATGTCGGCGTAGATCCTGATGCGCGATCTGGCGTCGAGCGAAGGAGAGCCGGCCAGGAACGCGGCCGGCTCGATCGCCTCGCTTCCCGGGGCGCGGGAAGCGAGTTGATAGAAGAGCCGCTGCATCTCGGCGAGCTTCACGACCCTACCGCCCTGCGGCCCAGGACCTCGGCTTCGATGGAAGCGGCCCTGCGGCTCTCGCCGACCAGCACTTCCAACTCGGGGATCTTGTCGTCCCACTCGATGAGCGACGGCACCTGGCCGAACCGGGCGACCGCCATCCGGTAGAGATCCCAGACTGCCTCAGGGACCTTTGCGTCGTGCGAGTCGAAGAGGTAGGCGCCCTTGTCGCTATGGCCGGCAAGATGGAACTGCGCAACGCGGTCCGCCGGCACGCCTGCGATGTAATCGGCTGCGGCGAACCCGTGGTTGCGCGCACTGACGTAGATGTTGTTGACATCGAGCAGGATGCCGCAGTCCGCCCGCCGGGCCACCGCGCCGATAAATTCCCACTCGCTCATGGTGGATTCGCGGAACGCTACGTACGAGGAGACGTTCTCGAGCAAGACCTGTCGGCCCAGCGTCTCCTGCACACGCTCGACGCGTTCGACGACATGGGAGAGGGCCTCTTCGGTGAACGGCAGCGGCCAGAGGTCGTGCGCGTAACGGCCGCCGTGGCGGCCCCAGCAGAGGTGGTCGGAAACGATTGCGGGCTCGATGCGATCGACCAGCGCGCGCAGCGCCGCAAGATAAGGCCGGTCGAGCGGGTCGGTGGACCCGATGGCAAGCGAAACTCCGTGCAGCGCAACCGGCACCTCGCGCCGCACTTTTTCGAGGACCGCGACAGGCCGGCCCCCCGGAGCGAGATAGTTCTCGCTGACCGCCTCCATCCAGTCGACCGGTGGCTGCCCGGTGAGCATCGGGCCGAAATGGCGGGGACGAAGCCCGATGCCATGCCCCAGGTTGGGTCTTGGGAAGCTCATGCGGAAACGGGCCGGCGGCACGAGGTCGCCGGCCAGGGTCTCCTTACATCTTCTTCGCCGAAGCCACCTTGCCGCCCTTGGTCTCGCAGGCCTTGGCGCTCTTCTCGTTGGTGAAGCTCTGGCCCTTGCAGTCGTTCTGACCCTTGCAGTCGTGGGACGCGCTCTTGCAATTGCCCTTGCCCTTGCAATCGTTCGTCCCTTCGCAGTGGACGCCTTTCGCCGACTTGGCCTTGCCGGCGAAGGCGACTGCGGGCGCCATCAATGTGGCGAGCGCTCCGGCGATCGCCACGCCCTTCAGCGTGCCGTTCTTCATTTACGTACCTCCTGTTGGTGCTGCTCCTGGCACCGCCGCCGACGCGCATGCCGGGGCGGATATTCTCCTTTTCGTCGACGGCGGACAGGCGTTCGCCCGTTCACCCTCTTACGCCAGAAGCGGCTATCCGGTTTCGCAGATCTTCTCAAGCGTCTGCTGCAGCGCGGCAACAAGGCGCGCGCTGACAGGCGCGAGAGCGGCTTCAGGGAGGACCGCGCCTACGACCTTTGGGGGACGTCGATGTAGAGCTCGACGCGGCGGTTCTCCGCGCGTCCCTCGGCAGTCGAGTTGTCGGCGATGGGTCGGGCCGCTCCTACGCCCTCGACGAGCATCTGCCGTGGGTTCAAGCCCCGGCTCGCAAGCACGTCGCGGACTGCTTCGGCGCGGCGCAGCGAAAGTTCCTCGTCGTGCGCGGCCGATCCCGTCGAGTCGGTGTGACCCTGGATGCGGATGCGGTCGTCGGGATATTTGGCGAGGATGTCCCCGAGCCGCGCAAGCTGCTCCACTGCCGCAGGCTTGAGGACCGCGCTGTCGGTGCTGAAGAGCAGCGACGACTTCAGATCCACCAGGATGCCCGACTCGGTGCGCCGGGCATTCGCGACCTGCTGAAGTTCCTGGGCTTGCTTGTCGAGGTAATTGCCGATGGCCCCGCCAGCGATGCCACCGACCACCGCACCGATCGCGGCGCCTTCCCACCCTCCGGCGATCGCGCCGATACCCGCGCCGACGGCGGCCCCGCCGCCCGCGCCGATCGCGGTGCGTTCGCCAGGCGTGGCGCACCCTCCAAGAGCAACAGCGATGAACGCGACCATCAGGAATTGCCGCATCGCACCCTCCCATCGCCCGCCTTATTCACGATCCATGCCGACGCTCGTTTTGCTGGAGGCCACGGGCGACGGCCGGTTTGCGTGCCCGACCTGTCGGACGGCTGTACAACGCTGCCCGCCAAAGGCCGCTCACTTCCGCATGTCTTGAAGCTTGCCGTCCGGCATCAGCACCTGGCAATTGGGTCTCCCGTCGGTGGTCATGGCGAGCCTCGAACCCCGCACCACCCGCGCGAGATCGCAGCGCAAGAGCATCCCGGGCGAGACGCCATCCTTCATTCCCGCGTCCACCTTGATGAACCACCCGTCGGGGTCCATCGCGATCATGTTCTGGTAACCGAGCGCGTCGGGGTCGTGGCCGAAGACGAGACCATCGAGACCGAGCGCCGTGAGGCGAGCCATCATCCCCCTGCGAAGGCGGCGGTGTCTCCACCAGTTGTGGTACGAGACGATCGACTTCGGGTCGAGGAGCGCCCGGTAGCGTTCGCCCTCGCGCGACCAGGTCGAGGCGAGGCCGGCGAAGTAACCCAGGACCGAGGGACGGTCATCCTTGGCATCGATGTAACCGGCGTGCGCGAACAGCCAGGACCCGATGAACGCCGCGATCGGCAAACCGCGCAGGAAGCGCCCGAATTCGCTGTTCGAGAGCTCCTCGCCAGTGGGCCGCTTGGGCAGCTCGAGCTCTTTGCGCCTGTGGTGCGCGCTCGAGAGCAGGTGACGGTCCGCAGTCCCGGGATTCGCGAGGAATTCAGCTTCGTGGTTGCCGAGCAGCGCGACGATGCGGCTGCCCGCCGCGGCGGCCTGCGCGCTCAGCTGATCGAGGCGCAGGACCACTCCGACGCTGTCGCTTCCCCCGTCGATGTAGTCGCCCACGGCAACCAACAGCTGTCTCGGCCGCGCGTGGTTCCAGACCACCTGGTCTTCGCCCTCGCGCGTAGCGAGATTCGCGGCCACGAGCAGCTGGTCGAGCTCTTCCAGCTGCCCATGCACGTCGCTCACCGCCCAGAGCGTGTCGAAGTCCGCACGGAGCTGTTCGGTGGAGATTGTCACCGAGGCAGGCGACGGCGCGACGGGACCGGGAGCTTGCGCGCCCGCCCCGCTCGCCGCGAGGCACGCTCCGAGAACGACCGCGATCGCGCTCTTCATTGGCGGAGCTTACAGCTTCAGCCGGTCGTCCGCTGGCCCAGACCGACGTCTCAGTGGGACGACGCGGATCGGATGTCGGTCGGAAACGGCGCCGTACCAATGAGCTCCCAGCCGTCATCCGGCTCGGCGAACGCATCGGCGGACAGGTTCCTCCGTCTCGCCTCCGCCGCGGCTGCGAGAGCGGCAGATCTTGCCGCCGGTTGGCCGAGCACGACCACGTAGCGCCCCTTGAGCCTGGTCTTGTAGATGCTGACGACGGGCGCCGTTCCCAGGTCCTTCGCTGCCCGCAGCTTCTCGTTGGCGACCCCTTCGGCGAGCTTCAGATCGACGCCGGGGAGGGTCGCCAGCAGGACGAGCCAGGCGCTCGGTGCAGCGATCGACGCGGCGGGCTCCTCGACCGCAGCCCGCGGCTCGGATCGGGCGATCGGATCGCTCTCGGCCCGGATCTTTTCCACCATCTGTGCCAGGGCCGGGCGCCCCTTCGAGGAAAGAAGTCCGGCGGCCGCCGCCACGATCCGCTGCGACGTCGCCGCCTCCCGACCGGATTGCGTCAGCTTCCAAAGGTGGGGCGATGCGAGAGAGATCACCTGGATCTCGAAGTCGTCCGCCGCTCTCTTGTCGTCCGCCTCCTGTCGAAGCCGGCTCAATGCCGCCTGCTGCTCCTGCCTTAGCTGCTCGATCTTCACATCCTGCTCGTTCTGGCGGGTCGCAAGGCGCCAATACCCGTAACCGAGCACGAAGGTCGCCACGACCACGTACGCGGCGAAGACCGCCTCGAAGGAGCTGGGCTTCGGTTCAGCGGGCCCTTTCATCGCCGCACGCGCTCAGCGCGACGCCTGGCTGACTTCGCGCGCCTGGCTCGAGACTGGAACGAGATCGTCGCGGCGATTCTCCTTCCAGGCCTCTTCGTTGTCGCCGACTGCGCGGGGACGCTCCTTGCCGTAGCTGATCGTCGTGATGCGCGATCCGTCCAGCCCAAGGTTCACCAGATATTGCTTGGCCGCGTCAGCGCGGTGCTGCCCGAGCGCCAGGTTGTACTCCCGCGTGCCGCGCTCGTCGCAGTTGCCCTCGATCCGGATGTCACGATCCGGCTGGTTCTGAGCCTGCTGGAAGAATGCCTGGAGCACGTTGCGCGTCGCCGGAGAGAGATCGGAGCTGTCGAAATCGAAGTAGACGCTGACGGGCGCGATGTCGGGCGGCGGAACCGGCGTAGCAACCGGTTCAGGCGCGGGAGCTGGCGCCGGAGCCGGAGCGGGCGGCGCGACGACCTCCGCGGCGGCGGGAGGAGGAGCCGGCTGGGCGTGAGAACAGGCGGCAAGGACCAGCAAGGGGACGGCAAGAATCGGGAGCGATCTCATGTTCGACCTCGTGCAAGGTTCAGGCTTTTTTACCGCTGCAATGCCAATACCGCGCATTGAGTGGACGCCTCCGCCGTTCGTCCCGCATCAGCGCTCACCATCCAATTGATGTCGCCGGACGAGCAACGTTTCGAGGATCCGTCGCATTTTGTGGACCGGCCGAACCGCACCCATGCTGAAGAACCTCAGCCCGGCGGACACCACGGCGCTGGTGGCGTTCCTCGAGACGCTGCATCCACCCGGGCAGGCGCCGGCGATCGACGCGTCGCGGGCCGCCATCGTCCCGTAGGCCGACATGGCTTTCGAGCGCCTTCGTCCAAGGTGGCCGTCGAGTCGCAGGCTCGCGGCGTTCGTCGCCGGAATGGCCGTACTCTGGGTGGTGGTCGGCTCTCCGCTGTCCACGCTCGATCACGCGCTGCTCACCTTCCACATGGTGCAGCATCTCCTCTTGATGACGGTCGCTGCTCCGCTCATCCTCTGGGGCGGATCCGGGGACACCATACGCAACTCCATGCCGATCGAGTTGGCACGGCGAGTTGCGTATGGTGTTCCCCGGAGCTGTCTTATGTTGGATCGCCGGGACGGGGGTGGTCGTGGTGTGGCACGTGCCGGCGGCGCATCAGCTCGGCATGTGCTCGCCCTCGTGGCATGCGATTGAGCAGGCCAGTTTCTTCGCCGGCGGGCTTCTCTTCTGGTGGCCCATCATGGGCAGCGGCAACAGCTCCGATCGCCTATCTGGTGCCGGCGATCGTCGTCACGGTGCGCATGCTCTCGCCTTCCGTCGCGCCGGCGATCTCCCGGTCGAATGCAGGGAGAACGCCCTGGCGCCGGAGGTCTGGCAAGCGGTATACCAACGTATAATAGAGAATTATCATCCGCATGGTGCAATACGTCGGCGCTGTACGCAGATCTCCTCTGGGAGGATGTGGAAGGCGGACGTGGCGGAGATCCCGAAAATCGCGGTCGTCGACGACGACGAATCGGTGCGGGATGCGCTCAGGAGCCTCCTGAAGTCGGTGGGTTTCAAGGCCGAGGCGTTCGCCTCGGCCGCGGAACTCTTGAATTCGGGCCAACTGCTTGGTCTGGCATGCTTGATCCTCGATGTCCGGATGCCGGGGATGAGCGGCATCGAGCTTCAGGACCGGCTGACCGCGTCTCACGATGGAGTGCCGATCATCTTCATCTCGGCGCACGCCGACGAGGAAGCAAGGGCCCGCGCGCTCGCAAGTGGCGCGATCGCATTCCTGGTGAAACCGTTCAGCGACGAGGCGTTGCTCGACGCCATCGAGGTGGCCGTACGTTTGCCGCGTTAGTAATTGCTAGGGGTCAACGATGTCGCGGATCCTGGTGGTCGACGACGATTCTGGGATGCTCGCCAGCCTGAGGGGGCTCTTCCGCTCGCGCGGCCAGGAGGCGGTGGTCGCGCGCTCCGGCCAGGAAGCGCTCGGCCAGCTCGACGGAGTGGACGCCGTGGTCACCGACTTCGCCATGCCTGGAATGGACGGAGTGCAGCTCGTACAGGCGATTCACGACCGCGACGAATCGCTGCCGGTGATCCTGCTCACCGCGCACGGGTCGGAGCGAGTGGCCGTGAACGCGATGAAGAGCGGCGCCTACGATTACCTGACCAAGCCCTTCGACGCCGACGAATTTTCCGTGGTGGTCGATCGGGCGCTGGAGGCGAGGACCCTGCGCGTCCAGAACCGCAGGCTCACCGCGGAGAAAGCGCTGGGCCACTCCATCGTCGGGGACGGGCCCGCGATGCGCCAGCTGCTGGAGACGATTTCGCGGATCGCGCCCAAGGACATCACGGTCCTCATCCGCGGTGAGACGGGAACGGGAAAGGAGCTGATCGCCTCGCTCCTGCACGCCCAGAGCCACCGGGCCACGGGACCGCTGGTGCGGTTCAACTGCGCCGCGATCCCGGGGGAGCTGGCGGAGGCCGAGCTGTTCGGCCACGCGCGCGGTGCCTTCACGGGCGCCCAGCAGGCGCGCCGTGGATTCTTCGCACAGGCGGACGGAAGCACGCTCGTGCTCGACGAGATCGGCGAGCTTCCCTTGCCCGTGCAAGCGAAGCTGTTGCGCGCGCTGCAGGAAGGCGAGATCCAGCCTGTCGGCGCGGGAAAGGTGGAGCGCGTCGACGTGCGCGTCATCGCCTGCACCAACCGCGATCTCGCCGACGAGGCGCGGACCGGCCGCTTTCGCCAGGACCTCTACTATCGCCTCGCGGTCGTGGACCTGGTCGTGCCACCGCTGCGCGAGCACCGCGAGGACATCCCCGCGCTCGCAGCCGAATTTGCTCGCCGCTACGCGGAGCGGTTCGGGATTCAAGACGTCCGGCTCCTGCCGGAGCTGCTCGATTCCCTCCAGCGATTGGACTGGCCGGGAAACGTCCGTCAGCTGGAGAACGCCGTCGCTCGCATCGTGGCGTTGAGCACGGGCGGCGATATCGGGCTCGAGGCGTTCGCGTTGGCCTCGACTGCTCCCGCAGCCGATGCGGATGCCGAGGCGCCACCGGAAGGCACGCTCAGCCTGCGCGAACAGCTGGACGCAGTGGAACGGAGCCTGATCCGGCGGACCATGACGGCGGTCGGCGGCAACCAATCCGAAGCCGCAAGGCGATTGGGCCTGAGCCGGGGGTCGCTCATCGAGCGCTTGAAGAAGTACGGCCCGACGACCGCGCGGTGAGGTCTGCTCGCGAGCGCTGCGGCACCCCCCCGATCGTCGAGATCAAAGCCCGCAGATGAAGCCGCGAAGCATGAGGCAGGCCCGATGCGCGTCCCGCAGGACGCCCTGCGGCGACGTTTCCAGGATCGTGGCCACTTCCTCGGCCGGCAGCTGAGCCACGTCGCGCAGGACGAAGACAGCGCGGGTCTGATCGTCGATGCATTCGAGCGCTTCGCGCAGCAGCCCGGTGACCGCGACGGGTTCCAGTGAGTTGTCGTCCAACTCGGGCCAACGCCCCTTGGTCGCGACGAGACGGCCCGCGCGGTCGAAAGCGGGCAGCAATCCCTCGAGCGAACCCCACGGGCTGTGGCGATGGGCCTGTCGGTGGGCGAAGGCGGTCTTCATCGCAATCCCGTACAGCCAGGTCGTGAACCTCGCGCCCGCCGGAAGGGACCCGAGGTCGCGCCAGGCAGAGAGGAAAGTCTGCTGGAGCACCTCTTCGGCGTCGCGAGCCGTGACGGACATGTTCCTGGCGATGGCGTAGACGGCCTCGCCGTGCAGCCTCACGAGCGCCGCGAATGCCGCCCCGCTGCCGCTCCGTGCGCGCTCTGCCAGCGTGTCGTCGCTCACCGGCGAGTCGTCGAGCTGCCTGCCTGTCGGCTGGTCACACATGCTTCACTTTCATGTGCAGACGACGTGCCACCGCCGATCACGTGTGAGGACGCCGCGCGGGTCGGTAGTCTCTGATCGATTCCCGATGGTCGGACGACACGCTGTCGAAAGGCGAGACAGCGCGCACTGCTTGGCTCCGCACTGTCGGAAGACGGAGCAGCGGCTGACGGAAACCCGTCGGGCGAAGGGTGTTTTCACGACGCCCTTCGAGGCGGCGCAGAACTGGCACGGACCCTGCTTCGCCATCCTCGCAGGAGGCTGGAGATGATCGCCGGGGTCGTGAGGACGAAAGACGTGCTGTTGCACTCGGCGACGATCGTCCAGGACTTCGGGCTACGGACATGGCTGAACTGCTGCAAAGCGGTCCTCACCAACCGCCGGACGACGTTCCTCGAGCTGGTGTGGCTGGGATGAAGTGGCCGTTCGATTTCGCGTTCAAGGCGGCGGCCGCCGCGGCGTTCGTGCTCTGCGTCGAGTGTCTCGCGTGGCGCGGGCGGCGGGACCGCGTCAAGGAGCCCGCGGTTGGCAAGGGCGCGCGTTTGCGGGTGCGGCGCCAGGCCGACGCCAAGCGGGTGACCTTCAGCATCGAGGGCACGCTCGACGAATTCGCCGCCCGGATGCTCGCGTGTTCCGTCGCGCAGGTGCCGCCGTCGGCGACGACGATCATCGATCTGAGCGCTGCGGCGCCGATCCGGGGTGGAGCGCTGGCCGTCTTCGCGCGCGTCTTCGCCACCGGCCGTCGCGTTCGACTGCGCGGGCTGGGCAAACGCCACGACGGACTGCTCGCGCTCCGGCCTGTGTTGCACCGGATGGATCGCCGTCCGCAACCCGGATTGGCGGAGCAGCCTTCGATCGCAGCCTGAATGGGCGGCGGTGAGACGAACATCGCGCACCGGCCCGCCGGAGCGCCGTGGTTGCAATGATCGGCGGTCAACGAGAAACATGGAAGAGTCGGCGATGACCCGCTGAGCGGAGGGGCCCATCATCCTGCTTGCGATCGCGCTTCTCGCGCCGCTTTCTCCCCCGCCGGCGGACAGGCTCGCCCTCACCATCAGCGGCGGCGCGAGCCTCGGCAACTACGAGGCCGGCCTGACCTGGGCTTCTGTGCGCTACCTGCGTACGCCACCCCGCCAGATCGAGCTCGCCGCCGTGACCGGCGCGTCCGCGGGCGCGGCCAATGCGCTGATGGCCGCCGCGATGTGGTGCGAGGACTGGAGCGAAACGCGCGACGACGATCCGGACAAGAACATCTTCCATGATGCGTGGGCGGCGGTCGGCATCGAAGAGCTGCTCCCGGACCGGCCCTCTGCCTTCACCGCGGCCGACGGCCTCCTGAGCGCGGCCCCACTCGAGGAAGCCATCCGGCGCATCCGGACGCTCCTCCTGGAGCACGGGCCGCGATTCAGGCCCGGATGCGCGGTGTCGATCGGCTTGACGGTGACCCGCGATCGACCCCAGGAGCGGCAGGTGGCGGGGGTGCGGGCGGGGACGCAGCGCTTCGTCATTCCCTGGCGATTCGAAGTGGATGAGCAAGGACGCCCTCACGTCGTGGCCGCCGCGCTCCCGCCTGACCGCGGCTCGGCGGCGGCGCAGCTTCTGCTCGGAGAGCCCGCCGGCACCTCGGGGATCGGCTCTCTCTTGACGAGCCAGGCGATCCTGGCATCGATGGCTTTCCCTTTTGCGTTCCGTACGCGCGATCTGTGCGACTGCGCCACGAGTTGTCCGGACGAGAACGTGGTGAGCGACGGCAGCTGCGAGGGACCGGACTTCGGCCAGCGCATCACCTCCCTCTCCTGCGACCGGCTCCCGCCGCCGGAATCCCGCCAGCTGTGCAGGCGCAGCTACATCGACGGCGGCATCTTCGACAACGCGCCCATCGGGCTGGCCGTCGATCTCGCGGAGGCCTCGGGCGCCCATCCGCCGCCGTTCAGTCCGATCACCTATCTCATCGTCGACCCCGATTACCGCAGGTCGGCGCCGCAAGCCCTGGACTCCTCCGCGTCGGGCCTCGCCCGTCCCGCCCGGTTGATCGCCAACCTGGTCGGCACGGCGCGCGACACGGAGCTGGCCCGGACGATCCGCGACGAGCGCTGGGAGAGGACCACCCAGAGCGCCCTCGCAGAAGCCGCGCAGCTCCAGACCGAGGCGGTCGAGATCCAGGAGGAGATGGCCCGCATCGCGGGCGCCAGCGATGGGGACCGTCCGAAGCTGCGCCTGGAGCTCCTCCGGTCTCCCAGGCGTGAAGCGCTGGGACGGTTCCTGCTGCGATGCCTGGGCGATCTCCGGCGCGCTGCCGAACGCGGCGCCGACCCCGAGACCCTGCAGCTGGGCGATTGCGCCGAACCGCTGCGAGACGGAACGGCCGGGGCCAGCGAGCGAAACGCCCGCCCATTGCCACCGGAGCAGATCGTCGAGCTGGCCGACGCCCTCGCGGCCGTGTTCGTCGCGAGCGGCAGGCGCGCGGAGCAGATCATTTCCGAACTGAGCGGCACGGCCATGCCGCTCGACCGCCAGCTCCGCCTGCTGGCGTTCGTCCACGATATCTCCACCATCGCGGTCACTTGCTTCCGCTTCCTGATCGGGGAGATCCCCCGGATCATCGATTCCGACTTGAGCGCGACCGAGCTTCTGCAGCTCCGGCGCAACCTCCTCGCCCGGGCGGGTGGAGCCGATCGCCTGTTGCGCGCGACCGCCGCGATGCTTCACGTGCTGGTCTCGGCCGTCCTGCTCGAGGAGGGACAGGGAACTCTCTCCCCGACGGCTGCGCAAGCGCGAGATCTATTGGTGACCGGCCGCGACCCGGACATGCAGAGCGAGCCCCTGCGCTCCGCAGCGCGCGGCTCCGACCGCATCGCCGGCCTGGTCGCGCTCGCTCCCCGGTTGCGCACCCTTTCGGCCCGGCAGCAGTCGATCGCAACTAGCGTTGCGCAGCTCTCCGCGAGCGACGCCGTGGAGCGGCAGCTCATCCTCTCGCGCCGCTTCTCGCCGCTGGGTGGGGGACAGCTCCTCAACTTCTCGGGCTTCCTCGACCGCGGCCTGCGCGAGCTCGACTTCTATCTCGGCGTCTATGACGCGGCGATTCAGATCGCCGCTCACGATTGCCAGATCCAGGGGCCCTATCCCGTCGCGGGGCGGCCGCCGCCGGTGTTTCGCAGCGACGCTCCACTGGAGCTCGACCCCGGAGCAGCGGACACGCAGCGCTGCCTCGGGCAGGCCCTGCAGATGTTCGTCGACCACTTGCAACTGAGGCGCTCGGCCCGCGCCACATTCGTGATCGCCAGGCTGGCGAAGTTGGAGCTGGCCGCCAGCCTGGGGAGCCGTTCCGCCGCGGAGCGGCTTCTTCGGGAGGCCTCGTGGGCATGGCTGGGCGACTCGAAGCTCCCCCTCGGCGACCAGATCGGTCCCGCTCTGGCAGCGGTGACCTCGCGCACTGCGCCTTGCCGCGCGGGCGACGCAGAGTCGCTCTGCCTCGCCGACCTGACGTTCGACGAACTCCTCGAAGCTCTTCGGCGTGCCGGCTACAGGGCCGAGAGCGCGCCGATGCGGGACGCGCTCGCGGACAGCGAGCGCTGGGCTGCCGGTACGGCGGCGACCCTTCTCGATCGCACCGCCGTGATGGAGATGCATTCCTCGAGCTATTCGCCAGACGCCCTCTCCGACACGTTCCTGGCGGGGTTGGGCCTCGGCGAGCTGTGGTCGCGCCGTGTCCACGGGTTCTCCGGAGGTCCAGCGTTCCTTCTCGATCCGTCGACCATTCCCGCGCAACCGTCCCCGGGAGCAGGGCCGGTGTTGCTCGCCGCCGCGCACCTTCTTCCCTATCGCGTCTCGCTGGACGTCGCCCGCGGCGGGATCGCCTTTTCGTGGCTCGAGCCGACGCTACGGCTCCTGCCCTCGCTGTCGATCGATTCGATCGCGAATGTGCTCGACATCGATGGCACGGGGCGGGTCTCCAGCACCTTCGGCCTCATGCCGACCCTGCTGCGCGGCCGCGCGGCGCTCGGTGTCGGCGCGCAATGGACGCTTCCCTGGAGCGGCGTCGTTCAGGCGCCGGGGGTCGTCGGTCGCATCGCCTGGCTCCAGGACCGGCTGGCTGTGACGGGCGGCGTCCGCTCGCTTTCGTCGGGGCACCGGCAGGCCGTCGTGATGCTGTCGGTCAGCGATCTGAACGGCCTCGTCTATTGGCTGACGCTCTGGCGCGCGAGGTGAAGGCGCTCATCCTTGCTGGGCATGGGGTGCGGGAGCGGGCCCATCGCCGTCGGAGCTCTTGGGAATGACCTGGAGCACGCCCTCCGCATGTGGCTTCCGCGCCTCGATCGCCCGTTCGACCAGCACGAACAACATCGGGATGATGAAGATCGCGATCCCGGTTGCCGCCACCATGCCGGAGATGACCGCCGTCCCGAGGATGCGCCTGGAGACGGCGCCCGCTCCCGACGCGATCCAGAGCGGCAAGAGACCGAAGATGAACGCGAAGGAAGTCATGAGCACGGGCCGGAAGCGGAGCTTTGCGCCCTCCAGGGCGGCGTCGAGGACCGATCGGCCCTTTTCCATCTCTCCCCTGGCAAATTCGACGATGAGGATGGCGTTCTTCGCGGACAGACCGACGAGCATCACCAAGCCGATCTGGCTGTAGACGTCCAACTCGTACTTTCGCAGGAGCAGGCCAACCAGCGCGCCGAACACGGCGATGGGAAGCGAAGCCAGCACGCTGAACGGAAGCGACCAGCTCTCGTACAGCGCGGCGAGGATGAGAAAGACGCAGACCAACGAGAGCACGAAGGTCACGGTGCCCGTGCCGGCTGCCTTTTGCTGCTGGTAGGAGAGGTCGGCCCATTCGAAGCCCATCTCGCGAGGCAGGACTTCGTTCGCTACCTGTTCGAGCGCCCGCATCACCTGATCCGAGCTGTAGCCGGGCGCCGGGTTGCCGATGACCTGCGCGGCGCGGAACAGGTTGAACCGATTCGTGAACTCCGGACCGTACACCCGCTTGGTGTCCACGAACGCCGAGAGAGGGACCATGTCGCCCTTCCCGTTCCGTACGTAGTAACCGGAGATGTCGTTGGTGGTCTCGCGCTGGTCGGCCTCCGCTTGCAAGAACACCCTCCACTGGCGGCCGAAGCGATTGAATTGGTTGATGTAGGCGCCGCCCATGAACGCTTGCATGGTCTGGTAGACGCTGCTCAAGCTGATGCCTTGCTTGAGGACCTTGTCCCGGTCCACGTCGGCATAGATCTGGGGCACCGAAGCGCGCCAGATCGTGTTGATCGAGCCGACTTCGGGGCGCTTCTTCGCGGCCGTGATGAACGCTTCCAGGTTTTTCTGCAAGAAAGGGACGTCGGCGCCGCTGCGGTCCTGGATCCACATGGAAAAGCCGCCGGAGTTCCCAAGACCCGGAATGGCCGGAGGCGGAAAGCCGAAGGCGAACGCTTCGTTGATCCGGCCGAACAGCTGCTGGTTCAGGCGATTGATCACCGCCTCATCGGTGTGCTCCGCGCCCGGGCGTTCCGACCACTTCTTGAGCGACACGAAGTAGAAGGCGCCGTAGGTCGCCGAGCTGAAGCTCAGCAGCGAGAAACCGGCGATGGTATTATAGGACTGCACCTCCGGTGTGGCGGCCAGGATGGCGTCGATCTTCCGGCACACGGCGTCCGTCCGCTCCAGCGAGGAGGCGTCGGGAAGCTGCACGTTGAGGAAGAAGTAGCCCTGGTCTTCGCTGGGGATGAAGCCACCGGCCACTTTCTTGCCGGCGAGCCCCGCCAAGGCGGTGAATCCGACCAGGATTGCGAGCCCCACGACCGCCTTGCGCGCGAGGAAGCGGGACGCTTTCACGTAACCGCTGTTGGCCCGCCCGAACCAGCGGTTGAAGCCGGCGAAGAACCGGGCGAAGACGCCCTTCGCCTCCTGCCGCGGGCGCAGGAGCAATGCGGAGAGCGCCGGGGAGAGCGTCAGCGCGTTGAAGGCGGAGATGAGAACGGAGACGGCGATGGTGAGCGCGAATTGCTTGTTGAGCAGCCCCGTGATGCCCCCCGTGAATGCGAGCGGAATGAAGACGGCCGCGAGGATCACCGCCACGCTCACGACGGGCGCGGTGACTTCCTTCATGGCGGCCAGGGTCGCGTCTTTGGGCGAGAGCCCGTCCTCGATGTGCCGCTCGACGGCCTCCACCACCACGATCGCGTCGTCGACCACGAGCCCGATGGCGAGCACCAGGCCGAACAGCGACAGCGAGTTGATGGAGAAGCCGAGCATCGGGAAGAGCGCGAAGGTCCCGACCAGCGAGACCGGCACCGCGATCAATGGAATCAGGGTAGCGCGCCAGCTCTGCAGGAAGAGGAAGACGACCAGCGCGACCAGCAGGGTGGTCTCGAGAAGGGTGATGAGGATCTCGCGGATGCCTTCGGTCACCGGCGCCGTGGTGTCCAGGGAGATGGCGTAATCGAGGTCGGGGGGGAAGCGCTTCTTCAGCTCCTCCATCTTCGCCTTGACCCCGCCGGCGACGGCGAGCGCGTTCGACCCCGGGGTCTGGAACACTCCGAAAACGAGGGACGGTTTTCCGTTGTAACGGCCGATCTGGGTGTAGGTCAGCGCGCCGAGCTCGATGCGGGCGACGTCGCCCAGCCGCACCGTCGAGCCGTCCGGGTTGAGCCGCACCACGATGTTGCCGAACTCCTCGGCCTTGAGGAGCCGGCCCTGGGCCCGTACCGTGTAGGTGAACTGCTGACCCCGTGGGGCCGGATCCGCGCCGAGGCGACCAGCGGGGTTGACGTTGTTCTGCGCCTGGATCGCATTCGACAGGTCGCCGACGGTGAGGCCGAGCTTGGCCAGCTTGTCCGGCTTGACCCAGATGCGCATCGCATAGTCGGAGGTCCCGAAGTTGAGGACCTGGCCCACGCCGGGGATGCGGTAGAGCGCGTCGGTCAAGTTGATGGTCGCGTAGTTCCCGAGGAAGAGCGTGTCGAAGCTCCCTTTCGGCGAGTAGAGGGAGATCCCGAGCAGCGGAAGACCCGTGGACTGCTGGAAGGTGAGCCCGTAGTTCGTCACGTCGGCCGGCAAGAACGGCTGCGCCTGGGCCACCTTGTTCTGCGTGTTCACCTGGTCGATGTCGATGTTGCTGTCGACGTCGAAGGTGACCTGCAGCAGCAGCGTCCCGTCGTTGGCATTGGTCGACTGCACGTAGAGCATCTTCTCCACGCTGGACATCTGCTGCTCGATGGGCGTGGCGACCGATTGCTCGACGGTGACTGCATCCGCTCCCGTGTAGTTCGTCCGCACCTGGATCTGCGGAGGCACGATGTTCGGATACTGGGCCACCGGGAGGCCGACCAATGCCACGGCCCCGATGATGACCATGAGGATGGCGATGACCATCGCCACGATCGGGCGGGCGACGAAGAAGCGGGACACGGCCTAATCCCCCTTCGAGTGTCCGGCTGCGGCCGGCTCGCTGGCGGAGGCGGTGGAGCTTTCCGGGGCGGGCATTGCGCGGACCGACATGCCGGGCCGCACGCGGGCGAATCCCTCGACGATGATCTTCTCGCCCGGGTGGAGACCGTCCTCGATCACCCACAGGTCGCCGACCCATTCCCCCGCCCGCACGGTGCGGACGTCGACCTTGCCGTCGGGTGCGACGACGCCGATCAGGTACGCTCCCTGGAGCTCGTTGATGGCCCGTTGCGGCACGAGCAGGGCATCCTTTCGCGTGTCCACCGCGGCCCGCACCTTCGCGTACTGACCCGGGCGCAGGAGGTTCCCGGGATTGGGGAACGACCCTTGGAGGGCGATCGTACCCGTTTGCGGGTTGACCTGACGGTTGGTCACGACCACCGTCCCGCGGCGCTGGTAAACGCTGCCGTCGTCGAGGATGAGCTCGAGCGTGGGTTCGGCGCCCCGTCCAGGCTCGGCCCAGTGGTTGCCCTCGGCGGAGTGGAGGTATTCGGTCTCGCTGATGTTGAATTGGACCTTGATCGGATCGACTTGCGAGACCGTCGTCATGACGGTGGACGTGCTCGCCAGGGTGCCGACCTGCGCCTGGGCAATGCCCGCGATGCCGGCGATCGGAGACGTCACCTGGGTCCAGCCGCGGTTGAGCTCGGCCTGCGCAAGCGTGGCGCGGGCCGTTTCGACCGTCGCCGCTGCTTCTCGCTCGGCGGCGAGGTCGTTGTCGAGCTGTTGCGCTGGGATCACCTGCGCCGCGATCAGCTCGCGATCGCGCTTCACGTCGAGCCGCGCCTTCGCCAGGGCAGCCGCGTTCCTGTCCAGGGTGGACCGCGCCTGGTCGGCCACCGCCTTGTAATTGCGCGGGTCGATCAAGAACATCAGCTCGCCCTGCCGGACGAACGCACCTTCCCGGTACACTTGCTTGCGGACGTACCCCTCGACCTGGGGCTTGATGTCCGCGTTGACGAATCCGTCCAGGCTCCCGACCCACTCGCGGTAGATGGCTACGTCCTTCTGCAGGACATCGGCGACCTGGACCGCGGGAGCGGGCGGGGCCGCCGGCGCTGCCGGCTTGTGGCAAGCGGCGTTTGCGAGCAGGGGAACGACCACCAGGGTTCGTTTCCAAGTATTCATCGCGCTCGACCTGTTCACATTGCGTGCCGAAGCACAAGACCCGCAACTGCCCATGCGGCCGAGACACGGTGTCGGAGGGCTGGACACTTCTGTACGGCGACCCGACAGACGTTGACTCGCCTTCCGCAGCGGATCGCGGGTAGCGGGAAAAGGGCCGCGGGGATAGAACTTCTCCGGCGCGTTCTTCTTCGCGGTCAGCCCGGTGGCGGCCGCGGTCCTGTCAGCGGAGCCCGGCACATGAATCCATCCTCTTGGTCTGGTGCTGGGGATGGTAGCTTGCAGGTGCTTTGGGAGGACGGAGAGCGTGTCTTCTGCAGGAGATGGCTGAAGGCCACGGGCGGCGACGGGAACTGCGTCCTGGCGGTGCTTCCCGCCGCGGAACACCCGACGCCTGGCAGCCTGAATCGTCTCACACACGAATACGGACTGAAGGACGACCTGGACCGTGCCTGGGCGGTGCGGCCGCTCGAGCTCGTACGCGAGCGCGGACGGACGATGCTGCTGCTCGAGGATCCGGGAGGCGAGCCGCTCGACCGCATCCTCGGCGAACCGATGGAGCTGGGAAGGTTCCTGCGCCTCGCCATCGGGATCGCGGCGGCCTTGCGCAATGTCCATCAGCACGGCCTCGTGCACAAGGAGATCAAGCCGGCCAACATCCTGGTGAACGGCGCGAGCGGAGAGGTGCGGCTCACTGGTTTCGGCATCGCATCGCGACTTCCACGTGAGCGGCAGTTGCCGGAACCTCCCGAGGTCATCGCGGGGACGCTCGCCTACATGGCACCCGAGCAGACGGGGCGAATGAACCGCTCGATCGATTCCCGGGGCGACCTCTACTCGCTCGGCGTCACTCTCTACCAGATGCTCACCGGCAGTCTTCCCTTCATGGCTTCCACTCCCATGGAGTGGGTCCACTGCCACATCGCGAGGATGCCGGTGCCCCCCGGCGAGCGGATGAAAGATGTCCCCGGCCCGGTCTCCGCAATCATCATGAAGCTGCTCGCCAAGACTGCCGAGGAGCGCTACCAGACGGCGGCCGGCGTCGAGAGCGATCTGAGGCGCTGTCTCGCTGAATGGGAGACCCGGCGCCCAATCGACGAATTCCCCCTCGGGCAGCACGATATCCCGGACCGGCTCCTGATCCCGGAAACGTTGTACGGACGGGCGGGCGAGATCGACACCTTGGTCGCCTCGTTCGACCGTGTCGTCGCGAGCGGCACGCCGGAGCTGGTGCTCGTCTCCGGATATTCCGGGATCGGCAAGTCCTCCGTCGTCAACGAGCTGCACAAGGTGCTCGTTCCGCCGCGCGGCCTGTTCGCATCGGGAAAGTTCGATCAGTACAAGCGCAAGATCCCTTATGCGACGCTGGCTCAAGCCTTCCAGCACCTCGTCCGTCAGATCCTCGGCAAGAGCGATGTAGAGATGGGCCAGTGGCGCTCCGCGTTGCTAGATGCGCTTGGCCCGAACGGCCAGCTCATGGTCAACCTCATCCCGGAGCTGGCTCTCGTCATCGGCGAGCAGCCGCCGGTTCCGGAGCTCCCGCAGCAGGAATGGCAGAATCGCTTCCAATTGGTGTTCCGGCGTTTTCTCGGCGTGTTTGCACGACCCGAGCACCCTCTCGCGCTGTTCCTCGACGACCTGCAATGGCTGGATAGCGCAACCCTCGAATTGATCGAGCACCTCGTCCTCCACCCCGACGTGCGGCACCTGCTCCTGGTCGGCGCCTATCGCGACAACGAGGTCAGCCCCTCGCACCCGCTCGCGAGGATGCTGGCGATGATCCGGGGAGCCGGCGGCATGGTGCGGGAGATCCTGCTCTCTGCTCTGAAGCCGGACGATGTCGAACGGCTGCTTGCCGATGCCCTGCACACCGATCGCGAGCGCGTGCGATCCCTGGCTGGCCTGGTATTCGAGAAGACCGACGGCAACCCGTTTTTCACCATCCAATTCTTGCTCGCCCTGAAAGAGGAGGCGCTCCTGGGATTCGATCCCGGCACCCTGGCCTGGACCTGGGACGTGCCGCGCATCCGCGCCAAAGGCTTTACCGACAACGTCGCGGATCTCATGGCTGCGAAGTTGAGCCGCCTGCCCGCTCCCACCCAGAAGGCGCTGGGACAGCTGGCCTGTCTCGGGAACGTTGCCGAAACGGCCACGCTCACGCTGGTCCATGGGGAGAGCGAGGAATCGATGCACGCCGCGCTGTGGGACGCCGTCCGCGCTGGATTGGTCATCCGCTCGGACAGGACCTACGCGTTCATCCACGACCGTATCCAGGAGGCGGCTTATGCGCTCATCGACGAAGGCCAGCGCGCCATGGCGCATCTCCGGATCGGCCGGTTGCTCGCGGCGAAGACGACGCCGGAGGACCTCGAAGAGAACGTCTTTGAAATCGTGAACCAGTTCGACCGCGGCGCGGCGCTGATCGTGACACAGGAGGAGCGCGAGCAGGTGGCCGAGCTCAACCTCATGGCGGGAAAGCGGGCCAAGGCGGCAACCGCGTATGCCTCGGCTTTGCAGTATCTTCTGGCCGGCCGTTCCCTGCTGGCGGAGAGCGGATGGGAAGAGTGCTACCGGCTCATGTTCGAACTCGAGCTCAACAGGGCGGAGTGCGAGTATCTGACCGGGGAGCTGGCGCTGGCGGGAGAGCACCTCTCCGTGCTGTCAGCTCGCGCAGAGACCATCGTCGATTCTGCGGCCGTCGCTTGCGTGCGCATCAATCTCTATACGACGCTGGACCTGAGCGACAGCGCCGTCGCGGTGGGGCGCGATTACCTGCAGCGAGTCGACAGCCAGTGGCCGTTGCATGCGACGGCGGATCACGTCCGGCAAGAGTATGACCACTTGTGGGAGCGGCTCGACGCGGGCCCGATCGAGGCGCTGCTCGATCTGCCGCTGATGAGCGATCCGGACCGATGCGCGACCATGGACGTGCTCACGGTCCTCACCTCGCCGGCCCTGTTCACGGACCTGAATCTTTTCCGCCTGGTGGTGGGTCGGATGGCGACCCTCAGCCTCGAGCACGGCAATACTGACGGGTCATGCCTCGCGTATGCGTGGCTGGGCGGCGTGCTGGGGACGTACTTCGGGGACTACCAGGCCGGGTTTCGCTTCGGCAGGCTCGGGCTCGACCTGGTGGAAAAGCATGGGCTCGACCGTTTCAGCGCCCGCGTGTACCTGGTCTTTGCCGTCCACGTGGCCCACTGGACGCAGCACTTGAGGATCTGTCGCGCCTTCCTGCGGCGCGCCTTCCAGGCAGCGCAGGATGCCGGCGACCTCTCTTACGCGGCGTATGCATGCATCGACTTGATCACGAACCGTTTCGCCACCGGAGATCCTCTCGGCGAGGTCGAGCGGGAGGCGGAGGACGGACTCGAATTCGCGCGTAAAGTGCGCTTCGGTCTCGCCGGCGACTGCATCACCGGGCAGCTTCAGCTCATCCGGACGATGCGGGGACTGACGCCGGACTTCAATTCCTTCAACGACGCAGATTTCAACGAGGACGGCTTCTCCCGGCGGCTGGAGAGCAACCCCCAGCTGGCGATAGGCGCTTGTTGGTATTGGATTCGCAAGCTGCAAGCTTGCGTCTACGCCGGCGATTCGGCGTCGGGGATCGTGGCTGCGGCGAAGGTCGAGTCGCTGCTTTGGACGGCGCCGACTCAATTCGAGCATGCCGAGTACCATTTCTACGCGGCGCTCGCCCGGGGGGCGCGTTGCGATGAGACCGCCGTCGAGGAGAGGCCCAAGCACCTGGAAGCGCTGGTCGCTCATCACCAGCGGCTCATGGTCTGGGCACACCACTGCCCCGCAACCTTCACCTCTCGCGCAGCGCTGGCCGCCGCCGAGATTGCGCGGCTGGAACGCCGGGAGCTGGACGCGATGCGCCTGTACGAGGAGGCCATACGCTCGGCGCGCGAGCACGGCTTCGTCCAGAACGAGGGCCTCGCCAACGAGCTCGCCGCGCGCTTCTACGCCTCACGTCGTTTCGAGAAGATCGCCAACGCGTATTTGCGGGACGCCCGGTACTGCTATCTGCGCTGGGGAGCCGACGGGAAGGTGCGCCAACTCGATGAGCTGCATCCACACCTGAGGGAGGAAGAGCGAGTCGCGGGTCCGACCAGCACGATCGTGACACCGGTCGAGCACCTGGATCTCGCAACGGTCATCAAGGTGTCGCAGGCAGTCGCGGGCGAGATCGTTCTGGAGAAACTGATCGACACGCTCATGCGCACGGCCATCGAGCATGCCGGCGCCGACCGGGGTGTTTTGATCGTTCCCCGGGGCGCTGAGCAGCGGATACAGGCGGAAGCGACGACCAGCGGCGACGCCGTCGTCGTGCGTCTGCGAGACGAGTCCGTCGCCGCGGCCGCCCTGCCCGAGTCGATCGTCCATTACGTAGTGCACACCCGCGAAAGCGTGATTCTCGACGACGCATCAACCCGCAACCCGTTTTCCGAGGACCCGCACGTCCGCGAGCATCATGCCCGTTCGATCCTCTGCCTGCCCTTGATCAACCAGGCCAAGCTCATCGGCGTGCTCTACCTGGAAAACACCCTGACTCCTCACGTCTTCAATCCCACCCGGATCTCCGTGCTGAAGCTGCTCGCGTCGCAGGCTGCGATCTCCCTGGAGAACACGCGTCTCTATCGCGATCTCGAAGAACGCGAAGCGAGGATCCGGCGTCTGGTCGACGCGAACATCATCGGAATCTTCATCTGGACGCTCGAAGGCGGGATCGTCGAGGCCAATGAAGCGTTCCTCCGAATGGTGCAATACGACCGAGAAGATCTCGCTTTGAGTCGCGTGTCCTGGACGGGGCTGACGCCTATGGAGGGACGCGAGCGCGACGAGCGGAGCGTGGCAGAGCTGAAGGCCACCGGGACCGTCCAACCGTACGAGAAGGAATTCTTGCGGAAAGACGGCACCCGGGTGCCGGTGCTCATCGGCTCGGCGGCGTTCGGCGAGCGCCGCGACGAGGGCGTAGCCTTCGTGGTCGACTTGACCGAGCGCAAACGGGTCGAGGAGGAAGCGCGCGAGAGCGAGCGCCGATACCGCGAGGTACACACGGAGCTGGCGCACGCGAATCGCGTCGCGACGATGGGCCAGCTGTCGGCTTCGATTGCCCACGAAGTCAACCAGCCGATCACGGCGGCAGTCACCAACGCTCAAGCCGCTTTGCGCTGGCTGCAGACCGAGCCGCCGCATCTGGACGAGGTCCGGCAGGCGCTCGGCCGGATCGTTCGGGACGGCAATCGAGCAGGCGACGTCATCGCCCGGATCCGGGCCCTCATCAGGAAGGCGCCTTCAAGGAAGGATGGCCTGGATATCAACGAAGCCATCCTCGAGGTCACTGCCCTGACCCGCGGCGAAGCGGTGAAGAACAGCGTCTCGGTACAGACGCAGCTCGCGGACCGCTTGCCGCTCATCCGGGGAGATCGAGTCCAGCTGCAACAGGTAGTCTTGAACCTGATCGTCAATGCCGTCGAAGCGATGAGCGGCGTCAGCGACAGGCCGCGGGATTTGCTGATCAGCACCGGTAGAGCCGAACCGGACGGCGTGCTCGTCGCGGTGCGGGATTCGGGTCCGGGCCTGGCTCCTGCGAGTGTCGAGCGCCTCTTCGAATCCTTCTACACGACCAAACCAGGCGGCCTGGGGATGGGCTTGTCGATCTGCCGGTCGATCATCGACGCTCACGGGGGACGATTGTGGATGACCGCGAGCGCACCCCGGGGCGCCATCTTTCAATTCACGTTGCCCGGCCTCCCGGACAACGACCGCGGCTAGCGTCGCTCCTGACTCATCACGTCGCGGTACCACCGCGGATGGTGCAGCCGCGCCCAGCTCTTCGTCACCGTGCCGCGGATCATCGAGCGGAAGGTCCCCGGCTCCGCTGCCGTGCCCAGATAGATGTGCCCGATGATCATCGCGAAGAAGAGGCTGAAGGCCGTGTCGTGGAGGATGTAGCTCGCCTGGCGGAGCCACTGGCCGAAGATCGGCTGTGGCAACCACATCACGATCCCGGAAAGGAGCAGAGCGAGCGCGCCCAGCGCCGCCGCCCAGAAGAGCATCTTCTGGCCGCCGTTGTACTTGCCGACGTCGGCATCCTCGTTGCGGTACTGGAAGTACTGCAGCATGCCTTTCGGGGTGATGAACTGACGATCGGCGCGCGTGAGCGTCATCTGCGAGATCCACTGCGCAAACATCAGCACCGAGGCGGCGGCGAACGCGACTCCCATCCACGGGTGCAGCACGCGGCAGACGTGCAAGCCGCCGAACAGGTCTGCGAGAAATCCGAGGTAGGGCGTCCAGATGGGCAGCCCGGTGAACAGGCAGATGAAGAAGGTGACGGCGACGGTCCAATGCACCACCCGCGCCGAGAGCCGTTCGCGCACGATCTCGTCGCCCACCACCACGTCCTCGGTGTGACGGGCGCGCGCGATCGCGTCGTCGCCCATCGTATCGTCGCGGAGCGCGATCCCGCTCATTTCGATTCCTCCCCTTGCTGCGTGTCCTTCGTGTCCTTCGGCTTCTTGGGCCCGAAGGAGAGATAGTGGCCGACCATGGCGAAGAAGGCGCCCGCGATGGCGAGGGCGCCCAACGGTCGCAGCGCGTTCTTCCAGAACCGCACGCCGGTGGGGACATGCGGGTCCTTCGGCAGGCCGTACCACTCCGGGTGATCGCCGTGGGCCAGCACCGTGATCACGGTGGTCCCGCCCACGCCGGGCGGATCGTAGAGCGCGGCATTGACGAAACCGTTCTGCTTCAGTTGCTCGACGCGCGCGTTCGCGATCGCCACCAGCTCCGTCTTGTCGCCGAACTCCAGGCAACCCGTGGGGCAGGATTTGACGCAAGCCGGTTCCAGGCCGACCTGCACGCGGTCCACGCAGAGCGTGCACTTCGCCATCTTGCTGGTCTGGTCCGAGTAGCGCGGGATGTCGAACGGACAGCCCGTCTCGCACATCCTGCAGCCGATGCACGCCTCCGGATTCACGTCGACGATCCCGTTCTGGTACTGGACGATGGCGCCCGGCGCCGGACAGGCCTTCAGGCATCCCGGGTCGGCGCAGTGCATGCACCCGTCCTTGCGCAAGAGCCAGGCGAAGTCCGGCCCGATCTCCCGCTCCCGGAACTGGATCAGGTTCCAGTAGTTCGCGTGGAGAGTCGGCATCGTCTGGTAGGTGCCCCTCTGCTCCGTCGGCACGATGTGCAGATCGTTCCATTCCTGGCAGGCGACCTCGCACGCCTTGCAGCCGATGCAGGTGGAGGTGTCGATGAGCTTCGACACGACCCTCAGGTTGCGAAGCTCCGTCTTCGAGTTCCAGACGCTGGCGGAAGACTGCCGGACTTCCAGGCCGTCGGCGGTCATGTCACGCCCTCCCCGGCCTTCTCGAGCCTGACCAGGAACGTCTTGAACTCAGGCGTCCAGGTGTTCGGATCCATCGCCGAGGGGGTGAGGAAGTTCGCCAGCGGCCCGACGTGGTTCGGATCGCCTTCGTAGCCCCAGTGCAGCGGGAACCCGATGTGCCACACGCGCTGACCGTCGATGGTCAGCTGGCGCAGGCGCCTCGTCACCATGGCGACTCCTTCGATGGAGCCGCGCGCCGAGGTGACCCGCGCCCGCGAGCCGTTGGCGATCCCCTTCTCCCGGGCGAGCTCTTCCGGAATCTCGATGAAGAATCCCGGTTGCAGCTGATTCAGCTCGTTCGTGTGGTGCGTCCAGTAATGGTACATCTCGGTGAGCCGGTACGTGGTGCAGACCACAGGAAACTGATCCCGGGTGCCGTACACGTCCTTGTTGGAGTGGAACCGGACGGTCACCGGGCTCGACGTCACTTTCGCGTGCAGCGGATTCGCGATCGCGGCCTCGGTCGCTTCGTAGTGCTCGGCGAACGGCCCGTCGTTCAGCGACGGCGCGTAGAGGCGTCCGACGCCTTCGGGCAGCTGGATGAACGCGCCGTACTGCCCGGGCGGCGAGTTGGGCGCGATGTCGGGCACGTCGCCCACCCAGAGCTTTCCGTTCCAGGCGATGCCCGGGCGCGTCGGGTCCCAAGGCTTGCCCTGCGCGTCGGCGGAAGCGCGGTTGTACAGGACGCGCCGGTTCGCCGGCCAGGAGAACGCCCAGTTCGGATACATTCCGAGGCCGGTGGGGTCCTCGGTGCCCCTGCGCGCGGCGTTGTTGCCCGCCTCGGTATAGACGCCGGAGTGGATCCAGCAGCCACAGCTGGTCGAGCCGTCGTCTTGGAGTTGCCCGAATCCGTCGAGTTGCTGTCCGGCGCGGCGGATCAGGTTGCCGTCCTTGTCCTTCAGGTCCGTGACCGCCTTGCCGTTGATCTCCTTGAGCACCTCGCCCAGATCCGGGCTGGCCGGCGTGCTGTAATTCCAGGTGACGTTCAACACCGCCTCGGGCAGCGCGCCACCCTCCTTGCGGTACAGATCGCGCACCGCCAGGAAGATGCGGGCGAGGACTTCCTGGTCCGTCTTCGCCTGCCCGGGAGGATCGAGCGCCTTCCACTTCCACTGCAGCCAGCGGGCAGAGTTGGTGAAGCTGCCGTCGGTCTCGGCGAAGCCGGAGCAGGGAAGCTGGAACACTTCCGTCTGGATCTGCGAGGAGTCGGGCCCGCCGTACTCCTTCGGCGCCTTCCAGAAGGTGGCGGTCTCGATCTGGTAGTTGTCGCCGACCACCAGGAACTTCAACTTCGAGAGCGCGTTGATGATCTTGGAGGTGTTGGGGCCGACGCCCACCGGGTTGAAGCCGAAGGTGAGCAGACCTTCCGGGCCGGGCTCGGTGCCGCCCGCCCGCACCGAGTTGCCCCGGTACATGTCGTCATAGATGTAGAGCCAGGAATAGTTGCCGTCGATCTTGGGCAGCCACTGGTACCCCCAGTCGTTCTCCTTGGTCGCCGCATCGCCGTAGAGAGACTTGAGGAGGCTGACCATGAACTTGGGATAGTTCGACCAGTAGTTCATGCTCGCCCACGCTTGGTGGTTCAGCGTGGTGGGAGTCACGGTCGCCAGGTACTCCTTCAAGTCGACGGACTCGCTCTCGGGAGTCGCGAGGTACCCGGGCAGGTTGTCGAAGACGCCGGCGATGTCGGTGGCGCCCTGGATGTTGGAATGGCCGCGCATCGCGTTCACGCCGCCTCCCGGCCGGCCGACGTTGCCCAGGAGGAGTTGCAGCGTGGCCGCCGCCCGGATCATCTGGACGCCGACGGAATGCTGCGTCCACCCGAGCGCGTACATGATGGTGCCCACCCGCTCGGCATTCCCGGTCGAGGTGACGACCTCCGCCACTTTGAGGAACTGCTCTTTGGGAGTGCCGCAGATCCGCTCGACCATCTCCGGCGTGTAGCGTTCGACGTGCTTCTTGAGCAGCTGCAGCGTGCATCGAGGGTGCTTCATCGTCCGGTCGACCTGGTACCCGTTGGTCTTCGGATCGGGCTCGTATGCCCAGGCCGACTTGTCGTACGCCCCCTTCTCCGGATCGAATCCGGAGAAGAGGCCGTCGTCGAAGGCGAACTTCTCGCCGACGATGTACGGGCCGGCGGTGTGGATCCGGACGTACTCCTCGTGATAGCGGCCGGTCTCGAGCGCGTAGCGGATGATGCCGTTCAGGAACGCGATGTCGGTTCCGGGCCGGATCGGCGCGTAGACGTCAGCGACCGAGGCGGTGCGGGTGAAGCGCGGATCCACCACCACCAGCTTCGCGTTGCGGTGCCTCTTCGCCTCCACCGCCCACTTGAACCCGCAGGGATGGTTCTCCGCGGGGTTGCCGCCCATGACCAGGACGACGTCGGCGTTCCGGACGTCGACCCACCCGTTGGTCATCGCACCGCGGCCGAACGTGGCGGCCAGACTGGCCACCGTGGGGCCGTGTCAGACCCTGGCCTGACTGTCGCGATACGTGACGCCCAGCGCTTCGATGAATTTCCACTGCAGGAAGTTGAACTCGTTGGTGTCGGTACATCCACCGACCACCGCGAGGCTGGGGTTGCGGTTCACCGTCTGGCCCTTCGCGTTCTTCGTCACGAAGGTCTTGTCGCGCGAGGTTTTGATGTGCCGGGCGATCTGCTGGACCGCGTCGTCCCAGGAGATCTCCTCCCAGTGGTCGGAGCCCGGCCGCCGCACCTTGGGCGTGAGGATCCGGTTGGGGTTGTCGATGTCGTACTTGAGCGTCGCGCCCTTCGGGCAGAGCGTGCCGCGGTTGGTCGGTGCGTCGGGATCGCCTTCGACGTGCACGACGGTGGACCTGACGTTCTTCGCCTTGTCGCCCAGCGTGTGGATGATGACGCCGCACGCCACCGCGCAGTACGGACAGATGCTCCGCGTTTCGGTGGTGCGCGCGATCTTGAGCTGACGCATCTCTGCGCGGGCCTGCGACATGTCGAACCCGATTCCGATGGCCGCCCCCGCGACCGTTGCGCCTTTCAGGAACGTCCGCCGTCTCATCGAGCCTCCAGGCTGTTTCTCGCCCGAACCGGCCAGGATGCCCTTTCACGAGCCGTGCCGAGCCGGGATCCGCCTGAACGTCGCCCGTCGACTCAGGCCCTGTTCACGTTCCTGACAGTTGTCGCCGGGACGATCAGCTCGAGCGTTCCAATCGGCGCGCAGACGCTCGCGAATGCGAGTTGACCCTGGCGCGAGCCTTGCAAATTAACGGCCGGCGACGACTCGCCAGGGTCGCTGGTATGTCCCCTCGCGTCTACTGCACCCTCTTGCTGGTGTCGTTCGGGTCCGCGGCGGCAACCCGCACGTTCCGGATCGATTCGAGCGCGAGCAGCCTTCGCATCCACGTCGGCAAGACTGGAATCGGCAGTTTCGCCGGGCACGAGCACGAGGTCGTCGCTCGTTCGGTTCAAGGGGAAGTGGAGATCGATTCCGAGGATCTTTCGCGTTCTTCAGTGGAAGTGAGCATCGATGCCAGATCTCTGACCGTCAGCGCAGAGAACGAACCCGAAGGAGATGCTCCGAAGGTGGAGCAGGCGATGAAGGGAAACCACGTGCTCGATGCAGCCAGGTTCCCGGTCGTCCGCTTCCGTTCGCAACAGGTCACGGCCAAGGAGCTCTCCGCGGGCTCGTACGAGCTCACCGTGGCAGGCGATCTGTTGCTGCGCGGCGCCGTGCAGCCGATCGTCATAGCTCTCCAGGTACAGTTGCATGACGACGCGCTGACGGGCACCGGCAAGTTCGTCCTGAAGCAGACCGACTTCGGGATCGAGCCGACGACCGCTGCGGGCGGGCTCGTCAAGGTCGAGGACGGAGTGACGGTGACGTTCCGCATCATCGCGCGAACGGGTGGAACCTGACCTGACCAGACGCGGCCGCGCTACGGTCGCTTGAAAGGAGTATCATTCCTCGTCTTGCGAGGTGATCCATGGAAACGAACGAGCCTTCCATGCAATTTGCAGGGGGCATTCTTGGTCGACAACGTCACGTCTGCGCCTTCTTCAACAGCACCGACGAGGAGCACAGGGTCCTTCGCTCGTTCATCAAGGATGGCTTCGACCGGGGGGATAAAGCCTTCCATCTCGTTGACCCCGAGCTACGGGAAGAACATCTCAGGCGGCTCACCGAGGCTGGTATCAATGTGCAAGAGGCGATGGACACCGGCCAATTGGAGGTGCGGCCGTGGCAAGACGGTCCGCTCCGCGGAGGCCGGTTTGACCAGGACACCTGGCTGGCGTCGTTCGAACAAGTGCTCCAGTCCGGGCCGGCAGCAGGGTACGCGCAGACAAGATTCCTGGCGCACATGGAATGGGCGCTCGTCGACTTACCAGGCATCGAAGACCTGATCGAGTTCGAGACGCGGGTCAACTACGTGGTTCCCAAGTATGAGGACATGGTGATCTGCGCCTATGATCTGTCGAAATTTGGCGCGAGCGTGGTGATGGACGCCCTGCGGACGCATCCTGTCGTGATTGTCGGTGGGTTGCTGCAGGAGAACCCATTCTTCGTTCCTCCCGACCAGTTCCTCCTCGAGATACGGGAGCGACGCGGCGCTCCGCAAGAGCGCAAGCATAGCGAGCCCAATGTACATGGAACCCAATGCTGAGATTTTCCGGCTGCGAACGGCGCTCAGGGATCTGGTGGCAGTTTCCACCATCCCGCTGGCGTGGCTAGGGAGGGAACCTTCCGAGATCGCCGCCGGCGTTGCGGACACGTTGATCGGATCGTTGTGCCTCGACTTCGCTTTCGTCCGCTTCTGCGATCCCACGGGTGGTGCCGCGCTCGAACTGACGCGGGGCAACGCATGGAAGGCCTTTCCGGAATGGCTGCAACGGCAGCTCGCCGCCGTCGGCGGGTTGTCGCGCAAGGAAATGATTCCCGACGTCGGTGACGGAGCGCAGCGATACCGGGGTCTTGTCGTTCCCATCGGTGTCAATGGGGAAGGCGGTCTGGTCGCTGCGGCGAGTCGTCGCCCCGACTTTCCCACCGAGATCGACCAACTCCTGGTCTCGGTGGCTGCGAACCACGCCGCAACGGCGTTTCAGAGCGCCCGGGTACAGCAAGGCCTTCGTCGAGTGCGCAGCGAGCTCGAGACGAAGGTATCCGAGCGGACGGTGGAACTGCGGCGAGCCACCGCCGAATTGCAAACGATTCTGGATGCCTCGCCGGTCGGCATTGCGCTATTCGACAAATATCAGGCCATCCAGCGCTGCAACCCGGCATTCGAGCGCATTCTGGGATGGAAAGCCGATGAGATCGCAGGGCACACCGTTTCGCTGCTCGGGGACGGTCGAGACCGGCCGGGTGGTCTCGCAGAAAGGCTGCGTGGCGGCGAGATCAGCTCCCATATCGAAACCCGCCTCGTTCGGAAGGACGGGACGGAATTCGACGCTTCCGTCCTCTGCGCTCCTCTGCGGGATGAGGCGGGAAGCCCTGCCGGATTCGTCGGAACGATCGAAGACGTCAGCAAACGGAAGCGATTCGACGACGAGCGGGAGCGACTGCTGGAAGGCGAACGCGCGGCCCTCGCCGAAGCGGTAGCCGCGAAGCAGCGATTCTGGGATCTGGTCAACTCGGTCGAGGGAATCGTCTGGGAAGCGGACGTGCCGAGCTTCCAGTTCTCCTTCGTGAGCAAGCAAGCAGAGCGCATCCTCGGCTACCCGGTGGACCGCTGGTTGTCCGAGCCCACGTTCTGGGCCGACCATCTACACCCGGACGACCGGGAGCGGGCGGTGCGGTTCTGCGAAACGTCCGTCGGCCAGAAACGTGACCATGACTTCGAGTATCGGATGGTCGCCGCGGACGGACGCGCCGTGTGGGTGCGAGACCTGGTGACGGTGGTGGTGCAGGACGATCGCCCAGCCCGCTTGCGCGGGGTCATGGTCGACATCACCGAGCGCAAGCGCGCGGAGGAGGAACGCCATGCCCATCTGTGGTTCTTCGAAAGCATGGATCGGATCAACCGGGCGATCCAGGGCACGCACGACCTCGAGCAGATGATGAGCGACGTGCTCGGCGAAGTGCTTTCGATCTTCAATTGCGATCGGGCGTGGCTGGTCTATCCCTGCGACCCAGAGGCCAGGTCGTGGGGCGTGCCCATGGAGCATACCCGGCCGGAGTTCCCCGGTGCCTTTGTGCTCGGGCGCGACGCGCCCATGGACCCGGGCGTCGCCGAGGCGTTCCGAACCGTGAGGGCGAGCAGCGGGCCCGTGCGATTCGGTCCGGGTTCGAACCATCCGCTGCCGGAGGATGTGGCAAGGCGCTTCAGCATCCGGTCCCAGATCGCGGTCGCGGTCTATCCGAAGGGAGACAGGCCCTACATGTTCGGGCTGCACCAGTGCTCCTACCCGCGCGTCTGGACGGCCGAGGAGGAGCGGCTTTTCCAGGAGATCGGCCGGCGGCTCGCCGATGCGCTGACCTCCCTGCTGATCTTTCGCAACCTGCGACAGAGCGAGGCCAGGCTCGAAGAAGCCCAGCGGATCGCGCACGTCGGCTACTGGGAACGCGACCTGGAGACGAACCGCGTCACCTGGTCAGACGAAACCTGCCGGATTTTCGGGTTGGTGCCACGAGAGCGCGCGCTCGACCGCAGCGCATGGCAGAATCTCGTCCACTCGGAAGACCGGCAGATGGTGCGCCGGGCGGCGGCCGAGGCGGAGCGCGGCGGCCCGCGCTACGACGTCGAGTACCGCGTGGTGCGGTCGGACGGCGAGGTGCGGACCGTACACAGCCAGGGCGACGTGAGGAAAGACGAGTCGGGGCCGCCACGGATGTTCGGCATCGTCCAGGACATCACCGAGCGCAAACGCGCAGAGGCGGAAGTGCGCGAGAGCGAGCGGCGATACCGCTACATCTTCGAGTCCGCGGGCGTGTCCATCTGGGAGGCGGACTTCTCCCAGATCAAGGGCGCGATCGACGACTTGAAATCCATGGGCGTGCACGATTTCCGAGAATATTGTGCCGCGCATCCGGAATTCGTCGAACGGGCCGTCGCGATGATGAAGATCGCCGACGTCAACGACGCGACGGTGGAGTTGTTCGCGGCAGCGAGCAAGGACGAGTTCCTGGCGTCGCCGCAGAGGGTACTGTTGCGCGAGACGTTGGAGACCCTCGCGGGCGTGCTGATCGCCATCGCGGAGGGCCGGACGTCCTTCGAGGCCGAGACCGTTCTCCAGACGCTGAAGGGCGAGAGGCTGACGGTCCTGTTCACGATCACCTTGCCACCTGCTCCTGGCCGGTTCGACAACGTGCTCCTGACCCTCATGGACATCACCAAGCGCAAGCGGGCGGAGTACCTGGCCGGCCAGGTTTTCGACAGCTTGCCTGATCGCGTCTCCATCATCGGAACGGACTACAGGATTCGACGGCTGAACCCCGCTTTCGAGCGGCGGTGGGGCATCGCAGCGGAGGCCGTGGTCGGGATGCACATCGCCGACGTCGTCGGCATGGAGACCTTCGAGCAGGTCAAGCGGTACCTGGACCGATGCTTCGCGGGAGAGGACGTCAGCTGTTCCGAGTGGTTCTCGGTGCCCACGCGACAATACCTGGCGATGAGCTTTTCGCCTCTGCGGCCGGACGCGAGCCGCGTGGATGCCGCGCTGGTGATCTCCCGCGACCTCACGGACCACATGCTCGCGTCGGACGCGTTGCGGCAGGCCCAGGCGGATCTCGCGCACATCAGCCGGGTCACCACGATGGGAGAGCTGACCGCTTCGCTGGCCCACGAGATCAACCAGCCGATCGCGGCCGCCGTGACGAACGCCAATGCCTGCTTGCGCTGGCTGGCGCGCGCCGACCCGGACGTCGAGGAAGCCCGCGAGGCTGCGTCGAGGATGGTCAAGAGCGGAACGCGCGCGGCGGACATCATCACCCGGATCCGGTTGCTGTTCAGGAAGGGCGCTACTCCACGGGAGTCGGTTGACGTCAACGAGGTCATTCAGGAAATGATGGTGCTGCTGCGCACCGAGGCGACCCGGTACGCGGTTCCGATCCGGGCCGACCTCGGCACCGGGCTGCCCAAGGTCAAGGCAGATCGCGTACAACTGCAGCAAGTGCTCATGAACCTCATGCTCAACGGCATCGACGCCATGAAGGACCTGAAAGTGACCGGTGAGCTGACCATCCGATCGGAGCGGGCTGCGAGCGGCCAACTGCTCATCTCCGTCAGCGATACCGGCGTGGGATTGCCCCCGCAGCAGGCAGACCAGATCTTCAATGCGTTCTTCACCACCAAGCCCAACGGGACCGGGATGGGGCTGCCGATCAGCCGATCGATCATCGAATCGCACGGTGGTCGCTTGTGGGCTGCCGCCAACTCCGGCCCCGGCGCAACGTTCCACTTCACCCTGCCCAGCGAAGTGGAGGCGCGGCCATGACCTCTGACGGCGCTGCCACCGTGTTCATCATCGACGACGACGCCGGCATACGTGTGGCGATCGAGGGTCTGCTGAAATCGGTGGGGCTGCGCTCGGAGTGCTTCGCGACCCCGCAGGAGTTCCTTGCCAGGCGGCACCCGAATGGCCCGAGCTGCCTGGTCCTGGACGTGCGGCTTCCTGGCGTCAGCGGGCTCGACGTTCAGCGCCAGCTGGCCGAGATGGGCGTCCACCTTCCGGTCATCTTCATCACCGGCCATGGCGACATCCCCATGACGGTAAGAGCCATGAAATCGGGCGCGGTGGAGTTCCTGACGAAGCCGTTCAGGGAGCAGGATCTACTGGACGCCATCCAGCGGGCGCTCGATATGGACCGCGTCGCGCGCAAACGCGAGGAGGACCTTGCGGGCTTGCGCAAGCGGTACGACACGCTGACGGCGCGCGAACGCGAGGTCATGGGCCTGGTGGTCTCGGGCTTGCTGAACAAGCAGGTCGCATCCGAGCTCGGCACCAGCGAGGTCACCGTCAAGATGCATCGCGGCCAGGTGATGCGGAAGATGCAGGCTGGGTCGCTGGCCGAACTGGTCCGGATGGCGGAGAAGCTCAACGTCCCGCCGGGCGGGTAGGATGGGCAACCCCGCTCATCCGTATCCGTATCCTCGTCGCGTCACCTTGCCGCGGTCGCCGAAGCGAACGCGTCGAGCGCGGCTGTGGTAGGGAATCGACAATAGCACTCCGGCGGCACCCCACGGCGACCACCCTGCACGCCCCGCCGGGCGCCGGTCGTGACGCCGGCACCCAGGATTCGCTTTCAGCGTGCGATCGCTCTCGGACGGCAACGGCACGAACGCCTGCGCGTACGACAGGGCGGTACCGGCGGCGTGTCAGAAGCGAAGAAGCTGGAGAACTGCCGAGCGATCGATGGCATCCGCCGCCACCCTGCCGAGCCGTTCGCGCAGCGAGCGCGGCCTCTCGAAGGTCACCTGATAGAGGTTGGCCTCCCCCGCCCGGTCGATCAGATATTCGTCGCTGGTGCGGAGCTGATCGACGAGACCCAGCTCCAACCCGCGCCGCGCAAGCCAGTGCTCGCCCGTTGCGACCTGATCGAGGTCGAGCTTCGGCCGGTGCGCCTTGACGAACTGCTTGAACAGGGAGTGCGTGTCTTCGAGCTCCTCCTGGAACTTCTTCCGGCCCCTCTCCGTGATCTCCCCGAACACGCTGACCGTGCGCTTGAACTCGCCGGCGGTCATCTCCTGGAAGTCGACGTCATGCTTCTTGAGCAGGCGGTGGAAGTTCGGCACCTGCGCGACGACTCCGATCGATCCGATGATTGCGAAGGGAGCGGCGACGACGGCGTCGGCGACGCAGGCCATCATGTAGCCGCCGCTGGCCGCCACCCGATCGATACAGACGGTGAGCTTGATCGACTTGTCCCGCACGCGCATCAACTGGGCCGCCGCGAGACCGTAGTGGGGAACCGCGCCCCCTGCGCTCTCGAGCCGCACCACCACTTCGTCTCCCTTTCCCGCGACTGCCGTGATCGCGGTCACCTCCTCGCGCAGATTTCGCACCGCGGTGGCGAAGAGGTCGCCCTTGAAGTCGAGGACGAACACGTTCGGACGCCCGGCATCCACCTTCTTCCTCTTCCTGCGGAGCCTGCGCAGCTCCCTCCTCTTCATCAGATTCCCGCGCAGAGCGTCGCCGAGGGCCTCGATCTGCTTGTTGAGCGGCTTGACGTGCAGCCAGGAGCCGCGCGGCCGCCTGCGCCGGAGCACGGCAACGCAGAACAGGACGGTGAGCGCGATGGTCGCGAAGACGATGAAACCTCTGGCCGCGAACCCGAGTGCATCGTGGAGAATGTCCATGGGAAGCCTTGTAACCGGATCCGGCCCGCGCAGGCTTGCTCGTCTGCCCCGATCGTGAATGATCGCGGGGCATGGCGAACCGCGATCTGCGCCGCGCCCTCGACCTGCTCGCGGCGGGCGATTGGCAGGCGGCCCACATGATCGTGCAGGAGGACGGCTCGACGCTGGCCGCCTGGCTGCACGGCATCGTCCATACGCTGGAGGGCGACCTCGACAACGCCCGCTATTGGTATGGCAAGGCCGGGCGCGCCTTCCGGGGCCAGGCGGCGGTGCACGAAGAGATCGCCGCCGTCCAGCGCGAGGCATTGCCCAAGTCCTAGAATTGCGCGCTGCTGGACTGCGCCTGCGTGGCGCGAAGTGGAACGTAGCTGGCCTGGTCGAGCACGACCTGCTGTCCCTCGCGGCTGAGGATGAAGCGGAGGAGCTCGTCCAGCGCAAACGGGAGCGGCTTGCCCGGCGCCTTGTTGACGTTGAAATAGATCAGCCTGCTGAGCGGATACGTGGCGAGCGCGACGTTCTCGTAGGTCGGGGCCTGCGGAGCTTCTCCGGGATTGGCGACGAGCGGCAGGACCCGCACGCCTTGGTCGAGGTAGGCGATGCCGGAATAGCCGATGCCGTACTTGTCGTCAGCCACGTGCTTCGCCATGGGGAAGACCACTTTCTCGAAGACGATGTCGTCGCGCCATTCCCCGCGCTTTCCCTCCTTGCTCAGCACGCGCTCGCGGACGAACTCCTCGAAGCCGTTCCACGGCTTGATCCCGTAGACATGGATCGGCTTGTCCGCCCACTCGCGGCCAAGGCCCAGATCGCCCCAGTTGCGGATGGCCTTGGCGCCGCGGTGGCGCGTGGTCGAATAGATGGCGTCGATCTGCTCGAAGGTGAGCTTCTCGATGGGGTTGTCCTTGTTGACGAAAAACGCCACCGCATCCAGCGCGCCGAAGTGGCGATACGAGCCCCCGCAGACCGGCACGCTCAGCGGATCGTATCCGAACTTCGCTTTGAAATCGCGAACGTCGTCCGGCCTGAGCTCGCGCGAAACAAAGACGAAGTCGAGGTGCTCGTTGACCAGCTCCGTCGCTCCCAGGCTGCCCGCGTACGGCGGGGAGACCGAGAGATCGACTTCGGGATGGTAGGCGCGGAACTTCTCGAACCACTTCTGCACCAGCACGGCCAGCACGTCGGACGCACCCCCCTTGAACGTGCCCGCCAGCTT
>Ga0209236_1000046_pt1 | contig 51272 bp, 53 predicted proteins | sample GraSoi013_1_40cm_FD_185819 | JGI IMG/M metagenome (GOLD analysis project Ga0209236, IMG submission 185819) | Grasslands soil microbial communities from the Angelo Coastal Reserve, California, USA - Sample 09_27_2013_1_40cm (SPAdes) (version 2) | ecosystem: Environmental > Terrestrial > Soil >... | reverse complement strand
GTTCCGGCCGTTCACCAGGATCTGCCCTTCATCCGGGGCGTCCGCCCGGAAGATCAATCGGAGGAGCGTCGTCTTGCCGGCGCCGCTGGGTCCGGTGACGAAGACAAACTCCCCCTTGTCGATCTTGAAACTGACGTCGTGGAGGGCCGGCCAGCCGTTATAGGCCTTGCAGACATGATAGAACTCGATCATGCGGACGTGTGGGTCTCCGGCACCTCGAATGCCCCGGGCAGCAACTCGATCCGCCGGGTCCTGGGATCAGCGCCCGAGATCAACACCACGTCGAACCGGCACGGCCGGTCACCAACCCGCCGCCACACCAGATACTGCTGGGCAAGCCGAGCGATCCGGGCCTGCTTGGCTCGAGTGATGGCAGCCGCCGGCCCGCCGAACCGGTCGTCGAGCCGGACTTTCACTTCCACGAACACCAGCATCCGGCCATCTTCCGCAATGAGGTCGATTTCCCCGCGCCTCGTCCGGTAGTTGCGTTCCAGGATCCGGTAGCCGCGTGCTTCCAGGAACCGGGCTGCCGCGCGCTCGCCTTCTTCCCCCAGCACGCTACGCCCGGTCATGGCCCCCCGCTCCTTTCATGACCGGCCGAAAACTGCGCCGGTGCAACTTGCAGGGCCCGTAGCGCTCCAACTGCCGCAGGTGGTCGGCAGTGCCGTACCCCTTGTGCGTGAGAAAGCCGTACTGGGGGTAGCAGACGTGGGCCCTCGCCATGAGCCGATCCCGGAGTACCTTCGCGACGACGGACGCCGCGGCGATGGACAGGCTCAACCGGTCGCCCTTGATGACCGCACGCTGCTCGATGGGCAGCGACGGGAGGATGACCGCATCGAGGAGGAGATAATCCGGGGGGGGCGTGAGGTGCTGCACAGCCTGGGCCATCGCGAGTCGGGTCGCCTCGAGGATGTTCACCGCATCGATGACCTCGGCCTCCACCACCCCCACACCGATATCGAGAGCTTCCGCCAGGAGCTGCGCGTAGAGATGCTCGCGCTGGGCCTCGCTCAGGAGCTTCGAATCCCGCAAGCCGGCCAAGCGGTATCGGCGGTGCAGGATGACCGCCCCCGCGACGACCGGACCAGCCAGTGGGCCGCGTCCCGCCTCATCCACCCCGGCGACACGCCGAAACCCGCGCGCCCACGCCTCGCATTCAAAGACGTCGTCGGGTTCCAGCGTCACGCGCCGCCGCTGGCCTCAGACACCGGCCTTCACGGCCTCAGGCTCAGCAGCGACGGACGCAGCCTCCGGCTTGGGCTTGCTCTCCGTCAGGTACTCCCGTTCTGCTACCCGAGCCGTCTTGCCCTTCTTCGTGCGGAGGTAATACAGCTTGGCCCGCCGGACACGCCCCTGTCGCACGAGGTCGATGCGTTCCACCACCGGCGAGTGAAGGGGAAAGATCCGCTCGACGCCGACGCCGTAGGACACCTTCCGGACCGTGAAGGTTTCCGCGTTTTGCCCACCCTTGCGACTGATGACCGCACCTTCAAACACCTGCACGCGTTCCTTCTCGCCCTCCGCGACGCGCACGTGAACACGGACCGTGTCCCCGATCTCGAAGACCGGCACGGTTTTCTTGACCAACGTCGCATTCAACCGCTGCAGCCGATTCATGACCGTCTCTCCTCTCTCGTTCCTGCTCGCCCGTCAGGCGTCGCCTCCGCGCGAGAACTGGTTCAACAGTTGCCGGTCTTCCGGCGTCAACGCCGCCCGTTCCAACAAGTCGGGTCGCTTGGCATAGGTGTTCATCAGGGCCTGGGCCCGCCGCCACGCCCGGATGGCCCGATGGTCTCCGGACCGAAGGACTTCCGGCACTGCCATCCCCCGGAACACGGGCGGGCGGGTGTAGTGGGGGTACTCCAGCAGCGAATCGGCGAACGAGTCGGCCTCCGCAGACTGCTGGTCTCCCAGCACACCCGGGATCAGACGCGCCGCGGCGTCCACAACGATCAACGCCGCCAGCTCGCCTCCGGTCAGGATGTAATCGCCGATGGACAGCTCCTCGGGAGCCAGCCCCGTTCTGACCCGCTCGTCGATCCCTTCGTAATGCCCGGAGATGAAGACCACGCGCCGCGCCTCCGTAGCGAACTCGGCTGCCACCGCCTGGGTGAACGTGCGCCCCTGCGGGGTCATCAACACAAGGCGCACGTCGCCGTGGCGCGCACGCAGATCCTCTACTGCACGAAACACGGGCTCTGGCTTGATCACCATCCCAGCGCCGCCGCCGTAGGGATAGTCATCAGCGACCTTGTGACGCCCCTCCGCATAGTCTCGCAAGTTCACCGCACGGACGTCCAGGAGGCCCTTCTCCCGAGCGCGTTCGAGGATACTGGCACTCAACACCGCCTCCACCATATCGGGAAACAAGGTGAGGATGTCACACTGCATGGTCTGGCTCGTCATCCAATAGTCCGGCGATCCGGCGGATGGTCATCAGCCGGCCCGGCACATCCACCGCTCGGACCACCTCTCGGGTCGCAGGAATGAGCTGCTCCTTCCCCGTCGCTCCAATCACCACGAAGACGGCATTGGCACCGGTCGGCAGGATCTCCGTCAGCTCTCCGACCAGCGCCCCGTCTTCCGTCCGGACGGTCATCCGCAGCAGATCGTGTTCGAAATACCGTCCCTCCGGCAAGGGCGCCGACTGCTCCGCGGCGATCTGGAGCCAGCCCCCGACCAGCGACGCCGCGGCTTCAGGCGTGGTGATCCCGTCGAAGGCGAGGAGATAGTCGCCGCCCGCGCGCCGCCAGGCCCGGACGGCCAGTTCCCGGAGCGTTCCGTGCCGATCAACCACCAGAACCCGCTCCAGCGTCTCAAACCGCCCCGGCACATCGGAGAGGGACTGCACCTTGACCTCTCCGCACAGCCCGTGCACCCGCGTGACCTTCCCGATCGTCACCAACGGGCGCGTGTCTATTCCAGGATTTCCAGCACGCATCGCTTCCCCAACTTCGTTCCAGCCGCATTCAAGATTGTCCGCATCGAGCGCGCCGTCCGTCCCTGTTTCCCGATCACCTTGCCCAGGTCATCTTGCGCGACCCGAAGCTCGATGATCGTCGTCTTCTCTCCATCCGTTTCCTGAACAGACACAGCATCCGGTTTATCCACCAGGGCTTTCGCCATGTGTTCGATCAGCGCCTTGAGATCGTCCATCGCCGCACCTCCTGGCAGGATGCGGAGACCAGGATGTTACCTAAGCTTTGGCGGGCGCCACCTTCGACTGCTTCAGCACGCCAGCCTTGCGCAGCAGGTTCTGGACCGTGACCGATGGTTGCGCGCCTCTTTTCAGCCATTCCATCACCCGCTCCTGCTTGAGCGCGACGGCAGCGGGCGACTTCAATGGGTCGTACGTGCCCAGGAGTTCGATGTACCGCCCGTCTCTCGGCATCCTGGAATCCGCCGCCACAATTCGAAAGAAGGGCCGCTTCCGACGGCCCTTTCGCGTGAGTCTCAGTCTCACCACGTGTGTCCTCTCCTCTTCTCTTTTACGGTTAGTTTGAGCTCCTACGAGAACGTCCGCGACGACCGGCCGAGCCATTGACGCCCGCCTCGCCCGGACAACATCTTCATCATTTTACGGGCCTCCAAGTACTGTTTGATCAGCCGGTTCACATCCTGCACGCTGGTCCCGCTGCCCTTGGCGATCCGTTGCTTGCGGCTGCCAGTGAGCAGCGTGTGATCGCGCCGCTCCCGCGGGGTCATCGAGTCGATGATCGCCACCATGCGCCCGACTGCCTGGTCCTGGCCCGGCGTCGAGTCCGCCGTCAGTTCTTTCAAGCGCTGCCCGCCAGGCAACAGGTCCAGGACCTGCTCCAAGGAGCCCAGCTTGGTCACCTGCTTGAGCTGGTCCCGAAAGTCCTCGAGCGTCAGGGTGTCTGCGCGCAGCTTCCGGGCCATCGCCTCGGCCTGGTCCCGATCGACCACCTCCTGCGCCTTCTCGATCAGCGACACGGCATCGCCCATCCCCAGGATGCGCGAGGCCATCCGGTCCGGGTGGAAGGGTTCCAGGGCGTCAAGTTTCTCGCCCGAGCCGAGAAACTTGATCGGCTTGCCCGTCACGGCCTTGATGGAAAGCACTGCCCCGCCGCGGGCATCCCCCTCCACTTTGGTCAGGATCACGCCCGTCAGCCCCACGCGCCGGTCGAACTGCTCAGCCATGGTGACCGCATCCTGTCCGATCATCGCATCGGCGACCAAAAGCACTTCGTGCGGAGAGACCTTGGCGCGAATCGCCACCAGTTCGTTCATCAACTCATCATCGATGTGGAGGCGGCCCCCCGTGTCCAGAATCGCCACGTCAAACCCCTGGGTGCGGGCCCGCTCGACCCCGTCCACGCAGACAGAGACGGCATCCAGACCCGGCGCGTCGCCGTGGTGTACCGGCACGCCGAGCGCCGTTCCCAGGGCCACCAACTGCTCCACCGCCGCCGGCCGGCGCGGGTCGGCCGCCACCAGGAGGACGCGCCTGCCGTGCGTTTTGAAATGCCGCGCCAGCTTGCCGCACGTGGTCGTCTTGCCCGCACCCTGGAGGCCCACCACCAGGATGACGGTGGGAGGCATGGAGGAGAGAGCCAGTCCCGCGTGCTGCTGTCCCATGAGGGCACGGAGTTCCTCCCAGACGATCTTCACCACCTGGTGCCCAGGCGTCAGGCTCTGCTGCACCTCCTGGCCGATCGCCTTGACGCGGATCCGCTCGATGAATTCCTTGACGATCGTGAAGTGGACGTCAGCCTCGAGGAGTGCGAGGCGCACTTCTTTAAGGGCCTCGGAAATCGTGGCCTCGCTCAGGACGCCATGGCCCCGGAGACGCTTCAGAATCCCGTCAAGTTTGGCTGAGAGGGTGCTGAGCACAGATTCCCCTATTTTATTGAAAAATCATAAAGATTTTGAATTCGTAGTCTACCGGACCCGTGCCGGAACTGTCAAGGCAATGTCGGGAACGGAACCCCAGGAACAGCCCTGTGTGGCTGGTGCTTTTGGCCAAGCTGCGACAGGTGAATGCAGAGTGATACGGGTTGGTGTTTGCCTAGGATTTTGGCTTGACTTCCAGCGAAGTTCCCTAGTAAAGTGCGCCGACGTAACGGCCTTTCTCAAACCGAAGACACGAGATCACGGCGTGCGTAAATCTCCCTGGATCCTGGTCGCTTGCGTTGTGATCGGCGGTCTTTTCGGCGGGTTACTCGGGGAAATCCTGCTCGCGGTCTTCCCGCCCGGCGCCATCCAGAATATCTTCACTCAGGCCGTACATCCCGGCCTCAGCCCCCCGGTGACACTTGATCTCTGGCTCCTCAAGATCACCATGGGGTTCACCCTGAAGATGAACCTCCTCACCTTCATCGGCATCCTGCTGGGCATCTTCGTCTACAAGCAGATTTAGACCGGATACGTTCCTGATTCGTAGGGGCGGACCGATGTGTCCGCCCGGATCCCACGTGTCCCGCGTAGGGGCGGACCGATGTGTCTGCCCGTCCCGCCGTGCCCGCCCGAAAATACAGGGCGCACACGCAGGTGCGCCCCTACTCCTTGACGCCTAATTCCAACGCTTGGCGCTTGAGCCCCTTGATCTGGTCGCGGATCTGCGCCGCGCGCTCGAAGGCCAGCTCCCGGGCCGCGGCTTTCATCTCCGCCTCCAGGCGCCTCAACAACGGACCCAGGTTCCCGTCGAACCGGTAGGCCGGCGCCTCCTCAGCCGCAATGGGAACGGTCACGTAGTCGCTCTCCGACACTTCGTACAACGTCTTCGGAATGCCCTTCTTGATCGTCTCCGGCATGATGCCGTGCACCCGATTGAACTCTTCCTGTAATGAGCGGCGGCGTGTCGTCACCTCGATCGTGCGTTTCATGGACCCCGTCATGACATCTCCGTAGAGGATGACCGCGCCGCCCACATTCCGGGCCGCGCGGCCAGCCGTCTGGATCAGGGACCGCTCGGACCGGAGATACCCCTCCTTATCCGCATCCAGGATCGCCACCAGCGAGACTTCTGGGATGTCGAGGCCCTCCCGTAACAGATTGATGCCGATCAGCACGTCGAACACCCCTCGGCGCAGATCGCGGATGATCTCGGTACGTTCCAACGTATCGATGTCCGAATGGAGATACCGGACCCGGACGCCGAGGTCGTGATAGTACTCGGTCAGGTCTTCCGCCATCCGCTTGGTGAGCGTTGTCACCAGCACCCGGTCTCCTCGCGACACCCGGGCTTTGATCTCCCCCAGCAGATCGTCCACCTGCCCCTTGGCCGGTCGCACTGAGATCTCGGGATCCATCAGACCCGTGGGCCGAATGATCTGCTCAATCACGCGGCCACTGGCCTTCTCCAGCTCATAGGGGCCCGGAGTGGCCGATATGTAGATCGCCTGATTGACGCACTGTTCGAATTCAGCGAAGTTCAACGGCCGGTTGTCGAAGGCCGAAGGTAGCCTGAACCCGTACTCCACCAGGCTCTTCTTCCGCGAGTAGTCCCCTTCGTGCATGCCCTGCACCTGCGGGATCGTCGCGTGGGACTCATCCACAATCAAGAGGTAGTCCTTGGGGAAGTAATCGAGCAACGTCGGCGGAGGCTCGCCCGGCCCTCGACCGCTCAGGTGCCGCGAATAGTTCTCGATCCCATGGCAGTAGCCCATCGCCCGGATCATCTCCAGATCGAACCGCGTGCGCTGCTCGATGCGCTGGGCTTCCAGCAACTGGCCGTTCCGCTTGAAGGAGGCGATCCGCTCGTCCAGTTCGGCCTCGATCCCGCTGAGCGCGCGGTCGAACCGGTCCGGCGGGATCAGGTAGTGCGTGTTGGGGTACACCGCGACTTTGGAGAGGCGGCGGAGCGACTTCCCCGTGAGCGGGTCGATCTCGTGGATGGCGTCCACTTGGTCGCCAAAGAGCTCGATGCGCAGGCTTTGGTCCTCCGATGACGCCGGAAAGATCTCCACGACGTCGCCCCGCACGCGGAAGGTCCCGCGATGAAAGTCCGAATCGTTGCGCTGGTACTGGATCTCCACGAGTTTCTTGAGGATGGCCTCGCGCCGGATGTCCGCGCCCTCTTCCACATAGAGCAGCATCCCGTGGTACACCTCGGGCGAGCCCAGCCCATAGATACAGGAGACCGACGCCACGATGATGATGTCATCCCGCTCGAACAGCGAACTAGTTGCCGAGTGCCGCATCCGGTCGATGGTGTCGTTGATCGAGGCGTCTTTGGCGATATACGTATCGGTCGAGGGAATGTAGGCTTCGGGTTGGTAGTAGTCGTAGTAGCTGACGAAGTACTCCACCGCGTTCTCCGGGAAGAAGCCCTGGAACTCGCGATAGAGCTGGGCCGCCAACGTCTTGTTGTGGACGATGACCAGCGTGGGCTTCTGGACGCGCTCGATCACGTTGGCGAGGGTGAAGGTCTTGCCGGATCCGGTCACGCCCAGCAAAACCTGGTCCGGCAACCCGCGATCGACACCCTCCGCGAGCGCATCAATCGCCTGCGGCTGATCCCCCGCCGGTTGAAAATCTGCAACGAGTTTGAACTGTCCCACCAGCAGCTCTCCAATGACAAACTACTGTCAAACCACGTATGAAACATTACCCTACCACAGTGCAACACTGCTTGACGACCAGCCTTGGATGGTGCAGACAGTACCGTGTAGAATACAAGAAGTTCGACGAGATCCCATGAACCGCTACCATTCGCAAAGAGGTGCCATCCCCCGATGGCTCGGCCCCGCCGCGGGGCTTCTGGCTCTGACCGGCTGCGCGACTAATCCGTACACAGAACGCTCCCAGTTGCTGTTGGTGCCCGAGTCGGAGGAAATGCAACTTGGCGCGCAGGCTTACGAGCAGGTCCTCCACAATCCGAAGGTGAAAATCTCTCGCGATCCGCGCGAGGTCGAACCAGTCAAGCGCGTGGCCGCGCGCATCATCGAAGCCGCGAAATCGTCCAAATACGCGGAGCGGGCCCGGCAATTCGACTGGGAAGTGACCGTGATCAAAGACGACAAGACCATGAACGCCTTCGCGCTGCCCGGCGGCAAGATCGCCGTGTACACCGGTATCTTCCCCGTTGCGAAAAACGAAGCGGGCCTGGCCGCCATCCTCGGCCACGAGGTGACCCATGCGCTGGCCCGGCATGGCGCGGAGCGCATGAGTCAAGGCTTGCTGGCGCAAATCGGCCTGGAAGCCGCCAGCATCGCCTTGGGCTCAGGGACCAACCCGGCGGTCGGACAGGCCACGATGGCCGCGCTGGGTCTGGGAGTCAACGTCGGTGTCTTGCTGCCGTTCAGCCGGGCGCACGAGTCCGAAGCCGACCACATCGGTCTCTTGTTGGCGGCGCAGGCCGGCTACGACCCGCACGAAGCGATCCACGTCTGGGAGCGGATGGAGCAGCTTTCTAAAGGGCAGCCACCGGAATTCCTGTCCACGCATCCCGGTCACGGCACGCGGATCAAGCAACTCGAAGAGTGGATGCCGGAGGCGTTGTCGTACTACCGGCCGCAACCGAGCTTCCACGCCGCCGATCTCCCCGCTCTGGCGCCTCGCTAAGTGGCACCTGAGCGAGCGGCTTGGCTGGCCCTCCTCCCACCGCTTGCCACTGCGCTCTACTACGCGCTTCCCGCAACCCTGCAGCGAAATCTCTGGATCACCTTCATTCCACAGCTCGCGGCCTACGCCATGCTCGCCCTGTGGATCGCCTCGAACACCTCCTGGCGCGCGGCTCTGCGCCTGGACATCACAGGGATGCGGGACGGTCTGAAGTGGGGTGCACTCGTGGGCGTGGCGCTGGGCGCCGTCAACCTCAGTCTAATTCTATTGATCATTCCGGCGCTGGGTGGCGACATCCTGTTCCTGCGGGAGACGCCGCACGCCAGAGCGCCGGTCTGGGTGATGTTCCCGGTCGGCATCGCCGTGATCGGGATCCTTGTCGAGCTGAACTTCCGGGGGTTTCAGATGGGTCGCCTCCTCACGCTGCTGGGACCGTCGCCTGCCGGACGGCTCGGCGCGATCCTCGTCTCGGCCCTGGCGTTCTCCTTCGATCCCTTCATGGCGCGGGTCTTTCAGCACCTGCATTGGATCGCTCTGTGGGACGGCCTGGTCTGGGGCGTCCTGCTGTTGCAGACCCGAAGTCTCTATGCCACCATGGCGGCGCACACGGTGGAAGTGTGGATTCTCTACGTCTGGCTCAAACTCTGGTTCGACTGATCAACAAGAGGCGCGTATGAGATATGCTCTGTATTTCATCATCGGCGGGACCGTGGTGAGTCTGACGACCTACTTGGGCAGCCTAGGAAAGAGCTGGCTGGCCGCGTTTGTGACCACGTTTCCCGCCCTCACCGGCATAACCTTCATCTTGATGTATCTGAACGCCGGGGTGGAGCCCACAGTGCCGTACGCACGGAACCTCCTCTACTTCGTCATCCCGTGGCTGGCCTACGTGGGGTTCTATCTCGTGACGATCGATCGCCTCGGCTTCTGGTTCGCGCTCACCGGCGCCGTCGCCCTCTTCATCGGCGTCTCCACCATGTCCAAGCTGATCGTGTAGCCCTTGCGACCCCCACCCTGATTTGCCATAATACCCGCCGGTGAGCAGACCGCACCGCACGAGGAGCACCCGTGGCTAGGCTGGGCGTCAACGTGGATCACGTGGCGACCTTGCGCCAGGCACGTGGGGGCAAAGAGCCGGACCCCGTCGCCGCCGCGGTGCTGGCGGAACTGGGCGGAGCCGACGGCATCGTCATCCATCTGCGGGAAGATCGCCGCCACATCCAGGATCGCGACCTGCGCCTCCTGCGCGAGGCCGTCCAGACCAAGCTCGATCTCGAAATGGCGGCGACGGACGAGATGGTCCGCGTCGCCATGGATACCAAGCCCCATCTCGTCACCTTTGTGCCGGAGCGCCGGCAGGAGCTGACCACCGAAGGGGGCCTAGACGTCGAGGGCCAACGCCAGCGGATCAAGGACCTGATCACGCTGCTGCACCAGTGCGGCATCGCCGTGAGCCTCTTCGTCGACCCCGAGCTCGAACACATCAAGGCGGCGCGCCGCGTCGAAGCCGACTGCGTCGAGCTGCACACCGGCCGCTACGCCAACGCGATGGGGCTCAAGGAGCAGGACAGCGAGTTCGAAGCCCTGGCGCAGGCCGCGCGCGCCGCGTACAAGCTGGAGCTGGTGGTCAACGCCGGCCACGGCCTCAACTACCGGAACGTGCGGCGCCTGCGCACCATCCCCGAAATCGTCGAGTACAACATCGGCCACAGCATCATCGCCCACGCCGTCTCGGTCGGCCTCGAGCGGGCGGTGCGGGAGATGAAAGAGCTCCTCAGGTAAGCGATGGAGTTGGTCACCGCCGCGGAGATGCGCGAGCTGGACCGCGCTGCCATCGAGACGCGGAACATTCCGAGTCTCCGTCTCATGGAGAATGCCGGGAAGGCGGTGGTCGAGGAGATGGAACGGTTCTTCGGCCCGCTGCGCGGGAAGGCCGTCACCATCGTCGCCGGCAAGGGACAGAACGGCGGGGACGGCCTCGTGACAGCCCGGCTCCTCCGGAAGCGGCGCTGCCAGGCGCGCGTGGTGCTGCTGGCCTCGCCCTCCGCCTTGACAGGCGACGCCGCCACCAATCTGAACAAGTTTCAGCGAGCCCGCGGGCGCTGCCTCGCGGTGGAAACCCCTGCCCAGCTGACTTCGATCCTGAACCCTCTCCTCCAGGACAGCGATCTGGTCGTGGACGCCATTTTCGGGACCGGTCTGAACGCCCCGGTGCAAGGACTGCCGGCCACGGCGATCACGCTGATGAACGCCTCCCGGAAGCCGATCGTCGCCATCGATCTGCCCTCGGGGCTGGACGGCGACACCGGCGCCGTCCTGGGGACGGCCATCACGGCCACGCTCACGGTGACGTTGGCCCGTCCCAAGCGCGGACTCTACCTGGGCACCGGTCCTGATCACGCCGGTGCGATCCGCGTGGCGGACATCGGCATCCCGCCTGATCTCATCGCGGCGGCGAAGATTCCCGTGGCGCTGCTTGAGGCGTCGGACATCCGTGCCTGGCTTCCGCTCCGGCCCCGCACGGCGCACAAGGGGACGTTTGGCCATGCCGGGATCATCGCCGGATCCGCCGGCAAGACCGGGGCGGCCGCGATGGCCGCGCAGGCCGCGCTCCGGATCGGCGCGGGGCTCGTCACGGTCGCGGCCCCGCGCAGCGTGTCGGACGTGCTCGAGGCCAAGCTGCTGGAGGCCATGGCCTATCCTGTCCCGGAGACCGAAGCTCGCACGCTGTCCAAGCAGGCTCTGGAAACCCTGCTCGCGTTCGCCGAAACCAAGACCGCGCTGGCCATCGGCCCGGGGATCGGCAGGCATCCCGACACCCAGGCGCTCATCCATAATCTGATCGTATCCGTGGGCAAGCCCACAGTCCTTGACGCCGATGCCATCAACGCCTTCACCGGCCACAAGGAGATGATCGGTCAGGCGCATGGCCCGCTGGTGCTGACGCCCCATCCCGGGGAAATGGCACGCCTGCTCGGCGTCACCACGGCGGACGTGCAACGGGACCGGCTCGGCGTCGCGTCGCGCGTGGCGCGCGAGCAGAACGTCTGCGTGGTCCTCAAGGGGGCGGGCACCGTCGTGGCGGGACCGGACGGCCGGCTGGCCGTCAATCCGACCGGCAATCCCGGCATGGCGACGGGAGGAACCGGAGACGTGCTCACCGGCATCATCACGGGTCTCTTGGCGCAAGGGGTGACCCCGTGGGGTGCGGCCTGCGCGGGCGTCTATGTGCACGGATTAGCGGGTGACCTGGCCGCCGCGGAGATGGGCGAGATGGGGCTGATCGCAGGGGACGTCATCCGCGCGATTCCCCTCGCCATCCGCCGCATCCTGGAGGACGACGCGCCGGTTCGATGACCACCAACCCCGCACGCGTGGCAGACAAGGCCGGATCGGCGGTCGCTTGGGAGACGACTTCAGCGGCGGAGACCCACGCCCTCGGCAAGGCTTTGGGCGAGGCTTGCGCCGAACGTGAAGTCATGGCCCTCGTCGGGCCGTTGGGCGCCGGCAAGACCTGCCTCGTTCGGGGCATCGCGGAGGGCTTGGGTGTGCCGACCGAGCTCGTCACCAGCCCGACGTTCGTGCTGATTCACGAATACGCCGGCCGTCTGCCGCTGTACCACGCCGACCTCTATCGCCTGGAGGAACGGGACGCGGTGAACGGGCTGGGCTTGGAAGAATACACGGAGACGTCGGGGGTCACCGTGATTGAATGGGCCGAGAGGGCTCCTGGCGTGCTCCCGCACGACCACCTGTGGATCACCCTGGACCACCTGGGCGGGGATCGTCGGCGCGTGGCGCTTCATCCCAGAGGGGCGCGATCGGCGGAGCTGGTCGCGCGGGCTGTGGCGCGCCTCGCCGCACAGCTACGGACGGGAGGCGCATGAAGCAGCTCTGGGCGCCCTGGCGTCTGGCCTTTATCGAGCAGGTCTCCCACGGCTCCGGCTGCATCTTTTGCGAGAAGCCGGCCAACCACCAGGACGGGAAGACGTTTATTCTCTGGCGGGGCCGCCACGCCTTCGTGCTCATGAACATCTACCCGTACAACAACGGCCATCTCCTGATCGCGCCCTATCGGCACATCGGGGCCCTCGAGGACCTTCCCGAAACGGTGCTGCTGGACGTGCTGCGTCTGGTGCAGCGTTCGATCAAGGCCATCCGGAAGGCCTATGCGCCAGAAGGGTTCAATATCGGCGTGAACCAAGGGAAGGTCGCGGGGGCTGGGATCGAGCACCATGTCCACCTGCACGTCGTGCCCCGATGGGGCGCGGACACGAACTTCATGCCGCTCCTCGGGGAGACCCGCGTCCTGCCGCAACACCTGAGAGCCTCCTACACGCGCCTGAAGGCGGCGTTCAATTCGAACGTCGCTCGGCCGAGACCTCGCCTCGTCTCACCCGCCCGCCCCGGGCGCGCCAAAGCGGGCCCTTTCCCCGGGGTCAGCCGCAGGCGCCCGCGACCTACACGCTCCTCACGGCGGAGATGACCGCCGATGATCCGCCTGATCCTCGTGGTCATCCTCATCGCGCTGTCGATCACCTTCTTTTTCCAGAACCGCCAGGAAGAAGCGGTCCTGCACTATTTCGGCGCGACCACGCCGCCGACGCCCATCTATAAACCGATCCTGAGCGCGTTCGGCACGGGCCTTTTGATCATGGGACTCCTCCTGTTCCCCGCCTGGATCAAACTACGCATGCAGCTACGACGGACCCGCACGGCCCTCCACCTCGCGGAGGAGGAACTGGACCGGCTCCGCGCCACGCAGGGGATTCCGGTCGCTCGCCCGCCGGTGCCGGGGCGCGAGAGCGCTGAGGATGAGGATGCCACCTGACCTCACGCCGCTCATGCGGCAATTCCGCCAGGTCAAGCAGCGATATCCGGACGCTATCCTTTTCTTCCGGGTCGGGGACTTCTACGAAATGTTCTACGAGGACGCGGTCGAGGGTTCGCGCCTGCTCGAGATCGCGCTGACCTCGCGCGACAAGCACAAGGCCGATCAGGTGCCTTTGTGCGGCGTCCCCTATCATGCCGCCACCAGCTACATCGCCAAGCTCCTGAAGGCGGGCCGTTCGGTGGCCGTCTGCGATCAGGTCGAAGATCCGCAGACCGCCAAGGGCCTCGTGCGACGCGAGGTCGTGCGCGTCTACACGCCTGGCACGTTGATCGAGCCGGACCTGCTGGCCGCTGGCGAGCCAAACTACTTGGCGGCGATCGCGCCGGGATCGTCCGGAGCGGGGCTCGCCTGGCTGGATCTGTCCACAGCGGAGTTCCGGGTGCTGGAACTCAGAGCCCCCTGGGCCGACGCGGCCCGTGACGAACTGCTCCGGATCGAACCCCGTGAGATCCTGGTCCCGGACGAGGAGGCGGAGCGGCTCCGCGCCATCATCGGTCCCACCGCCGCTGCGATCACGCCGGTCCCGGCCTCGACGTTCCACCCCGCGGCGGCGCAGACGCTGCTGCTGGGGCATTTTCGCGTCGCCTCCCTGGCCGGCTTCGGCTGCGACGACAAGTCCCTGGCGGTCTCCGCCGCGGGCTCCCTCTTGCAGTACGTCAACGCCACCCAACCGGGCGCGTCCCTGTCCCACGTGACCAGGATGCAGGTTTCCGCGCAAGGCGGCACGATGCTTCTGGATCGGGCGACGCAGCGCAACCTTGAATTGGTCCGGCGAGCCGTGGACGGCCAGGTGAGCGGATCCCTCCTCAGCGTCCTGGATCGGACTGTCACGCCCCTGGGCGCCCGACTGTTGCGGGAATGGATACTCCACCCCTTGACGGATCTGGCGCAGATTGCGGCGCGCCAGGAAGCCGTCGCCGACCTCCACGGCAATCTGGATCGGCGCAGCCGCCTACGCACGGCCTTGCGCGGCGTGTCGGATCTCGAGCGGTTGATGAGCCGGATCGTGTTGGGCGTCGCCAACGCGCGCGACCTGCGTGCGCTCAAAGATTCCATCGCCACGGTCCCGGCTATCACCCGGGTGCTGGCGACCTGTAAGGCGCCGCTTTTGCATGAGCGGGCCGAGGCCTGGGACGATCTCGCGCAGTTGGCTGCCAAGATCGAGCAGGCGATTCACCCGGAGCCCCCGGCGTCGGTCAAAGAGGGAGGAGTGATTCGCGACGGCTACAATGCCGACCTCGACGAACTGCGCGCGGTCAGCCGGGACGGGAAGACCTGGATCGCTCAGATCGAGCTGCAGGAACGGCAACGCACCGGCATCGACTCCCTGAAAGTCCGCTACAACCAGGTATTCGGCTACTACATCGAGGTCACGAAGCCCAACCTGCCGCGGGTGCCCGCCCATTACGTCCGCAAGCAGACCATCGTCAACGCCGAGCGGTTCATCACGCCGGAGCTCAAGGCCCTCGAGGACAAGGTGCTGGGGGCGGAAGACCGCATCCGTGCTCTGGAGTACGAGCTGTTCGACGCCCTGCGACGGGAAGCCGCCGGCTGCGCGACCCGCGTCCAGGCCCTCGCGCGCACGCTGGCGCTAGCCGACGCGCTGGCGGCCCTGGCGGAAGGGGCAGCGGAAGGCGGGTACTGCCGTCCCGAGCTGACGAGGGACGACACGCTCATCATCAAGGACGGCCGCCATCCCGTGCTCGAACGGCAGGATCTCCCCGGCGGGTTCATCCCTAACGACGTGCTGCTCGGCGGGCCGGACCACCGGCTCCTCATCATCACCGGCCCCAACATGGCTGGCAAGAGCACCTACCTGAGACAGATCGCGCTGATCGTGCTGATGGCCCAGATGGGCGGGTTCGTGCCGGCCAAGTCTGCCGCGATCGGACTCGTGGACCGGATCTTTACGCGGATCGGCGCCGCGGACAATCTGGTGGAGGGCCACAGTACCTTCATGGTGGAAATGACCGAGACCGCCACTATCCTCCACCACGCGACGTCCCGGAGCCTGATCATCCTGGATGAGATCGGACGGGGCACCAGCACCTTCGATGGACTCAGCATTGCGTGGGCCGTCGCCGAGTATCTGGCCGATCGCAACCGGATCGGAGCCCGCACGCTTTTCGCCACCCACTACCATGAGTTGACGGACCTGGCGCGCATCCACGCGGGCGTGCGGAACTACAATGTGGCGGTCCGAGAACGCGGGGAAGAAATTCTCTTTCTGCGGAAGATCGTGGAAGGCGGGGCCGACCGCAGCTACGGCATCCACGTGGCGCGCCTGGCGGGCCTGCCTCGGGACGTCGTCGCGCGTGCGGAAGAAGTGCTGAAGCGGCTGGAGAGCGGCACGAGCCAGGACAGGGCCAGCGATGACGGGGCCAGCGATAATGAGGGGGCAGCCTTGACTCGCGGAACGCCAGATCCCTCTCTTCCCGCTCCGCACCCAATCCTGGAAGAAGTCCGCCAGATGGACCTGTTCGGCATGACCCCGCTGGAGGCGATGAACAAACTGGCGGAGATCAAGGAACGGTTGGAAAAGGGGGAAGGGACGTAGAAAAAGAATGGGCGGTGGACCATCCGATCCACCGCCCATGAGGGTCTAATTTTTGACCTTATGGTTTCTTCGGGGCGTCTGCCTTCGGGGCTTCTCCTACACAGCCCGGTGGAAGGTTCTTAAAGGTGACATGCTTGCCGTACTTGAGGCTACCACCGGGAACATCCTCACCGAGCACGTCAACTGGGACCGGGGCCCCCATTTTGCCGCACTCGGACTTCATCATCGGGAAGCCGGGCTGCGCCGACATCTTCGGCTGGCCGGGGAAGACCGCATCGGACCCGCCGGCCACGACGCCCGACCACAGCTTGTCATCCACGTCCTTGACGTTCGTGGCGACGCGTCTGTTCTGCTCGACTTCCTGGACCGTCATCTCGACCACATCGCCCTTCGTCGTCGGCGGCACTTGCTCCGCTGCAGCGGGACCGGGTTTCGGCCGAGCCTTGGACTTCAGTATCTCCAGGTCCTTTCCGGAAGCAAAGACGCGCATGTTCTTGCCAGGCAGCATCATGGCCCAGAACTGGTTGATCTCGCCGCTGTTCCGGACGCCCTTCCAGACCCAGTTCACCCACACCGCATCCTCGTATGGATCGACGACGATCACGCGGGCCAGGATGGTCCGGGGCTGGCTGAAGTCTTCCTCAAAGCGCTCTGAAAAAGCCTCGATGGCCAGGGCGGTCCCGGCCAGCGCACCCACGAGGAGGAGTGCGGCGCCGACCGCCGTAACCTTGGAATAAGCCTTCATGAGACTCCCTCCTTACTGGTCGATAAAAAGAAATTTAAAGATCCAATTACTTGAGCACCTTGAAGGACGTGATCGTCGGACGACCGCCCACATCCTGCACGGTCACTTCCATGTTCACCAATTCCTGGTTCGCCTTCAGCATCTGGTCCATCAAGCTCTTGTCCTTGACGGCCAAGCGCACGGTGGTCTGTGCGTGATACCAACCGGAATAGGGCGCGTTCTTCTCGGTCCCGCCCTGGAAGCCCCAAGCACCGCCACCGGCCCAGCCATCCGGTACCTCAGTGGTCGCGACCGACGTGCGTCCGCCAGGCGTGCCCGACCCAGGGGCCCCGGTGTTCCAGTATTGAATCCCGAAGAGAACCTCGCCATCCGGGTTCTCGGCCCATTGTGCCCAGATCCGGCCCTTCAAGGTCTCGGCCGCCGCTTCGTTGGCTGGCCACCCGCTCACCACCAGCAAGACAAAAACCGCAGCAATGATGACGCCTGTTTTCATCCTGTCTCCCTCCTTATCGAATCAACTCTATAAAGTAAGCGTGAACGACGGATGACTTTACACCTTCATAGCACCAGACCAAGGACTTGTGCAACCTTAAAAATTTATTAACAAATCCAAACCAGCAGGGTGGGATGCTACTAAAGGGTGGACAGGCTTGTCAAGGAAATTCTAGACAGGCGCCGCCCTACCTTAACTCCTTGAAAGGGCTCATCTATTCTGCACCTGGCCGATGACTAAGTTGGCCATGCCTGTGGTCAGACGTCCGCCTTCCGGAACGACATCCGGCACGAAGCAATAGTCGCCAGATTTCCACGCCAAGAGAGACGCCAGCGGCTCTCGTCCCTCCGCCGTGCCCAGATCTGCCCCAATGATCTTCCCGCCTTGCAGATAAATGGTGCCTGCGTCCCCGTCACGCTTCAACACCAACGCGCCGGTCCTCTCGTGCAGTTCCAACATTTGCAGAAGGTCCAGCAGATCGGTGTCGGCGAGTCGCCCGGTGATGCTGATCGAGTCGGGCCGGATGTTCTTCACAGCTTCGACTCGGGCCAACAGCGCCTTCACGCGGGCATGCAGTTCGCCGAGGTCGCAGGGTTTCGCCAGATAGTCATCGGCGCCCATCTTGAGCCCTCGGATCCGGTCGCGGTCGTCATCTTTTGCTGTCAGGAACAGGAAGGGGATCGTGCACGTACCGGGGGCGCTTCGGAGTTGCCGGCAGAGCGCGTACCCGTCCATGACCGGCATCATGATGTCCGCGACGATGAGGGCGGGTCTGGCTTCCCCGATCCGCTTCAGGGCTTCCACCCCGTGGGCGGCGGTCCGCACCACATAGCCGCGCTGGCCCAGGTACAACTCGATCGTCCGGGCCAACCGGGCTTCGTCCTCCACCACCAGGATGTTCGGAGGGTTCGGCCTCACGTCCTCACCCCGCTCTGCGGGTACCGGTTCGGATCTCAGGTTTGCACCGGCCTTCAACCACGTCTTCCGTGATCGTCACGGAGCGGACGTGCGGGTTCGCGGGAACCTCGTACATCAGGTCGAGCATGACTTCCTCCATGATGGCGCGCAGCCCCCGGGCGCCCGTCCGCAGACGGGCCGCTCGCCTGGCGATGGCCTTGACTGCGCCGTGGGTGAAGGTCAACTCGACGCCTTCCAGCGCGAACATCGTCTTGTACTGCTTGAAGAGCGCGTTGCGGGGCTCCGTCAGGACACGGATCAGATCTGCCTCGTCCAACTCGGCGAGGCTCACCAGAATGGGGAACCGGCCGACGAACTCCGGAATCAAGCCGTAGCGTTGGAGGTCTTCCGGCTGGACCCGGCTTAGCAAATCGTCCTGCCCGTTCTTGTCCACCGGACGGACATCGGTGCCGAACCCCATCACGCGCTCGCGCGCCCGGCGCCCGACGATCTGATCGAGACCGACGAAGGCCCCCCCGCAGATGAAGAGGATGTTGGAGGTGTCCACCTTGATGAACTCCTGCTCGGGATGCTTCCGGCCTCCTTTGGGCGGCACGTTGCAGAGCGTGCCTTCAACCAGCTTGAGCAGGGCCTGCTGGACGCCTTCTCCCGAGACGTCCCGCGTGATCGACGGGCCCTCTGACTTCCGGCTGATCTTGTCGATCTCGTCGATGTAGATGATCCCGTTCTGGGCCCGTTCCACGTCGTAATCGGCCGCTTGCAGCAGCTTGAGCACCACATTCTCGACGTCCTCGCCGACATAGCCGGCCTCCGTGAGGGTCGTCGCGTCGGCGATCGCAAACGGGACTTCCAAGATCCGCGCCAGCGTCTGGCAGAGGAGGGTCTTGCCCGTGCCGGTCGGCCCGATCAGGATCACATTGCCCTTTTGAAGCTCCACATCGCCGACCCGGGCGTGCGTCTGGACGCGGCGGTAATGATTGTGCACGGCCACGGAGAGGACTTTTTTGGCCTTCTCCTGTCCGATCACGTAGTCATCCAGCATGCGCTTGCTCTCAGGAGGGTTGAGCAGCTTGAAGACCGGTGGGCCGGGTCCCCTGGAGGCAGATCGGCCCTGGGCGATCACCGTCTCGCAGCGGGCCACGCATTCATTGCAGATCCATAAGGAGGTGGCGCTGTGACACGCTTCGCAGACATAGGCGGCCGGACTTTCGATGAGCTCGATCGTCCCAGCCCTGGACTTCCCGCAAAAGGAGCAGTACAACTCTTTGGCCGAGCGGTTCTCTTTGTTGCTCCCCCAAAACACGGCAACCCCCCTCCGGAGCCTCCATCATAGCCGGAGGTTCTGGAGAAACTCAACCGGCCTTTCGGTACAGCTCTTGGGCCGTGTCCGATGTGCTGTAGGTGGGGAGGGGGGGGCCACTCTCCGCCACGCAGCGCACGCCCCATACGATCATAAACAGGGCAGCGAATAGAAGGGCGCCAGCCGGATAGGGGATTTCACGCAGCGCCTGAATTCCCGCCACTCCCGGAGTCAAGGCAACCGGGATCGAAGGCACGTTTCCCGTCGAGACGGCAGACTGGGCTGCGCTCGCCACGAGAATCGCCGAGCCCAGCGACTCTTGCGCTAGCGGGGTTTCGCGTTCGACCATGGCGCTCAGCACCCCGGCATCCCTGACCGCTGAGCCGAGCCGCTCCTGTGTGTGCCCCGAGAGCTGCTCGAGCATCAGGAGCCGTCCGACCACGGTCCACCCGAGGGCTTCCTGCCGCCGCAAGACGGCGTTCCGCTCTTTCTCAGCCATCTGCGCAACGATGCGCCCCAGTGCTTCGTCGAACGCAATCCCTGCGGCTTCGACGCCATGGGTCGCGGCCGTGCGCTCTCTTCGCTGCGCCGCAGCAACCACCGCATGGCCAGCGGTCTCTTGAATCATCCCCTGCATGCGCATCAGAGACTCGCGCGCCTCCTCCTGCAAATACGGGATCAATACGGCACGCGCTTCGCTGGTCCGGGTTGCGGCGACGATCTCGTTGCCGAGGCGCGTCTGAGTCAGGCCAAAGGGAACATCCTCCATATACTGGAGCGTTTGGGCTTCCACGATCGCTCCTCCCAACGCAGTCTGAGCGACCCCTTCCTGGTCGATGACCGCGGGAGCCGGCTCCACGAACCGTTCCGTGATTCCTGAAGGCGCTCCTCCGAATGCAAAGAAGAAAATTCCAGCCCCCAGGATCGTCGCACAGATTCCGACTGTGACGACAACATCCAAGTGATCCCATCTGTTCATCGTCCGTCCCTCCTCTTACTGCTTTATGGCTCTTCTCCTTGAAAGACGCGAGAAACCACTTGGGCGTCCTGCAAGAGACAGGCCGATTTTTGATCCAAGAATTCATAATAGTTTTTCAGCAGTTAGTGATGAGAGTAGACGAAGGGAGAAGGCTGCGGTGGTTGCGATCCACCACCACCTGGTGCCCTTTTGACGGCCGGCAAATGCGACTTGGCGTTTGAGAAGAGGGCAGCGAGGAGCGTGTTTACTCGGGGCCTTCAGACGCCTTGAGGTGGTATTTGCTCATCCGGTAGCGCAGCGTGTTGCGGGTCACTTTTAAGAGGCGCGCCGCCTCGGAGACGTTGCCTTTGGCTTGTTCCAACGCCTCCTGCAGCATCGCCTTCTCGACTTCCTCGACCGACAGGCCATAGGACAACAGGGAGGGACGCTCTGTAGTCCGGTGAGCCGGCACGCTGGTCGTGCTCTGTGGGCCAGCTTTGAGGTAAGCTGGCAGATCGTTCACATCCACGTGGTCCCCCTTGCACGTGATGGTCACCCACTCGACCATGTTCTGGAGTTCGCGGATGTTCCCGGGCCACGGATAGGCCTCGACGACCTGCATGGCCGACGGCGTCAGCCCCGTGATCCGCGTGCCCCGCTCCCGCCTGTATTGCGCGAGAAAATGCTCCAGCAGAACCGGGATATCGCCCCGCCGCTCGCGCAACGGAGGCAGGTGGAGTTGACAGACGCTGACGCGGTAGAAAAGGTCCTCACGAAACTTCCCCTTCTGGACCAGGTCCCGGAGCTCCTGGTTGGTGGCCACCAAGAGCCGGAGATCGACCTTGACGCCTTTGACGCCCCCCAGCGGCTCGATCATGTGGTCTTCCAGCACGCGCAGGAGCTTGGCCTGAATCGCGTGGCTCATCTCGTCGATTTCGTCAAGAAAGAGCGTGCCGCGATGCGCCAGGAGCAAGCGGCCCGGCTTGGCTTTCCTGGCGTCCGTGAACGCTCCCTTCTCGTAACCGAACAGCTCGGACTCCAGCAGCAGTTCGGGGAGCGCCGCGCAGTTGATCGCGATCATGGGTCCCCCGGCCCGCGGGCCGGCATAGTGGATCGCCCGGGCCAGGAGCTCCTTGCCGGTCCCGCTCTCGCCGCTGATCAGCACCGTCGAGTCGGTCACGGCGAGGTCCTTGGCGAGCGCCTTCACCTTGGCGAGCTCGACGGACCGGCCGACGATGTTGTCGAAATCGAACCGGGCGCGCAGTTCCTGGCTCAGCCCCCGGTGCTCCTGGGTCAGCCGGCGCATCTCCAGCGCGCGCCTGACCACGATCTTTAATTCATCATTGTCGACCGGCTTGCTGATATAGTCGAAGGCGCCCTTCTTCACCGCCTCCACCGCCGACTTGACCGTCCCGTACCCGGTGATGATCACGACGGGCAGCTCGGGGTAGTCCTTGGTCACGTGCTCCAGGACCTCCAGCCCGCTGACTTTGGCCATCTGCAGATCCGTCAGGACGAGGTCGACGCCGCCTTCCTCCAGGAGCTTGAGAGCGGCCTCGCCCGAGTCGGCCTGGAGCAGGTGGTAGCCCTCCGGCCGGAGGACCAGATCGAACAGCCGCCGCATCTTTTCCTCATCTTCAACGATCAGAATCGTCGCGTCCGCCATGCGCGTTCCTTTCTCAGACCCATCTATCGACCCAGTGCCGGCAGCCGGATCACCACTTCCGTGCCCTTCCCCTCATGGCTGTGGATCGCCAGTTGTCCCCCGTTCTGTTCCACGAGCCGCTTGGCGTTCGTCAAGCCAAGCCCGGTTCCGTAATCTTTGGTGGTGAAGAACGGATCGAAGATCTGCTTGAGGTGTTCCGCGCTGATCCCGCATCCGGTATCCACGATGCGCACGACCACCGTCGCCGGCGCGTCGCTTTTGCCCTCCATGTCGGCCACGATGGTGAGCGTCCCCCCCTGCGGCATGGCTTCCCGGGCGTTGATCAGGAGATTCACCAGCCCCTCCTTAACCTGGTCCGGGTCCACCATCAAGTCCGTCGCGTCGGATCCGATGCGCACCTCTTCGGCGATGGAAGGCCCAGATCCCAGCGCCCGCCATTCCTGCAGGGCCGTCTCCAGGAGCGCCTTGACCGCAACGGGGCGGACTTCTGGCGGTTTTTGCCGGGCAAACCGCAGGAAGTGATTGATCCGGTTCGTGAGCCGGTCCACTTCCTCGATCACGTACTGCGCCACCTCGCGCTTGGCGGCCTCGGACTGGTGATCGTCCAGCACGAGTTGGGCCGAGCTGCGGATCACGCCGAGCGGGTTCTTGATGTCGTGGGCGAGGGCGGCCAGCAGTTGGCCGACCGAGGCCAGCTTTTCCTTGCGCAGGAGCTCGTTCTCCTGAGTCCTGATCGTCTTCAGGCTCTCGTCCAATGCCTGCGCCATCTGATTGAAGGCCAGCGCCAGGGATTCCAGCTCGTCACCGGTGCGCACCGTCACCCGACGCCCGGTGGCGCCTCGGAGCGCCCGATCAAACCGCGCAGCCGATGCCAGATCCTGCACGCTCTGCCGGATCGCGTCGGCCTGTTCCTGCAACAAGAGAATAGGCTTCACGAACAGGCGGCCAACGAAGAACCCCAGCGATGCGAGCGCCGTCACCATCCCGAACCCGATCATCCCCACCGTGCGTAAGAGCGTGTAGACCGGCGCATAGGTCTCGGCCGGATCCTGGCGCACGAAGGCGTACCACTGATGTCCGCCCAGGCTCGACTCCGACAGCGGATGGGTGAACCGGATAGGCGCGTACCCGACGATCGAGTTGTGGCCCCCGTGGGCGTCGTCCTCGGCGACCACCCATCCCGGCGTCATCTGCATCAGTTGCCGCATTAGGGGATCGTTGATCAGATGCGCCTTGGGCGGGAGGACCGGGCAGATGAGAGGCGTCCCTTCGGTGTTGAGCAGCATGCCGTGCCCTCGCTCCCCGACCTTGATCTCCATGATGGCTTTCATCAGATTCGCGCGTCGCAGTTCCAGCTTGACCACTCCGATGGCGCGCTTGCCGACGGCGTCCATGACGGGGACCGCAATGTCCAGCAGATACTCGCCTTCCGCCTGCTTGTAGATGTCGCTGACGTACAGCCGACCGTGTCCGTCGGCGAAGGCTTCCCGCCACCAGAGCTCATCGCCGTGGAGGTACCCGACGGTGGGCGCCACGCTTGCGACCAGGGCTCCCCGCTCGTCCGTCACCAGGACGTTCTGATACTCGCCGGCCCGGATACCGAACCAGTCCCGAAGAAAGAACAGCGTCCCTCGATGGATGAAACTCGGGAGAAACCGGTCCCCGCCAGTCCGGTATCGCTCCCACAGCGCGCTGCGCTGCAGCAACCGGGCTTGAGCCGCCTGCGGCTTCTCCATCCGGTAGGAGTCGTTGGCCGTCTCGATCGACGCCCGCACCGTGAGCGGCGTCGCCGCCAGATGGCGCGCGCTATCGATCTCGTCATCGATCATGACCTCGATCCGGCGTGCGGTCGAGGCGGCGATCTGCTGAAAGCTCCCGCCGATAGAGGTTTTGATCGTTTGGATGCTATAGAGGTAGGTCGCGAAGAGGGCGACGATTCCGGGCGCGAAGCCGACGATCAGAAGGGAGGCGACGAATTTCTTCTGGAGGCCCCGTCGCGACCGGCTGAGTTCCATGAGGCGGTTCCTTCGTCACTGCATGACGCGCTCGACATCCCCCTTCCGAAGCGGTCCCAAGGCAGTCACGGCCAGAAAACGATCGCCGAAGAGCTCCCGGCTGAGACGCCACAGCTGGTCCGCCGAGATCGCGTCGATGTCGGCCAAGACCTGCCTCAGCGGGATATGGCACCCGAAGTGCAGCTCGTCCTTGGCCAGCTTGCTCATCCGGCTGCTGGTGCTCTCGAGCCCCAGCATGAAGTTGCCCTTCAACTGGCTCTTGGCCCGCTCCAATTCGGCGCGGCCGACGGGCTTGTCCTGCAGCCGGCGTAACTCCTGGAGGATGAGCCGGATCGCACGGGGCGCCGCGTCAGGCCGGACTCCCGCGTAGACCGTCACCAACCCACTGTCCGTAAAACACGTGACCGAGGAATAAATGGAATAGGCCAAGCCCCGCTTCTCGCGCACCTCCTGGAACAGGCGGGAACTGACGCCTCCGCCCAGGACGGCGTTCAACGCATACACGGCGTACCGGTCCTTGTCGCTGTGGGCAACGCCTTTGGCACCCACGCAGATGTGGGCCTGCTCCAACCGCTTTGGACGGACGTGCACGCCTTTCGTGATCGTAGGCGGGAGCCGGTGCCCGGACTCGGCCCCGGCATCCCACGGCCGTCCGAACGCCGCTGCCAATTGCTTGAGTACGGACCGGACGGCGAAATTCCCCGCCACCGCGACGACGACCCGCGTGGGCCCGTAATGCCGGGCCCGGAAGGACAGCAACTGGCCCCGGCGGAGCGCTTCGATGGTGGCGACTGCCCCGAGGATGGGCCGCCCAAGCGGGTGAGAGCGCAGGGCGTTCTTCGTGTGCAGGTCGTGGAGGTAATCCTCCGGGTCGTCCTCGACCATCCGGATCTCTTCCAGCACCACCTGCTTCTCCTTGGTCACCTCCCGGGCGTCAAACTGGGAATGGTGGAAGATGTCCGCGAGCAGGTCGATGCCCTGCGTCAGATGGTCGTCCAGCACCTTGGCGTAGAAGGTGGTGCCCTCCCGGGACGTAAAGGCATTGAGCTCCCCGCCGAGCGCATCGATCTCCCGCGAGATGGCCTCGGCCGAGCGCCGCCGCGTGCCCTTGAAGACCATGTGCTCGATGAAGTGCGAAAAGCCTTCCTCGCCCGGCTGCTCATCGCGCGAGCCGACATCCACCCAGATCCCGATCGAGACCGACCGCACCGAGGGTATCTGCTCGGTGACCACCCGCACGCCGTTGTCCAGCACCTCTTTCCTGAACATGCCGCCTGCGCCTCAGGCCGCTACGATTGGGCGGAGGCTTTCGGGTCCGGCATCGCCTCTTTGCGGCTGAGCCGGATCTTGCCTTGCCGGTCCACCTCCAGCACCTTCACGAGAACCTCGTCGCCTTCCTTGACTTCGTCCGTCACCGCCTTGACGCGATGGTGCGCCAGTTGCGAGATGTGCACGAGCCCATCCACGCCGGGCAGCACTTCAACGAAGGCACCGAAGTCCATGATCTTCTTGACCTTGCCCATGTACAGCTTGCCGACCTCGACTTCCTCGGTGATCTGGTTCACCCGGGTGATCGCCTTCTGGGCGGACGCCTCATCGCTCGAGGCGATCGTCACCGTCCCGTCGTCCTGCACATCCATCTTCACGCCGCAGGTGGCCACGATGTCGCGGATGACTTTGCCGCCGGGGCCGATGACCTCGCGGATCTTCTCCGGCTTGATCTTGAGCGTGTAGATCCGGGGCGCGTAGGGCGACATCTGTGGGCGCGGCGCCGCGAGGGCCGAGCGCATGCGTTCCAGGATGTACAGCCGCCCCTCGCGCGCCTGCGCCAGGGCCCGCTCCATCAGTTGCGCCGTGATTCCCGCGATCTTGATGTCCATCTGCAGCGCCGTCACGCCTTGTCCCGTGCCGCAGACCTTGAAGTCCATGTCCCCCAGATGATCCTCGAGCCCGAGGATGTCGGAGATGACCATGACTCGGTCGCCTTCTTTGATCAGCCCCATCGCGATGCCGGCCACCGGCTCCTTGATGGGCACGCCGGCATCCATGAGGGCCAGGCTCCCGCCGCAGACGGTCGCCATCGACGACGACCCGTTCGATTCCAAGATGTCCGAGACCAACCGCAGGGTGTAGGGGAATTCCTGCTTGGACGGGAGGACCGGCTTCAAGGCGCGTTCCGCGAGGGCGCCGTGGCCGATCTCGCGCCGGCCCGGCGAGCGCAAGGGCCGCGCCTCGCCGACGCTGAACGGCGGGAAGTTGTAGTGCAGCATGAAGGTCCGGTAGTACTCGCCCTCCAGCGCGTCGATCCGCTGCTCGTCCTCGCTGGTGCCCAGGGTGACGACGGCGAGGGCCTGCGTCTCCCCTCGCGTGAACAGCGCCGAGCCGTGCGCGCGCGGCAGGATGCCCACCTCGCACGTGATCGGCCGGATGTCCGCCGGGCCGCGCCCGTCGGCCCGCTTGCCGCTCTCCAGGATCATCTTGCGGACTTCGGTGTATTCGAGGTTGTGGAACACCAGCTTCACGTGGCGTTCGCGATCCGGGTCGTCCTCCTTCCTGAGAGCCTCCACCGCCGTCGCCATGATCTCATCCAAGCGTTCCTGACGGGCGCTCTTGTTGGGAATGAGGATCGCTTCCCGGATCTTCGCGGCCGTCAGCGTCTCCACCGCCGCCGCCAGAGCCGGATCGATCTGCTCGGTCACCACCTGCCGCTTGGGCTTGCCGCTCACCGCCACCAACTTCTGGATCATCGCGACGATCCGCTTGATCTCCACGTGCGCTCGCTCGATCGCCGCGATCATGACGTGCTCAGGCAGGCCGTTCGCCCCGCCTTCCACCATCATGACGGCATCCGCCGTCCCGGCGACCACCAGATTGAGATCGCACTCTTCCAGCACGCCCAAGACGGGATTGATCACGAATTCCCCTTTCAGCCGGCCCACGCGCACGGCTCCCACCGGCCCGTTGAAAGGGATGTTGGAGATGGCTAGCGCCGCCGAGGATGCGATGATACCGACCACGTCGGAGGTGCCGGACTGATCCGCCGAGATGACCGTGGCGATCACCTGGGTCTCGTAGTACCACCCCTCGGGGAACAGTGGCCGGATCGGCCGATCAATCAGACGACTCGCGAGCTTCTCCCGCTCCGACGGCTGGCCTTCCCGCTTAAAGTAGCCGCCCGGGATCTTGCCCGCGGCATAGGCTTTCTCCTGATAGTCCACGGTCAACGGAAGGAAGTCGACGTCCTTCTTGCCGGTGTGCCAAGCCACGGCCGTGGCCAACACATACGTGTCGCCGTAGGTGGCCAGGACCGCGCCATCGGCTTGCTTGGCCAAGTGCCCGGTTTCCAGCCTAAGCGTGCGGCCCGCTACTTCGAGCTCCATTGTCTGCGCCATGGGTCCTCTCTCTCCTTTATGCTCTGAGGCGCCAGCAGATGTCCACGGATCTACCCTGCTGGCCGAACCGCCAGCAGACCAGATCGGTGTCCACCTGCGACGCCTGGTTGTGAGGGGCCAGCCGGACGCCCACCGTCAGACCGCCCCGCGCGTCTCTTAGCGCCGGATCCCCAGTCGCGTGATCACGGCCTTGTATCGCTCCTCATCATACCGGCGGAGATAATCCAGCAGACGCCGCCGCCGGCTCACCATCATCAGCAGCCCGCGTCGTGAATGGTGGTCCTTCGAGTGACCCCGGAAATGCTCCGTCAGGTAGGTGATCCGGTTGGTCAGGATCGCGATCTGCACTTCGGGAGAGCCGGTGTCCGTATCGTGGGTCTTGTATTGCTGGATGAGCGCGCTCTTCGCCTCTTTCGCTAACGCCATGCCGACTGTCCTCCTTCATAATGGCTCATGCCAGAACCTTCTCCAGTTTGATCATGGTGCCGGGTGGGGCCTGCTTCAGCTCCTCGGCGCTGCACGGAGTCTTGCCGATTCCCACCAGCCTGCCATCCGGCGACAGCAAGCGGACGAAAGCCCCAGCCGTCCAGGCGCCTTCCGAGCTGACGACCTGCGACACCGGAACCGCCACCCCGTGGCGGAGCCCCTCGACCGCGTCGCAGTCAATGTGCAGAGCCGGCAGATCCGCCAAAGCCGCCGCCAGCGTGTACAGCCGTGTCTCGGTCGCACCGCGTTCCGCCAAGCCTGCCAGTTCGTCCAGGCTCAAGGCCTGCTCGAGGCCAAACCGTCCCACCCGTCGGCGCTCCAGGCTGGCCAGATGGCCGCCCACGCCCAAGGCTTCGCCGATGTCTGCGCACAGCGTCCGGACATAGGTCCCCTTGCTGCAGACCACGTCGAACATCACATCAATTGTAGTGGAAGAGGGTCCACCACCCGTTGCATTCGACGGAGCAACGGGTACCCGAGGCGCCTCTCCCACGCCCACCGTAGTGGGAGGGGGCCCCGTGGGGCTGATGGAGAGAATCTCCAACGAGCGGACTGTGAACTCGCGCGGGGAACGGGACACGGTGCGCCCCGCTCGCGCCGCCTTGTAGAGCGGGACGCCCTGCACTTTGACCGCGGAGTACATCGGAGGGACCTGTTGGCGACGTCCGACAAAACGGTTCATGACAGCCACGATGGCCGCCCGATCCGGCAGTGTCTCCGCGACCCGCCCGATCACGGTTCCCGTCGCATCCTGCGTATCGGTCGCGACCCCTAGCCGGAGCACCGCGCGGTAGGCCTTGTCCGCATGCATCAGATACTCGGCGATCCGCGTGGCCCTGCCCAAGCACAACACCAGCACACCCGTCGCTGCCGGGTCCAGCGTGCCGGTGTGGCCGACCTTGGGCATCCCGAGCAGCGTTCGTGCCCGGGCCACAACGTCATGGGATGTCCACCCGGCCGGCTTGTTGATGACCAGCACACCGTCTAAGACCACGCCCGATCGTCGATCGGTGAGATCAAGCTTCACGACGGTCGTCCTTCGGCTCGGTCGGCTGGGGCCGCACCTGATCCAGCAAGGTCATCACCCGCTTCACCCGATCGAGCGAGGTATCCTTGAGGAACGTCAGCGCGGGGACGTACCGCAGCTTCAAGCGCCGCCCTAACTCGCTCCTGATGAAGCCCTCGGCCCGTGCCAGCACCGCCAACGTCTCCGCCTCCTGAGGACCCTGCTGTAAGACCGTCACATAGACCCAGGCCTGCCGCAAATCCGCTGTCACGTCCACGGCTGTCACGGTCACGAAGCCGACCCGAGGGTCTTTGAGCCGGCGCATCAGGATATCGGCGATCTCCATGCGGATCTGATCGCCCACCCGGTCGGTGCGCTTGTGGCCTGTCATGGGTCAAAGCAGCTCCACGTGGTGCTCGATCAGCTCGAGGCACGGATTCGCGCCCACTTCCCTGACCACCGCGTCCAGCATCTGGCGCGCATGGCGGCCATCGTTCGACACGCAGGCCACGCCCAGCACTGCCCGCTGCCAGAGATCGTTCCCGTCCACCTCGGCGACGGAGACATTGTACGTCTTCTTGAGACGGTCTTTCAGGCTCAGGAGGATCTGGCGCTTGCCTTTGAGCGAGCCGATCCCCGGCAGGTGCAGATCAATCGTACAGACGCCAACGACCATAGGGTGGGAAGATCAGAGCTTCGCGGCGACCTTGTCGATGGTAAAGACTTCGAACCGATCGCCGGGCTTAATATCGTTAAAGTTCTCCACGGTGATGCCGCACTCGTAGCCGGCCTGCACCTCTTTCACATCGTCCTTGAAGCGCCGGAGCGAGCCCAGTCTCCCCTCGTAGACGACGACGCCGTCCCGCACAACCCGCACGCTTGCGCCGGCCCGGACGATTGTCCCATCCGTCACGTAGCACCCGGCCACGGCCCCGACTTTCTGGATCATGAACACCTGCCGCACCTCCGCTCGGCCCAGCACCCGTTCCTTGAGCGTCGGCTCCAGCAGCCCTTCCATCGCAGCCTTGATGTCATTCAGCACCTCGTAGATGATGCTGTACGTGCGGATGTCCACCCCTTCACGTTCGGCCAGGGCCGCCGCCTTCGCCTCCGGCCGTACGTTGAACCCGATGATGATCGCGTTCGACGCCGCCGCAAGCTGGACGTCATTTTCCGTGACGCCCCCCACCCCCTTCAGCAGAACATGCGGCTTGACAGCCTCGGTTCCGAGCCGCTCAACGGCGTCTGCAATGGCTTCCGCCGACCCCTGGACATCGGCCCTGATGATGATCCCGAGGTCTTTGACCATGCCTTCAGCCACCTGCGCGAACAGGTCGTCCAGCGTCACCTTGCGCACGGGAGCCGCGGCGGCGGTCCGTTGCTTCGCCAGTCGGGAATCGGCGATCTCGCGGGCGATCCGCTCGTCCTTGGTCGCCACAAACTCGTCGCCGGCCATCGGCACCCCCAGCAGGCCCACCACTTCCACCGGGATCGAGGGCTCTGCTTCCTTGACCGGCTGGCCTGCGTCGTTGAAGAGCGCACGGACGCGCCCGCTGAAGGTGCCGACGACGAACGGATCCCCGACGCGGAGCGTGCCCGTCTGCACCAGCACGGTGGCGACCGGGCCGCGCCCCCGATCGAGTTTGGCCTCGATCACAATGCCTTTGGCCAGCCGTGCGGGGTTGGCGCGCAATTCCAGCACTTCAGCCTGCAGTAGAATCATCTCCAGCAGGGTGTCCAGGCCGGTCTTCTTCTTGGCCGACACCTCAACGTAGATGGTGTCCCCGCCCCACGCCTCGGGAACGAGTCCGCGTTCCGCCAGCGAGTTTTTGACCCGATCCGGGTTGGCGTCTGGCTTGTCCATCTTGTTGAGCGCCACGAGGATCGGCACGCCTGCGGCGCGCGCGTGGTCGATGGCCTCGATGGTCTGCGGCATCACGCCGTCGTCGGCCGCGACGACCAGGACCACCAAGTCGGTGACCTTCGCGCCGCGGGACCGCATGGCGGTGAAGGCCTCGTGGCCGGGCGTATCCAAAAACGTGATGGACTTGCCGTGCACCCGCACGACGTAGGCGCCGATGTGCTGCGTGATGCCGCCGGCCTCTCCCTCGGTGACCCGCGTTTGACGGATCGCGTCCAACAGCGATGTCTTGCCGTGGTCCACGTGGCCCATGATCGTGACGACTGGCGGCCTCGGAACCTGCGCGCCTTCCGCCTCCTCAGGCTCCTGGAGCAGCGCTTCCGCCGGACGCTCGGCCGTCATCTCGACCTTCACGCCGAAGGACTCGGCAACCAGCGTGGCGGCGTCAGGGGAAATCGACTGGTTCAGGGTCAGCATCGACCCCATGTCCATCAGCTTACGGATCACTTCGGCGGGCTTCTGGCCGAGCGCCTCGGCGAAATCCTTGACAGTGAGCCCTTCCGACAGCTTGACCGCTTTCAGGCGAGGCTTGGTGACTTCGGCAGGCGGACCGCTCGGCGCATGCCGGGTTTTCTCTTCGCGCCGGTGCATCGGCATCGCGCGCAGGTCGCGCCAGCGGGCGGCGTCATCGCGGGTGGGGATTGGTTCTTCTTCCCGCCCCCGCCCGACCCGGCGGAGCTTCTTCACTTTATCTTTCAGCCCTTGCAGGTCGGCCTGCGGCGCCTCCGGAGGCAACCCCTTTTTGCCTGCCGGGTGACGATCGAGGTCGGAGGCAGACAAGGGCGGCTGCGGAGGAAGCGTCAGCGGTGGCGTCAGGGATGCCGGTGATCCAGAGGGGCCTGACACTGCTGGCTCAATCCCGACCGGACGGCCAGGATGAGAAGACGGCTCCGCGTGAACCGGTCCCGGCGCCGGCGGCGCGGCCACCTTGGAGAGGTCGGTGGCACCGGCGCTCATCGCGGCCGGCTCCTCGACCGGCTTGAGGGGCGCCACATCGCCCACCAGGGCTGTCTCGCTTGGCCGCCGTTTGACCAGGATCATCTTCTTCTCCGCCTTCGGCGGCTCAGCGACTGGAGGGGGTGTTTTCTTGGCTTTCAGGGCGGCGATGCGGACTTTCTCCTTGTCGGCTTTGTCGGGCTTGTCCGGCTTTTCTTCAAGCGGCCTGCCGGGCTTGACAGCTTCGACGGTCTTGGGGAGCTTGACAAGAGACGCGGGTTTCTGGGCTTTCCCTTTGGCCTTCGCCAGGATCTTCGCGACCGTGTCGTCCTCGAGGGCGGCCATGTGGTTTGAGACCGTCACCCCGATCCCTTTGAGATCGCCGATCAGATCCTTGCTGGTGATTCCGAGTTGCTTTGCTAGTTCGAAAACCCGCATGCCCGTCCGTGCTCTGGGCTACCCGGTCGCCGCCTCGGAATCCGGCGCCCCCGCAGCAGGAGTGGCCGGAGATTCCGCCTCCTCGGCACTCTCTTGCTGCGCGGCCGCCGCGGCCGATTCCGCTTGCACCAACCGGGCGTGCTGTTCTTGCAACTGCTGCGCGATAGCCGCCCGGGTCTCCTGATCCCGCACGACCCGTTCCTTCTCGTACTCGCTGGCCCCGATGATATCGATCTTCCAGCCGGTCAGCTTGGCGGCCAGCCGGACGTTTTGCCCGTTGCGTCCGATGGCCAGCGAGAGCTGGTTGTCCGCGACCACGACCAGCGCCGACTTCTTTTCCTCATCCAAGCCCACCTTTTCGATGACGGCGGGGTTCAACGCCTCGGCGATAAAAACCCGCGAGTCCGCCGTCCACGCGATGATGTCGATCTTCTCGCCCCGGAGTTCACGCACCACCGCCTGGACCCGCGAGCCCTTCATGCCCACGCAGGCCCCCACCGGATCGACGGCGCGATCCCGCGAGGCGACGGCGATTTTGGTCCGATCGCCGGGCTCGCGGACGACGCCTTTGATTTCGACGATCTTCTCGGCGATCTCCGGCACCTCCGCTTCGAACAGCTTGACGATGAAGTTCGGATGGGTCCGGGAGAGGATCACCTGCACGTCGCGCTGCGTCCGTTTCACCTCCAGCAAGTAGGCTTTGATGCGATCCCCGCGCCGGTAGGTCTCCCGCGGAATCTGCTCGTGCGCCGGCAAGAGCGCCTCGGTCTTGCCCAGGTCCACGATGTAGTTGCGGCGCTCTTGGCCGAGAATGATGCCGTTGACGAGGTCGCCCTGGCGAGCCGAATACTCCCGCTGGACGACTTCCCATTCGGCCTCGCGGACTTTCTGGAAGATCACCTGCTTGGCCGTCTGCGCCGCGATCCGCCCGAAGTCCTCGATCTCGATGACGGATCCGATCTCGTCCCCGAGCTCGGCCTCGGTGTCGACCCTGCGGGCCTCCTCCAGAGAGACCTCGGACTTTGGGTTGGTGACCTCGTTGACGATTTTCTTCAGGGAGATGGCCTCGACTTCCCCGCTCTTGCGATCAATCCGCACCTGGATGTTCTCGGCCGCCCCGTATTTCTTCTTCGCGGCGGTGAGCAATGCTGACTCCACCGCATCGAGGATGCGTCCCGTATCGATTCCTTTTTCACGCCCGATCTGTTCGATCACTGCCAGAAGCTCTCGACCCATAACCCTGCTCCGTCCCTCTCAGAATTCCACTTCCAGTCTGGCTTCCAGAATCTCGGCCAGCGGGAGCGCCACTAGCGTCGCCGCTCCGCCGCGGTTGGCCTTTGCGGCCTGCACCTCCACCCACACGTGCGTCCCGTCCAGCTTCTGGATCCGCCCGATGACCACCGTCTGCCCTAGCACCGGCTGGGCCATCTTGAATCGCGCGAGCCGCCCGCGGAATCGCTCATAGTCCCCGGGATCCCGGATCGGACGGTCCAACCCTGGCGAGGACACCTCCAGCAGATACGCGTGGGGGATCGGATCCTCCGCATCCAGCGCATGCCCGATCAGCATGTGGGCGCGTTCACAGTCGGCCACCGTAACGGCCCCCTCGCCCTGGTCCACCGGCCGTTCGATGACCACCCGGATCAGGGACTTGGGGCCACGCCCCCGCACTTCCACATTGACGAGGACCAACCCGAGAGAAGCGAGCACAGGTTCGACGATCCGCTGGACAATGGAGCCAACCCGCTCGGGTCCTCGGGCGGTTCCCGGAGGAACGCGGCCGGCTGGCGCTAAGGGATGGTCTTGACCCGTCATGACCGAAAAAAAAGTGGGCAGAGCCCACTTTCGACACTGCACCATACCATACCTATCCTTGCGACAGCAAGGGGAAACTAGGCGAGGGCGCGCCTGAAACGGTCCATCACCAGACGGGTCACGGGACCAGGAGCGCCGGCTCCGATCGGACGACCGTCGACCCGTGCGACCGGGAGCACTTCGATCGTCGTGCCCGTCAGCAGGACCTCATCGGCTGTAGACAGGTCGGCCTCAGTGAGGGGTTCCTCTTTGACCGCCACTCCGGCTTGCTGGGCCACTGTCAGCACGACCTTGCGTGTCACCCCGGAAAGCAGCAGGGGCCCTTCGGGCGGCGTGATCAAGACACGGTCCCGTACCACCGCGACATTGCTGGTCGCGCCTTCCAGGACCTGTCCGTCACGCACGAAGAGCGCCTCAAACGCCCCCTTCTCCCTGGCCTGCTGCTTGGCCAGCACGTTTGCTAGGAGACTGACCGACTTGACGTTGCACCAAGCCCACCGGATGTCAGGGACGGTGACGACGTCCACACCTCTGGCATAAAGGACCGGATCCGGGGGGACCAGGGCACGCACCGTGAGTACCACGGTCGGCGGCACGGGACTCGCGAGCACGTGGTCCCGCGGGGCCACCCCCCGGGTGAGCTGGATGTAGACCTTGGCTTCGGGATACCTGCTGCGCGAGACGGCTTCGGCGACCAGCGCCGTCCAGCGCTCCCGCGTATAAGGAACGGAAATCGCCACGGCGCGGGCGCTCTGCTCGAGGCGGTCGAGATGCTCCGTCAAGTGGAACAGGCGCCCGGCGTAGACCCGAATGAGCTCGTAGACGCCGTCTCCGAACTGAAAGCCATGGTCTTCGACCGAGACACGGGCCTCGGAGAGCGGCAGGAAGACATCGTTGACAAAAGCGATATCAGGCACGCCCGGGTCTCAGGCAGACACCGCATTCTCACCCGCCACCGTGACGGTGTAGACCCGCCGGTCCTCGGGGGTGAACTTCCAGCCCATCCGTTTCTCGAACACGATCCGGTGGACGCCAGGCTTCAGCGCGCGGAACTCGAAGGCCCGTTTGCCCGCGTCAATGGCATTGTTGCTGTCGCCAAAGCTGCGTTCGTACTCGTCGCTGAGCAGCGCCAGCGCCTCGGGGTCATAGGACGGCACGTAGATCTCCCCCCTGGTCCGGTCTTCCCACAAACGGACGGTAAAGGTCTCGCCGACGCTCGTCTCCAGTAGTTTCTCTTCTTTCCCACCTTCTCCGACCCCGACTGCCTGCATACCTGCTCTCCCGCGATTTGGCGCTATCTTACGTGAGCTGACAGAGTGAGTCAAAGCTTCAACGTGAACCGCAAGTCCGCTCCCGGAGCCAGGCCTTCCCGGCGCGCGAAGCCCGCATGGGTCTCGATCACGTAGCGGGCCTTTTCTGGGGACGGGCCGTACTCCGGACACTTCTCGGACAGACACGGGTTGACGTTTTCCGTGATCAGCAGCACCCGCTTGCCCGCGTCAAGCCAGACGATGTCCACGGGAAAGCGGTACTGCCGCGTGTTGCGGCTGTGGAAACCCGCCTGGTCGTAGATGAACAGCATCCCCCAGTTGGGAGGGAGGCTGTCGCGGAACGCCAGTCCGGCGTACAAGAGCAACGGACTGTCGGCGACCTCGACAGTCATCTGGGTGCCCGACGGGAAGCTGACGACCATGGATTGGGGCCCTTGGCCCGTCGACATGAAGTAGCTGCCCGCCATCAGCAAGGCGAACGCCAGGGCGGCGAGGACGCCAAGCCGAGTCGCTTGAGTCTTCTCCATCGGTGCACTACAACCGGCTACACACGTGACCTTATCGTGCAGCTTGATAGGCGAGAGCCACCCCCGGCTACCACGGGTGAGGCACAGCGCTAGGGCTTTTGTTCGTCCCCAACCGGGTCTTCCGGCCTATGCGAGGCACCCAAAATCACGTTGACAAGTGCCCGTGCGCCCTTCTAAAATCAAACTTTACCATATCACGAATGCGTGGCATGGGCCATCCGCCATGCATGGTGGTCCCTCGATACGCAGAAATAAGTTCTTTTCAGTCCTTCAGGGAAGGAGACGTGGGTTATGGCGTTACTGATCACGGAAGAGTGCATCTCCTGCGGGGCCTGCCTCCCCGAATGTCCGAACGAGGCCATCTTCGAAACCCGTAGCGACGCCGAGGGGAAAGGCTACCATGTCGGTGAAGGCCAGGGCGTCGGCGACAATATCTATGTCATCACTCACGAACGTTGCACCGAATGCGTCGGCCACTTCGACGAGCCCCAATGCGCCGCAGTCTGTCCGGTGGATAATTGCTGCATCGCAGACCCCGCCTATCCCGAATCGACAGAGGTCCTCTTGGAGCGTGCCCGCAGGCTGAATCCGGACAAAGAAATCGATCCCAACAAGGTGTGGAGCGGCGTCCGCAACGGGTAACGCCTCGAGCTTCCTTTTCCGAGAATGAGAAGCCCCCTCTTCTGCGCTTTAAGAAGAGGGGGCTTCTTCGTTCGAGCCGCTATGCCTGCTTGGCCTAGAGCGTCCCCCAGTTCTTGAAATACCTGAGCAAATCCCGGACGGACAGAATGCCGACGATCTTGCCATCCTCCGTGACCGCCAAGTGGCGGATGCCCCGCTCGGCCATCAAATCACTGGCCTCGTGCGCGGAGCGATCGATCTCGATGGTGATGAGCGGGGCGTGCATCACCTGCGACACCCTCATCTGGTTGGCGTCTCCGCCCACCGCCAACACGTTGCGGACGAGATCGGACTCGCTGACGATCCCGACAAATCGCGAGGCCTCCGCCACCAACAGGGCCCCGACCTTCGCCTCGCGCATGGTCCGAGCGGCCTCGATGACCGGCGCAGAAGGGGAGATGCTCAGGATCTGGCGGCTCATCATCACCGCCAGCGGTCTTTGAATGGCGGATCCCCCGATCGCCATGGCGGGCGCGATTGTAGAGAAGCGGCCGAGGACAGTCAATAGCAGGGGGGTTCTGTGGTATACTCCGCCGACACACCGGCGGGCGGAGGGAGCATGAATATCAGCGTCATCGGCACTGGCTATGTGGGCTTGGTGACAGGAGCCTGTTTCGCCGAGTTCGGGGTTCATGTGACCTGCATGGACAAGGACGAACGCCGGATCGCCCAGCTGGATAAGGGCGAGATCCCCATTTACGAACCGGGACTGGCCGAACTGGTCCGCAAGGGGCTGTCGGAAGGGCGGCTGACCTTCACCACCGATCTCGGACGGGCTGTGGAAACCGGCCTGGCGATTTTCATCGCGGTCGGGACTCCCTCCCGCGAGGACGGGTCCGCGGACCTCTCGTTCGTGGAAGAGGTGGGGCGCGGCATCGCGGCCCACCTCAACGGCTATAAAGTGATCGTCACGAAATCGACGGTCCCGGTGGGAACCGGCCAGCGGTTGCGCGAATTGATCGAACAGCACGGCCCCCGGCCTGCCCACTTCGACATCGTCTCGAACCCGGAATTCCTCCGCGAAGGCTCGGCCATCGAAGACTTCATGCGCCCCAACCGCGTGGTCATCGGCGCTGACAGCCCGCAAGCCGAGGCGATCATGCGCGACCTGTACCGCCCCCTGTACTTGATCGAGACCCCGTTCGTCTTCACAGACATCGCCACCGCCGAGATGATCAAGTACGCCTCTAACGCGTTCCTGGCCACCAAGGTGTCCTTTATCAACGAGGTGGCGAATCTCTGCGAGCGGGTGGGAGCGGACGTGCAAGTGGTGGCCAAAGCCATGGGGCTCGACCATCGCATCGGGTCCAAGTTCCTTCACGCGGGGCCCGGCTACGGCGGGTCGTGTTTTCCCAAAGACATCGCGGCGATGATCCAGACCGGCCGCCACGCGGGCTGTCTCATGGAGATCGCCGAGGCGACCGCCCGCGCCAACGTCAACCAGCGGGCGCGCATGGTGGAGAAGATCATCGCCGCTATGGGAGGATCCATAGCGGGCAAGTGCATCGCGGTGCTCGGGCTTACCTTCAAGCCCAACACCAACGACCTGCGGGACGCCCCGTCGCTGGAGATCATCCCGATGCTCCAGGAAGAAGGCGCGACGATCCGCGCCTATGACCCCGCCGGGATGGACGAGGCGCGGAAGCTCCTCCCGGGCATCACGCTCTGCGCGAACGCCTACGACGCCGCCGCGGGCGCCGAAGCGCTGGTGCTCATGACCGAGTGGAACCAGTTGCGAAACCTGGAGCTCGAGCGGATCAAACGGAATCTCAAAGCGCCCGTCTTTGTGGACCTCCGCAACGTGTACGAGCCGGCCCGCATGGCGTCACTCGGATTCCACTACACGTCGGTCGGCCGACCAGCCTCCCGCCCCAAGGCAGACAAGTAGGGGCGGTTCGCGAACCGCCCTGCTCTCACATCACTTCGGTCTTCGGCTTCGGCTTGTACCCCATCCGGTCGAGCAGCTTACGGATGCGCGCTTGGAGTGTCTCGTCTGCCGTGAGCATGACTTCCGTCAAGGGCTCGACGGCCGGTTTACCGACCTTGCGGATGATCTCGGAGGCAACCTGCCGGAGGTCGTCGTCCTCGTGCGTCAGGAGGCTGGCCACCGCCGGCACGCTTGGGGCGCCGATCTTGATGAGGGACTCGTAGGCCCGCTGCCGAATGTCGTTCACCTCGTCGGTCAAGGCTTCAATGAGTGGTCCCACCGCGCGGGGATCGCTTAAGGTCCCGAGGACCTCCACCGCGTACTTCCGGGTGAGCCAGTGACTCTCATGGAGCGCGGCCAGCATCTCTTCCACGCGGGTCTTCTGGGCGTCCCGAGCACGGATCGTGATGCCCTTGACCATGCGTCGCTTGGTCGGCGCGCCATGCAGAGTGCCCCCCGGCTCTTCCTCGACCACACGGACCGTCACCCCGTCCCCCGGCTTGATCTTCTTGAGCTCTTCGACGAGATCCTCACCGACTTCCAGCATGACGGTCTTCCCTTCGTAGGCCAGGAGCTCGATCTCCAGCGTCCGATTCTCGACATCGACCTTGACCACCTTTTCGGAGATGAGATTGAACCCATCCTTCTTGATCCCCGGACCGCCCTTGCCGATCTGAATCAATTTGGGTGCTTCGTCAGCCATTCGCATTCTCCTGTGCCTTACGTGGTCGGCGGGACCCAGCCCAGACTCGACAGCGCCCCCTCCGCCGTTTCCCGAACCATGTCGTTCTCATCCTCGAGCAGCGGGAGGAGATCCTCGACCGCTCGACGGTCGCCGAGACGGGCCAGCGATTCCGCCGCGTTCCGCCGCACCAACCAGTCCTCGTCCCGCAGCGCCTCCCGCAAGCCGTCCAGCGCCCGCTTGTCCCCGATCAGCCCGAGCGCCTCAGCGGCGTGGCGTTTCACGATCCAGTTGCCGCTGGCCAGGCCACGCAGGAGTCCGTCCACGGCGCGGGGATCCGGGATCTTCTTGAGCGCGCGCGCGGCTTCTTCCCGCACCGTCTGGTCGAGCAGGGCCTCGATCAGCCCATCCACCGCCCGCGGATCGCGGAGTTTCTCCAAGGCCAACACCGCGGCCTGCCGCACGGCCCCATCCCGATCCTTGACGGCCGCGATCAGCGGCGGGATGGCCCGTTCATCGTTGAGCGAGCCCAGCGCCACCGCCGCCTGCTCGCGCACGGCCCAGTCGTCGTCTCGCAGGGCCTCGAGGAGCGCCGGGACCGCGCCGGCGCCCACCTGCACCACCGCTTGCCGAGCCGCTTCCCGGATCACGCGGTCTTCGTCGGCGAACAGATTGATGAGCCGCTCGATGGCCGCCGCCCCGAGCTGCCCGAGACTGGCCACCGCGTGATCCCGCAAGGCCTCGTTGTCGTCACGCAAGGCCGCGAGCAGTTGCTCGATGCGGCGGTCCGTCTCGCCGCTCATACGGTGACGCCCCCTGTCGGGGCACCCGGGCCTGCCGCGGTCCGCGGCGCGGGAGCCGGCACCTCTTCGTCCCACTCATCGCGCTCGACTGTTTCTTCTTTCTTCTGCATCCCCTGCTCGCTCATGAACTTGTCCAACTTGTCCATGATCAGTCCGCCATGGTAGCTCACCAGCCCGTCCCGATCCGACTTCATCCGTTTGATGAGCTCAATGTGCGGCAGGAGCACGCTCACGTCCTTGATCTTGGACAGCCCTTCGGACGCGGCCAGGCGGGTCGTCGGGACATTGACGGCCTCGACCAGCACCTCGACCGCGCGGGTATCGCCGAACTCGCCCAGCGCCTTGATGCAAGTCTCGCGGACGCCCATATCGCGGTCGGCCTTGGCCTTGCGGAGCAAGGGCTCGACGGCCCGCAGATCCCCGATGAGCCCCAGGGCCTGCGCCGCGACTTCACGGACCATCCAGTGCTCGTCCTCCAACGCGACAAGGAGGTCCGCGACCGCCGGGCGTCCCAGAGCTATCAGGTTCATCACGACTCCGACCCGCGCTTCCTCCAAGGCGACCGTGTCCTCGATATCCCGCAGGCCGTTCAGGATACCCTCGATCCGCTCGCGGAGCTCGGCGATATGCTTCAACGACCGCGAGGCAATGACGCGGAGTGCGGGATCGCCCATAGCTTCGATCCAGGCGTCGGCGCTCCGTGGGTCCGCCAGTTGCTCCAAGGCCTCGGCCGCCATCCGGCGCGCGGTCGGATCCTGGCTCTTGAGCATGGCCACCAGCGGCTCCAGCGCACCGGGGTCTTTCAACCGGCCCAGGACCGCGGCGGCGGTATCGCGATGCGCCGGCTCTTCGAGCAGCCGGACCAGCGCGGCCAGCGCCGCGTCGTCGGCCACGTGCTGTAAGGCTTCCGCGGCCGCCGTTCGGACGAGCGGTTCGGCATCCGTGAGCAGCTTGACGATGGGGACGCCGGCGGTCCGGTCCTTGATCCGCCCCAGCATGAGCGCCGCTTCGGCCCGCACGCGCGAGTTCTCGTCGGTCAGCCCCGTAAGCAGGTGCCGCACGGCCTCCGGACCGCGCTTCAGGAGCTCAGCGGTCGCGTTCATCCGCTTCCAATCTTCCTCGTGGATGAGCTCCTTGACCAGGTCCTCTGTCTTATCTCGCTTGGCCATGCCTGCCCGTCAGCCCTTGGCCCCCTCCGCGGTCGTCTTGCCGGGCACACCCTCCTGGCCTTCCTCAGGCGGCGTCCAGCCGAGCTGCATGAGAATGTCCAGCACCAAGGCCCGTAAGGAGGCCGCAGCGTCCAGGCGATTGGTGGCGAACGACATGACGTTCTCGCTGAGCTGCTCGACTTTGGACGCTTCGGGGTCGTTGATGAAGTCCACCAACAGGTCGATCACTTGCGGCCCCAGCTCGATCAGCGCCTGCGACGCCTTCTCGCGCAGCCGCGTGTCTTTCAGGGCCTGGCACAGGGCCGGCACGCTGCGCAGGTCATTGATATGTCCCAAGGCCAGCGCCGCCTGTTCCCGGATGAACCACTCCTCGCTGACGATGCAGCCCGGCATCGGCGTCCCCTTCAGATTGATCCCGACGCCTTCCAACACCCGGATCAGGGGTTCGACGGAACGCGGGTCCGCGATCATGCCCAACGCCATGATCGCACGAACCCTGACGGCGCCGTCCTGCATTGCCTCGACGAGGGCGGGTACGGCGCTGGGATCGCCGATCATGCCGAGCGCGATGGCCGCGTCTTCCCGCACCGCACGGTCCTTGTCCTTTAACAGCGCGATGAGGTGCGGCACCGGCCGGGAATCCCGCAACCAGGACCGGCCTGTCGGATAGTCGCTGGTGATCCCGCCCAGCGCCTGCACCGAATGGAGCCGGACCTGGAAGTTCTCGTCCTTCAGTCCTTCGATCAAGGTCTCTACCGTCGGATCCCCGATCTGGGTGAGCGCGATGGTCGCAGCCACCCGCACCAGTTTGGACGTGTCCTTGAACAGGGCCATCAGGCCCTTGATGGCCTTCGGGTCGCCGATCCGCCCCAGCGCTTCGGCCGCGATGGTGCGCACGGACCCGTCCCGGTCCCGCAAGGCGGCGATCAAGCCGTCCACCGCTCGCCTATCCTTGATCAGCCCCAACGCCTTGGCTGCGCCCTCCCGGACGCGCCAGCGCTCGTCCCGCAGGGCCGCCACCAGACGTTCGCCCGCCGCCGCGCCGATGGCCGCGAAGTCGTCCACTGCCCCGTCTCGGCATTCTTTAATGCTGTCCCCCAGCATCGGGATCAGGGCCTCGACGACGCGGGACCCGCCGATCCTCGCCAGCGCGTGGCTCGCGTGCATGCGGACCGACCAGTAATCGTCTTGCAAGGCCTCGATCAAGGCATCCGTCGCGGCGGGGTCGGCCAGCTTGATCAGGGCTTGCGCGGCCTCTTCCCGCGTGGCATCGTCCGGGTCCGCCAACGCTTCCAACCAGTCCGCCAGTTTGTTCGCCATGGTTACACGCCTTCTTTCATCGTGGGCGCGGGCCGCCAGCCCACCGCGGACAAGATCCCCCGCGCATGCGACAGGATATTGGAATCGGTTTCGGTCTTCATCGCCGCCACCAACGGCGCCGCGATCCGGAGGCCCATCTTGCTCAGGGCCGAGGCAGCGGCGGCGCGGAGCCGGGTGTCCTTGAGGGCGCGGATGAGGGGCTGGATCGCACGATCGTCCCCGATCTCGGCAAGCCCGCCGACGGCAAAGATCTGCACTTCCATCTCTTCCACGTCCAGTGCGCCGGACTCGTCCCCGCAGACGGGAACCCTGCGCGCGTTGGCCGGGCGGTTCTTCCCGGCGACCACATCAATCAAGATCGGGACGGCCCGCGGGTCCTTGAGCTTGCCCAGCGCGTCCACCGCGTAGGGTCTGACCGAGAGATCCGTGACCGCTTTCTCCAGGGCTTCGAACGCCGCCGGGTGACCGATGCTGCCGAGCGCCTTCGCCGCGTCCTGCCGGACCGCCATGTCGCGGTCGTGGAGCATCACCTCGCACAACGGCACGACGGCTTCCTCGGCGCCGATTTTTCCCAACGCCTCGCAGGCGTGAAGGCGCAAGACCCATTCCTCATGCCGCACGGCCGCCAGCAGGGTCGCCAGCGCCGGCCGCCCGATCTGGGCCAGGGCGTCCGTCGCATCCACCCGCACCGCCTTGACCGAGTCCATGAGCAGCGGGATCAATTGACGCACGGGCCGCTCGTCTCCGAGGTTGCCCAGCGCCTTGGCGGCGTGCATCCGCACGATCCAGTTCTTGCTCGTCAGGCAGCCGATCAGCGGCTCCACCGCCTCAGGCGTCGCCACGTCCTTGAGGATCGCCACAGCCGCTTCTTGCACGTTGCCGTTGGGGTCCTGCAAGGCCACGATCAGCGCCGGGGCAGCGGGCGGGCCGATCTTCCGCAAGGCGGTCGTCGCGGCCTCCCGCACGGCGCGATCTTCGTCGTGAAGCGCCTCCACGAGCGGGCCGACCGCCCGCGGGTCGCGGAACTCCCCCAGCAGCGTCGCCGCCTCTTCGCGCAGCGCCCAGTCCTCATCCTTCAGCGCCGCGATCTCCTCAAGCACTCGATCACTCATACGCTAAATTGCTCACGTTAGCACACGGTTTTAAGACCGGTCAACAGCACGGATACCGCGTAGAACCCTTAGGGATGGGCTTCGCGCCAGTTGCGGCCGACGCCGACGTCCACCTTCAAGGGTACGGCGAGACTCACGACTTGTTCCATCTCCTCGACCACGATCTTACGGACCCGTTCGATCTCGCCCTCCACGACTTCGAAGATCAGCTCGTCATGGACCTGGAGGATCATCTTCGCCGAGGTCCGCTCCGCCGCCAGCCGGCGCCGCACGGCCAGCATGGCGAGCTTGATCACATCCGCCGCGGTCCCCTGGATCGGCGTGTTCATCGCCATCCGTTCACCCATGCTGCGCTGGGTCGGATCGCTGCTCTGCAACTCCACGATCGGGCGGCGGCGCCCCAACAAGGTCGTGACGTAGCCTTTCTCTTTCGCCTCGGCGATGGTCCGGTCCAGGAAGGCTTTCACGCCCTGAAATTTCGTGAAGTAGGCCTCGATGTATTTCTTGGCTTCCTGCTGGGAAATCCCCAATTGGGAGGAGAGCCCGTACGGGCTGATGCCGTAGATGATGCCGAAGTTCACCGTCTTGGCCACCCGCCGCATGTCCTTGGTGATCTGCGCCGCCGGCAGATTGAAGATCTCCACCGCCGTCGCCATGTGGATGTCGTCGCCTCGGGCGAAGGCCCCGATGAGGACAGGGTCCTGCGAGAGGTGCGCGAGGATGCGCGGCTCGATCTGGTTGTAGTCGGCCGAGAGGAGGAACGCGCCGGGCTCCACCACGAAGGCTTCGCGGATGCGGATCCCCCATTCTCCCTTGACCGGGATGTTCTGGAGGTTCGGCTCGGAGGAGGAGAGGCGACCCGTCGCCGTGATCGTCTGGTTCAGGGACGTATGCAGACGTCCGGTCTCGGGACGCACGAGCAAAGGCAACGCGTCCACATAGGTGGACTTTAGCTTGCTGAGACTGCGGTAGTTCAGGATCTCGGCCGGCAGGTCGTGCTGGAGGGCCAGTTGCGTGAGCACCTCCTCGTCCGTGGAATAGCCGGTCTTGGTTTTCTTGACCGGGGGGAGCTTGAGCTTCTCGAACAGCACCTCGCTGAGCTGCTTGGGCGAATTGACGTTGAACTCCATGCCGGCCTTCCGGTAGATCTCGTCGAGGAGCCGGTCAAGCTGGCTTTCCAGCTCCTTCGACAATCGGGCCAGGACGCCGGTGTCCACCCGGAACCCGGTCGCCTCCATCTCGCCCAGCACCACGGTGAGGGGAAGCTCCACCCGCTCGAACAGCTCATACATGCCCGCAGCCGTGAGCTTCTCGGCCAGGATGGGCTGCAGGCGGGCGATCGCCGCAGCCGCCCTGGCGGCCCGCGTCGCGGTCTCGCCGGGATCGGGCTGCTCGAAGAGATCCCCCTTCTTCGACTTCTTGTCGGACGGAGCGTAGTCCAACGACTCGGCGAGATACTCCTGGGCAAGCGTCTCCAGGGCTGGACTCCGGCGGTTGGGGTTCAGTAGATAGGCGGCCACCAGCGTGTCGAAGCGCGGGGTCAATCGGATGCCGCTCCGCCGCAGCGCCAGCCAAGCAGCCTTGGCGTCGTGGACGTAGACGTGCACGGCCGGATCTTCCAGTACCGGGCGAAGATCCGCCAGGCCGTCCTCCCCCGGAAAATACGAAGCCTGGCCCGGGCCTGCGCAGACCCCGACGCCGCGCACGGCGGCGGCGAACGGCTCGGCCCCGGCGAGGTCACAGTGGATCGCCACCGCCGCCTCAGCCTTGATGGCTGCGACAAGGCGCGTGCGGTCGGCAGGATCGTTGAGCACGGCCACCCGTTCTTCGCGACGCGTCTCTCCATTCGTCTGCGGGTGCAGCGTCTTGAGCAGGCCCCAGAATTCGAGCTCGCGATAGAGCGCGATGAGCTCGTCGGTCCGAACCTCGCCGAGACGAAACCGCTCGCGCTCGAAGGTCACCGGACAATCCGTGACGATGGTCGCCAGTTGCCGGCTCTGGCGCGCCGCGTCCGCCTGCGCCTCCAGGAGACCCCGGAGCTTGTCGCTCTTCACCTCGGACAGGCGCGTGAGGAGGTTCTCGATGGTGCCGAACTCGGCGATGAGCTTCTTCGCCGTCTTCTCGCCGATGCCCTTGACGCCGGGAATATTGTCGGTGGCGTCTCCCATGAGGCCCATGACCTCGACGACCCGCGCCGGCTCGACGCCGAACCGGTCCAGGCAGTCTTCCTCGGTCAGGAACCTGTCCTTGACGGGATCATAGATGCGGACCGCCGGCGACAGCAGTTGGCACATGTCCTTGTCGCTGGTCACGATGACCACCTCCAGACCCTGCGACGCGGCCTGCACCGCCAGGGCGCCGATGAGGTCGTCGGCCTCGTAACCGGCCAGCTTGACGACCGGGATCGCGAACGCTTCGACCACCCGATGGATGTACGGAATCTGCCTCGACAGCGCGTCCGGCATCGGTGGCCGGTGTGCCTTGTACTCTTTGAACGCCTCGTGCCGGAGGGTGGGCCCCTTCTCGTCGAACACGCCGGCCAGGTAGTCGGGGCGATGCTCGCGAATGATCTTCTGCAGCATCGTGGTGAACCCGTAGACGGCATTCGTCGGAAGCCCCGTCGAGGTGGAGAGAGCGGGAAGAGCGAAGAAAGCCCGGTAGAGGTAGGCGCTGCCGTCGATGAGGTAGAGGACCGGACGCTCCGTCATCTGATCCATCGTAGCACCGCTGGTTGAGGGGGACAAGCAGGTTTGCTGGGCCACGTAGCGCCATGTATAATACCTGCCAAGCGGAGATCAGCCGTAATGATGGCCACTTCAAGGACGCGCTCACGCGCAGGCGCTTTCCTCTCTCTGGCGATGACGGTTGCGGTGGCATGGGCCTTCACCGGCGCAGGCGCGGCGCAGGCCGCGGGGCCGTCGGTCGCCGCGCCGCAAGTCGAGATCAAGAAACACTCGACCGGCAAGGAAGCCACGTTCACGTACGGCGACGGGGAGTGGTTCATCCACATCGACGTCGACCAAGACCGCACCATGATCATCCGGACCGAATCCCAGAACGGCAAGGAGACCAAGAACCAGGCGGAAATCGTCGAGCGTCCCATGTCGAACGCCGAGGTCGACCGCATCATCAACGACTGGGCCAGCGGCATCAAATCCACCCTCAAGCCGTGACCGACCCGAGCCCTCCGGTGAACAAACCCAAGTTCGTCATCTTCGCGCACGGCGGCACCTACGACAAGCTGTACCAAGCGGCCACCATCGGCATGACGGCCGCGGCGATGGGCAAGGACGTCTACGTGTTCCTCATGTTCTGGGCGATCAAGAAGCTCGCGATGGGCGAGCTGGACAAGATCGATTTTTCCCCGGCCTACGAAGCCCATGCCGAGGAGGTGGCCCGGACGATGATCGAGAAGAAGGTGCCGAAGATCACCGAGATGTTCGAGGAAGCCAAACAGGTAGGCAACTTCAAGGTCATCGCCTGCAGCGCCGGCTTGGAATACATGAGCGTGAAGTTCGAGGACCTCGCCTCCAAGGTGGACGAGGTGCTGGGCCTGCCGCTCATTCTGAAGCTGGCGGCCGACGCCGAAACCACCCTGTTCATCTAAAAACGTTAAACGTTATTCGTTAACCGTTAAACGGCTTGCCCTGTTCTCTCTTCCGCTTGATCACGTATAACGTTTAACGATTAACGTCTGCTCACCGCGATCTCACCACGCCCACCCGCTCGCAGTAGCGCGCCAGCCTGCATTCGCTGCACCGCGGCGAGACCGGCGTGCAGAGGTTCTGGCCGAAGGGCACCAGCAGGTCGTTGTAGATCATCCAGTAGCGGCGGGGGAGCTTGCGCCGCAGCACCTGCTCGCTCTCCCCGGGAGTCTTCGTCCGGATGTAGCCCCAGCGATTGCTGATGCGGTGGACATGGACATCCACGCAGATCCCCGGCTTTCGAAACCCGAGGGTCACCACCAGATTGGCGGTCTTGCGGCCCACCCCCTTCAGCGTGAGCAGCTCCTCGAGGGTGTCGGGGACCCGTCCCGCGTAGCGCGTCAAGAGATCTCGGCAGATGTCGTGGATGTGCCGCGCTTTAGTCCGATAAAACCCGACGGGATAAATGGTGCGCTCGATCGTCCGCCGCGCCACCGCCAGCATGGCTTCCGGAGTGGTAGCGAGCCGGAACAGTCGGGCCGACGCCTCGGCGGTGGTCTGATCCTTGGTCCGGAGGCTCAGGACCGTGGAAATCAAGATCTGAAAGGGATCGCGACGCGACGCCTTCGCGACGACGCCCACGATCGGTTCCTGCCAGCGACGGACCTCGCGCTTGAGGGTCCGGATGCAGGCGTCGATGTCGTGGTCTTTCACAACGGATGCTCGGCGTGCGCGGCGAGCAGGAGAGAGCGTGCAGATTCGGGAGGGGCGCTTACTCGGACCTGTGCTTGGCCAGCCACTTCTGGCGCCGGCGCTGGGCTTCGCGCTCCTTGTTCTTTCGCTTCAGGCTCGGCTTCTCGTAGAACCGGCGGCGCTTGAGCTCCCGGAACAGGCCCTCGCCCGCCAGCTTTTTCTTGGCGATCTTCAGGGCCTTCTCGACGTTATTGTTAAAAACCTTAATTTCCATCCGGTTGCTCCCGCTTTCCTCCTCGACAACGGCTCGCAATCTAGCACAGAGGCGCGAGGAAGAGCAAGGGCTTCGCTTGCCCTCGTAGCGAGAGCCGGACTGCGGTGCTTTACCCGCGGGGCTGCAGGATCGTCGCCACCTGGCAGCCCTTCACCGGGCAGGCGCTTTCCGTGCCCAGGGGGCCGTTCGGATGTTCCGGGTTGTCCGTCGGGTGGTACCGGTGGTACCAGGCACACTCAAGGCCGTACGCCGCGGCCGCGCTCGGTGTGTACTCAAACCAGAAATACCGGTACTTCCCCTGGGCGGCCTCCCGGTGGAGGTCGTCGGCAAGGTTGTGATCGGCCCGGCCGACACGATCAGCCATCCGCCCGTTCCGTGACAGGATATACCCACCAGGCGAAACCTCCGTCACGAAGAGGTGGATGTACTTCAGGTTATAGGGTCCTGACATGCCACCCTCCTTTCACTTGAAGATCCCCTAGCGGCTACCAGCACCGCGAGTAGCCGCAGCCGTAACACTTCTCGCAGTTCTCCGTATGTACCAGCGGACTCTTGCAGTCCGGGCACGGCAAGCCTTCCGGGCGAGCCGCCAGCACTCCCGCGGCGGACTCTTGCCGCTGCTCCGGCGGGTGATAGCTCGCCAGCGCCTTCGCGATGGCATCCCACAGAGAGAGGACCCGATTGGCCCCGACGCCGTAAGGGTTGCCGTCCTGAATGCCGATCAGTTGCCTCGTGATCTCGTGCATCGGAATCCGGTAGCGGAGCGCGAGACTGATGAGTCGGCACACGCATTCCAGGTCGGCCTGGATCATGCCGCCAGCCTTGGCGACGGTCGCGAACGTCTCGAACGGCTGTCCATCCAAGGAATTGATGGTCAGGTACATCTTCCCGTAGCTGGTATTGATCGCGATGGTTTCCCCACTCACCCGGGTCGGCCGCTCCAGCTTGGCCGGGAGCGCCCCCGGCGCATGGGCCGCCATCAACTGCTCCATCACCTTGTCGGCAGTGATGCGGGTGGTCGCCGAAGGAGCGACCGCCGCGGGCGCCGCCTTTTCTTTTGCAGACACCCCGACGTTCATGACCTGCTCCTCGCGGCTCCCGTCGCGGTACACCGTGATGCCCTTGCAGCCGAGCTCGTACGCCATCAGGTAGGCGGCCATCACATCGTCCGCCGTGGCAGTGTCCGGCATGTTGATGGTCTTGGAGACGCCGCTGTCCGTGTAGTTCTGGAAGGCCGCCTGCATGCGGACGTGCCACTCCGGCGCGATGTCATGGGCCGTGGCGAAGACCTGCTGCCACCGCTCGGGGATCTCCGGGATGCCCCGGGCCGAGCCGTGATTGGCCAGGATCTTATCGAGCAACCCCTCCTGCCAGAACCCTTCCCGCTTGGCCGTCTCGATGAAGAGGTCGAGGACGTATGGCAGGTGCTCGCCGTCCATGACGTTCTTGAACCAGATGAGGCTGAACTCCGGCTCGCAGCCGCCCGACGTGTCCGCGATCATGCTGATCGTGCCGGTCGGGGCCACAGTGGTCACGTAGGAGTTCCGCACCCGCTGGCCGCGCGCCTCGTGGCGGGAACCCTTCCAGGAGGGGTACACGCCGCGCTTTTCGGCCATGCGCCGGGACTCGTCGTAGCCGACCTCGGCGATGAACTTCATGACCTGCTCGCCCCTCTGGACGCCGGCCTCTGAGTCGTACTGGACGCCCAGCTTGAAGAGCATGCGGGCGAACCCCATCACGCCCAGACCGATCTTCCGGTTGTCCTTGGTGCACTTCTCGATCGCGGCGATCGGGTACTTGTTCATGTCGATGACGTTGTCCAGGAAATGCACGGAGGTCCGGATGGACCGCTCCAGGTGCGCCCAGTCGATCTCGTACCGGCCGTCCGCGGTGTGGGTGAGATGGTTCTCCAGATTGATGCTCCCGAGGTTGCACGACTCGTAGGGCAGCAGCGGCTGCTCGCCGCACGGGTTGGTGGCCTCGATCATCGCGTAGTGAGGCGTGGGATTCGTCCGGTTGGCCTGATCGATGAAGAAGAGCCCTGGCTCGCCGTTCCGCCAGGCGCACTGCGCAATTCTGTGCAGCACCTCGCGCGCGTTGAGCTGCCTGACGACTTTCCCGGATCGCGGGTTCACCAGGTCGTACATCTCGCCGTTCAGGGCCGCCTTCATGAACGTATCCGTGACCGCGACGCTGATGTTGAAGTTTGTGATCTCCTTCGTGTCGGTCTTGCAGGTGATGAACTCCAGAATGTCGGGATGGTCCACCCGCAGGATGCCCATGTTGGCGCCCCGCCGGGTGCCGCCTTGCTTGATGTGCTCGGTGGACTGGTTGTACACCTTCATGAACGACACCGGGCCGGACGCCACGCCGCCGGTACTCCGCACCACGTCGTCTTTGGGCCGCAACCGGGTGAACGAGAATCCTGTCCCCCCGCCGGTCTGGTGGATGAGCGCCTGGTGTTTCAACGTATCGTAGATCCCCGTAATCGAATCCTCGACCGGCAGGACGAAACAGGCGGCCAACTGCTGCAGCGGCCGGCCGGCGTTCATGAGGGTCGGAGAATTTGGCAGAAAGTCCAGGCAGGCCGTCACGGCGTAAAACTCTTCCTCAGTTCCCCGCACTTCCTCCGGCGTCGCGCCGTAGAAGGCATCCGCCTGCGCCAAGTTATGCGCGACGCGGCGAAACATCCCTTCGGGTGTTTCGATCACTTTGCCGTTCTCGTCCTTCGCCAGGTACCGCTTCTTCAGAACACGCAACGCGTTCGGCGAGATGCGGAGAGTCCCCGCACCCTTCATTCCAGACTCAACCTCAGGCGTGCTTGCGTGTCCAGTAGCTTTCATCAACATTCCTCCTCATCACGACCAATTGACGCGGGCCTGTGGCCCCACACAACAAAAACGGACGGGCCCTCCTGCCGAACCCGTCCAGACGAATTAGCCCAGTACCGGCGCCGTCTCTGTGAGCCGCCGCCGATGGACAAATGGGGGCCGATAGCGAGCGATCCACTGCCGCGCCTTCGCCCGTGCGCTGCGAGGGCCGTCGGTCTGGTACCACTCGAAATACCGGACGCCCGGCACATCGTTGACCTGCAGATGTC
>Ga0209236_1000042_pt1 | contig 52537 bp, 54 predicted proteins | sample GraSoi013_1_40cm_FD_185819 | JGI IMG/M metagenome (GOLD analysis project Ga0209236, IMG submission 185819) | Grasslands soil microbial communities from the Angelo Coastal Reserve, California, USA - Sample 09_27_2013_1_40cm (SPAdes) (version 2) | ecosystem: Environmental > Terrestrial > Soil >... | reverse complement strand
TGTAGCATTCAAGACTATACGTCGGACTCTTTGAGAGTTGTATCGCTTCAACGGAAAAACTCGGCCTATCTAGGAAGGTCCTACCGAAAGTGCTGTGCTCCACCCAGTTCGGGACAGCCACGAACACGGTGGCCAAAACTACAACAGCGATGACTACGGAGACTATTGCGTAAATCCGTTTCTGCTGCCACAAATCCCACCGAGAACTTTGACCATTCAATCCTATAAGTCTCCCTCCAGTGTTTCCATTTGCAGAGAGGTCATCTTAGGGAACCCTCGTCTGCCTAAGGTATTCACCCACAGGCGTGACCTCAGACTCCAACTTGTACCTTAGACGGTTCGTGGCATCGCGACTTTAGAAGACTGACGAACGGAGCACAGGAAAGAAGCCTCCTGATCGTGAAGCATGCTGATCACAGCTTTTCCACCACTATATTTCCGCACTCTTTGCAGAGAAAGCATCTCCCGCCCCAGCGGAAGGTTATCTCATGCGTCGTGACCCTGCCGCACGTCCAGCACCAAACCTGCAGCAACCGACCGTAGAAATCAGGATTCTTTTGCAAGGCAGAGAAATCGAAGAAAGACAGCTTCCTTATCACAAGGAGAGAGAAACGAAACCAAACGAGGCGTCCCCTTGAGTTCGACGAATCCCTGTCGAAAGACTCCGAAGGATGACCCTACTTGACCAGTATGAAAATTGACCCCCGCGCTGTTCAATCTGAGGTCGGACGGATGGAGAGGACGGAGTTCTTCAAATCAGTAAAGGACCAAGTGAAGAAGGAGAAGAGCGAGAAGTCACTCTAACGGAGCATACCCCGCTTATGAGTTGTAGTGCTCTGTCGTATTGCGCCAGGGGGCGATTACGAATGTTCTTCGAGGGAGCTCTGCGAAAATATTCGACGGGTCCTTCCTAGTTCACGGATATCGTGACTTCCAGCTTAGGCGAAAAAGTGGTGTAGCCTTGGAATATCGTGATTGTGCCAGTGTAGGAACCTTCGCAGTCGGAAGCGGAGACCAGGCAACGAGCGGTTATGGTGACTGAGGCGAACTGCGGGCCGCACGAGGCGAAGCTTGACGGGGCGGTTGTGAGACTGATCTTGGCGGGATCGCTCACACTGGGGTGAAGGTCGACTGGGCCTGCAACGGGCGGGGCGCACTTGAATGAGTCTCCTACACTTCCTGAGCTACCCGCGCCGTCGTTGCCTGAGAACGATATGGTTAGGGGGTTCGTTGACCAGAGCGCTTTCGGCGCGGTGCCGGAGGCAAGGCTGACTGTTGTGGCGTATGCTCCGACCACGATGAGGGTTATCGAGAGGCCTACCAATATGTGCGGTAGATATCGCCTGATAGGTAGCTGCAATGATAAAACCATCCAACGCCTCTTACAATTTAGGTTTTGCCGCGAGCCAGAGGACATCGATCACTCCAGCATACTGCGGACATCCAGGAATGTCTCCGATAGACAGGAATCGTCACACGCGCTAGATGACTCGAATGAGGCCTTACCTTCGCTGTAACAGTAAAAGATCCCGATGATGGGTAGTTATGTCTCATCCTTCCTTGTGTTCTTCAACATGCTTCTCGGACCACTCGTGTCCGCAGTGGTTGCACCTGTACGCGTATTGAAATTCTTCAATGTCAATAATGATTGGTGGTCCTTCTCGAACAACGAAGTAAGGCATTGAAGCGGCCTGAGCAAGCCCCCTCCCGCCTACCGTTGGACTAACACTCGTTGTTCGTATTGGTTCCCTGTCCATATGAGCAAGCCTCTTGCTGACAAGCTTGATGTGGAATCTGCGTCTACACTAGGGACAGTGCCTGAAGAACTCCATTAGTGACGAGGATTAACAATGATTCTAGTTAATTTGGTTTGCGAGCAGTCGCTGGATCCTCTCCACTAGGTCTTAAGCAGAGGATACATCCAGACTCATTGGTTCTCGAGCGTCAGTCGTCATAGACGGATAGATTCTGCTAGTAAAACGCCGTTGCTCCATACTAGTGCACGGCTAGTCACTACGACCGAGGCAGACCATACGCCTCTGTTCAGACTGAGTATCACCTCTACTGAGAGAGGATATGGACTCACGGGCACATCCAGCACGAACCTAGCCTGATTATTCGTGATCTGAACGTTTGTGATAGTGTAGGTCTTCGAGAACAACACCGTGCTACTCCTGTTCGTGGCCATGACAGAGACTGTTCCGGAGACAGTTCCCGAGTTGATTGTAAGACTACCACTCGTAGTCACAGTAGTTCCTTGAAAGTTCACCTTGCTACTAACTGGTGGATCAGTACTTGTCACGGTCACGGTTGCTGTTGTGGAGTGAGAGTTGGTTCCGTCATAATAGCAGCCGCTGCAGACGAAAGTCCCCGTCACAGTCACGGTATATGTGCCTGCAGCAGGTGCCGTGAACATGCATGACCCGGTAGACGTGCCGCCCGGGGACAGAGTGGCATTTGGAGAACATGACGCCGTGAGCCCTGATGGTGTTGACACGGCGACACTTACTAGTCCGGATAGTCCGGAGAGGCTAGTCAAGCTGACAGTGCTATTGCCGGATGAGCCAGCGGTGAATGAGACAGACGAGGCGGAGATGCTGTAGTCCATCACGGTGACCGGTAGAACGATTGAATAGCTCAACGAGCCGCTGGTCCCTGTTACAGTAACTGAATAGGAACCCGCGGGACCATAGGCACCACATGTCGGCCACTGGTATGCCGAGCCGCCCGAGGGGACGTATACAGCTGCGGTGTTTGTCAGCGTGTACGCAAACCAGCAGGCGACAGCCGTAGAAGAAGGAGTTGCAACAAGGTTCACGTAACCAGAGAAACCATTGACACTGCTGACATAGATGTCAGTCTGCATTTCAGAACCTAGGGGAATGGCCTGAGAAGTCGGGCTCTCAGAGATTGTAAACTCAGAGGAAGAGACAGAGAGAGTTACTGTTATGAAATGGCTCAGACTTCCACTGGTAGCTGATACAGTAATCGTATAGGACCCGGTCGGCGTTGTAGAGGCCGTTGATACTGTCAATGTAGAGGTTCCAGTTCCACCAGACGTGAGACTCACGCTCGCCGGGTTCAACAAGGCGGACGGCCCGTTAGGAGTGACTGAAACCACCAAATTCACAGTGTTTGCAAATCCCGCCAGACTCGTCAGACTAATAGTCGAGGTTGCCGATGACCCGGGTGTTACTGCGAGGCCGCTCGGATTGGCTGAGATGTAAAAGTCAGGTTGCGAAGGCTGCGAAACCTCTACCGAGACAGTCACTGAATGCGAGTCAGTGCCATCATAATAGCATCCGATGCAGGCGAAGCTGCCCGTTATTGTGACATTGTAGGTTCCGGAAACAGTGGAGCTATACGAACAAGAGACCATCGTTGTGCCCCCAGACGCGAGGTTCGCACCCGATGGACAGGACACTGCGACCGCTGAGGGTGCTGACACACCAAGACTTACCACCCCTGACAAGCCCGATAGGCTGGTCAGAGTCACCGTACCGTTTCCAGATGGAGCTGTGAACGAGACGGGTGATGCGGAGATGCTGAAGTCCGTGATCGTTACCGGGAGAATGACTGAATGGCTGAGCGATCCGCTAGTTGCGGAGAAGGTCACAGTGTAGCTTCCTGCCGCACCATAGGCTCCGCAAGTCGGATACTGGTATGCAGAGCCACCGGACGGGATGTAAACAGTCGCGGTGCTAGTCAGTGTGTAGGTGAACCAGCAGGCTATCGCATTAGACGATGGGGTCGCCACTAGAGTCACGTTGCCGGAAAACCCGTTGACACTGTCGAGGTCAAGGACGGTCTGCTGTTCTGAACCGAGGGGAATCGCCTGGGAGGTTGGACTCTCTAAGATTGTAAAGTCCGACGAGGCTGAGTTGACGGTCACTGTTAGGGTCACCGATCTGGAAACGTTGCCGTTTGTTCCAGTAACAGCAACCTGGTAGGCTCCAGCCTGGGTCGAGGTTTGACTCACCAGAGTGAGAACCGCGGTCGCAGAGCCTCCATCTGACAATGTGACCATGGATGGGCTGATCTGGACGGATGGTCCTCCTGACGCGGCCGTTGAGGTGAGACTCACGGTGCCCGCAAAGCCGGCTTGGCTACCAATCTGGATCGTAGAATTACCAGATTGTCCAGCCAGTAGAGCGACGGAAGCAGGATTGGCCGACAAGGTGAAGAATGGAGATATTGTGGGCGGTGTAGGAGAATTGTTTGCTTGCATCCAATCGAAATTGTTGTTCGTCTCCCAAGATGCAAGGGCTTGTATGTTGAGGAGGTTGGTGTTGCCCGACGTCGTGTCTAGCTCAGTGTATGAGCCCATGAGGGATCCGTCGAAATATCCGTAGAGGGTTCCGTGTATCATGTCTAGCTGGAGGATATGCCAGACGTTGAGCTGCTTAGCATAACTGGCAAAAGAAGCTACGTTATGGCCGTCCATGCCGATCCAGAACTTGCCATAGTAGCCGTCCGCCATCCAGTCGAAGAAGTGCCCTACTGTACCAACCGCGACTTGGAGTGACCCGACGTAGCCTGACACTGGCCCGGAGGTTCCAATCCATTCGACGCGGGTGGAAACGCTCCAGTCAGAAACATTGGCGGGTATGTTGCTATAGCCTGCGCCCGCGCCGACAGTCCCATCGTTCAAGAGAGTAAGCGTCGAGTTACCGACGCTGTAGTAGGACGCGGGGGCGATGGACTCTGTAGTCCAACCTGCGGCCTGGAGCTGGCTGATCGACGTGTAGTTGAAATCGTCGCGGAAACTCCACGGCGGCGAGCCTGATGCCTTAGCTGGAGGAATATTCAGGTTTGGAATTGCGACTAGTGCGGCAAGAACAATGAGGAAGAACGGAAGGATCGTCCGCTTCACTAGATTCTCACCGCTCCAAGAATATCATAACGGTGGGATTCAACTTACAACGCATCCGCGTCGACCAAATACAAGTGAGGAGAGGAAGACAATAGCTGAGGGATGAGATGGATAGAATCCCCGATGAGTTCGTTCAAGAATCCTGAGAGGCTCCGAGAGTTTCCACAATATGGGCCGAGCCGATTGTTAGGGTTTAAAGCTTATGCCAGGGCGGGTGAGGAAGATACCTCAAGACATACACGAATTCAAAAAGATCCATTCCGACCCTTCACCCGAGGAGGATTCTAGGGGCTGGTCCGCTCTGTGTCCTTCCTTTCCGCCTAACGTGATTATTTCAAGTATGCTCATCAGAGTTTACGTGACTCCGAACGAGATTGCGCGATCCTGCTTGCGCAGATATGAATCAAGGGTGTGTACTGCTTTGGCTCGACTTGAGTCTGGCTAACCCCAGAACGAATGTCCCGCAGAAGATTCCTAGAAAAACACCCCCGATGACATCACTCGGGAAGTGCAGCCCCAGAACGATCATCGAGACCCCGGTAGCGATCGCGAGCAGAACGAAGGGAACACGCCAAGCAGGATACCGAGACCATATCACCGTGGCGACGGTAAACGCGTTTGTTGTGTGTCCTGAAGGGAATCCGGGATTTGTTGGGATTTCACCACGGGGGTTTATTCCTAGCGAAGGAATCTGGAAGGGTCTTGGAAGGTTGAAAGCCGCCTTCAAGACATCTGTCAGAGCCATTGCAGTAACCATCGCCACTGCCATTATCAGTGAGCTTGTCCATTCATTGCTGTCCTTGCGGAAGACGTAGAGCCAGAAGACTAGCGGGACCCAGATGAGATCGCCTAACGTTGCTATCCCGAAGATTAGAGGGACAAAGGTGTCACTGGATATGGAATGGTAGAAGGCAAGGGCGAGGTACGTGTCCGCCGAGGTTCCGAGTATTCGCAGACCGAGCAATGCAAGGATGAACCCTATTAGGCATAACAGAATGATCCGGTATGAGGCTCTCAGGCTCTTGGCCCAGGATCTCAGGTCGCGCCCTTTCCTTCCTAGTAGAGACATCTAAAGGGGCCTCGTTGACTGGTTGTTATTATGTGAATGGATTACCACGCGCCGACGGCCTCAAAACTATCGTCATAGTAGCATTGGGTCGGGAGCCAGAATCCAATCCGAGCAATACTATGGGAAGAATCGGAGACTTACCCAGATAGGAATTGCAAGCCACCCAATGTCAGAAGAAGGGCTTCAGTAGTTGTGATTTTGCAGGCAATAGCCAAACACTTAGGGTCCGCTACGGATCTTCGACAGGTTAGCGCTTTTTTTCTTGAGACTTGCGTGTCTTCCTCTTGTACCGTCTGCCTAGCTCGGCCAATTCACTATACCAAGGACGCTCCGTGTAGAGGCCCAGGATGCCTCCACCTTCCGGATTGGGAAACGTGATAGGCCGTTTCTCCCACTTCCGCTGGTTCTTTCTCTGATTCTGCAAAATATAGGCCATGACGAGGAAAGACAATAGTCCTATGGTCGTAAGGATAGGCCAGCCGCTCTCCACTTTGATATTGTAAACGAGACCGAAGAACCCAGTCGCAAATACAGCTAGGAATAGTGACGCGATGAGATCGCCTTTCGCGACCCTCAAACGCCCTTCATTCCAATACCTATGTCGGCTTGTGTCGATAAGAACTTTCCGCATTAACTTGTGAAAGTAAGGGACGACCCAGACAAGCTCCTAGTGCTGTCCCGTGGAAGTGGTCCATGAGCCTTGGTTGCTGGTTGGACCTTCAAGCTGTAGGACCACAAATCCAGTGTTCAAGGTTAACGTTATCGATCCGGTTGAGGTCAATGAGATTCGCCATTCGATGTCCCAGTAGATTGCGTTCGAGGATCTCTCGAGCATCCAGATTCCCGGTCCATTCGAGGCTATAGGCCCGGACTGGCTGGTATAGTCTGAGTAGAATTGCCCCGAGAGATTGCAGATCCCAGTACAAGTCAGTGTCGCACTCGTAACGCTGGGATCCTGCAAGTCACGCGAGCTGCTACTGGATCTAAGAATGTTCGGAGTGTAGAACAGGAAAGAAGCTATTGCGCCAACCAGCACCAGCACGAATAGGACCACGGCGGCTACGACAATAATCGGAGTGTTACCATCCTTTGGCTGTTGGTAAGGGTAAGGAGGAACAGCCATAACCGGAAAAACGAGTCATCCGGCTAATAAGCAAGGATAAGGCGACTATCTCTGACTTTCGACGGGTTCTTTGAAGTATGCTGATCAGGATATACGTGACCCCGAACTCGAGAGAAGCAATCGTGGGCAGGGTTAGTGAGGACTGTTTTGAAATGAGGGTCGATGAGAGAGCAGTGGGTGGCCGAGCGAACAAGAGACTCTTGGAGATTTCGGCCGAACTCTTCCCTCATTCTTTCTAAGCAATCAACGTACGCTAGCTGCTTGGTCGCAATACGGCTAGGAATGGGTCTGTCTGGAAGGTGCCTGCTTCTACTGCATAGTTGCCGGTGAACAGGACCCATAGCGTCCCGCCCATGGCTGTGGCTTCGAAATAGTCCCCGTACTGGGGCACTGTGAAGGATCCTCCGAAGCCCCCACGCACGATATAGTCGTACATGTTGGGGTCGGAGTCGGGCTCGTTGGATACGCTGGTAACGCGTTGCTGGGAAAAAGTCTTTCCAAGGTTGTTGGATGTGGATGCGACCACGTCTAACCGGTGGTTGAACGGGTCATACTGGGTCGTGTAGTAGACACTGTAGACCGTGCCCGTCTGAGAGTCGACAGTGACGTAGGATTGATCGTTTACGGCCGGGTGTGAGGGAGTTGTAGGGCTTGACCAGGACTGGCCGCCGTCGGTTGACTGGGAGAATAGTACTGCTGACTGTCCGCAGTCCCCGGGATTGTCCATAGCAACGAACGCGTTTAGCCATGAAAACTTGTAGTAGTGGCCTGATGTGCAGACCGTGGTTGTGAAGTAGAGGTTGTTAGACTTTGAGCTCAGGTCAGCGGCCAGACTGATTATTCCTGCAGCTATCCTGAACTGTTCTGTGGCCCAGCCAATGATCACCGTGTCTGTCGGCAGGGTTGTTCCGCTGCCCATGTAGCTGAGAATGTCCACGGGTGCGCTGAAGTTTGCCCCGCCAGGGGGTGAGGAGCTGATTCTGCAGTTGACAGGGCCGAATGTGGTGAAGGTTCCGAAGTTGCACCAGGTAAGGTAGACGTTTCCGTTCTTGTCCACTACAGGCGTTGTCCAGCCCACGAATGGGTCGCTTCCCGAGACGACTGGTTGGTCTCCACCAGACACCATAGTGCAGTGGACCAGGTTGGGATCGCAACGTGAAAGATAGGTTTGGCTGAGCCCGGGCGGATAGAAGTGGTCCCAGCCCACGTAGACAGAGCCGTAGTAGGGTGAGTTGATGTCGCGATCAACGGCTATCCGGTCTTTGTCTTCAAAGGTGAAATCTGGAAATCTATTGGTTCCGTTGACGAAGACATCTTTCCAGCATGGGTTCGAGAGGGGGGCGGATTGTGAGGTTGTGCAGGAGACGTTCGGATTGAAAAGGTTAGAGTTTGACTTTGCAATCATTATTCCGCCGCCGAAGAAGCCGCCGCCAGGGCTAATGGCGAGCGATGCATAGTAGAAGTTGCCATCAATGGATGCGGCAACGGACGGGTCTCCCCATGAGGTGAGGATGGGATCTGTCGTGTTGATGTTGGGAATATCACCGCTTTTAGCGACCGTGGCGCCGCCGTCGATTGAGGTTGTGAAGCCGCTTATTGAAACGGAAAAGGAGCCTCCACAGTCAGCGGGGAGGAATAGACAGTAGAAGTACTTGAGGTCGTTGAAGCCACCGACGACGTGGCCGGGATTATTCGGGTCTACAGCGATGCTGGTCTCTGACTGGGGGAAGTAGGTGTCGTCTGTGATGAAACGGATCGCATTCTGGCGGATCGTCTTGAGATTAGACGCGACGTTAGATTGAGAGTTTGAGGAAGTTAGGCTTTGAATGTTAGGCGTCGCATTGGTGAGAGCCGCAAGGGCCATTGAGGAGAGAGGAGCGTGGAAGTTGTTGGCAGGGGCAGGATTGTAGGAAGCCATGACAGGCTTAGGATTGGTCGTTGCGGTAGTAGGAAGGAAGGCGGAGACGAGTAGGACTCCGAGGATCGAGAGGGATAGAATTTTGAGGGAATATGGAATTCTCATTATTTCTCACGCAATCTAAGAAGGTAATAACAGCCTCGGAAAGTAGCAATCTAAGTCTTGCCCCTCAACATCCGGGCCTCTCGACAGTCTTTCGTATGCTGACTAGGGCTTACGTCAGTCCGAAAGCGAGAGAAGTCGGTGTGCTCAAGGTAAGTGAGGACCATTTTGGATTGAGGGTCGATGAGAGGGCGCTGGGTGGCCGAGTGGAGAAACAGAAATGTAAGCATCCCAGATGATGGTTTGCTAACGTCTTCTCTCACGCTCTTCTTTCGCTAACGTTGTTACAACGTGCTTCTCTGACCATTCATGTCCGCAGTGCTTGCACTTGTAGGCGTACTGGAATTTCTCTATGTCCAAGACGACCGGTCTCTCGTCTTGGACGATGGCGTGCATCGTCTGCCAGGTCATGCCGCCAGTGAGAGGCACTCCGCGGCTCGGCCTCGACCGAGACTCATGGTCCACACCTACCAGTTTCTTGGCTTCAAGCTTGATGTGAAATCTGCGTCCACACTGCGGACAGTGCCTAAAGAACTCCATTGACCTAGCTCTTTGGAATGAAATCCTTCTTCATACGTCGCTTTCATCGACGGGTTTGCTCATCCCACTAGGGATGGGGTAACTTCGTCCCAAAGAGGTCAGTCGTTCACCCGGAACTGGCAAGATTGACAAACCTCCGGCAGTTGCTACGTTCGTCCCAAGGTTGACCCCTAGCATGATTAGCAGAAACCCTGGAATCAGAAAAGCGATGATGTAAAGAGCAAAACCATACTCGTAGGTTGGAAGGAATGTCTCAAAATATAGCTGACGAAGAGAGTAAGCCTGGGTTGCTCCGTAGATTACGGCTGCAGACCCGAGCGTTATTGCGGATATCGACATGAGAAGCTTTCGTATTAGTCTCCTCTTGGACGCGCTGGCTAACGCATGCTTGAGAAGGGTGCTCTGCCTTTCGGTATCGTTTCGATCTCTCAATATTTCCTCTTCGATGCTACCCTTTAACGTAGGAGCATTTGCGATGTTACTACCGCAGATCCCGCACAAGTCATCTGCGTCTTGGGAGAGGGTTCCGCAACGCTGACACTTTTTCAACGGCGAAGCTCTCCTATCTGGTCATAGGGTGCTGGCCACTATTACGGTTATCTGTAAGGGAAACGGTGCTTTTCTGCATAGCATCCTATTTTGAGCTTGGGCAATGATAAGGAAGACCGATCTCCGGTCTCAAGAAATCCGGTGAATATGGTAAGAACGGCGGTTAGAGCAATCAAAACGATTGTGAGCAATTTTAGCCTTCGAGATTCTTCTTCTAATCCTTCCATCACTCGAAGTCCATACAAATCGCGTATGTCGGCTATCTTCTTATCAATTGCTTCGCGTTGTTGTCTAATTGGAATCATCCCTAAAGACTCCATCATACCCGTATTCTGAGCACTCAAATCTTCGTATTCCTTCTGAAGTTCCGCTCTCTTTGTGAATAGCCGCTGAAGAAGGTCCGCCGTTGTTTCCTTGGTAAGTCGGTAAGTCCGAATTTCTTTGAAACGGATTGTTTGCGATTCTTAAGTCGAGGCAATAACTTCACTTGTGTTACCACGCTTCCGCTATTCTGTCGCGGGCTTGTTTCTCCGGGTCTTTCGGTGTTAAAGGGAGAAGATCGCGGGCGCGTAAATTTCGATGAAACCGAGAAACAACGAGCCACTTATCTTGAAAAGCAATGTTGTAAGGTCCAGAGAGAGGTATCCCATTTGTATAGCTTCGTAAGTTGACTTGGAGAATGTTCCAACAGAAACCAACAATGATGCGAGTCCAAAAAGTGCTACAACATCTCTGAGGTTCTCGTAACGAATTTGAGGAGTTAGTCCGAGAAGGACGCCTTCAATCGTTACGAATACTCCCGTTATTTGAGAAATTGCCGTTTCGCAAGTGTAGATCGAAAACTGGGTTAAGATTACTATGTCAACAAGCGCGAAAGCAACAATGTACGCAATGTATCTTGATTAGTAATGCTCGAACTTTTAACCTTGGACGCTTCAATCCTTCTAAGTTAACTTTTCCGGCAACTTCTCTAATAACGCTTCAAGGGACCGACCTTCGTCGTGCAAGGATGTTGGTCTTACGTCGCAGTCCCGGTACGACGTTGAACGTTCCTCGCTGGTCCCACATCTTCCAAAACCCCACATCATTTCGGGCGTGTCCGGCATCCCCTTATACTTGAACGCCTACGGCGCAAAGTAGTACCTATGCGCCGATATCCTATGCTTTCAATAATCTTCTGGATTACTGCAATGGGCCTTCTTTTCATTGGTATCTCATTGATGGCTTTCTCTACTCTCTACTTTCGTAGTTGGCTCCCGTTCGTAGCTTTTCTTTGGATCGGATGGTTTGTTCAAGACTATATTCGGCATGGGCGCAAGAAGAAGAAATATGCGGGTGTTTCATTCGAACGTCAGAAGGCAGCGTTAGACGAATATGTTCGGGGGGGGAAATCACGAGAAGAAAACTGATTCTCTTGCTGCTTGCAAGTTTGGTGCTCGCCGTCTATGTGTCCGCATATCGGCGTTCGTCGCCTCAAAGCTCTGAGCCTCAGAAAGTTTCGATGGACGGTTATGGTTGGACGACTTTTGGTCCCACCGGCTCAACATGGATGTGTGCCTACACATCGTCCGGGACATGTGTTCCGGTAGCGGGCGGCGGTGGCATGGCAAGAGCGGATTGAGGTGTCTTCGCGGGGAAATACCCCGCATCCCATTCCGCAATCGTGCAAGGGATACTCGGTTAGACCATAATCCCGGTAGGTCGATGATCGGCGCGTCCCGAGGGGGTCCGAAGGATGTCGCGACAATCTCGCGGATTTGCGTTTTTACGCCGCTTCTTGGTCCTCGTGTCCGCTTTCGGACCGCGGAATTGTCTAAAAGGTTCTTATGGTCCCCCCGTCCGACCTACTCGACCCTTTAAGATCACAAATCCGTCGCTTTGGACGAACGCGATGCAATCGCCAAGTTCCAGCTTGAGAAGTTTCATCACTTCCGGCGAGAGCGTTACCCGATTCTTGTTTCCAACTCTTGACGCTCCGAGTCCCTTTGGTGTCATTTCTCTTCGTTTCAACCGCGGGACACCTCTGGGATAAGGGCACGCAGGCTGGCCGAAAAGGTTGAACCTGATGTAGTTGTCTCTTGTTCGTGCGTCTAGAGAATCGACTAGACCCCAGTATTCAACGAAGAGATTGTATTGTGGTAGGAAAAAGTCGGGCCTGCTTATCTTGGTTTGGAAGATGAACTAGCCAGCAGTTGCCGAAGCTTCATAGTAGTAGGCGATGCTGCGGTGTGTAAAGTAATCTGCAATTATCTTCTCCCCCTTACTCCTAACCGCCTGACCTGTCAGAGTGACTAATGGGGCCCGTATTCTTCAGACCCTTCGAACTGATCATTCAACCAAGAAAGTAAGCCCAACTTGAATAACAGTTCTTAACGACTCGGCATTAAGGCCGATCCTTCCGGTGTAGGGGAAGAAGAATGAACACTTGGTTACCTGCTAAGCGGCGTCTATTCCTTGAACGCAAAGGAGTTATGGGCAGGGAAGCCTTTTGCTGGTCGCCATGGGCAGACCTCGTACAAAGTCCTTCGCATTTCTAATATCCTTGTTATTGGTTGGGATCATCTTCGGATTTTTGTTCCAAGCAATCGATCGTTTGCTCGGCTTTCCACGCGTGCTCCCTGATCCTGACAACTTGACAGGCCTAGTAATCGTCGTAATCGGTTCTTGGCTGAGGTTCTGGGCAGGATCTGTCTTCTACGGAAAGAACCGCAGCATGGTCTCCTTCAAGGTTCCACCAAACCTCGTCACAAAAGGTCCCTGGAAGTATTCCAGAAATCCTCTCTACTTGGGCCTGATACTAATTGGCTTGGGTTTCTCGTTCTTTTTCTTTTCGTATTCGTACTTGTTGCTGACGCTTGTAGGCATCGGGCTTCTCCAACTCGAAATCAGGAATGAAGAGAAGGTTCTGACTCAAAGCTTCGGAGAGGAATACCTGGAATACAAGAAGCACGTTCGGAAATGGATCTAGCGGGCGATCGATGCTCTCATCTTTCCATCCGCTGAGCACGGCTGTCGAAGGATGCTGATCAGAGTTTACGTGACTCCGAACGCTAGAGAAGCCTGTGTCGTCAAGGTTGGTGAGGACTATTATGAAGCCACAGTCGATGAGAGGGCAGTAGATGGCCGAGCCAACAAGAGACTCGTAGAGATTCTAGCTGAACACTTCAAAGTCCCAAAATCGAGAATCTCCATTCTAAGAGGAACAAAATCAAGAACCAAGTTCGTTCAAGTAATTCTAGAAGGTACCGCAGACTCGCCGTCGCATCGCTGACAAATTTCTCATCGGCGCTGGTTTATTTCTGACCATCGGGAACTATGTTCTGGAGAGCTCAAATCCTTGGCTGGAAACGAACCCAGTGTCGCTTATGGTCAACGTTTCCCAGCCGTTCCAGAGAATGGAGCCAACAGCCAAGGGCAGAAGACGACTGACAGAGGACAAGACCCAAAGCTTCCAATCTTCTCAATCCTTGACTCGATAGAATTCTCAGAACATTTCGTGGTCATCGGCGACGTCGGAACGGGGAAGAGCACCGTAACCCCGATTCACGAATACGAACTGTGCAAGGGGACGAGGCAGATCGTCATCCGCGAGCCCTCGAGGGCCGCCTGCAACGCTCTCTACTACTCGCTCCAGGCGCTTCATCCAGAACTGGGCGATGAACTGGCAGTCATTACGAAGGACACTCAGATCAATGTCAACGGCAAGATCAAGATAGTTACGGACGGGGTCTTGCTGAGAATGCTGGCCGAGAAGTCGATCGTTGATTCTTCAATCTACTTTGACGAGAGCCACCAGATGTCTTCCCAGCTGGAACTCTGTATGTCACTCGCAAAGAAACAGGAAGCCGGTGCTAGGAATCTCTTCCGGGTCATGAGCGCCACCATCGACCCGAAAGAATTCCTATCCTTCCTAGGCATTTCAAACCTCTACCGGATGAGCGGGCGCAGATACCCCGTCAAGCTCGAAGTGGAGCTTGTAAACGATCTTAATGGAATGTTCAGGATTCTAGACCGGTATCTTTACTCGCAGCCACCCGACGAGTCCTGGCTAGTCTTTCTCCCAACCAGGCGCATGGTCGAAAAATATGCTGATCTCTACCGCGGCGTCTACATCCATGGAGGCCTTGAAGGCTCTGAAGTAAACAGGATACAGCGCCGAGCTGAGACCGACAAGAATCTGAGAATCTTCGCGACAAACGTAATCGCCAGCTCCGTAAACATCTACGTCGACAATGTGTTGATTTTTGATGACGTGATCGACAGTAAGGACAAGCTAGGCCAAAAGACACTCCACTACACGAGCATAGACAACAACTCTCTGCTACAAATGATGGGCCGTATAGGCCGGTTCAAACCAGGCCGCGCGGTCATCCTGACTGACTCGCCGCTTCCAAAGAAGATCGATCCGATACCAGTGCGCAAAGCCCTCGAAACCGAGACCCCGTTTGACCTTGTACTGCTGATGTCCAAGTACGGCCTCAAACTTTCAGAACTGGAATTCATGTCAAAAGTCGACCATCGCGAGGTCGCCTTCGCAGAAAACTGGCTCGTTGAGATTGGAGCAATAGACCGGCACACCCGCAAGACCACCTGGAAGGGGCTCCTGATGAGCGAGATCCCGTACGAGCCGGACTTTGCACACATGATCTCCAGCGCCCTAATCTCCCAAGACTACGACGTCGCAAGATTCCTCCTAGCCAGCGGCTCTTTCGGCGACTCGCTTAACCATGCCTACAAATCAGACGAGGAAGGCAACGCTCGCCGGTTCCTGTACGGCTTCGACAGAACAAACGAACTCAACATCAAAGCACACCTCCTAAAAAGCTACGCGGAAGACAACAACGGCTCATTCATCCCAAAAATGGAAGCGAACGGCCTATTCCCCGTGTATGTTGAGGAAGCATGGAAGAACCATGAAGCAGCCAGAGAAGCACTCAACGACCTACTCCGCGATTCAAAGAAGCAACCCATAGCGAAGGAAGTCGTGGTAGACGCTAATGTTGGCAGGCTCAAGTCATACCTCGAGGACTGCTTGTCGTTCGAAAGGTTCGGCCCACACGAAAAGAAAGGTCACGAGTTCCAAGAGATGAGCATCCCAGGGCCCTTCTACGCAAGGACTCTGACGATAAACTACAGACGCATACTGTTCGACATCGTTGCAGTCAATTCTCCGAGTAGACGACGGCATCGAACCGGGCGACGAGACCATACTTGGGCCAAACGTCGATCGGGCCGGCATCGGTAGGATCTGCGGTTCTGACAGCATTGGAATAGCGAAGTTCCAGGTTTCATGTTTGATGCATCCCGTCATGGAACCACTTCGCAAGCCTGACCTGGTTCGTGTTTCCGTACTTCTCGACCTGGACGATTCCACGTTCTGACAACGCCGCGACTACTCTGTGCGTCTTCAATCGTGATAGACCCGCCTCCTTCGTGATGTACTTTTGCAAGTAGGTGCCTCCGTGGACATCTAGAACATTGACGATGCTCCTTTCTTCAGGTTTGAGAGTTTTCAGGACCATGGCTGTGTTTTCTTTCCCGTTATCATTGCCGGGTGCGTAGTAGTTTTTCATCTCAGGCAGTACCAGGAAATAGATGACCCCAACCATGCTGGCTAGCACTGTGCAGAGAAAGAGAAGGGAGGAAAACAATACAAGAAATGGAAATGTGGCGGGGAATCCTTTCGTGAGAAGTTGAGAGAGAACCTCCAACGGCGATTCTGTGGGGGTTAGGATTAGGGCGAGGATGTATCCGGAGACTGCGAGTCCGCCTGCAGCTGATACGAGCATTATCAGGAGGATCTTTAGTTTCTCCAAGTCTTCGCCTCACCCTTTCTCCTTGGTGCGGATCCGGTCGGTCCTCTCTATTGCGGTGGTGCTGTTGGTGCTGTCGGTGGTGGTTTCCATCTGAGGGTCATTATTCCGCCGACTATACCCAGAACTGATCCCACTATGAAGCCTCCGAAGCCGAAGAAGCCTAGGATGCTGAAGACCAGTACCAGTATGCCCCACGTCTGTCGCTGGTTGGGCTTGAGGCGCAGAAGTACGGCTGACATTGTGACGATGATGCCACAGATGAGGCCGAATACTGCGATTGCTCCGACGAAGCCTGCAGCGAGAGCACCGGGACTGCCTGTATAGCCGCGTGGCGAATTGAAGTTGGTGTAGTTGAGATGTGGCAGTACGACTACGCTGACGGCCACGAGGAATATGTCAACGAGCACTATCAGAGCGCCTCCTACTAGAGCTAGTATCGAGGGTATGTTCGGGTATTCGAAGGCTGTTTTCGACGACATTCTTGATCTCTTACCTCCAGCCTTACTACGTGTTGAAGATGGGGGAAATACGTTGGGTGAAACGATCTTGATACAACCGCTCAGATAGCTGGACGATTAGAGAAATCCGCTAGGGTCGGTCTACTAATGTGACTTAGAACTTTGTTCCGCCTGAACGGGAGAGAAGCCCCGTGTGGTCAGGGTCAGTGAGGACTATTTTCAATTAAAGGTCGATGAGAGAGCGGTGGGTGGCCGAGCCAACGAGAGACTTCTGGAAATTCTGGCCGAACACTTCAAAATCCCAAATCAAGAATCACGATCCTAAAAGGAAAAACGAGAGACAAAATCGTCCAAGTGATTCTTGCGCGTAATACAGACTAGCAACCGCATGGCTAACGTGAGATTAGACAACAGACTTGGCCCTCACCTGTTTGTTTTGTTTTCGTCAGCTAAGCGGGATCTTGAGCTTCTGCGGCAAAGGAATTAGATCATGAGGCAGTCTGCTGTGGCATTTTGGACAACACTGATCCTTTGAACCGTCGGTCATCTCTCTGATCTTCGGCTTGACACCATTGCGACACCTCGGGCATTCGTAAGTTCTCTTCATGTCCAGAAAGATGATTCGTCCATGGTAAGAGGGAGCAAATCCTCTCCAGTCACAAGCGGCACAAGACCATCCAAAAACCCAACCGCTCCGGGTAACGAGAGTTCCGCAGTAAGGACAGCTTGGAATACGTTTCTGCTTCGCGCGGATTGGATGGAATGTCACCGGTCTATTCGATCATACATTGTCCCTTAGAAGAAATATACTTTTTTCTGGACGAAGGTCATCCCTCTACCCTCCGAAAGGTATTCGATATTGAATATGGCTTTCTGGGACCAGAATATTGGCCAATCAGAATGTAGCCATGATCTCTCACTACGTAATAGAGGGTAGCAACTGTAAAACTGCTTACTCATCCCTTCCATGCCTAGAGGGTTAGCCGCGTCGCAGCCCACAGCGTCGCGCCATTGTTTGAGAAGCGCGTAGCCCTCCTCGACCGTGGCGAACTCGACGCGGCTTCCCGGAATGAACGGCTTCCTCAATTCTGCCTATCCAAGCAGTAAGAACGTCGACACCGGGTATTATGGTTTAGAAACGAAACATGCGCCGGGTCTAGGGGGTGCCCTTCAATAGTACAACCGTCAGAATAACTGGATAACGGTTCGACTGGATTTTCGAGAACCCTTTTAGGAACACTGCGGAACTAGAACCCCAAATTGACTACGATCATCGCCATCGGGTGTAAAGACGGAATTGTGATGGGTACTGATACTCAGGCAACGGAAAGCAGGACTTGGGAGTATTCAATCAAAGTGAAGAAGATCGACGATTTCAGCCTGATGGCATGTGCCGGCACGGCCAACTACATCGAACTCTTCGCGAATTACATGCGCAAGGCTGTATCTAGACGCGGGTCTTCGAACTACTTTGATATGATCAACTCTACGATAGAATCGTATTCGGCCGACATGAACAAGAGAATCAAAAAGATTGGTCTATTTAACGGACTGATTCAAACTTGTTACCCGGAAGCTGCTTTTGCCACCAACGACCGTTCATCAAATCGTTATCGACTTTTCGAGATTAAGACTCCTCATCCTTGCTATGAGTTAGAATATCCGGCTCGAGTCACGGTGGGTAGTGGAAGTCTTTCAGCAGTTTTCTTCTTAAAGAACATGGAATATTTCATGGTGAAATTCGGATTGTATTGGAATCTCGTTTCGACAAGACTAGCTTCCCAGTTGTGTTGGCTGCTGTTGAAGAGGATTGAGCATGTTGATCCATCAACCTCAGGAGCCATACTTTACAGAATAGACAGTACGGGGACGCATCAGCTCACGGCGGGCGATGTGTGGGGTGAGCAAAATGACGAACCCTGGTCAACCATAATCCTGCGAACGGCGATTAGCGAGATACCCGAGGAAAAATTACAATGCATCATCCACCGAATCAGATTGTTCGACTTGTTCAAGAAGCCATAACCATCCTCCCTAACCATTATCGTGACGCATCACTACTGAGGAAGCCGCGCATAGCCGAAAGAGCCTATAACCCGATGGCCCGACAAGGGTTTCCGGTCAAGGCTGGCAAGTACAAGACGTGGCTTCCGCACTCAAATTCTCCGGCGAATATTCTAAGCGAACTTTGCTAAGACTAGCATCCACTTGTTCACAGGTGGTGTCGGTTTCGCATTACCAAAGGCGATAGCTATGTTGTCATTGAAAGACTATTCTAAGCCCAAGGGTGACGTATTTCTTGTTCGTAACGTGCCGGTTTGTGTACTATGGCTACGTCCCTAACGGCCCTGTTGCGGGTTCTTGTCAGGCTCATTGTGATTGTTGTGTGCTGCGGCAGATTAACCGGGGTTTCTGTTGCAATCGTTTTGTGGGGAGGGTATGTTGTTAGTGTTAGGGCTGTTCTTGTCTAGGGCATAGGTTGGGCTTCGGCTTGACTCGCAGTTGTGGAGTTCTTAAAGGCGGTTGTGCTCGGCTGAGGGTAAGAGGCCGAATATGTTGCTTGAGAACGTGATGAATATTGCTGTCGAGGCGGGCAGTCTGCAGGCTTCTATCGACAGGCTTTCAGCGATGTCTGAGGCTGGGGAGCTGGCTGATCGGGTTCGGATCAAGCAGCGATTATTGGAGTTGGACAATCTCGTAGACATGGGATACGCAACTTTGTTCGCGTGGGAGAATCATGACCCGCCGAGTGGACCGTGGCCTCCCTTGCCGGAGAACGCTTGAGAAGATCCACCGGACCATTGAACAACTTCTACTCGTCCTCGCTAGGGCAAAAGATTCCGAACTGATTCATGAGTCGCAGAAAACAATGGACCGTTGCCACGCCTACATTCGAGATGTCGGACAGCCGACGGATAGGGACCAAGAGGAATCCACGTTCACCAAGAAGGCACGGACTGAACTAGCCAGCGAGGAACAGGCCCAGCAACCGGAGCTTGCAAGCCAACCCTGCCAGCGTCCAAGAACCAAACGAGTCCAGCTTACCGGACTGGGGTATATTCGACTTAGAATTATGGTAGCCCGGGGGAGATTCGAACTCCCGTCGATGGGTCTCTTCCTGGTTTTGGAGTCCAAAGCCCATCATTGGCCGGGTCATTGTTTTCGACCCTTGCTAGTCCACTACACCACCGGGCTACAAGAGACCCGGGTCTTCGGCCAAGTCCCAATAAGCCTTCCCCGCAATCGACTATGATTGACGCTTTCGTTATCGTCTTCGCTCTCCTTTCTTGAACATCACTAGAGCCGTTGCCAGCACTTGAGCTTGGAGCCGCACGATGACGCTGAGGTGATGAGTCGCACCAGCGACTTGCGCCAGTCGGAGAGGAAGCAGATGATCGACGCATTCCATGAGCCGATCGAACAGAGCCACAATGGGGGTGGGTTCCAACATATTGTTGTGGTAGTAGTTGAGCGGGTAGGAAAGATTTAATCGTGGGAGAAACGTCAGTAGTGTGGGATGAGTAATGGCTGTGTTGAGAGTGGATGATCGGTACCGAGTTGTCTTGGACAAGGAGGTTCGTGAGTTCTTGAAGGTTGAGCCTGGAGACAAGGTGTTAGCCATTCCATCTTCGGAAGGGGTCTTGATGGTCTCGCTGAAGGGGAAGAGCTTCAACAATTCTCTCCCTGGCTTTCGCTACAGAGAGCGAGCTCACGAAGCTTCTCGCTTCCTGTTCAAGAAGAACTAGGCCCTCTTGCCTGTTCTGGATACCGTGGTTCTCTTCGGGACGGCAGACCCTAAGGATTCTGCTCACGAAAGATCGAAACGGTTTCTAGCACGTCTCGAAGAGCCTGACTATTATCTGGCCGGCTTTGCAATGCTCGAATTCGACATCGTCATGAAGAGTCGAGGTTTCAGCCATGGACAGAGGATGCTGCAGCATGCGCTGCTTGCGAAGGACTACCCGGCGTCCACGGTCAAGGTCAGGCCTCTCTCGCCAACCATCCTGTATCTCGCGGCCAGAATTGAAGGCGAGGAAGGAACAGACTATTTTGACGCAGGGGTGGCGGCCGAGGCTAAGAGCCTTGATGGCATGATTGTCTCCACCGACAGGATCTTCGATGGGCTCAGAGAACTGAGGAGAATCTGGTGAGAAAGACCCGGGGCGGGAGACGGGCTCCCTCTACTGAGACACTACAGCCCAAGAACGAACACTCTGAGAGTTTCTAAAGAAATACCCTGGAAGTTTGGATAAGGAGATCCTTGCCAATGCCAGAAGACAAGCCGTTCTATGAACGGGTGATAATCCACGGTATCGCCATAAGCGGAGCCCTCCCGTCTTCGCCAATTGAACCTCGAGGAGTGCTTTCAGAGACGGCTTCTCTAGTCTGTGGGATCCTCTAGCTTTATTGCGAATCTCTTGTCGCTGATCTGTTTGAGCTCGACCAGGTCCTTATCGTGTGTGTAGAAGACGGGGACGTTGTTCGCCATGAGGTTGGCGAGGATTAGTGAGTCGCGGCCTCCGAGCTTGTGGCGGACGGCAAGGTCGAGAGCCATGATAGATATTCTCTTTGATTGGTTGTAGAATTCGACGTAGGGATGGTTTAGGAGGCTGACGAGCCGGTGTCTAGCATCGTTAGGATCCCATTCTTGATCGAAGACTAGTACGTGATATGCCTCGTGGAGGACCATTGGGTTCAAAGCAATCTTCAATTCGGCCGAAAGCTCCAGAAGGATTTCCTTGCATCTTTGATTCTCTGGGAATGCCGGGTCTAGCGCATAACAGAGAATGTTAGTATCTAAACCCCGGATCAAGGGAGCACTAGGACAATCGTTCTTTCCAGATCTTCTTCATCTGCGAAGGGCTCGGGTTGTGGGGCTTCCCAGTTCTCTTTGGCGGGGTCTCGATCAGCTCTCGGAATCGAGAGAGATAGTCCGCCTTTCTAGCCGGAGTCACGACAAGCCCGGCCCGCGTTCTCTTCAACGATACGCTATCTCCTGGCTCGAGATCCAGCTCACTCCTCAAGCTTGGCGGGAGCAGTATCCTGCCCTTTGAATCGATCCTCGCGCTGGATGCGTTGGATGCCGTCATCTGTCCCACCATACTTTAGTGGGACGGCACCTTAAGTTTTCCGGGTCCTAAGCCAACTCCCCTTAAGCCTTCCGCCGCAGTCTAACCACCAGTTTCGGTCTGCGTCTGAGCAATAGCCGAAAGACACAAGCGAGATGACATGGAATCATGGACTGCATACTTCTTATACTCAGAGATATCCAGCCCACGCAGAGTCAGCCGTGAAAAACTTCAATCTGGGGATAGCCGTCTGTCTAATTATGTTCGTCGAGATAGGAATCTACCTGCCCGCCTACGGCATGACTACCAGTATCTTTGCCGACGATTTTAGTGGAACCCAGTTATCAGCCGCATGGACCACGTCGACGTTTCAGGTTGACCCGACAAATCCGGCGACAGCAACCGTGTCGAACGGGCTATTGACTCTCAATTCAACTGGTCCCATGACGAACGGATTAGACATTAATGTCCCGTTTGTTCCGGCAGGAAATAATCTGACCGTCACAGCAAGGGTTCGAGCCGATATTTTTGGCAGGTTCCATCTCGCTCTCCTTACGCAAGCTGGAACTTTCGACCAGAGTTCTGTCGCTACCGCATTCGAATTCGATCTTACAGGAACACTTCCTACGGATTGTGACAACAAGGGAGCCGCCATCGAACGGATCGGGAGCAGCTACAGTGTCTTCAGTTGCAATACGACCATTGGAACTTGGTACCAGTTACAGATCATCGCGACAGACAACCCGTACACGGTCACTTGGAACTATTTGAATGACACGGGTGGGATCATCGCAACATTCCACTCTACTAGCCCCTCTTATTCCTTCAGCAGTATCAAGTACCTGACACTCGGAGTCTGGGCCAATCCCGTGGAATCTGTCAGCTCCACCTATAACGTGGACTGGACCATAGCCAGCTCTCCGAGTCCGGCCCCCATTCACGCCGGCAGCTCAGGCAGCAGTACCCTAGTTGTGAATCCCCGTAGCACCTCAACAACTGTCAGTTGCTCTCCAACATCTGTCCAAGCAGGCCAAGCTACAGCATGCACCGCAACGGTGAACGATGTTGCCTCAGGGACACCAAGCACTCCGACCGGGACTGTGAGCTGGAAGAGTAGCGGTTCTGGATCTTTCAGCGCGACAACCTGTACACTGTCAGGAACAGGTGCGTCGGCAAGCTGCTCGATCAGCTATACGCCGACCGCATCGGGTTCCCGAGTGATAACGGCCAACTACGGCGGAGATACTGTTCAGCCCGCATCAACCCAGCCAACCACTCTCATTGTCACAAACGGTTTCCTAAGTGGTCCCATGATGCTGGCGTTGATTGGAGGAGTAGGTGCAGCTGGAATCGGAATCGGTGCGGCAGTCACTCTGTTGGTAAAGAGAAGAAAGCCGAAGGCATAGAGTCAAGCTATCCGTCAAATTAGAACCTCGCAGGAGAGGCAGACCGGCTTCCGCCGTGACCTTCCTTGGGCCATCCACAGGTCGAGATACCAGTGACCACTGCCGACTTTTACTTCGCGTTGGAGTCTAGACCGTTGCTCCTGTCTGTTGACGGCCGGGTCCATCTCGGAACAGCGCAGATGGCGAAGGACGAAGAGTTACGAACACTACTCCGGAAGAGAGGATATAGAATTCTGGAATTATGCTACGACAGCTACTCGGACAAGAAAAAAGACCACCTGTACGAAGAAATCCGGAACAGCCTCGCCAAATTGGCTACCTAGCTCTGAATTCAATATTTACCATTGGTTCGGTTGCTACTGTCAAACATTTGTAATCCTAGATAAGAAACATGGGATTCGTAGGCAACAAACGCCTATCGTTGTGAACGGCGTGACATTCGGGGACAATGAGGCTAGGTACCCCGAATCGCGTTCTGGAAATCCTTCAGGATCTAAAAGATGAAGGGAATGAGCCGCTTAACTCTTCTAGAGTATGATGCGTACTGTTCACCAAACTCTGAAGTGAGGGCCTTCTCCTCGACGGGAATGCGGTAGGCGCCGAATATCGTGGTCGCGAGACTCGTGAGGACTACCGCGGCCCAAGACTGAGCCGCCCATCCTATGCCCACATACACAAGAATGAGACCTGTGTACATGGGGTGCCGCACGAACCTGTAGGGCCCGCGCTCCACCAAGTGATGACCTTGGTAAATCACTATAGCCTGGGAGTAATACCGGCCAAGAGTCTGGTATCCCCAGAACCATATCAGATTGCCGAGAAGTGAGAGTGATAGTCCTAGATAGTAGGTCCAATCAGGGAGGACCCCGATTCCAGTATACCCGAACCATGCGGAAACCAATACCAAGGACCAAAGAAACAGGGAACCCGCTACTAAGATTGACCTGGCCCCAGGCCCGAACTTGGCTTTTTGCGACGGTGCGTGCCTGATGCGAGTTAGGATGAGAAGAGAATGCGAACAGAGGAAGATGGAGAAGAATACAGCATAGAAGACTATCTGACCAGGTCCTGACAGGAAAATTGACATGTGGTACCGTCTCCACGCGACAATTCAAAAGACTTGGGATAAGACCCAAACGAACGCGGGAAAGGATGAGCTCGTACTCGGGCATGTTCGCATTCTTCTCTTTCATCTTCGACACGATCTTCTACATCGCTCTTGCTATAGCCGGGAATGAATTCTACAGATGGGACCAAAAGGAAAGAATGCTGTTCAGAAGTTACCCACAGTCTCGCCGAAATGATCCGGTAAAGGACCAGATTTCGCGGGCGATGACTTGGCGCTCGAACAGGGTGTTCATAGGTTGATGCGGGATGTTTACATCGGTCGAATCGAGCAGCAGAGACCGAGCTACGAGCGGATTGGGCCAGCCCCGTTCGTCTCGACTATCGTGAAGAAGAGAGCGGAGGACCAAGATGTCGGCAAGGCCTCAATCGACCCGGACCCGGAGAAGTAGGTGGCCTGAGAGTCCCCTGCGAAACGCCCTAGAATCCGCTTAGAATCGAAAACCTGTCCATCGTCATGCTAATCTTCTCAACTCGATAATGACGATCCAGCCGTCTACCCTAACATCTTCTAGTAAAATCTCGCCAAGTCTAGAATTCTAGGATATTTTTGAAATCGATCGATCCTCGCGTGACAGATCCCGGCTTTCAGGCGGGGTTTAGAGTTTCATGACCTGGACGTGTGGGACCCCGGCTATGGTTATGACCGCGTCCGGATGAACCAGTCCATTCGCGATGGCCGCGTCCACAATCCTCCTGCCGACAAGATTCAGCATTTCGGCACCGTTCATCATGACCAACGCCTGTGACACGCCGACGACCGCGCTACCGTAGAACTTCGACTCAGGCGCCAGCTTCAACCGTCCCTCCCGGAACGTCCGGCCCATGCAATCCTCGTCACAGCACGCCACCAGCAAGCCCTTCTCCGTCTTGTAAGACGTGGCGTAGACGAGGTCCAATAGACACTCCTTATGTCGTCAATATTGACGATCGCGCGCCACACGCTTCGCAGACGAGGAAGGACAAGCGTCCCTCCCTGACAACCCGAGTATCAGGACGGTGACAGACAGGACAGATAACGAACCTGTTCGAGTAGACACTGATCAGTCGGTTAATCGTCTCACGCGAAAACCTGCCCTGGAAGTAGCCACGACCACCCTCATAGGACCCTGCTGTAGCCATCTCCTTCGCCAAATACTTCAACACATGATGCGGATCACGGTTCAACCGATCAACAACATCAGAGAAATTTACAACAATCGTCCTTTGCCCGATTATCTGTACCATAGCGATTGGCAGCTCGAAGCGCTCGCCTGTGCCAGTGGACTGTGTAATCTTCGATAAAGCCCGATCCAGCAACCCATCATAGTCGTTCATCGATACAGACATGACTAGTAATAGTCCGGTTGGCCTATTTCAACGATATTCCAGCCCGCAAACGCTTATCCAAAACCCAGAGAATTGGACCGGTATCGGAGGATGACAGTCGACTGGGAAGATGGGTAGTCTGCAGCGCCTGGCCCTACGTCAACGACAGACCCCATCTAGGAACCTTCACACACCTACTCTCCGCAGACGTCTACGCCCGATACCTACGCCTCAAGGGCGAAGATGTAGTGATGGTATCTGGCAGCGACGAACACGGTGCACCGATCGAAGTTGAAGCAATAAAACGCAAGATTACCCCGCGCCAGCTAACCAACCAGTATCATCGAGTCTTCACCCGCAGCATCAAACAGTTCAACATCCAATTCGACAACTACACTCGCACAGAGAGTCCTGTTCACAAGAGGTTCGTCCAGGAATTCTACCGGACCCTAGACAAGAACGGATACGTCTTCAAACAAAACATCATCCTGCCCTATTGTGAAAATGACAAGCGCTTCCTGCCAGACAGGTTCGTAGAGGGCGAATGCCCATACTGCCACTACATCCCCGCCCGCGGAGACCAGTGTGACAACTGCGGCCGAGTACTAGACCCGAAAGACTTGATCAATCCGCACTGCGTACTCGACCACAGCACCCCCGTAATGAAAGAAACGCCCTCTTGGTTTTTCGACCTGCCCAAACTATCAGATCAGTTGAAGAAGTATGTTGAGGAGAACCCGAACCTCCCCGAGAACGCCCGGAACTTCAGCCTGAGCTGGATAAGAGACGGACTGAAACCCCGCTCGCTAACACGAGACCTAGCCTGGGGCATACTCGCACCCTTCAAAGGCGCCCAAGACAAGACCATCTACGTCTGGATGGAAGCAGTCCTCGGCTACATCAGCGCCGTCAAAGAATGGGCAGAGAGGAACAAGAAACCCAGCCAGTGGAAAAAGTACTGGCTCGACCCCGCCAGCCGCAACATCCACTTCATAGGCAAAGACAACATTCCCTTCCACGTCATCGTCTTCCCAGGCCTACTACTCGCCAGCCACGAAGGATACAACCTACCATGGGAAGTAGCCTCCACAGAATACATCCAATTCGAAGGACAACGATTCTCCAAGAGCCGAAAAATCGGCGTCTGGATAGACGAAGCACTCGAACTCGAAGACTCGGAATACTGGCGCTACGCCCTCATCAGCCTCCGCCCCGAACAGAAAGACACGAACTTCACCTGGGAAGAATTCGAACGGAAAATCAACACAGAACTCAACGATGTCCTAGGCAACTTCATCCATCGAACCATCACTTTCATCAGCACCAGATTCAAAAACAAGATCCCGAAGTTCAGCACCGAAAAAGAAAAAGATCGAGATATCTTCAAGATCCTTCTCGAGTCACCTAAACGTCTCGACGAGAAGCTTGAACGTTTCAGACTGAAAGAAGCGCTCGAACAAGTCGTCCAATTGGCAAGGGAGGGCAACCGATATCTGAACGAGAACGCGCCGTGGCACTCGTTCAAGACAGACCCGGCAGAGGCCGGTCAGACGCTTGGTGTAGCCACGCAGATTGTAGGCACGATCGCGATCCAGCTCCAACCATTCCTCCCAATAACAGCAACACGAATCCATCGAAGCCTCTTCCTCGGAAAGAAGCCAAGATGGAAACTCGCAGGCGCGATCAGTGCGAAACCTAGCGCTAGGATCAAGCCAATGCAACCACTTTTCCACAAAGTGTCAGCTCAGAAACTCCGAACCCAGCTTGAAGAAATACGGAGCAGGACAGCCGCTGAAGCTGAAGCTTGACTTTCACGTCCACACAAACGCTTCATCAGACGCACATACTCGACCCGACGAACTCGTCCCAAAGTGCAAGGAGAGAGGCCTCGACGGTCTCGCGATAACAGATCACAATGTCCTGGCGAGAGACGTCCCACAAGGATTACTACTCATTCCCGGAATCGAAATATCAAGCCGTGACGGACACATCATCGGCCTTGGCACATCAGACACGGTCGCTAGAGGATTGTCTGCGGACGAAACAATCCAACAAATCAAGCGGCTAGGAGGCGTCTCGATCGTAGCACACCCCTATGACTTTCTTCGATCAGCGTTAAACCCCGAAATTCTAACTACGATGCCAGACGCTATCGAAGTGATCAACTCAGCCAGCATGCTCCACTGGATCCCTTGGAAACGAGCCAGGACCTTCGCAGAGAAGAAGAACCTGGCACAAACCGCGGGCAGCGATTCTCACATCCCCGAAACCATCGGAAAAGCGTTCACGATAGTAGACGTCGAATCGAGAGACGTCGCATCAGTTCTAGACGCGATAAGAAACGGTCAAGTAGCCCCTGAAGGACGGCCTTATCATTTCAGTGATAGAGTCAGAAAACTTTTCAGATGAGAGTCCGGTCTAACCCAGCTCCATCTCATACAGTGGCATTCGCACTGCAAGTCTAGTCGGCCCTGATTCGAGTCCATATTCCATATCGTACAAGTCTTCGATCAGATCGTCGACTGTTCCCAGTGCCATGTCGTAGGTGTATCCTGAGAGAAATATCGACAAGCTCGATTTCGCTTGACACTTCGTGCTTACATGAACAAAGTCAACGTCATGACCCACTAGGGACGCAATTGCTTCGTAGGCGTGCGCTGCTTGACCATTGTTGAGCGGTTCGATTCCTCGGAAAAGAAGAACGGCTCCTTTAGCTCTCGTCAGTGGAAGGCTAGCGGATGGGGTCGTCAGAGCATCAACTACCGCTGACTGGACCCTATCTCTCGACTCAACTGGACCGATGCAGACTGTCGCAACTGCCCCCAAGGAAAGAATATTCAGGATCTGTTGACTTATCATCTGGCTGCCTGAAACGACAACCTCTGAAAGTCCTCGCACGGCGAGAGCAGCTGTCTCGTCTGCAACTCTCTCCGAATCTAGTAGAGCCGGTTTCTGAACTGAGTTATCGACAATGACTGTGCAATCACAGGCTTCAACCATCTTCTTCAGCCCACGTAGAGCCACGAAACGTCTCTCGCGCTCATGAATGAAAGGTAAGGCCACCACTGAAACCACGGGCCTAACCTGGTTCCGGTGCCATTGAGCGATGAGAGGTGCGGCCTTTGTCCCGGTCGCGCCTCCGAGACCCGTCAAGAGAATTGTGAAATCGGATTCCTGAGTGAAAGGTGCAACTCTGTAAGCCAACAGTTGACCTTGTGAACCTCGCTGCCTTGACAGTTGAGAATTAGTCCCCGAGGAATCTGCCAGGAGGACCTTGTTCTGAGCCCTCGACTCCGACAGCTGGCTTCGATCGGTGTTAACAGCCACGCAGTTTCGCGGACTGATTCCCCCATCGATTGCCTGGCTCAGAAGGTTGTTACCTGCTCCACCTACTCCAACAATAGATACTTGTGGGCCGTGAGATGACAGTGGTTGATGAGAGACCATTTCCTCAGTAGACAAGGTAAGGGTAGTGAAACTACTCGTTCTGATATATACGAATCCCAAGCAGAGGTAATACGATTCGAATACGAAATGGCTCGCAAACTCGTATCTATATATAAAATAGTGGGGTCCTGCGAAGCACGCGCGTGTCCAAAGCGCAGACTCGCGCATTCATCATCTACTAGGTGGAGTTGTCAATCCTGACTTTGATTCTTCGGAAGACATCTCTTCGTTCGAGACTTCGCGATTCTTCGATACCGATGGATTGTTCCAATGCAATGTTAGAGTCTTCGGATGCGATGCCTTCACATCATCTATCCGCCTAACAGACGCATAGTGCGGAGCGTCTTTCACCAATTCTGGACTAGTCTGAGCCTCACGAAAGACTTCGAGAAGGGCATCAACTAGTTGATCCAGATCAGCAAGACTCTCGGTCTCCGCAACTTCCACCATCAGAGCCTCGTCCACAATCTGCGGAAAATATGTCGTCGGAGCGTGGACCCCTTTGTCCAGCATTCGCTTAGCAAGGTCCATCGCCCTGACCCCTGTTGAATCGTAGAGCTTCTTTGCACTGAGAACAAACTCATGCTTCCTAGCTCGGGCGAAAGGAAGATCGTACGTGCCGCTTGCTAGAATCCGAGACAGGATGTAATTGGTGTTCAGAACGGCAGTCTCGGCAACTGTCTTGAGTCCCTCGGCACCCAGGCTCATAATGTAGGCGTAGGCGCGGACGAGAATTCCAATGTTGCCGTGGAAAGCCCTGATCTTTCCGACCGTATCTGGAACATTGTAATCGTAGAAATACTTCTTTCCATCAAATCCTATCAGAGGCACAGGCAAGTAGCGTTCTAGCTCTTTCGTCACACCCACAGGACCAGCGCCCGGGCCCCCACCCCCGTGAGGAGTCGCGAAAGTCTTGTGAAGATTCAGGTGAACAATGTCGAAGCCCATGTCGCCGGGTCTGACCTTTCCGAGCAACGGATTGAAGTTTGCTCCGTCGTAATAGAGCAATCCACCGGCCTGGTGTACGATCTTTGCGACGTCGAGTATGTTTTTCTCGAAGATTCCCAGGGTGTTAGGATTCGTAATCATCAGTCCGGCTGTGTTCGGTCCCGCTATCTCCATCAGTTCGTCGAGGTCAACCATTCCTTCAGAGTTCGATGGAACGACCATTACCTTGAACCCGGCCATCGCTGCACTAGCAGGGTTCGTGCCGTGAGACGAGTCTGGCACAATCATTTCGGTTCTCTTTTCCAGTTCCTGCCTTGACCGGTGATGTGACCGGATGATGAGGCAGCCCAAGTATTCCCCGTGAGCGCCTGCAGCTGGCTGCAGGGACATGCGGCTCATCCCTGTAATCTCCGCCAAGATTCTGTCCAATCGATAGAGTAGGGCTAGCATTCCTTGGACGGTCGACTCGTCTTGTTCAGGATGAAGCTTCTCGAGCTTGTGGGTCTGGACTGCCAACTCTGCCGATTTTGGATTATACTTCATCGTACAACTACCCAACGGGTAGATTCCCAGATCTGGAGAGTAGTTCTCTTGAGAGAGTCTAACAAAGTGGCGAATAACTTCAGGCTCTGAGACTTCAGGGAGGGGCGGGAGACCGTTTCGTCGGAGAGCGCTTGGTACAGCGTCCCTAAGATCTCCAGCAATCCTTCTCTCAAAATCGTTGGGTCCCGCCGGGCTGTGTCCTCTCTTACCTGCTTGGGATTTCTCGATTATGAGCGGCTCATCCCAACTAGCTTGATGATACATTATTTCGAACTCCTCAGAAGCTTCGTCATCAGACCCGAGAATCGATCAATGGCTTCCCCGGTGTGGACTTCTGTCACGCAGAGAAGAGAGCTTTCACCAAGCTCGGGAAAATCCTTGACGAGGCTCTTACCCCCATGCATGCCGGCTAGAAGCAGTTTGCGGTTAATTCTAGAAGTGATGCCTCGAGCCCGTTTGAATGTAACGACAAACTCTTGGTAATGCTGAGCTTCAAACCTTGGAACCGAGGCTTTTGGTATTTCCTGGAGCCTCTTGATAGCGTACCTCGTCTTTACCAGGATCGACTCGAACAGTTCGTGTAGTCCTCTAGGTCCGAGTAAGGAAAGGTAGGCGGCTGCTCCAATCCCAAGGAGGGCCTCGTTGGTGCAAATGTTGGAGGTCGCTCTCTCACGACGAATGTGCTGCTCTCTCGTCTGAAGAACCATACTGAACGCCTTGTCCGTACCATCTATAGTGGTCGTCATTCCAATCAGTCGACCTGGAATCTGACGCAGAAGATTCTCTCCCCTGCAACCAATTATTCCAAGTCCCGGACCTCCAAAATTCATCTCGGACGAGATAGACTGACCTTCCGCCACGACAATGTCTGCCCCGTACTCCCCTGGTGGTTTTAGCCCGCCGAGTGAAATTGGATCGAATCCGATGATCGAGAGAGCTCCCTTCTCATGGCATATCGAAGGTACTCTGACAACTTCAGCGTCCAATGTTCCAAAAAACGAAGGCACTTCACAATACACCGCTGCAGTTTCATGATCAAGCTTCGACTGAAGATCGTTGATGTCCGGACCCCCGGTTTCTTTGTCGTACCCGAACGCTTCAATTCGGATACCAACAGGATTCGTGTAGTTCCGCAGCACCGATAGCTTGTCTGGATGTAGACTTCTTGGGACGATAATCTTGTATTTTCCTGTCGCGCGAACGGCCATTCTAGCGGCCTCTCCTAGAGCGGTCGACCCGTCGTAGAGGGACGAGTTTACCGCGTCTACCGCAGTCAGGTCGCGGATCATAGATTCGAATTCAAAGAGTGATTGTAGAAGACCCTGGGAGATTTCCGCCTGGTAGGGTGTGTATGAGGTCTGAAACTCTGTCCTAGAAACTATCGCTTTGACCGCTGCTGGAATGTAATGGTTGTAGATTCCCGCACCGAGGAAAGAGGTGTAGTCTGAGCCAGATTTGTTCTCATTGAGGAGTTGCTCAACGTTTGAGCGGACTTCCTGTTCAGAATGGAATCCATCCACCTTCAACGGTCGGTTCAAGCGGACTTCTCTTGGGATATCTGAGTAGAGTTCATCGAGCGAGCTGACTCCGATCGTCTTCAACATGTTCGTTCGAAGCTCATCGCTCGAGTTAGGAATGAACGGGTGGCCGGTTTGAGCCAAGACTACCTCCGATGCGCCGGTTCAAAACCACAGATAACCCTTCCTTCAGCACAATGTTACTTTATACTCCACAACCCCGCTGGGTCCCGACATGGCATCGCTTGGGGCGAACACGATTGCGATCCTAATCGCCCTAGGCTCATTCCCCGTATCTCTGGCTCTCACTAGATTCTTCATGTACTGGAACTCAGCGCACGAAATAATCGGAATCGATGTCCACAAGCTGGACCGACCAAAGGTCCCCGAGATGGTCGGAGTAGCTGTTCCGATCACCCTCGTCTTGTTCGCTGCAATTTACGCCATTACTGAAGGAGCAAGCGCGATACCACTTCTTGCATACTCCCTCGTTGTTGGGCTCGCGGCGCTTGTAGGTGCCGTCGATGATCGCCTCAAGCTGGGAGGAATCTTCAAGCCACTCCTCACCCTTCTTTGCGGTTTGCCCATTTTGATAATAGGCCTAATGTTTCCGGGCCAGATCTATAACTCAACCCTGCACGTGCCCTTATTTGGAGGATACCACCTCCCAGTAATCTATCCACTCACAATACTCGTTGCAGTTTCTGTGACATCGAATACGGTCAACATGCTGGACCCTCTCAATGGCTCGATGGCTGGCGGGATATCGATAGTTGCAGGAGGGCTCCTCGTCGGATCCCTGCTCATCGGTGCTGGTTCGATGCCTATCTTCCTCTATGCCAGCTTATTGTTCTCATTGTTGGGATTCCTCTACTACAACCGTTTTCCGGCACGGGCGTTTGCTGGGAACGTCGGTCAATTATCGATCGGCGCATCTATAGGAGCACTGGCTATTCTCGGAAAAACCGAGATCGCAAGCATAGTTGCAATCTTCCCCAACATCCAGAACTCCTTCTTCTTCCTCTCCAGGATTCGACGTTTCACAGAACATCGCGAATTGACCTCTAAACCAACAAAGCTCCTCCCAGACGGGAAGCTCGCTGATTCCGAAGATCCGCGCGCACCATTAACCTTGGTTAGGACGCTGCTCATTGGTCGTCCCGCCACCGAGAATGAAATCGTATCCACGATATGGATGCTCTTCCTAACCTCGACAAGCCTAGCAGTAATCACCCTCTTACTCACGGGAGTTATCCTATGAACAAGCGGGCAGTCGGCTACGAACTAGTTGTCTTTGTGACGCAGTGGGGTTTGATGCTCATCGGGTTTGGCATCCTCACGAAATTCGTAGCTCCTCTGAACTTTCTGAACCCCAACTTGTCGCTCGGCCTATATTTCGATGCAGCAGCAAAGGGGCTCATCGCCCTCATCCTATCGGTGACTTGGCTTTTCATCTGGGACCGTCAGGTTCGGATCTACTTCCACAGACGAGGAAAATAGAATCCTCTCGTCAGAAAACTTCTGCTGCTTTCCAATGATTCCCTCGAACCATTGTAAATCCCATATCCGTATTCTTTGTGAACCACAAATCATCCGGCAACGCGTTGGTTTTGGAGCAGTCCGGTATCTCTTCCTCCAGTGCTAATCTGGCTGCGAGCCACGGGAAATTCCATTCAGGGCGCCCAAGTCTTATCGAAGCCAGGGCGAGGTAGTGGACGTTCGTTGTGAATCGACAGTTGATCTCAGTCGGACAAGGAACACCTTCTGGACTCTCTTTGAGATCAACGCAGAAAATCCCGTGAGGCTTCTTTGAGACGGCTCTTATCGCCTCCAAAGCTTTGTTGTTGATTATTTCAGAGTGAACGACTCGGTTAAGCTTAGATGTGCCCCCGGCGCCCACTATCCGGTTGCCTACCCAGCTCAGCCTCTCGCGAACCATCGAAGTAACCAAACCGCCGCTATTCCAGAGGGACATGAAGCAGTAGTCTCTTCCTGGAAGATATTCTTCCGCAACGAAGCCCACTTTGATTCCTTGATCCCAGTGGAATCGGACCCAGTGTTCCGCGATGCTCGGGCTGGTCGCTTTACAGCTGAGTAAACCGCCCGCGCCTTCCCGTGCACGAATCCAACATGGATAGTCGAGTTGACGGATCTTCCGGATGTTTGAAGGATCATTATGTGAGATCGGCACGGGCTCTTTTCGGAGTCCAGCTCGGTGCCACTGGGACAGCGCGGCGAATTTGTCGAGACATGTAGAAACCGTCTGGGTGTCGGGCAGAAATACTCGCGCCCGGATTCTTGCACGCTCTGCTGAGACTCGCTCGACTTCCGGGTCCGGTTGTGGCATGACCAGCTCAACCTTCTCGCTTTCAATGACTCTGTTCAGGGCGGGAACGTAGCTCCGATCATGAGCGACGGGAAGATGGAAGTAGTGATCCAACCACATGTTGAGTTCAAGACTCGTCCTGTCTACATCGGAGCCTGTGAGTACTAGCGATCGTCCGTCTTTGCTGACTCTGAGACTCCAGCACACGTTGTGGCCTGCACTTCCCCCGGCTCCAGTGACCAGTATGCTTTTCATTCGCAGACCCCGAGCGGGCGTTCAACTATCGGAGCAACTAATAAGTAGGGAAGTCAAGCCTCGAACCACAAATTCGAACTCGGCTAATGGTCTCAACCGATGAGAGTGCTTTTCGCTGTATTTCTGTTGCTCGCTATAACCGTAGTTTTTCTGCCTCACCCTGCGACGGCAGCTACAACTGACTGCCAAAAAACGACCTGCTCCGCATCGTTCCAAAGGACTATCTCAACTAACCCTTGGGGTGTCACTTCCGTCAATGACTACGTGAACCTAACAAGCACTGTTCCGGTTACCCATCTCACGATCGGCATCCCCGCCAGTGTGAGTGATGACCTTCGGCTCGCCCTAGCGACGGCCCAGGGTGTCAACCTCCAAATCTCAAAGCAAAACCCAACACCGGGGCAAAACTACACTACTCTCAATATTCAATTTCCAACAAGTGAGACCAAGTTCGTCTTTAACGTGACCACAGTATTTGCCGGCCTACTCTCATATGGCTCATCGAACGGCTTCACATTCGAAGCCAACCCGTTCCCGCGCATCGACGGCACCTACAACGTTACTAGCGCCAAGGTGACCCTCCAGACAGGCGACTGGCAGTCTCCGAGGATTCCACTCCCTTTCAACCAGACGATTACCGGCGGAACCTTCACCTGCACATTACCTAGCACGGGCTCCGATAACTGTCCCAACTCTGCTCCGCTCAATTTTTTCAATACAACCGTATGGCGCGTGACTTTCGCCTCTTCGCCAACTCAGAATGTGCTTACAGTATCTGCGAGTAGACTGATTCAGATCTTCCCGTCAGGCTCCTTGCAAGTGACTGACAGTTACAACGTAACAAACCTCGGTCCAACTCTTTCCTCGGTCGCGTTCAGAGTGCCAAAAGGAGTATCGGGCATCGCTGAAAACTATGTTCTCGGACCCGAAATTGATCAACCTGAAACGACTTCCACGCCTACGGTGAATTCGGACGGCACAAGCACGATTATGTTTGCGCCTAGCTTCGGCTCTGTACCCTTCAACCAGTCGTTCAGGGCTAAGATATCATACGCGTTGTCTCCGAGCACTTACATTTCTTCTAGTTCCCTTGGAATTTTCACAGTGAATTTTGCTTTATTCAACAATGTACAGTTTTATGCCCCGTCTCTCAAGACAACAATTGTCACCCCGTCAGGTTTCAGATTGAACTCGCTTACGGGACAGGTGCCTCAGATTTCTGGAAACCAGATCTCCCTTCTAGCCTCACCGGTCACCCCGGTCAGTAGCCTAGGTTTCTCTATGACGTACCAACTGGACCCCTTCTGGGCGAGTATAGGCCCACTTAGCTGGGTCGGCCTTGTAGAAGCTGCCTTGGCTGCCGGCGTCTTGGCAGTCTTGAGTAGACCCGGCTCTGAAGGAGCAATAACGGGGGCCCCATCCCTGCTCATCACCAAGTTCGTGGAGTTGTATGACGAGAAATCGTCCATGAGGCTTGAATCCGACAAGATGGAAGAGGACCTTGCTAGGGGCGCGTTGAATAGGTATGATTACAAGCAGCGGAGGCGGATGTTGGATCGTCGGATGACTGAGATCGACCGGGCACTCGCGCCGGTCGAAGACCAATTGTCCGCGGCACAAGGCCGCTATCAAGACATGATAAAGCGGATTGAACGGGCTGAAGTGGAACTTACAGTAATCAAAACGACATCCGCCGATCTCAGAAACCAGAATCGTAGCGGTAAGATCTCGAGGGACCTCTACGAGTCTCTGAATGCTGATCTCGTACGCCGCAAACAGAAGGCGGAGCAGACTATAGACACGATAATCATTAACCTACGCGAGGAGATACGGTAGGCTCCTCCGGTTAACTAGAATTGAGACTGACGATCGAAGAGTACGGGCCATGGATTTCTGAAGAACTAGATAACCAATTACGTTCCACCAGGTCCAAAGCCGCCAAACTGGTAGACGAGGCGAAGAGGGCTGTTAGCGAGGCGGAGAACTTCTATGAGGATTTGGCCAGGAAGGGAGACAGGGACATGGCCACGAAGAAGGACGCTACGTCTTACCGAGCGGCACGGCTCATCGGGCATGGCGCACACGAGGCTGCGGCTAGAGTGAAGGAAGCAGTGATTCCTAACGATACGAACTGGGAATCTCTCAAGATAGTCAAGGACAGTCTTTCCGTCGCGAGCCGGTCGATTCGGGACCTTCGAGACTCAACCGCCAGAGAACTCTCAGGATTCTACATTCTTGACATGCGCTCGTTCGGCGGATCCCTAGATCGGATAGCGAAGAGCGGCGAACGCCTCGCCTCATTCCTAGACGGTGAGGGCTCGAAACTCCAGAGGGCAAGAACGATGACCGGAATTGTCGAAAGCATCAAGACGACTAGGGGAGAAATGGACGAAAAGGTAGGAGAGCTGGCCACAGTAAAGAATGACCTAGAGCGACTAGGTCGTTCAGAATCAGAACTGACCTCGAAGGTCGACCAATTAGAGGCCAATCATGACCTTCGAGAAGTCTTGGAGATCGAGAGAGAGCTGCGTAAAGAGAGTCGCGCGTTTCGCGCCGAGACCCTCGCGCACCTTCAGAGACCGCTGCGAAGGCTTGCAGATCTGTCCCAGCGCGGTGAGTACCCGTTGGGCTCGGATGAGCGGGAAGCCTTGTCTGCGTTTGTCAAATCACCCTACAAGAGCTTCCTTTCCAAGTCGACAGGGGAGTACTTGACAAGGATATTGGAAAGCATGAAGAAGGCGATTGACTCTGGCAAGATGGAATTCAAGCCGAAAAAAACCGGCCGAGTCTCAGTCCAGTTGAACCAGTTGATCGGGACAAGCCATCTGAAGGAGAAGCAGGAGAAAGGCAGACGGCTGCTGTCGCGGAGGCGCGAGCTTCTGCTCAACGCGGATTGCAAAGACACGTACGAGCGACGGAAGGGGCTGCTGTCGAAGATTGAAGAGACAAAGAAAGAGGAATTAGAGGTTCAAGAGAGAATGAAGTCTGCTGCCTCGATGACAGAGGTGGTGAACAAACGCCTGGTAGAGCTTTTGAAACTGGCAGAGACGAAGACTCGAGAATATGTCGGACAAGAAGTAGAACTAGAAGGAGTGTCACTCTAATCGTTTGAAGAGGCTCTGCATGAATCTTATTGGTACGGGCTTGCCGCTCATGCTTGCCTCATAGTACGTCTTGCAGACATCGCACTGCCAGACCTCCATGTCACGAATCTGCGCAGGTGCTCCGGCTTCAAAATCCTCTCGTACAATATATCGACCCACGAAGTCAAGTTGCAGATCGCATTTTGTGCACTTCAAGAGGTTACAACGACTCTAACTCTTGTAGTGCTCCTCAAGGAACCGGTCCGCATCAATAGCGGCCTTGCACCCATCGGCGGCAGCAGTGACCGCTTGTCGGTACTTGTGGTCTCGGACATCGCCCGCCGCGAAAACTCCCGGAACATTAGTCTCAGTGTCCCGTCTGGTCACAACGTATCCCTGAGTGTCCAGTTCGACCTTGCCCTTGAGAAACCCAGTGTTCGGTTCGTAGCCAATTGCTACGAACACTCCTTCAGCCTTAACATGACTATCTTTTCCACTCTTCAGATTGTGCAGTTGAACACCCGTGACCTTGTCGTCACCAGTGATTTCCTTGACGGCTGAATCCCACACGAAATGGATCTTTGGATTCGCTGAAGCTCTCTCTTGCATTATCTTGCTAGCTCGCAACGCGTCCCTCCTGTGGACAACCGTTACGCTGTGCGTGATGTTCGCTAGGAAGGTCGCTTCCTCCATCGCGGTATCCCCGCCCCCTACTGTCACAACATCCTTTCCCTTGAAAAAGAATCCGTCACAGGTCGCGCAGCTGGAGACTCCCCTTCCTCTGAACTTTGTCTCCGACGGTAGTCCAAGCCACTTGGCGTTTGCACCAGTGGCGATGATTACGCTCTTCCCTTCGTATGATTTGCCACCGGCCACGACTTTGAACGGTTTAGATGAAAAGTCTACGAAAGACACGTCATCGTAAATGATCTCGGGTCCGAATTTCTCCGCCTGTCGTCTCAGTTTCTCCATCAGTTCCGGTCCCAGCACTCCCTCGGGAAAGCCAGGGAAATTCTCAACGTCTGAGGTAATCATCAGTTGGCCGCCTGGAATCGAACCGGCGAGGATCAGCGTCTTTCGTCCAGCTCTGCAAGCGTAGATGGCTGCAGTATAACTCGCGGAGCCCGAACCGATGATGATTACGTCATGCATGGACGACTACTAGTTTAGCGGACTCGGAGTGATTTATGCGTATTCTTGAATAGATGCAAGCCCAACCATTCTTGCAAGACTTAATTATTGAGAACCTAGGATCGAAGAGATCGCATTACCTTGTACGAATATCGCGGCCTAAAGATAAGCTGGCTCGGACACGACTCTTTCCGGATCAAGAACGGGAAGACCGTAATCATCGACCCCTTCAAACTCCGCCCAACGTCTGAAAAGGCCGATATTCTACTCATTACTCATGAACACTACGATCATCTCTCAATCGATGACATCAGAAAGGTCGTAAACGAGAATACGACCGTCGTGACCATCCCAGCGGTAAAGAAAGAACTGTCCAGCCTCAAAGTCAAAGATGTGAAGGTGGTGAAGCCGGGCGACAAGCTCAAACTGGGAGACGTTTCAATTGACGTCGTGCCAGCTTACAACCTGAACAAGTTCCGAGAGCCCGGAAAGGTCTTTCACCCCAAAGAGGATGGAAAAGCAGGCTACATCATCGGAATCAAAGGCGTCAGAATATACCATGCAGGTGACACTGACGCAATCCCAGAAATGAAAGGTCTGAAGCCAGACGTAGCGCTACTCCCAGTAAGCGGGACGTATGTCATGACCCCGGGGGAAGCAGCCCAAGCGGTGAAAATGGTAGAGCCTAAACTGGCAATACCAATGCACTACGGAGTAATAGTAGGATCAGAGCAGGATGCACAGAAGTTCAAACAGCTCGTGAAAGTGGAAGTCCAAATCCTCAAGCCTGAATAATCGAGGACCAGCGAAGACACTGAAAGTCAGCGTCACTGCAGACTGGCTAAACAGTCACCTACACTCGAAAAGCCTAGCAATCTTGGACGCAAGATCAAGAAACTCTTACGTCAGATCCCACATTCCAAGTGCTATACATGCAGACCTATTCCACTACTTCGTCCCCGGAACCGACCGGAAAGGCCTTCAGAAATTCCATGAAGATCTCGCTCAGCGAATCGGAAACATGGGACTAACAGGCAGCGAGACTGTTGTTGTCTATGAATCTGGTTTCGGAATGCGAGCTGCAAGAATCGGGTGGATGCTCGAATATGCAGGTGTCCGCAAGGTCCTCCTTCTGGAAGGAGGATTCCAAGCCTGGCGCAAGTCTCACTTGCCGAATGAAAATAGGCTCGTAAAACCTGATCACCAGACATTCAGAATCAAGCCTGTCTCAAGACTACTCGCAACGGCCAATACGATTCGCTCGGATCGTTCGGCGCTAGTTTTGGACGTGCGTAGCGAAGGAGAGTTCACAGGTAAGGAGGGACGTGAATGTGACGAACGCAGAGGACGAGTACCTCTCGCGCGATGGTTTGAGTGGACAAACTTCCTAAAGGATGGAAAGAGATTCAAGACAAGATCCGAAATTGCAACTACTCTGAAGGAGAAAGGACTGAGCAAGAATCGAGTCGTGGTTACTTACTGTCATCGGGGAGCCCGAGCCGCGGCCGCATTCTATGCCCTCCGATCACTTGGTTATGGGAATGTCAAGAACTACATCGGATCATGGCACGAATGGTCTGCTCGAAAGAATTTGCCGGTGGAGAATTGAGATTGTGGTCTTTAGGAAAAGGGATCTAGCGTCTTCGAAGCTCAGACATTAGATCGTCTAGGCTGTTGAATTTCCCCTCAGGTAGCTTTTCTAGAATAGCGGAGATCCTCCTCACTTCGCCGGTATCTTGAAAGACCTTCCATCCATGATCCTTCAATAGACCGGACTTGGTGTTCGGAAATCGTGCATCTTCGCTCAGCACTTCTCGGATCGAGTCGGCTCCCGTGCCGCTTGTTATCTTTGGAAAGTAACCTTTCTCGATGAACGATTTGACTCGTCCCGCGTCCCGGTACATCCGGACTCCGTGAAAGGCGAGGATGCTCTTCTCGAACTTGGGTGCGGAGGCCTTCTTGGCAATCTCCTTCAGCTCCTCGTCGTCAAACTCGTAGATGTTCTGCTCGCCCTTTCCAAAAAGCCGACTGTACAACACTCTCCCCTCATAATGAGGCTCGCTATTCGAGAGATCGACAGAGTGAATCGCCCCTGACTCTTTCATGGTATCTAAAACCTCGTCCGAGAGTCTCATCCCTCTGAATTCGACTGCCACAGGAGTCGCGCCAGAACTGAATGTTCCAAGAAAGTCTCTAATGCAAGTCGCAAGTTCGCTTTCTTTGATCGGCGAATTGGCACTAATCAGAACCGTCATAACCTCCGCTTCAAGCTGTTTACAAACCTCCTCGAGTCTCTCTAGGAGCGAACGAGCTCCAGGGAGAAGTTTTAGGCCATAATGATCAACAACGATCCGGGGACACCTTACCGAGAAACGGAATTCATCGGGGACTCTCTTTCGCCATTCAGAAGCTGTGGAAACGGCCGGCAGTTCGTAGTAGCTGCTGTTCAGTTCGACGAAGTCGAAGGCTTGCGAATACGCTTCGAGGCTATCTGTTTCGGGGACCTGGAAGTAGGCCCAGCCTCCCGCTCCGACCAATAGCTGAGACATATCTTCAAGAATCCACTTCGATCCCAGTTACTAAGGATAGAGGTTGCCGAACACGAGCCGATTCCTCCTAGGGACCTCCGGCTGGTCATACGCTGAATGGGTCGCCGTGTTCTACCCCACCTCAACCGAGAGCAAGCTAGGATTCTACAGCAAAATATTTCCGACAGTAGAGATCGATTCCACGTTCTATGCTTTTCCGAAAGAGGGCATGGTGATAGGATGGGACAGATACTCGCCCCGAAACTTCGTATTCAATGCCAAACTGCCACAGACCATCACCCATGAGAGATTGGAAGCACTCGGAAAGCCGATCGAAGAAGAACTGGACAAATTCGCGAATCTGATGCTTCCATTGAACAACAGTGGCAAGCTAGGCTGCTTGCTGATCCAGCTTCCTCCTAGATACAAGTTTGATCCTGACCATCTCGAACAATTCCTTTCGCTTCTCCCTCATGGTTTCAAGTACGCCATAGAATTCCGCCACAAATCCTGGCTACAAGACGAGACGTGGAGAACCCTCTCCAAATACAACGTCGCCTACACAATCGTAGACGAACCACTCTTGCCGCCCGAGGTGCACGTGACAGCCGACTTTGCCTACATTCGCTGGCATGGCCGCGGCCAGAGACCATGGTATGATTATCACTACACTGAGCAAGAATTGACCGAGTGGATTCCCAAGGTAAAAGAAGTCGAGAGCTCCGTCAAAACCACTTACGGCTACTTCAACAACCACTTTCACGGATACGCAGTAGAGAACGCGCTCAGTATCCTGAAGATGCTGGACAAACTTACGCCAGCGCAGGATGAAGCGCTCAAGCGCGCGAGAACCCACCTGAAACAGGCGAAGGAGAAGCCGGTCGGGCTGGGCGAATTCACCAGGGGAGGCGAAGACAGGGCAAAGCTCGTAGACTTGTTAGGGGCAGTTATGGGTGAGACTCGTCTGGCTAGATCCTTTACGATTCCCGATGATGATGTGAAGATCAAGGTGGCCAACCTGAAAATCGTCAATGCGAAGATCAGAGACTACAACCTCGAGATGGACAAGGCTTTGAAGACGATCCTTCACGACTGTGGCGATTGGGAACGCGCTATCGAGACCAGACAGTTGTGCAAGCATATCGGAAAGGTTCTGCTAACGATTCCGGAACAGGTAGCACTGGCGTGGGTTTCGGCTATTCATGAGAATCCTGACGCGTGGAAATTCCAACAACCCAAGAAATAGCGGGTCCAAGCCTGTCCTCCGCGAGTCTACTACTCAAAGTCCGAAACCAGGTCGTCGGCTGTCACCGATGCCCACGCTTGGTTGAGTATCGCGAAGACGTCGCTCGGAATAAGAGAAAGGAATTCTTAGACTGGGAGTATTGGGGTAGGCCTGTTCCTGGGTTCGGCGACCCGAACGCTTCTTTGTTGATTGTGGGTCTGGCGCCTGCGGCGCATGGTGGGAACCGGACAGGCCGCGTCTTCACCGGAGATCGAAGCGGGGATTTTCTCTACAAAGCTCTCTACAAGGCAGGTTTTGCGAATCAGCCCACTTCACAGAACTCAGAAGATGGGCTGAAACTAAAGGGCGCGTATGTGACAGCCGCTGTCAAGTGCGCCCCACCCGACAACAAGCCATCTGTGGACGAGACGTCGAACTGCTCCGCGTACCTGGCCAGCGAAATAGACTCGCTAAAAGATCTGACAGCAATTCTCTGCCTGGGACACTTCGCCTTCAACGCTGCAATGAGAACGATTCGGAACAAGTACAATCTCCCGCAATCCTCCTCGAAATTCCGCCACGGAAAAGTGTTGAGGCTTCGTGAAGGAATCCCTGTCATCATTTGCTCCTATCATCCTAGTCCTCGGAACACTCAGACAGGTAAGCTGACTGAGAAGATGTTCCTCTCCGTTCTGCGAAAGACCCTTCGCGAAGGAAGAATCGCCCAGAACAAGCCCTGATCGGCGATCGGGGGTGGGGGGCTCTATATGATGCCCAGTTCACGCGTCCATCATCCCAGCAGTACGCTATTCGAAAAACACCGATTCGGCTGTTCTACGCGAGAAACCGGTAGTCTCGCCAGGAAAGGCTTCAGCCAGCGAATCGCCCCCTCCTAGAATCTACAAAAAAGTCTTTCCCGCGACACAAAACTCTCAGTTGGGAGGGAATTAGCAACTAGTAATCTTTCCTCCACCCGGCTCTTTTGGAGAAAGGAATCCGCAGACTGTCACGTTTGAAACCGGGCAATCGCAGAATAAGTCCTGATTCGGAATCTGGGCAGGCAATTTCAGATCGCGAGATTTTCGCGATGAGCTATGCGCCTAGTTTCCACTCTGGAAAAACGGTCGACCGTTCTATTCTGCGCCGTGAACTAGAGGAATCGCCTAGATCAGTTTCAACTGGCGAGAGGCCTCCGAGAAAAAGGGGGGCCGAAATTTTTTTCCCGCGACGCGAGAGCGCTGTTTGGAAGGTAGCTTGGCTATGACTTTGCGCGCGTCAACCGTTTCAATCCTCGGGTCTTGTCACTCATCATCCGGCGTTTATCTAGACGCTCATCTATACGCAGACTGGACGAGATCCGTTTCGCTCCCATCGAACGCAATGCTCGATGCGAAACCTCAACCGCGTCCAGTATCGTTCCGATATTTTCGGCCTCGAGAACAGATGACATCGGCGTCACATCAAAAGTCAGTCCGCGAATCCCCGACATTGAGCGAACTGCCGCCTTAACGTATCGCCCGACACTCGTCCCCGTTCCTATAGGGTGGATGCTGAACTCGGCAATTACAACAATCCGTCTTTTTGCCTTCGGCTGCACGGACAATCGATAGGCAAAGGAAGAGTGGAGAGTTTAGTCTTTACGGACTAGCTGACTAGCCGGTTCTCTCTCACGCCCGGCTTCTGGCGCAGACCATGAGACTCTTCGTACTTCGAGGTCTTGTCGATGTCAAGCTCCATAAGCTGCACCGTCGCCTTCTTGATAATGCCGAAGATCTCCTCTAGCTCCCGCTGCTCAAAATCCTTCAACGACAGATTCCCAATCCACTGCATCCATCCTTGCATGCTCTTCGCGAGAGTAGAGCAGCAGAGACCTATACCATACACGATGTCTAACCTGTCTCTAGGATCCAGATCGGAGATTCGTTTCACTCTATTCCGGGCTTCTTCAACCCACGACTTCGGTTCGTCCGACAATTCCATTTTTGTTTCACACTCTATTTTTCGAGTCGCGATCCACTGCCCACCGGCCCTAAGGACGCCTAAAACCGACCTGCAATCGATCGCGTTAAGAATCCACTCAAGTGTCAATATTAACGTTTGGTGAAACCTTCGGCTCAAAGAGCCCAGAACAAGAACAGTGCAGTTGCTGCGACAATCACAGAGATAGATCGAGGCCTAGCTAGCTCGGTAGCTCCCGCAAAATGCCATCCACCGAACGGATCGACAAAGAGTAGCTGATCCGTGCAAAGATCAAGCCCAGCATTCCTCCCAGGAAAAATGATAATTGTAGAGAAAAAGGCAACAAGAGAAAAACTCTTGCGAGCAACAATAGAACAAGTGGTAGAGACATCAACAGCATCATTACGACTCCGAGAAATGCGCCAATGATCGAGCCGATTATCGTCACAAAGCGTGGCCGGGGACCGTCTGAAAAATCTGGGTAGCGACTGCCGATCGCAACGCCGAGACTCGCTTCTGCCAACACGAGCGTAATGCCTACGGCAATGAAAGTCAGTGCGTCTAGAATTGAGACTTGAAAGAAGAATACTGTAAGCCCGAGCCCGAGAACCAGCCCGATCGTCGAGATCAGGGATGTGAAGAGAATCTTGCTCGTCACAATCGTCCCAGCTTCTAAAGGCAACGAGCTCAAGTTCCACAGCCTCTTCCCTTCTTGACCTATCGAGGTCATTCCGAGAAAGAGCGTCCCGAGTCCTACGCCAAAGAGAAGTGGAACTGCTAAGAATAATGGACTGATCAGGCCCGACGCCGCGCTCGTGGTTGGCGCGGGAGAGAAGATCGCCGGGAACGAGATCATCACTGGGAGAATTATCGGAATAGCCATCAACCGGACCACCTCCTTTCTCCGGGTGGCGGAACGAATCTCACGCCTCACAAGCGCCAGGGAAATAACGCTGACTCCGATCTTCCTAAGTCGACTGACGCCAGATATCGTTCCTGCGTTTGAGAAATGAAAAGATGGAGGAGTGGCGACCCAGAACCTGGACCGAAGGGCGAGCGCTATGGAAGCAAGGGCTGCAAGAAATCCTAAGCTGAGCGTTAAGAAGTACGCCGAACTCAACGCGTCCGACCTCAGAATGCTTGTAATGCTTAGGGTCGGCCAGATTAATGGCACGAGAATGGTTGCAGCGTTCGCGGCTGCGACGGAGTTAATGATTCGTATTATGAGGAAGCCGCTGAACAGGGTTTGAGTGAACAGTAGGATCAGTATTACTCCGAGGATTCGTAGGAGGATCATCGAGCGTCCGCCGACCTTGTTGAAAGCTGTACTGGCACGAGCAAGCAGGGATCTTAGAATTTCTAACGTAACCGAGCCGATGAATGCTGCAACGACGCTAGCCACAACCAGTACGAAGAATGCTGACGTGTTGCCGGTCAAGATCCCTATGGGCAGACTGAAGCCGACAGTGACTAGTACCAAAGGTGAGTAGGTGTAGCTGGTCGAGAGTGTAGAAGCTAGAACGTACTCCGATGGCGAGATTGGCAACCAGTTTATCGAATCGGCTGACTCGGACTCCGAGGAGGCGTTTAGCTCCCAGAGGAGACCCATCGTGAAGAAGAAGCCTATCAAAAAGATTGGGATTCCGCCGAATATCGTCTCGACAATCTGGCCAATGTCCGCAGGACTCGCACCTGCTCCTCTCAGGAAGGAGACCGTGGCAGTTCCGAACCCAACCCCGGCGGCGAACATTGCCGAGCCGATCAGCGCGATGAGAATCGGCCTGTTGGTAATGCTGTTCGATAGAAAGCTCCGTCGGGTATTGCGGAGCCGCGAGAGCATTAGAATATTGGCAAACTTGAGCAGTACACGGATTCTCATATCCGGAAGGCCTCAACAATATCTTCGACTCCCTTGGTCCCTGTCAGTTTGAGAAAGACGTCCTCAAGCCCGGAATGGGAAAGCCCGGCCTTTTCTCGCAACTCTTGCGCGGTGCCCTCTGCGAGGACGTGGCCGTTCTGGAGTATTGTGAGACGATCACAGATCGCCTCAGCAATCTCAAGCACATGAGTACTGAAGATCGTCGTAACCCCATCTCGCGCAAGACTATGGATAAGCTCCTTGACCACCCGCGCAGATTTCGGATCAAGCCCGTTCAGAGGCTCGTCCATCAACAGTATTTTCGGATGGTGAAGAATAGCTCCCATTATGGCAACTTTCTGCTTCATGCCTTGCGAGTAGCCAGTCATAGTCTCGCCTTGCTTTCCTTCTAAGTCGAGCGCTTCGATGAGGCGAGTGATTCGCTCCTTCTTCTCTTCGTAAACAACGCCTCGAACATCGGCGACAAAATCTAGATACTCTGTCGCAGTCAGGAACTCGTATAGCCTCGGCGATTCCGGGACATACCCGACCAGCCGTCGGATTTCCATGGGAGCCTTCTGCACGTCAACGCCGAGCACTCTCACCCACCCTGACGAAGGACGGATCAAGCCAAGTAGAGTCTTCAGCAGACTCGACTTACCGGACCCATTCTGTCCCAAGAGTCCTCGCACTTCTCCCATACGCACGCTTAGCGAGAGATCGTTGAGACCAAGAACTTGTCCGTAGAACTTGCTAAGATGCTCCGCTTCTATTGCCGGGTTGGCAGAATGCATGTTCCCATGCTTCGGAGTCGTCGCGAGGAAGTTTAGCCTGTTGTCTCCGGACCGAATGAAAAAAGGGAAAAGAAAACCGAGGGGACAGTTGCCTATTGTGTCGAGCCTGGCGGACCCGCGACTGGGCCGGGTGGCTGGTTTGGTGCTGGACCGGTCGTTCCCGTCATAGCCATGGTTCCAGTGCGTCTGCGTCTGAAGAGGAAAGCGAAGACTCCTCCGATGCCTGCGGCGACTGCGACTGCGATGAATATAGCTGTCAGGAATCCGACGTTGCTAGCGGGCTGGTAGTACGCGGTGTATTCGGGGTCGTTGACGATCTTGTATCCGCTCCAAGTCGGGTAGGATATTATGTAGAGATAGCTTGCGACTTGGAAGTTTGCCATGCCTGTTCTGGCCGCTTTGAAGAGGGTTGGGTCGACGTGATAAACGAAGACTGGCAGGAAGCTCATGAAAACGTTCTGGACCCCCGCGTAGACCGGGTTGCCTCCCCAGGCAGGTCTGTTGGCAGTTCTTGCGGTAACGTTGTAGTTTGTCTGGGTTCCACTCGTGTAGTTGTACAGCTGGTAGCTCAGTTTCGCGCCGAAGTCGGTTCTGAACACTCTTTCATTGTCGCTGGCAACTGTGTTGACGCCAGTATGAGTAACGTCGGATTCACTGTTGTTGTCCACGCTTGACCCGCTATCTGTGTTGTCACTCGTTGTGGTGCTGGCGAGAACAGCCATGTGGGATTGAACAATTGACAGCTTGTATCCACTCTGTGCTAGGTACTGGTAGACTGTCTGCGTCCCGCGTGATTGTCCATTGAGATTGTAGGTTCCTGTTGCGTTCAAGTGCAAGACCTGGGGGGTAGCAGTCAACAGATAGAGGTCTGTCATCTTTCCTACAGTGTAACTCGTGGTGAGAGTCGCAGTCTTCGCGGAGGGATCAAGTGCCAGAGCGTAGCTGAATGACAGCTGTGAGTACTGGGCAAATGCTCTGGGAGTCGAAGAGTCCCAGAGCGGGAGCAGGGGATCAGGATAGATTCTCCACCAGATAGCGTTGAGATTAGTATAGTTGAGGCCCCAAGTCCAGTGGTTGCTGGACGTCGAGGTCAAGGGAATAATCTGGCTATTGGCAACGTATGTTGGAACCGGATGAGTCCCAAAGGCAGAGAGAGTATATCCGAGGCTGAACGAAGCGTAGACTGAATCGCCTCGGTCTGGAGTGTTGGGGTAGACGTCGGTCGTCCCGTTCTCTGTGAAAGCTACTAGCGAGAGGAAGGATGATGCTGTTATCGCATCCTGGCCTTGTGGTGTCTTGAAGTGTTCGAAGACTGTCTGGATTGGGATAGTGACGTTCATGTTGTTGTGGGTTGCGTTGAGGAGACCCGCGTAGAATAGCTGGAAGCCACCCACATTGATGTAGTTGGTATGAATGTACGCGTGCTGATTCTGGATCAGAATATCACTAACGTTGTTCGTAGCTGCGTATTGGCGTACATAATCATAATAGTCGACCACTTTCGAGAAGCTTTGGGCTTGAAAATCAGTTCCCTGGAGGCCGACGGCGGCGTAGGTGTTCTTGGGAACGACCGTAGCGAGCATCAAAGCTCCTAGGACGAGGAGAGAGAGTGCTCTGAATCTTCGAAGATGGAATCTGGTCATTTTTCATCCTGTATATCCGCTCCAATCAACAAGCCGGACATAGAACTCGCGTAACCTAGCATGTTACATGCTGGAAACATGACTCGGCCTGGAAACCGATGCAACGTTCGAGATTTGCTTGTCTAGACGCACATTATGCGAGCGTTAGTTGTCCTCGCCGCCACCGTCATCCCCGCCACCCCACTCGTCATCCTCTCCCCACTCGTCTTCCCCGCCCCAGTCTTCGTCTTCACCCCATTCCTCGCTCGCAGTAATGGGCCAGAGAATATTGGTCATGTGAAAACTGGGTTCGCGCGAAAGGGTGGCTACTTAAAAGCCTTCCCAGAAGCTAGCTCTTCACTCGAGTCCCTGACATTTTCTCCGCTGATGCATCAGCTGTTCTTGCAGCCCAGCAAAGATGACGAGTGTTGTGAGCGACACCGTAGCGACCGTTCCGATCCAGAGTTAGTAATCCTGTTCCTAGCCCAAGAGTCTTAGTGGCGTGACGGATAGTCATTGTTGCTGCAGAAAGAGCGTTGCCACGTCTCATCAGATCGCACGCCGCCTTCGATATAACTAACCTCATGGCTTGCTCACCTATACCGGTACTGTCGCTGCCCCCGATTTGTTGTCCGCGTAGAGACCTGCGCCGAGTATCGCACTGTCGCCAATTCTTCCCGGAAGCTTGAGAGACTCCGCCCGTGGAACACGCCGCGGCCAAGTTTCCATCACGATCGAGACCAAGGGCACCAACCGTATCAGAGGGTTTAGCAAGAAAATGCTCGATGATCTCGGCACTCGTTCCCGATAAGTACGGAAATCTGTTGCCTCTCAGATTACGGATTCCTTTCCTCCACGCTTTCACTCTCTTGCGGACTCGCAAGTCCGCCTTCACTAGTCCGTTTGCTAATGCTATGTCCCTAGCTGCTACACCTGCGATGAGAACGTGGTTAGTCCTGTCGAAGACGATTCTTGCCGCCTTGATAGGATTCTTGATGTCTCTTAGTAGAGCGATGCCAGCTCCTTGGAGAGTCTTTCCATCCATGAGGGCTGCGTCAGTCTCAATGTCGCCAACAAGGTTGAGTGATGAGCCTCTCCCGGCATTGAACACGGTGTTGTCTTCCATCGCGACAACCGCGACTTGAACCGCGTCGAGGGCAGAATCACCTCGGGATAAGGTCCGGAAGCCACGATCAGCGGCGACCCTTACTCCGTTCAAGCCTCGCTTGTGGAGTTCTGACGGCCAGTCACCTGCTCCTCCATGAACGATGATGACTGGTTTGGCGGGTCGCATACTCGGGCGGAGACCGTTGATGTATCGGCTATAAGCGTCCCTCGCTAGGAATCGACCCGCTGATGACTAGGCTCGTTGGAATGAGCATTGATGATATCAAGGAAGCTGCGAAACTCGTTCTAGCAGGAGGGCTCGTCGCCTATCCAACCGATACGGTGTACGGTCTAGGCTGCAACCCATTCGACACTGATGCGGTGGAACGACTAGTCAAGGCGAAAGAGCGCATCAAGGGCTCACTACCAATTCTCGTAGGCTCTCTCAAAGATGCGGAGAGACTCGGAGAGATGAATGAAGTGGCGGCAGTACTGGCGAACAAGTTCTGGCCAGGCCCCCTAACGTTGGTCCTCGGGGCACGCAGAAGTTTTCCACTAAAAGTCACCGGCGATTCCGGATTGGTCGGCCTGCGAATTCCCAACCAGGAAACGGCAGGGAGACTGATTCAGGAATCCGGTGGGGCACTTATCGGTACGAGTGCAAACATCTCGGGTCACACCTCACTAAGAACGGCGGAGAATGTGGTCAGAGAGTTGGAAGGTCGGGTTGATCTTGTAATAGATGGGGGTCCTTCTCCGCTTGGCAGAGAATCGACAGTTGTGAGGGTCTTCGGAGACGAAATCACCGTGCTTAGGGATGGGGCGATTTCTCGGGACGATATTCTTAAGGCACTACCCACCAGGCGGGCGTGTTAGGCTCTCGGGACGCGACACTTGATTCACGACTTTAACCTTCTCCTATCGAGTGCCAGGGGCAATGAGAGAGAGGCGAACCATGAGATTCGATACTTGCTTAGGGAGCTTGGAGATGCGTCTCCCCAGACAGACTTTGCGCTTGTCAGCGGGCTTACCGTTGCGAAAACTTCCCTAGATCCGGTGATGGTAGTGTCGAAGCTCTGGCCAGTTCTCAAATATCGGCCTTGGCAGTTCAGATACATTCTCAAGGTGAAACCTGTGGAGGAGGTAGTTCCGTGTGACATTCCCAGCATTGGCGCAGCGGTTGTCAACCGCGCGAGACAGGTGGGTGTTGATGAGACGTTCAGGGTCTCGCTGGAGAAACGTCGGAGCCGGGTATCTTCGAAAGAGATCATAGACGCGGTTGCCTCGAAGGTTCCCCGAAAGGTTGAGCTGCGGAATCCGGACAAGATAGTCTTGATTGAAGTGATCGGGGATGTCGCAGGAGTATCGGTCATCTCGCCGCGTGGAATTTTGGGTATTGAGAAGGAGAAGAGGCGTCTCTAGTCTGGAATCTCCAGCAGCGCTGAACGTTCAGCTATCAATCGTTTCAGAACTGAAGAATCGGTCTCTTCTTCAAACTTGGCCGCTTCCATCGCCCTATTTGTGATGCCGTATGAGTGCTGCAGTTTCGCCGCTCTCCGTTTTGATTGGATCTCGATTAGATCGTCATCTGGTTCGCCGCTGACGATCGATTGTGCTTCGCGAGCTAGCTCTTCTAGAGCCGCTTTTGACTCGGACAATGCGACAATAGCGATTCGGGAATCCTTTGAATCGACTCCCAAGAATTTGATCGCTTTCGCGATCTGACGTTGGCAGCTAATGTAAAGTAAGAGTTCCATTGCCAGGCTCTTCGATCTTCGCCGTTTTCCTTTGAACGAGTAGATTGCATTGCGAGCGGCGAAATGGAGGTGCTCTGGTCCCGCGACTAGGTCAGCTTTCAAGAGCTGGACTTCAGCTTGGCTGTTAACGGCTCGTAACAATTTGAGCGCATGTTCCGGATCTGGGATACTAGCCTTAGTGAAGCCTAAGCAGAGAAGGTGGTGGTCCTCAATCTCGTCTATCAAGAGCATCGATTCTCAAGAGTTGTCTGACGAGTCGAGCACTCATTCCACTATCTTTGAGCACCCGGATTGTGGATGAGACTTTTGTCCGGTTGTCTTTGAATCGTTTCGAGATGAGATGAATCGCCTCTAGCCGTTCCCATGGAAAGATGATCCACTTCCGAGTCGTGCGCGAGTAATAGTCTGGCCGGTAGATGGTCTGCGGCTTCATGTAGATCGTGCAGACCCTGAGTTCTTTGACGGGTTTTCGACGCAGGTGATTTGCTACGACCCTGAGGCTGTGGCCGGTGTCTGAAACATCGTCGACGACGAGGACTCGTTTTCCCGTAACTTCCATTGCTACAGGTTGGGTGATGCGCGGCTTCTCGTTGCGAACTCCAATGTCTTTGTAAAATTCAACTTTCATATTTGCAAGGTTCGGATTCTTGAGCAGATCGCTCATGACCCTGGCCGGCGGCCAGCCTCCGCGTGAGACCCCGACGATAACTTCCGGCTTGTACCCATCTTTCTTGATCTGCTGCGCTAGGGCAAGAAGCATCTGGTAGAGATCATCCCAGCCAGGAGCCTCATACTTGGGATTCGACGTTTCGAGGACCTAGCTTCGCGACCATAGTCGATATCTCATTAAGGCTTTTGAGAACAGATGTATCCGGCGAGCTGTAGGACCAGTGATTTGAAGGGTCAAGCCAATATAATGGAATCCTTATGTTTTTGGATGGCGTTCCAAAAGCCTCGGGCTGGTTGAACGCCTATGATGTGGACTGACCTGCACAGAGGGCCACCTCGCCCAGATGAAGAAATGCATCTCCACTGACAATTCGACCAGCTTGGCCGCCGATCTCACAGGATCGGATGATTC
>Ga0209236_1000040_pt1 | contig 53279 bp, 54 predicted proteins | sample GraSoi013_1_40cm_FD_185819 | JGI IMG/M metagenome (GOLD analysis project Ga0209236, IMG submission 185819) | Grasslands soil microbial communities from the Angelo Coastal Reserve, California, USA - Sample 09_27_2013_1_40cm (SPAdes) (version 2) | ecosystem: Environmental > Terrestrial > Soil >... | reverse complement strand
GCGCTCGCGGGCGACGAGATGCGCGTTGACGAGGTTCACGGGGCCCGCCATCACCGGTGCGAGCAGCCCGGCCAGCACGGCGCGGGCCAGCAGCTCGGGATCACGCTGGGCCAGCGCGCCCGCCACTTTCACCTCCACGCTCGACAGGTGCTCGGGATCGAGCTGGACGCTGAAGCGCCCCAGCCGATCGGCCAGCGCGAGGAACGGCCTCATCTCCTCGAGCGCCCCGACGTCACCGACCGGGATGTTCACCGCGTACTCGACGAGCGCACCGTCGCGGAACGCGACGAGCTGGCGTGCGACATCGAGGGCGACGTTGACCTGAGCCTCGGCGGAGTTGGCGCCGAGGTGCGGGGTGACGACGACGGCTGGATGCGCGACGAGGCGCCGGACGACGTCGCTCTTCGGAGGCTCCTCGGTCCACACGTCGATGGCCGCCCCCGCGACCTGCCCGGACTCGAGCGCCGCGAGCAGATCGGCCTCGTTGATGATCCCGCCTCGCGCACAGTTCACCAGTCGCACGCCGCGCTTGGTGATGGCCAGCTCGCGCGCCGTCATCATGTTCTCGGTCTCGTCGGTCAGCGGCACGTGGAAGGTGATGACGTCGCACTCGCGGACGAGCCGGTCGAACTCGGTGAGCTGGGCTCCGAAGTCGCGGGCGCGGCTTTCGGGGATGTAGGGGTCGTGGACGAGCACGCGAGCGTCGAACCCGCGCAGCCGCGCGGCCACGCGCGAGCCCACCTTGCCGAGGCCGACCAGGCCGATGGTCTTCCTGAACAGCTCGGTCCCGTAGATCCCCCGGTCCCACTTCATGGCCTTGAGGAGATCGTGAGCGTCGGGAATCCGGCGCACCAGCGCCAGCATCATGCCCACCGTGTGCTCGGCCGCCGACACGACGTTGCCGACCGGCGCGTTGACCACGACGATGCCCCGGCGGGAGCACGCCTCCACGTCGATGTTGTCGACGCCGACCCCGGCCCGCCCGATGATCCGGAGCCGCGGCGCGTGCTCCAGCAATTCCGGGGTGACCGCCGTCCCCGACCGCGTCACCAGCGCCTCGTAATCGCCAACGCGCTCGTACAGCGTCGGCAGCGACGGCTTCATGAGCTGGTCGATCTCGAAGCCGTGTTCGCGCAGGTAGGCCAGGCCCTCGGGAGCGATCGCGTCGACGACCAGTGTCTTCATCTACACCTGGATAGAGTACCCACCATCCACGGGAATCGCCGTGCCGGTGATGAAGTCGGACGCCGAGCTGGCCAGGAACACCGCGATCCCGGCCATGTCCTCGCCGACACCCCAGCGCGCGGCGGGCGTCCGGCGCAGGACCATCTCGTTGAGGCCGGGAACCTCGCGCCGAGCCTTCTGCGTCAGCTCGGTGTCGATCCAACCCGGCAACACCGCGTTGACCTGGATGTTGTCGCGCGCCCACGTCGTGGCCAGCGACTTGGTGAGCTGGACGATCCCGCCCTTGCTCGCGCCGTAGACGGGCGCGAACGGGGCCCCGAAGATCGACATCATCGAGCCGATGTTGATGACCTTCCCGCCGCCGGCTCTTTTCATCGCCGGATACGCCGCCCGGGAGCACAGGAAGGCCGAGGTCAGATTGGTGTCGAGGACGAGACGCCACTCGTCGAGGGTCAGGTCGTGGACCGGCTTTCGGATGTTGGTGCCCGCGTTGTTGACGAGGATGTCCAGGCGTCCGAGCCGCTCCATGGTGGCCTTTGTCATCGCATCCACCGACGCCTCGCTCGTGACGTCGACGTCGATGGCGATCGCCGTCCCGCCGCGCCGCTCGATCTCGGTTGCGGCCGCGCGCGACTTCTCTCGATTCCGCGCCGCGACGACGATCTGGGCTCCCGCCGCGGCGAGCCCCTGCGCCATCCCGAGGCCGATGCCCCCGTTACCACCCGTGACCACCGCAACCTTGCCTTTCAGGTCGAACACTGGCGCCTCCGTATATATAAGGAAGGGTGTAAGTCTTACACCGACTCGCGGCACTTTGAAGACTTTTCAAGAATTTCACGGCGGGGAGTCGTCCAAACGTGCGGAGTTGCGTACGTTGCGCGTGGCATAACGACTGCACCTCCTGGCCTCACCAACATGATGACAGACCACCTCTGGGGCATCGTCCTCACCGGCAGTGCCGAGCATCGCCCCGTGCGCGGCCCACACAATCGCAGACTGCGCCAGTCGCGGGTTCCCACGTCGGCGCGCCACATCCTGTTCCGTCAGGCTCTCGACCGGGCCGCACGTCTGATCGAGCCCGACCAGCTCTTCGCCGTCGTCGCCCGCGATCACCGTGCATACTACGACACCGAGCTCAGCGAGTTCCCGGGCGTCCGCCGCATCCTGCAACCCGCCTATCGCGGCAGCGCGCCCGAGCTCTTTCTGCCCGTGCTCCGGATCGCGGCCGAGGATCCTCACGCGACGGTCGTCGTCGTCCCCAGCGGTCAGCTGGTCGACGGTGAGGCCCGGCTCATGGCCTACGTGGGCCGTGCCGCTCAGGCCGTCGAACGACGGCCGGACCTCGTCGTCGTGATCGGCGCTCATCCGCTCGGCCTCGAGATCCCCTGCACGTGGATCGATCCCGGCAACCTGGTCGAGGGCCTGGAGACGCTGGCGGTGCGCACGGTGCGGCGCTTCGTCGGGCGGCCCTCACGCGGTGAGGCGATCGCTCTCTACGCCGGCGACGCGCTCGTCAACACGCACGTGGTGATCGCCAAGGTCAGCGCGCTACTCGAGCTCGGGCACCGGTATCTTCCGGACGTGCTCGAGACGTTCGAGCCGCTGGAGGCCGCCTTCGGCATGCCCGAGGAGAGGCTGCTGTGCGAGGCCGTCTACGAGCAGATGCCGTACGCCGACATCGCTCATGCGCTGTTCGTGCGGCCGCATCACGCGGCGGTGCTGCCCGTCTCCGACGTGCGGATCAGCACCGAAGACCCGACGCCCGCCGTGCACGCGCTGGCCTCCTGATCGCGCACCGATGGCGTCGTCGGTGGTCCGACCCGCTCCCCTCCCCCGCATCGGCGCGTTACGCGCCGCCGGCGGCGTCTCCACGATCGCTATCGCGGTGCGGCCGGACATTTCGTGTCTGCTCGCCATCGGGCTCAGTGCGTGGACGTTCGCCGATGCCGTGTTTCCTGCGGCGGCGCCGGGACGTGGCCTGGTCGCGTACGTGGCGACGGGAATCGTCGCCGCCGGTGGGCTCATCACGTCGCTCGTGCTCCACGAGGTGGGTCACGCGATCGTCGGCCGGTGGATCGGTCTCACGCCTCGCCACATCTCGCTCTCGCTCTTCGGAGGCGTGACGGTCTTCGACCGCGAGCCGGGGACGCCCGGTCAGGCCTGCGCGCTCGCGCTGGCCGGTCCGGTGGCGAACCTGCTCGTCGCCGTCGTCGCCGGCATCGTCCACGTCGTGCTCGTCGACGCCGGAGCCGATCCCCTCGCGGCGGCCGCCGCAGCCAGCATCGTCGTGATCAATCTCGGGATCACGCTGGTGAACCTCATCCCGGCGCTTCCTCTCGACGGTGGTCACGCTGCTCGCGCGGTGCTCGGCGTGGTCCTCCGCCGACCCGACATCGCGGGCGCGATCGCCGACGCCATCGGACGAGCCCTCGGCTGGACAATGGTCGGCGTCGCCGTCCTGGCCTCGGCCTCGGGTGACGCGGCCATCGCCGTGTGGGCCGCGCTGATCGGCTTCGCGGTCCACGACCACATGCAGCGGGTCGTGCCGATGACGCGGTCGATGTCTCGTGCGCCGCTTGCGCCGGTGCTCCGACGCGACGACGCGAGGCGAGTGGCTAGGCGACCGGCAGCGTGAGCCGCGCCTCGATCCCGCCGTCTGGCGGAGTCGAGAGCGCCAGCGTGCCGCCGTGCAGGCGGGCGATCCGTTCCACGGTGACGAGTCCGAGCCCCGCGCGGCCCGGCTTCTTGGACGCCGCCAGCCGAATGGCGACGCGCGGGTTGCGGATCCCGACGCCCCAGTCACGGACGACGAGCGCGACTCGCTCATCACCGGTCTCCGCGCCAACGGTCGGGCTCGGGCGACCGGGGCCGGCGTCTTCGGTGGCCTCGAGCGCATTGCGGATCAGGTGCGACGCCGCGACGCTGAGCAGCTCGGCGTCTCCACGGACGCGCGGCCACTCGCTCCCGACCACGCTCACGCCAGCCGTTCCCAGCCGGCGCACCTCCTGCTCGACGACCGACCGCAGGTCCACCATCGCCATCTCGTTGCGGTCCAGCGCGGCCACGGAGAACGCAGCGGGCAGCATGCGGGCCAGACGCACGAGCTCCTGGCCGATCGTCTCCAGGCTCTGCTTGGCGAGCGGATCGCTCACACCGGCGCGCTTGACGACTTCGAGATGCATCACCGCCGAGTTCAGCGGGCCACGCAGGTCGTGCAACAGGCGCTCGAGATCGGCCGGCAAGTCACGACGGCGTGCGTCCTCCAGCGGCGGCGCCATCAGGTGATGCGCGCTGACTTGACCGCCTGAATGCCGTACTTCGCGAGCTTGTTGTAGAGCGTCTTGAGGCTGATGCCGAGGAGGGCGGCCGCGCGCCGCTTGTCCTGGTTGGTGTCCTCGAGCGCACGCAGGATCAGCTCTCGCTCCATCTCGCGGATGGGCGTCACCGAGCCCTTGGCGGGCGCCCGTGTCGGCTCCGCCGTGTGCAGCACGTTCTCGGGCAGGTGCTCGAGGGCGATGAGGCCGCTGCCCGAGAGGACGACGGCGCGCTGGATCACGTTCCGGAGCTCACGCACGTTGCCGGGCCAGCCGTAGCGATCGAGGGCCTTCTCGGCCTCGGGGCCGATGCCGCGCACCTGCCGGCTGTCCTGGCGATTGAACTCGTCGACGAAGGAGCGGCTGAGGACCGGGATGTCCTCTTTACGCTCGCGCAGCGTGGGCAGCCGGATGGCGAAGACGTTGAGACGGTAGAAGAGGTCCTCGCGGAGCTGGCCCGCGGTCATGGCGTCCTGCGGCACGCGGTTGGTGGCCGCGATGACCCGGACGTCGACCTGGATCTCCTGCTTGCCGCCACCCACGCGCCGGAAGGTGCCCTCCTGGAGCACCCGGAGCAGCTTGGCCTGGGTGGAGTTGTCCATCTCCGCGATCTCGTCCAGGAACAGCGTGCCGCCGTCGGCCAGCTCGAAGCATCCGAGGCGCCGCTCGGTGGCGCCGGTGAAGGCGCCGCGCTCGTGGCCGAATAGCTCGCTCTCGATCAACGTCTCCGGAATCGCCGCGCAGTTGATGGCGACGAACGCTCGGTTGCGCCGGTTCGAGAGATCGTGGATCGTGCGGGCGACCAGCTCCTTACCGGTGCCGCTCTCTCCGAAGACGAGGACGGGCGCCGTGCTGGTCGCCGCCAGCTCGATCCAGCGGTAGACCTCGTGCATGCCCTTCGCCTGTCCGACGAGCTGGCCGAAGCTCCCCTTCTGGCGGAGCTGATGGCGCAGGAAGTTGACCTCGCGCGACAGCGACTCTTGCTCGATGGACTTCTCGAGGAGGACCTGCAGCCGCGTCGCATCGACCGGCTTGGTGAGATAGTCGAACGCGCCGTGCCGCATCGCCTCCACGGCGCTCTCGACGGTTGCGTGCCCGGTCACGAGCAGGACCGCCGGCGGCCGGCCCGTCTCCTTCAGCTTCTGCAGCAGGGTGAGACCGTCCATCTCGGGGAGCACGAGGTCGGTCACCACCACGGCCGGGCGATGCGTCTCGACCAGCTCGAGCGCCTCTTCACCCGACGAGGCGGTCTCCACCTCGTAGCCCCACTGTCCGACCATCCGGGCCAGACCTTCCCGCTCGGTCGGCTCGTCGTCGACGACGAGGACCTTTCCACCTTTCGTCTGATCGCGTCGTACCGGGCTCACCGTCGCAGTCGCCTCTTGGGTTTCTCGTCGCGTCCACACGCGGGGCGGGAGTCGAGGGAAATCGTCTCCCGCCCCGTCAGAGTACCCGCAGCGAATCGGGTTTTCTAGTTCTTCTGGACTTGCAGGTTGTTGACGACGTTGCGGACACCCTTTGCCTCGCGGGCGATCTGCTCCGCGCGCGCCCGCTGCTCGGCGCTCTCGACCGTCCCGTTAAGGTAAACAGTGCCGTTGTTGGTGTCAACGTTCACACGGGTCAGGTTCGACGCCTTGTCGGCGACCAGCTTCGACTTGACCGCCGTGGTGATGCTCGCGTCGTCGATGTTCGTGCCGGCGGACTTGCCGGTCATGCTCCGGCAGCCGCTCAGTACCGCGAGGACTGCCACCATCACGACCAGCGTTTTCATCAGCCGTCCCAGCCTCATGTCCGTTCCTCCTGTCGCTCTCAGGCTGCGCGACGTATCGTTTCCAGCTCCGCCTGGCACGCCACGCAACGTGTGGCGAAGGGCAGCACACGGAGCCGCGCTTCGGCGATCTCTTCGCCGCAATCGCGGCAGACGCCGTAGCGTCCGGCTTCGATGTCTTCGAGGGCGGAGTTGACCTGTTGCAGTTCACGGGCCCGGCGGTCGACCACGGCCGCCGCTATCTCGTCATCGTGTGTGAGCGAGGCGCTCCCGTACGGATCCTTGGCGAGCTCCCGAAAGTGGTCCGTATCACGATTGGAATCCATGCTCGAGTGGATCGCGACCTTCAACGCCGATCGCTTGCGCTCCAGCTCCCGCTTGATGCTCAGCATAAAGGCGCCTCCTTGAGGGGCCGATCGCCCCGAGGCCTTGTGAGCTTCACGAGAGGCACCGACCGTGCCAACGTTTGGACGACGGTGGGGCCGGCCGAAAGGACGCGAATTCGAGCCAGTTGGGCGGGAATTCGCCGCGCGGGTCATGACGACGTTCTGCACGATCTCCGCACCCGCGTGCCGGTTGTTGACGGATCTACACTCTTTCGGAGAAATTTTTTCACCCTCTTCCCACTTTGACAACCGTCGACGACCCGAAAGGCCCGTAGGGACGTCATGGCATGACCGCTGCACCCATAGAGGACGAGCTTTTATCGAACGCCTCACGTGGAACTGGGGAGAGCAGCCAATGACACACGCGAATGTCCTGACCGATCCGGTCTCGACGGCCGTCGCCGCCTTCTTCAAGAGCGACCGGCTCCGGACCATCGATCGCTACATCGACTACTTCGGTGGTGGAGGCGCAGCTTCGGGCGCCGAAGAGCACGTCCTGGTGGAGGTCATCGCCGAGGAGCTCACGGCATGAGCGACATGAATGGGCCAACGGTCCGACGCGTCCATCATTCGGGCGGGGACGGCCGGCGGCTGCGCATGGCTACCGTTGCTGCGCTGGGATCGATAGCCCTCCTCCTGGCGGCGTGTGCGGGACCGACGTCCTCGTCCTCTCCCTCCCCCTCGCCCCGGACCGATGCGAGCGCGCCGAAAACCAGCGCCAAGGCGCTCGATCCGGCGCAGGCTGAGCGTCTCCAGCGCGTGTGGACCCCGCTGCTCAAGGGGATGGACCACCCGCTGCAGCCCAACCAGGTGAAGGTCGGCCTCATGGACGACCCGCACATCAACGCCGCCAACGCCGGCAATGGCCAGTTCCTCGTCACCACCGGGTTGCTCGAGAAGGCCAATGACGATCGGCTGCAGGCGGTGCTCGCCCACGAGACGGCCCACGAGGACCTGGGCCACGTGGCCAAGGCTCAGGCGCTGGGCACCGGCCTCAACATCGGCATGGTCATCCTCGATCAGATCCTGCCGGGCAGCGGCGCGCTCACGCCGATCGCCGGGCAGCTGATCCTGAACAAGTACAGCCGCAACGAGGAGTATGCCGCCGACAAGCACGGCGTCGAGCTCCTCCGGCGCATCGGCAAGCCGAAGGAGCAGATGATCGACGCGCTGACGTGGCTGACTCAGGTCGAAGGCAACAGCAAGGGCGGGTTCTTCGCGACCCATCCCGCGACGGGTGATCGGATCGAAGCGCTCCGCCAGATGAAGTAGGCGATTTACTAAGATGGGGGCCCCGACATGGCCCCCAAACCCCCAATGTTCGGAGCGCCCGGCGGAGCCGTGCGCTCCTCTAAAGCCGCGACGCTCCGCTGTCAGGCCGTTCGTCGGCGGCGGTGCTAGCGGCGGAGGATCTTGCCCACGAGGTAGCCGGTGCCGAGGGCCGCGACGATCACCGGCAACGGGTGATCGCGCAAGGCGGCGCGCAGCGTCTCGGCCCAGCCCGTGAGCGGCCGCCCGGTCATCTCCATCAGTTGCTCGTCGGCGCCGCGCGCGAGTTGGCGGGCGCGGTCACGCACGACGGCGATCGTCCGTTCCATCTGGTGCTCCATGACGACGCTCCTCGGCCCGCTCAGGCGATCGGCCGGGCACGCCGCGCGCGCCCACCCTCGAGCAGCGGGGCCAGCGATTGACGCTCGGCGAAGAGCCCGCGCAGCGGGTCGCCCCGCTGGCGGAGCCGTTCCCGGACGTTGTGGAAGTGAAAATCCTCCGGGTACACGCTGCGCTCGAGCTCGCTCCATTCGAGCGGCGTCGCCACCGGCGCGCCCGGATACTCGCGCACGGCGTAGGGGCTCACCAGGGTCGCGCCCCGCCGGTTGCGCAGCACGTCGATCAAGATCTTCCCACGACGGCGCGCGCGACGCATGTCGAATGTGAAGAGCGATGGCTCACGCTGGCGCGCCATCCGGGTGATCGTCGACGCGGCCGTCAGGGTCTGCTCGAACGAGTAGACGGGATCGAGGGGCACGATCACGTGCACGCCGGCGCCGCCCGACGTCTTCACCCAGCTCCGGATCTTGAAACCGGCGAGCAGGCTGCGGACCAGCAACGCCGCGTTGCGCACCTCGCGGAACGCGATCTCGGTCGGATCGAGATCGAACAGCATGAGGTCGGGGCGATCGACCGCGTCGACGAGACAGGCCCATGGATGGAACGACGTGTAGCCGAGGTTCACGAGATAGGCGAGGGCCGCGCGCTCACTGCCGATGACGTACTCGGCGTAGCCGAGCGCGGCCTGGTCGCTGCGCACGCGCCGGGTCGGGATCCACTGGGGCAGACCGGGCGGCGCCGTCTTCTGGTACACGCATTCGCCGGCGACGCCGTCGGGGCAGCGGAGCAGGCTGAGCGGCCGCTGGGCGAGGAACGGCAGCACCAGCTCGGCGAGCTTGAGGTAGTAGTCGATGAGGTCGCCCTTGCTGATGTTGGCCTCGGGCCACAGGAGCGTCTCGGTGTTGGCGAAGAGGATGCGCCGCTCGTCGACCTCGCCGACGCGCGTGCTCATCGGAACGCCCGTGGTCCGGACGCCGCCGCGGTGGCCGGTCGCACGTCAGGCCGCGCGCAAGCGGCGCGGCGTCTCACGGAGATGCTCCACCGTCGCCGCCATGCCGCCGAGCGCTGCGATCGTCCCGGCCACCGTCGCGCCCGCGCGCGCGAGACTCGCCGTGAGTCGCAGGAGCCGCAGCACGGGCAGCTGGGAGAGCACGAGGCCGGCCACGAAGGCGCCGCCGAGCACGAGCCCGAGTGTCCGCCCGCGCCGGGTCACGCGTTGCTCCAACTGATCGAGCTGCGCCTCGATGTGACGACGGGTGAGCGCTATGTCAGCCTGGATTTCAGCTGGGCGGCGAGCCATCGCCACGTCTCCTCGATCGAGTGAATGGTTCCGTGCGGCCATGTGAGGTTTCGTACGCGCATCACCGACCACGCGATGAGCGCGAGAGAGAGCAGCGCCACGCCGCCGCCGGCGATGACGAGGTGCTGCCAGCCCGCGCCGAAGAGCGGCGCGAAGGCGGCGGCCACGAGCACCACCAGCGCGGCCACGAACGCGATCGCCGCCGTCACCGCCACCGCGATGGCGATGGCGAGCTGGGTGATGACCGCGCGCGCCTCGGCAAGTCCGAGCTCGAGCTCGAGGCGCGCCAGGCGCGAGAGGGAACTGCCGAGACCATCGGCCTCGATCGGGACTTCACGCAGGCGGCGCACGGTGGCCATCGAAGGTCGCAGGGAGCAAGATGACTGCCAAGACAGGCTGCCGCGTTGCGTTGTTCAACCAAAATCGTGAGATGGAATGGTGTACTCCGGGGCGGGCAGGGCGTGCACCCGTTGGGCTCGGACGGAGACGACCCCGTCCTGGATTTGTAAGATTCCCTCTACGAGTAAAAATGGCTCGGCCACCAGCGTGAGGCGATGGCGCGCGAAGAGCTGCGGCGTCACGATCACGTTGGCGATTCCGGTCTCATCTTCCAGCGACAAAAACACGAATCCCTTCGCGGTGCCCGGACGTTGTCGCACGATCACGCTGCCGGCCACCCGCACCCGTCGTCCGTCCGTGCCGTTCGCGAGGTGGGCCGCGGCGACGACGCCGTCTCGAGCCAGCGCCGCGCGGCGAAGCCGCATGGGATGGGGCCCCAGCGTCAGCCCGGTGCCGGCGTAGTCGGCGGCCAGCCGCTCGGCCAGCGTCATGTCGGTGATCGGCTGCGGAGTCTCTGCGTTCGGCTGCGACATCTCGGTAGAGTTGTGCGGCTCGATAGAGTCGTGCCGCCGCGGCCAAACGTGACGGTCATCGACGCCGGTGAACAGCGGGCCGGCCACCGGAACGGCGGCGCGCCACAGATTGCCTCGCCGGGTGCCGCCGAGCGCGTTGAAGGCGCCGACGGCGGCGAGCGCCGTCAGCTCATCGCGATCGAGGCCGGCGCGCGTGGCGACGTCGGTGAGCGAGCGGAACGGCCGGTCGGCGCGCGCGGCCACGATGGCCCGCCCCGCGCGCTCGCGCAGGCCTTTCACATAGCGCAAGCCGATGCGGACGTTGTACTGGGCACGGGCACCCGCATCGTTCAAGCGAAGGGGGCTACGCCCCCCACCATCTTCGACGGTGCACAGCCAGTCGGAGCGCGTGACGTCGACGGGCAGGAAATGCTGACCACGGCGTTGGCCTTCCTTCACGATCGTGGACGCGTGGTAGAAGCCCATCGGCTGGTTGTTGAGGAGCGCGGCGTAGAACGCCGCCGCGTGGTGGACTTTGAGATAGGCGCTGGCGTAGGCGAGCAGCGCGAAGCTCGAGCTGTGCGACTCGGGAAACCCGTAGAGCGCGAACGACGTGATCGAGTGCACGATCTGCTCGGCGGCCTCGCCGGTGATCCCCTGGCGGGCCATCCCCTCGCGCAGCTTCACCTCGACCTCGTGCATGCGCTGCTCGCTACGTTTGAAGCCGAAGGCGCGGCGAAGCTCCTCGGCCTCGGTGCCGGTGAAGCCGGCCGCCGCCATCGCCATGCGCAAGAGCTGCTCCTGGAACAGCGGCACGCCCAGCGTGCGGCGCAGGATCGGCTCCAGGCTGGGATGCGGATACGTCACCGGCTCGCGGCCGCGCCGCCGGCGGATGTAGGGATGCACCATGTCGCCGACGATCGGCCCCGGGCGGATGATGGCGATCTGCACGACGAGGTCGTAGAAGCGCTCGGGATGGATGCGGGGCAGCGTCGCCATCTGCGCGCGACTCTCCACCTGGAAGACGCCGATGGTCTCCGCGCGCTGGAGCATCGCGTAGACCTCGCGGTCGTCGGGCGGCAGCTGGGCGAGGTCCACCTCTCCGCCCCGCTCGCTCACCATCGTGATCGCCTCCTGGAGCACCGACATCATGCGCAGCCCGAGCAGGTCGATCTTGATCATGCCGAGCGCGGCGCAGTCGTCCTTGTCCCACTGGATGACGACCCGGCCGGGCATCGTCGCCGGCTCCAGCGGCACCACGTCGTCGAGGCGGCCGGCGGCGATCACCATGCCGCCCGAGTGCTGGCCGAGGTGCCGCGGGAGATCTTGAAGCCGCGTCCACAGCGCGGCGAACACGCGCATGCGCGGGTGCCGCGGATCGCAGCCCGCCTCGGCCAGGTGCCTGGTGAGCAGATCGCTCGGATCCTGATAGCCCCACGCGGGCGCGAGCTGGGACAACCGCTCCTGCAGCTCGGGTGGGAGTCCGAGGACCTTGGCCACCTCGCGGGCGGCGCTGCGGCCGCGATAGGTGATCACGTTGGCCGTCATCCCCGCCCCCAGCCGGCCGTAGCGCTCATAGACGTACTGGATCACCCGCTCGCGGCGGTCACCGCTCGGCAGGTCGAGGTCGATGTCGGGCCACTCGCCCCGCGCCTCGGAGAGAAAGCGCTCGAAGAGAAGCTCCATCTTCACAGGGTCCACGGCGGTGATGCCGAGCGCGTAGCACACCGCACTGTTGGCGGCTGAGCCGCGCCCTTGCACGAGCACATCGTTCGCACCACAGAACTCGATGATGTCGTGCACGATCAGGAAGTAACCGGCCAGGTCCAGGCGGCCGATGATCTCGAGCTCGTGGGCGACCTGACGTCGCGCGCGCTCCGCCAGCTCCCCCTGGCCGTAGCGGGTGCGCACGCCGTGCCCGGTGAGCTCGCGCAAGTGCTCGAGCGCGGACTGACCCGGCGGCAGGGGAAAATCGGGAAAGCGGTAGCCGAGGTCCTTCATGGTGAACTGCAGGCGGAGGGCGAGCTCGTCCGTCGTCGCCACGGCATCGGGCAGGTCGGCGAACGCGCGCGCCATGGCCGCGGGTGAGCGGAGGCCGCGCTCGGCATTGACGCTCAGTCGCCGACCGGCGTGGTCGAGATCGGTCTTCTCGCGCAGGCAGGTGAAGACGTCGGCCACGGCGCGGCCACCGGGTTTCGCGTAGAGCGGTTGATTGGTGGCGACGAGCCTGACGCGCGCGGCGCGCGCGAGGCGGACGAGCCGCTCGAGCGTCCGCTCGCCGTCACGATCGAGATGGCGCTGGACCTCGACGAAGCACCCATCGCGGCCGAACAGACGAACGAGCGTGATCAGTCGCTCGAGGGCGTCGTCGTAACGCCCGGCCCTGACCAGCCGCGCCAGCGGACCGTTCGCGCCGCCGGTGAGACAGACGAGGCCGTCGGTATGTCGCTCGAGGTCGGCCAGCGCGAGAGCCGCCTGGCCTTTGGGCGCCGCGAGCTTCATTCGGGTCAGCAGCCGGGACAGATTGCGGTATCCCGTGCGGTCTTCCACCAGTAAGGGCAGCCGCGAGCCGTCCTCGAGCGTCACCTCGCTGCCGATGATCGGCGTGAGCCCGGCCGCCGTGGCCGCCCGGTGAAAGCGTGGCGCGCCATAGAGGCCGTCGCGATCGACGAGCGCCAGCGCGCCCATGCCGAGTCGCGCGGCCTCGGTCACGAGCGTCTCGGGGAGGTCGGCGCCTTCGAGAAACGAGAACGCGGACTGCGCGTGCAATTCGACGAACATCGGTCTCAGCTCACATCGCTATTTTTGAATTGGGCACGGGCGCCCGGGCTTCGCCCGCCGGTGCCCCGCCGCGATCACCCGCGGTAATCATTCGTCTGCGCGATCTGAGTTGTGACTGTGCGGGACGCAGTCCTGCCCGGACGGAACGGGTCGGCGGATGTCGCCACCCCACCCGCTCACTTCGGATCGATGCGTCACGAACTTCATCGGATGCATGCAAGTCCGGGCGTCAGTCATAGACGCCGTCGAGGAGCCAGTGGTTCGTCACGTGGTCGTGGGCGAGGCGACAGAGCGTGCCATCGTCGAGCAACAGATCCCACTCGTCACGCGCCCAGCCTCGCGTGTCCCACCACTCGCCGGAGATGCGCCACGGCCCGGCGCACGTCACGACCCTCGCCGCCGTGGCGCCGCGAGTGACGCGCGCCGGACGCTCGTCGTCGATCGCCACGGTCACCACGGGAGGCGGGCGCAAGCGCCGGAGCGCCAGAGGTCGTTCGGTCGTCGCGTCGGCGTCGTTGACCACGCTGTCCGGTGGTGAGAAAGGGTCGAGCGTGATCGCGTCGGGCCGGTGAGAATCATCCACCGCGGGCGAGCCGACGTTGTCGGGCCCCACGAGACGCACGAGCCGAGCGAGCAGGGCGGCCAGGTCGCGCTCGGCCATGGCCGGCGGCTGCCACAATCCGCCCTGGCCCGGTCGCGCCACCACCGGCCGCACGCTGAGCGCCACGTCGATCACCGCCGCCGGCGGCGGCCGGCGCTCGAGGTCGAGACGGAGCAGGGCCAGCATCAAATCCACGTCGCGCGTGGGATGGGCCAGCGCCACCGTGCGCTCGTGATGCGCTCCCGAGACGAGACCTAGTCGGACGTCGATCACGTCCGCGGCGAGATGGACAGCGCTCAGGCGCGCGGCCAGACGCGCCAGCACCACTTCGAGCACGGCGCCGAGCGCGAGGAGATCGTGCACCTCCCAGTCGAGGCCTTGCGCCTCCTCCCAGAGCGGCGGCGGCGTCCACGGGTGGAACGGCGCGGAATCGACACCGCACGCGAGGTGGTGAGCACGGAGTCCATCGGGGCCGAGGCGCGTGGCCAGGGCGTCGCGCGGCAACGCCGCCAGAGCACCGAGGTCGGCGATGCCCCAGCGCCGAAGCGTGGTGACCACGGCCTCGGGCAGATCGAGGCGATCGAGCGGAGCCGGAGCGAGCGACGCTGCGTCGGCGCCGGCCGGCACGATGGTCACGCGCACGTCGCCGTACGACGCGACGCGGGCGGCCGTGCGGCCATCGGCGATTCCCACGCGCGCCTCGAGCCCTACGTCGCGAGCCAGACGCACCAGCCGCTCGCCCACCGCTCGGTCGTCGCCGACGAGGCGCCCGAGGCCGTGAATCTCCACGTAGGCGAGGCCGGGCCCGGCGTCCTCGACGCGCGGCGAGACGCCGAGCGCCGCGGTGAGCAAGGCGTGCTGGGCCGACGCCAGGCGCGCCTCGACGAACGGGCGGCGAACGAGCTCCGGGCACAGAGCGCGGGCGTGAGCCTCCGTCATGCCCGCGGCGACGCTCCGCTCGCGAGCCGCGGCGTTCGCCTCGACCACTCGCGTGGCCGGCGGCGTTCCCTGCACCACCACGAGTGGACGCTCGGCGAGCGTCGGCTCGCAGCGCACGATGGCGGCCGCCGCGAACCAGGGCACACGCACGCAGGCCAGGCGACTCACGCACACCACCAGTGCTCGCCCGCCGCCGGCGCGTGACCGCGTAAGACCTCCACGTCCGTCGCCACGCGCGCCAGACGCGTCGGTCGTGGGTCGCCGCTCCATTCCAGAGCGCGGCGCGCGGTGCGAACGGCCAGCGTCGCGCCGGCACCGGCGATGCGTCGGGCGGTCAGGATCACGAGCGTGGTGCCGGCACGCTGCACCGCCATCCGCCATCGAAATGCCGCCGCGAGCGACAGGCGCGGCGGCGACTCGCCGAGATCGACGGCGACGAGCGCCAGTCCCCGGCAGCGTACGAGGAGATCGACGGCGCGGAGCGCGGTATCGCGGCGACTTCCGGTGCGCACCCAGAGCAGACGCCGGAGATCGACGCCGGCGCGCACCGCCGACGACGGATCGAACGCGCCGTCGGCATCGACCAGCGCGACGAAGCCGCCACGCCGTGTGACGTCGGTGAGCCACGCCGTGAGTAGACTCGTGCGTCCCGACGAGAGTCTTCCCACGATCTCGATCACCTCTCCACGCATCGTCCCTTACTGCTTATCACATGACGAGTTGATCGCAAGGCCCGAGATGTAGTGCTTCAAGGCGCTCGTATCCCCGACATGTCGTGATTTCTGGCCCTTCATGAGTCACCGGCGTTGCACCCCGACGCGCCGCGTGTAATCCACGTTGCACGATTCACCAGTGGCCTCGGGCTTGCACCCCAATTGGACAAAACGAACGGAACGTACTCAGCGAATGGCAAAGCAAATCGGATTCGCAGTCGTGGGACTCGGAACGGTCGCCCGCACCTCGGTGCTTCCGGCCTTCGCAGCCATCGGTGGGAATTCTCGGCTCGTGGCCGTCGTTTCCGGAGATCGCACCAAGGCCCAGATCGTCGCTCGAGAGTTCAAGGCGGCCGCGTATCACTACGACGAGCTCCGTCAGAGTCTGCAACGCGAGGATGTGAACGCCGTCTACATAGCGCTGCCCAACTCGTTGCACTGTGACTATGCGGTCGAGGCGGCGCGCGCCGGTGTGCACGTCCTGTGCGAGCCGCCCATGGCGATCACCGCCGACGAATGCCGGCGCATGATCCGGACGTGCCAGACCAATCGCGTCAAGCTCATGATCGCCTACCGACTGCACGTGCGCCCGGCGGTGGTGCGCGCGCTCGGCCTCGTCCGGGCCGGCCACGTGGGCATCCCCAAGACGTTCAGCGCCGACTTCACGACGCGCATCGAGGATCCCGAGAACACCCGCCTGCAGCGCCGGCTCGGCGGTGGCACGGTGTACCACCTCGGTGTCGAGTGCATCCACGCCGCGCGCAGCGTGCTGGGAGCGGAGCCGGCGCAGGTCATGGCGATGACGGCGCGCACGAGTCGGCGCTACGGCGGTGACGTCGACGAGAGCGCGGTCGCCCTCATCCGCTTCCCCGACGAGCGTCTCGCCCACTTCCACTCGAGCTTCGGCGAGGAGCCACGCTCGGCGTTCACGATCTTCGGCGAGGAGGGCTCGATTCACGTGCTCAACGCGTTCACGCCGACGCTGCCGAGCCACCTGGTGACGGTCAAGCGCGGCGAGCGGCAAGAACAGACGTTCGAGCCGACCGACGAATACGCCGCGGTCCTGGCCTACTTCGCCGACGCCATCCGTGAAGATCGCCAGCCCGAGCCGTCGGGCATCGAAGGGCTGCAGGACACGCGCCTCATCGAGGCGATCTATCGCTCCTCGCGCGATGGCCGGCCGGTCACGCTGCCGCGGCTCGCCCGCGTCGAGCCCTCTCCGGTGGACAACGACGTCCGGCGCGCGTCGATCGAAGGCCGCCAGGCCGGCTGAGCCTCGGGCCCGGCCTCGGCGGCAGGTGCGGTGGTGGACCGAGGCGGATCGATTTCAATGCTCCAGAGGAGGGCATCGCATGAAGAGTTGGAAGAACGCACTGGCTCTGGCCTTCGCGGGCGTTCTCGTCTCCACCGTCGCGTTCGCGCAGGCGACGACGCCGAGTGGTGACCAGAAGGCTCCCGCCGACAGTGACACGACGAAGAGCGGCGCTGCCGACATGGACAAGGCCGACAAGTCGGGCGCGATGAAGTCGGGCGCGTCCGACACGATGATGAAGTCCGGGAAAGCCGCGCATGGCGGCAACCGCGATCAGGTCCGCGCCGCTCAGCAGGCACTCAAGGACAAGGGTCACGATCCGGGCATGGTGGACGGCGTCATGGGCCCCAAGACCCAGGCCGCGCTCAAGGATTTCCAGAAGTCTCAGGGCATCCAGGACACCGGCCGCCTCGACGCCGAGACGATGGCGAAGCTCGGTATCGAAGGACGGAGCGGCGCCGGCGGTCCGTCGAGCCCGTCGGCCTCGCCGAGTACGAGCGGTTCGCCGTCCGACTCGAGCGCCAAGCCGTCGGATTCCGGCGCGAAGAAGTAACGGGGCCGCAACGCGAGGAAGGAAGGCCGGGAGCCCGCGTCCCGGCCTTCACGCGTTCATGTCGCCCGGGACTTCAGTCGTCGATACACGGATTCGTAATGATCGGCCATGACGCCGACCGAGAACTGCGCCTCGGCCCAGCGTCGGCAGCGCGCGCGATCGATCACGTCCACGCGCTTGACCGCGGCGACCAGCTCGTCGACGGTATCGGCCAGGAAGCCGACCTCTCCGTCACGCACGATCTCGGGAACGGCGCCGCACGGGCGGGCCACCACCGGCGTCCCGCACGCGAGCGCCTCGATCATCGCCAGCCCGAACGGCTCGGGCCAGTCGATCGGGAAGAGCAACGCCAGCGCATCTCCGAGCAAGCGCCACTTCTCGGCGTCGCTGACCTCGCCGATGTACTCGATCAACGGATGACCGAGCTGGGGCCGGATCTCCCGCTCGAAGTACTCGCGATCGGGGCGATCGACCTTCGCCGCCATGATCAGCGGCAGCCCGGCGCGCTTGGCCACGGCGATGGCGAGATCGGGACGCTTCTCGGCCGACATGCGCCCGAGGAACACGAGATATCGTCCGTCACTGGCCGTCGTGACGGCGGGCACGTCCCGCATCGGCAGACCGTGGTGAACGGTCGCCACCCAGTTGAGGTCGAGCCCGGTGAGCGGCTCCCGCTGGCTGTTGCTGATGGAGACGAGCGGCACCTCGCGCAGCTCGGTGAGCACGTGGATGAGGGGCCGCAGATCGAGGCGGCCGTGCAGCGTGTGCACGACGGGCGTCGACACCAGACGGCCGTAGGGGAACGCGAGATAATCGACGTGGCAATGCACGACGTCGAAATCGTCCGCGCGCGAGAACGCCTGCGCGAGCTCGAGCGTGTGCAGGGCGAAGGGATCGGGCTGCGCGGGATCGAGCCGCAACGCGCGCGGCCACGCCGAGACGAGCCGGGCGTGCGTGCGCGAGTCACCGCTGGCGAAGAGCGTGACCTCGTGGCCACGCTGCACGAGCTCGTCGGCGAGCCACGACACGACACGTTCGGTGCCTCCGTAGAGTCGAGGTGGAACCGACTCGTACAGCGGCGCAACCTGAGCGATACGCATGCCGTGGCACCGGAGATGCAACTGCAGTGCCGATGAGCATGGACGACCACATCCCGGCCGCCGCCGACTTCCACATCCAGGCCTCGCCCCAGGCGTCCGCGCTTCCCAAGCTCGTCCTGAAGCACGGTGACGCGTTCCTCGTCGCCGATCGCCGCGGAGATTTCCCGGCCCACTTCGAGGGCGAGCTCGGCTTCTATCGCGCCGGTACGCGCCACCTCCGCTGGCTCGAGGTGCGCCTGCACGGCGAGTCGCCGCTCCTGCTCGGCGCCGACACCGCGCCGGACAACGACCAGATTCTCGTGACGCTGACGAACGCTGACGTGCACGCGCCGGCCGCGAGCGGCGGCGGCGTGGTGGTGCCACGCAACACGATCTATCTCGATCGCCGGCTCACGCTCTACGACCCGCACCTGCTGGAGTCCGTCACCGTGACGAACTTCCACGTCGCGCCCTGCGAGGTCCTGGTCGAGGTGATCTTCACCGCGGACTTTCGTGACGTGTTCGAGGTGCGCGGCACGCAGCGGGCCGAGCGCGGGCAGCTCCTCGCCGAGGAGCGTGAGGGCGGCCGCGTCCGCCTCCGCTATCTCGGCCGGGACGGCGTCGAGCGTGGGACGACGGTGACGTTCGATCCGCCGCCGGCGCTCATCGCGCAGAGCCGCGCCGTGTACCGCGTCGCGCTGGGACCCGCCGAAGGCTTTCGCTTCGACATCACGGCCACCGCGGAGAGTGCCGACGCCGACGCGCCGGCGCCGGCCCCGCGGCTCGGCGAGGCGGTGACGCGACTGCGCGCGGGCAGCGCCCGCTTCGCCACCCGGGCGGCGCGCGTGGTCACCGATCACGAGAGCTTCAACGCGCTGGTCGCGCGCTCGCTGGTCGATCTCAACATGCTGCTCACCGAGACGGCCCAGGGCCGCGTGCCGTACGCCGGCGTGCCGTGGTACGTGACGCCGTTCGGGCGCGACAGCCTCATCACCGCGTCCCAGCTCCTGCCCTACGACGCCGAGGTGGCGGCGGGCACGCTGCGGTTCCTGGCGCGCTGGCAGAGCCCGACCGACGACGCGTTCCTCGACGCGGAGCCGGGCAAGATCCTGCACGAGTACCGCCGGGGCGAGATGGCGAACTGCCGCGAGATCCCGTTCGTCCCCTACTACGGGAGCGTCGACGCCACACCGCTGTTCGTGACCCTGCTCGGCGAGTACGTGCGCTGGACCGGCGACGTCGCCCTCGCGCGCGAGCTGTGGCCGGCGGCGCAGGCGGCCCTCGCCTGGATGAGCTCGCCGGGCCGGCCGAATCGCTATCTGACCTATACGCGCCGCTCGCGTCTCGGTCTTGGGAACCAGGGCTGGAAGGATTCGGAGGATGCGGTCATGCACGCCGACGGCACGCTGGCGCCCTCGCCGATCGCCCTCTGTGAGGTCCAGGGGTATGCGTACGCCGCGTATCGTGACGCGGCCGAGCTGGCGGCGCTGCTCGGCGACGTCGCCACGGCGACGCGCGCGGCCGCCGAGGCCGAGACGCTCCGCCAGGACTTCGAGCGCGATTTCTGGCTGGAGGACGAGCAGAGCTACGCCCTGGCCATCGACGCGGACGGCCGCCCGTGCGAGGTGATCGCGTCGAATGCCGGCCACTGTCTGTGGAGTGGCCTCGTCGACGAGCGGCGAGCTGCGCTCGTCGGCAAGCGGCTCCTGGCCGACGACATGTTCTCGGGATGGGGCATCCGCACGCTGTCGGCGCGCGAGCGTCGCTACAACCCGATGAGCTACCACAACGGTTCGGTGTGGCCGCACGACAACGCCCTGGCCGCCGCGGGATTCCGCCGCTACCGGCTCCTCGAGCACGTGATCACCGTCGCCAGCGCGCTGTTCGACGCCTCTCACTGGTTCGAGCACGCCCGTGTGCCCGAATTGTTCTGCGGCTTCGCCCGTCATCTCGACCACGGGCCGGTCGCCTATCCGGTGGCCTGCGCGCCCCAGGCGTGGGCGGCCGGCAGCACGCTGCAGCTCCTCACCGCGCTGATCGGCGTCGACGCCGATGCCGTGCACGGCCGCATCACGTTCCACAGTCCCGTGTTGCCGCCGTGGCTGCGCTTCGTGGAGATCCACGATCTTCGGGTGGGACGATCCGCGCTCGACGTGGCCATCAGCCGCGGCCGCGACGGCGCCTCCGTCGAGCTGATCTCCCGCCGCGGAGACGTCGAGCTCGTGGTCAGGCGTTGAAGGCCTCGCGTCGCGATGAACCGCGCGCAAAGCGACCCGTGAAGTATGGCCACGGGTGATGGGGTGGGTTTGGGAGGGGGCACGAGGCGTGCCCCCTCCCAACTTCATGATCCTAGGGTGCTGAAATCCAGGCCACGCGACCTTCGCGCGGCTGACCTCACGCCACGTGTTCTTCGATCTGCTCGACCTCGACGGGAGCCGGGCGCTCGCGGATCTCGGCGAGCCGGCCGGCCGCGCGCGCCGACTGATGCACGAAGATCCCCACCATCACGAGCCACAGGCCACTGATGAGCTCACCACCCGCCGCGGCGTTCGCGGCGCCGAATCCCGCCAGCATCAGGCCCGTGACCCGCCCGATCATGCTCGCGACCCGCGTCGCCCAGTCGAAGCTGCCTCGCCACGCCCAGAGGCTCGCGCGCACGAGACGGCCCCCGTCGAGCGGATAGCCCGGGAGCAGGTTGAAGACCGCGATGACGAGGTTGGCCGCGCCGACGTAGCCGAACAGGACGAGCACGGAGACCGGACCGCCCGCGACTGCGCGACCGCCGAAGGCCATCCCGGCCAGAGCGAAGCTCATGACCGGCCCGGCCGCGGCGATGAGCAATTCGGCGCGCGGCGTGGACGGCTCTTCCACCATCTGTGACACGCCTCCGAGCAGGTGCAGCGTGATCGACTCGACGCGGATGCCGTAGCGCTGAGCCGTCAGCGCGTGCGCCAGCTCGTGGGCGACCAGCGAGACGAAGAGCAGCAGCGCGGAGCCCACTCCCCAGGCCCAGTGCACCACGGGCGGCGCCGCCGGCAACGCACGCGGGAAGTAGACGAGGGCCAGGCTGGAGGCCACCAGCGCGAAGCTGATGAACCAGCTGCGATCGACCCGAATCGGGATGCCGAAGGCGCGCCCCAGAACCATCATGTATGCTGGAAGTGCAGCAATCCACCTGCCACGACGGCCCGTCGAGCCCGGTCCGGGACGCAGGTTCCGGGAGCGTTTTGATGAAGACGCAAAGGGTCTGTCTGCTCGCGTTGCTCCTGCTCGGCGGCTGCGTCCGGGTCCCCCCGCACCTGTTGTTGCCCGACTTGCGGCTCGGCGAACCTTCGTTCTTCCCGACGCTCGAGGCGTACGCCGCGGCCCCCATCGTCCCCGGCAATCGTGTGGAGTTCCTGCTCAACGGTGAGGAGATCTTTCCCGCTCTGATCGAGTCGATCCAGAGCGCGCACAAGACGATCACCTACGCCCAGTATTTCTACGAGGACGGCCCGGTCTCACGCGACATCGCGAACGCGCTCAGCGAGCGCGGCCTGGCCGGTGTCGGCGTCAACGTGCTCCTCGACGCGTTTGGCGCCCTCGGCATTCCCGGCGAGTACGTGGACACGATGCGGCGCGCCGGCTGCCACGTGGAGTTCTTTCGACCACTCGGGCCCCTGGCCTGGCACCGCGCGAACAATCGCAACCATCGACGGATTCTCGTCGTCGACGGTCGCGTGGGCTGGACGGGTGGCTCGGGTGTCAGCCGGAAGTGGATGGGCAACGGCCGGGTCGAGGATCACTGGCGAGACACCGACGTGCGCGTCGAGGGTCCGATCGTGGAATATCTGCAGGGCGCATTCGCCGACAACTGGCTGGAAGCCACCGGCATCGTCCTCGGCGGTGACGCCTATTTCCCGCGGCCGCTCCCGGTGGCCGGCACGGTCCACGCGCAGATCATCCGCAGCTCACCGGCGGGCGGGAGCGCCGCCATGTACACGGCGTTCCTGCTCGCGATGTCGGCCGCGCGGCGCTCGATCTACATCACCAACCCCTACCTGGTGCTCGACGATCGCATGAGCGAAGCGCTGCTGATCGCCGTCAGGCGCGGCGTCAAGGTCGTCGTCCTGACGCCGGGCGCGATCGATCACAACCTGGTCCGGCAGGCCAGCCGCGGGAAGTGGGGGAAGATGCTCAAGGGCGGCGTGCAGATCTACGAGTACCTGCCCGCCCTGCTGCACGCCAAGATGATGGTGATCGACGGCGTGTGGGCGACCGTCGGGAGCACGAATCTGGACAATCGGTCGTTCGCGCTCAACGACGAGCTGAACCTCGTCGTCTACGATGCGCCGACGGCCCAGCGCCTCGAGGCCATCATCAAAGAGGACCTCGGCTACTCACGCCTGGTCGATTACCGCCACTGGCGGGCTCGCAGCCTGATCGATCGCTTCATGGAGCTGCTGGCGACGCCGATCCGCGATCTGCTCTAGGAGGCGGGGAATGACCCCCGCCTCCCGAGCGTTCTAGAGAGTCCGCCGGGATACGACGAGGCGGTAGAGGGCGAGCACGATCACCGCGCCGATGACGGCCATGATGAAGCCGGCCGCCTCACCTTCGTGATAGAGGCCCATCACCCGGCCGATCCATCCGCCGAGCAGCGCCCCGACGATCCCGAGGACGATGGTCACGACGATACCGCCCGGGTCCGCCCCCGGCATGATCAGCTTGGCGACGATACCGACGACGAGGCCGAATACGATCCACAGCAGGATGTCCATCGCGCGCTCCTTTCAGAGCAGTCAACATCCGTACTGGGGGAGTGCAGTGCACACCCAGTGCCAAAAGCGCGCGGATGTAAAACTTACTCGTCGTCTCGACGCTGCCAGGCTTCGAGGACGCGGGTGACGCCGAAGGCGGTGAGCCCCACGAGAGGCACGGTGAGCACGCCGGGGAGGAAGGCTTCGTCGAAGGGCAGCGTCATGGCCGCGCGAAACGCGGCCACTCCGAGAACGTTGGACACGAGAAAAAACGCGACCCAGGCGGTCATGCGCATGCGTGATTCGGCCTCCACGGGAAGTGTGACGCGTCGTCGAGCGGTCGCATCGTACGCCATCGCGCGCGCAGAAAGAAGAAGAAAGCTACCCATCGCCACGGTTGGCACGCCATTCGCTAATTCCATCGAGCATGAGTTTGTGTGCTTCGTGCGGCCTGCAACTGACGGGAGACGCCGCGCTCTGCCCGCATCATCACTGCGTGTACGGCGACGACTGGGCGGTGGCGAACCGCATCATGTGTGACTTCTTCCATCGCGGAAAGATTCCGCCGCGGCTGACGCAGACGGAACGCGACGACGAGTTCTGGGCGCACACGGGCGAAGCCGCCTGACGATCAGCCCGCGACGGCTTCAGGCGGCGCCGGCGCTTCCGGCGCGTAGAACGACGACTCGCGCACGCCCCGCGCGCACTGCCGGGTGAACTCGATGAGGTGGTGACTCACCACCGCGGTGTTGATGAGGGCCTCGAGCTCACCCGCCCTCAGCATCGGCAGGGCCGCCTTCCAGAACGTGCGCCGATAGTCACCGCGGATCCCCACCCGCCAGAACAGCCGGCCGAGGATCGCGAGCCCCATGAGGACGTTCCGCCACGACGCGCGCTCGCGGTTCGTCGGAAACGGGAGCCGGTTGGAAAATGTGTGCTCCACGTTGTAGACATAGCGCTCGTAGACGGCGGCCGGATCGTAGGCCGTGGTGATGCACCGCAGCCACATGTCCAGCACGCTCTCGTACGGCATGCGGAACGCGATGTTGGATTCCCGTCCCTCGTCGGGCAAGAGGCGACCCTCGGCTTCCAGCCGCCGCCAGAGCGGCGTGCGCGGGAGCGCGTAGAGGATGTTGATGGTGAGGATCGGGATCGCGGAGGCCTGCACGAAGTCGATGATGCGATCGGTAGTGTCGGGCGTGTCGGTGTCGAGGCCGATGATGATGCCGGAGACGACCTCGAAGCCGTAGCGGTTGAGCGTGCGCACGGCCTCCAGCAGTGGCATGCGCAGGTTCTGATCCTTCGACATGAAGCGCAGGGCCTGGGGCTCTGGCGTCTCGATGCCGCAGAAGATCGTGACGAACCCCGCCTCCCGCATGAGCGCCAGCACCCGCTCGTTCTTGGCGATGTTGAGCGTCGCCTCGCAGGCGAACCGCAACGGATACCGGTGCGCGCGCTGCCATTCGATCAGGTGGGGCAGGAGCTCGAGCGTCGCCTTCTGGTTGCCGATGAAGTTGTCGTCGACGAAGTAGACGCTGGTCGCTCCTCCGGCCAGGATCTGGTCGAGCTCGGCCAGCACCTGGGCCGGCGTCTTGAGCCGCGGGTTCTTGCCATAGAGCGCGGGGATGTCGCAGAACTCGCACGAGTACGGGCAGCCGCTCGAGAACTGGATGTTGGCGAGGAAGTACCGCCGGATCGGCGTCAGGTGATAGGCGGGTGCCGGGAAGTCGGACAGGGGCAGGCGCGTGGCCGTCTCGAAGCGTAGCGGGCGGCGCGGCCGCCCCCTATGGGTGTCGAGGTACTCGATGATGCGGTCGGTGGCATCGCCGAGCTCGCCGACGTGCAGGAGGTCGGCCTCCGGATAGTACTCGGGACAGCTCGAGACCGAGGGCCCGCCGAGGACGACCACGCGCCCGTGACGGTGCGCGCGCGCGACGATGTCGTTGATGAAGGCGCGCTGCACGTGCATCCCCGACACCAGCACCGCGTCCGCCCATTGAAAATCCGCGTCGCTGGCGGCGCCGGCGTTCTCGTCGACGAAGCGGACGTCCCACGTCTCCGGGAGGTAGCTGGCCACGACGAGCAGGCCCTGCGGCGGCATGAACGCGCGGACACGGCCGCCAAAAAACGGATATGCATACTGAAAGGTGCCGAACGACGGAGCGTACCGCGGTGAAACGCAGAGGACCCGCCGCCGTCGTGTGGGGAGATAGCGGGTACGCATGACCGTCGATTTCAGGATACCGTACTTCCGTTAAAATGCGAGCCGAGGAGGACCATCGATGGATCCCAAGAACGTGAAGGCCGTCGTCACCGGCGGCGCCTCCGGCCTCGGCCGGGCGACTGTGACGCGCATCGTCTCCGCCGGCGGGCGCGCGGCGATCCTCGATCTCGCCTCGTCGACCGGCGCCGACGTCGCCAAGACGCTCGGCGCGCGGGTCGCGTTCGCGCCGGCCGACGTGACGAACGGCCCGGCCGTGGAGAGCGCGCTCGAGGCCGCGCGAAGCGCCATGGACGGCGTGAACGTGCTGGTCAACTGCGCGGGGATCGGCACGGCGATGAAGACGCTCGGCAAGCAGGGCCCGGCGCGCCTCGAAGACTACACGCGGGTTATCACCGTCAACCTCATCGGCACCTTCAACTGCATCCGGCTCACCGCCGCCGTCATGGCCAAGAACGCGCCCACCGCCGAGGGCGAGCGCGGCGTCATCGTGAACACCGCGTCGGTCGCCGCCTTCGACGGCCAGATCGGACAGGCCGCCTACTCGGCCTCCAAGGGAGGCATCGTGGGCATGACCCTGCCCGTCGCGCGCGATCTCGCCGAGCTCGGCATCCGCGTGATGACCATCGCGCCCGGCATCTTCGACACGCCGCTGCTCGCCACGCTGCCCGAGCCCGTTCGCATCTCGCTCGGCAAGCAGGTCCCCTTCCCGCCCCGACTCGGCCGGTCCGAGGAGTACGCGGCGCTGGTGCTGCACATCGTCGAGAACGTCATGCTGAACGGCGAGACGATCCGGCTCGACGGCGCGATCAGGATGTCGCCTCGGTGATTATGTATCAGGGCACGGGCACCCGGGCTCCCCACGATTTTTGAAACGGCCGCGGGCACCCGGGCCGTTGTCCGGGCATTTCAGCGCTCGCCTCGCCGCGCGACGCGTCTCGGCTCGGTGTCCGGGCATTTCAGCGCTCGCCTCGCCGCGCGACGCGTCTCGGCTCGGTGTCCGGGCATTTCAGCGCTCGCCTCGCCGCGCGACGCGTCTCGGCTCGGTGTCCGGGCATTTCAGCGCTCGCCTCGCCGCGCGACGCGTCTCGGCTCGCACGGCGGGCCCGCGGCCCCCCGGAATCACCCGCGGCGATTGCTCGGTCTGGCGATCAGAGCTGTAACTCTCCGGGACGCTGTCCAAGCGTGAAAACCTCGCATACCGTCTTCGATCGCCGCTCGCCGCTGTCGGGACGGGTGCGGGTCATCGAGGACACGGCCGAGCGCCGTCTGATCGTGGCGGGCGACACGCTGTCGGTGTACCCGCTCGGCGGCAAGTGGGACCGCGTCACCCGCGAGTACTGGTGGCACGCGATCGACGCGGCGCCGGTCCCGGCGCGCCCGTCCGCGCTGTTCGTGGGCCTGGGCGGGGGCACGTCGCTCCACGTGCTCCGCGCGAGGTGCCGCCCGCGCAGCGTCACCGTCATCGAGCGCGATCCCGTCATCCTGGAGGCCGCCCACGACTGGTTCGGCCTCGAGCGCGTGCCCGGCGTGGAATACCTCACCGGCGAGGCCGACGTCGTCGCGCGCTGGCTCAACGCCGCCCGGCGGCGCTTCGATTTCGTCTTCGAGGATGCGACCTATGCCGAGCCGCTCGAACGCTCGCTGCCGCTGCTCCGCGCGCTGGTCGCGCTGCTCTCCCGCCGCGGTGTGCTCGTGATCAACCGTCACCGCCGCGGCGACGCTCACCGCCTGGCCGCCACGCTGCGCCCGCACTTCGAGTCCGTGCGGCTGCGGCGCGTCAGGCGCGCGGCCGAGAACGTGCTGATCGTCTGCGCTAAGCTCGCGGCAGGCGCTTGAGGCGCAGGCGGTGGGGCCGCTCGGCCTCGGCGCCGAGACGGCGCCGCCGGTCGGCCTCGTAATCCTGGTAATTGCCCTCGAACCACACCACGCGGCCCTCGTCCTCGAAGGCGAGCATGTGGGTGGCGATGCGGTCGAGGAACCAGCGGTCGTGGCTGATCACGATCGCGCAGCCCGCGAAGTCGAGCAGGCCGTCCTCGAGGGCACGCAGCGTGTCCACGTCGAGATCGTTGCTGGGCTCGTCGAGGAGCAGCACGTTGCCGCCGCTCTTGAGCATCTTGGCCAGGTGCAGGCGATTGCGCTCGCCGCCCGAGAGCTCGCTGACGCGCTTCTGCTGGTCGCTGCCCTTGAAGTTGAACGAGGCGACGTAGGCGCGCGACTGCAGCTTCCGGCCGCCAACGTCGAGGACGTCCTGGCCGCCCGAGATCTCCTGCCACACCGTCTTCTTGCCGTCGAGGGCGTCACGACTCTGGTCGACGTAGGCAAGCTTCACGCTGTCGCCGACCCGCAGCGTGCCGCGGTCGGGCGTGTCCTGGCCGGCGATCATGCGGAAGAGCGTCGTCTTGCCGGCACCGTTGGGCCCGATGACGCCGACGATGCCACCGCGGGGCAGCCGGAAGGAGAGGTCGTCGATCAGCACGCGATCACCAAAGGCCTTGCCGACCGTTGCCGCCTCGACGACGACGTCGCCGAGACGCGGTCCCGGCGGGATGGCGATCTCGAGCGCGGCGGCCCGCTGCTCGAAGGACTCGCCGAGCATGGCGTCGTACGCCTGGAGCCGCGCCTTGGACTTGGCCTGGCGCGCCCGGGGCGCCATCTTCACCCATTCGAGCTCACGCGCGAGCGTGCGCTGGCGGGCGAGGTCGGTCTTTTCTTCCTGCTCCAGGCGCTGGCGCTTCTGCTCGAGCCAGGACGAGTAGTTGCCTTCCCACGGGATGCCGTGCCCCCGGTCGAGCTCGAGGATCCACCGCGCGACGTTGTCGAGGAAGTAGCGGTCGTGCGTGATGGCGACGACCGTGCCCGCGTAGTCCTTGAGGAACCCTTCCAGCCACGCCACCGACTCGGCGTCGAGATGATTGGTCGGCTCGTCGAGCAACAGCATGTCGGGACGCGCGAGCAGCAGGCGGCAGAGCGCGACACGCCGGCGCTCGCCCCCGGAGATCTTCGCCACGTCCATGTCGCCCGGCGGCACGCGGAGCGCGTCCATCGCCAGCTCGACGGTCCGATCCAGATCCCACGCGTTGACGGCGTCGATCTGGTCTTGCAATCGTCCCTGCTCCTCGAGCAGCTTCTCCATCTCGTCGTCGGCGAGTGGCTCGCCGAGACGCGTGCTGACCTCTTCGAAGCGTTGTAGCAGGGCGCGCGTGCTGGCAACTCCGTCCTCGACGTTGCCCCGCACGTCCTTGGCCGGATCGAGCTGCGGCTCCTGCGACAGGTAGCCGATCTTGAGCCCGGCGGCCGGAGACGCCTCGCCCTGGAAGTCGTCGTCCACGCCGGCCATGATGCGCAGGAGCGTCGATTTGCCCGCCCCGTTGGCGCCCACCACGCCGATCTTGGCGCCGTGGAAGAACGAGAGCCAGATGCCGCGCAGGATCTCCCGCTTGGGCGGGACCACTTTGCGCAGGTCCTTCATGACGAACGCGTATTCGCCGGCCATCTATGCCGCCCCCAGTAAGCGCCGGTGCTCCGGCATCATGCAGCGATCCTGGACGACCTTGATTCCTGCCCGCGCCAGCGCCTCGGCCGCCGCGTCGTTCCGGATGCCGAGCTGGAACCACACGGCCTGAGGTCGCCAGCGAAGCCCGAGGATCTCGCTGGCGTGGCCGGGCAGGAACTGCGGCCGCCGGAAGACCTCGATGACGTCGACCGCGCCGGCGAGCTCGGCGAGGCTCACGACGACGCGCACGCCGTGAATCGTCTCGCCGACCAGCTTGGGGTTGACGGGATAGATCTGGTAGCCGCGTGCCGCGAGATAGGCCGGCACGTAATAGGCCGGCTCGTGGGCGCCGATCTTGGCGCCGATGACCGCGACCGATTTCGCCGTCCTCAAGATCGCACGCAGGCCCGCGTCGTCGTCGACCACGAGCTCCGTCCACTCACTCATGCCGCCGACGTTCTCACGTCGTCCGCATCGCGGCAAGGATCTGCGGGCCGAAGGACTCGACGCGCCACCGCCGGATGCCTTCCACGCGCGACAGCGCCTCGAGGTCGCGGGGCGCGGCTTCCGCGATGGGACGCATGAGCCGATTCGGCAGGACGACGCCCGACTCGAGCCCCGTCGCGGGCGCCGCGTCGGTCCGCCACTGCCGCAGCAGCTCGATGCGCCGCCGCACCGGCCCCGGCACCGACGGGAGCCGCGGCGGTCGTGGCGCCACGGGCAGCTCGGACTCGGGCAGGGCCTGAGCACGGGCGATCGCCTCGAGCATCGCCTGGCCCCAGCGACCGACGACGCGCGGCGTGCAGCCCGGGATCTTGCCGAGGTCGGCGACGGTGCGGGGCGCCGCCACGGCCAGGGCGACGAGCGTGGCGTCGCCGAGCACCTTGAACGGTGGACGATCCGCGCTCCTGGCGAGCCGCTCGCGGAGCTGCCAGAGCGCCCTGAGAATTCCGACCTGCCGCAGCGTGAGATCGCGCGCGCCCTTGAGCCGGAAGAACGCGTCGGGGTCGGCCGGACGCTCGGCCACCTCCTCGGCTGCGAGCGCGGCGCACTCTTCCTCCACCCAGTGCAAGCGTCCGGCGGCGCGGAGCGGCTCCACCAGACGGGCCTTCAGCGCCAGCAGGTGCAACACGTCGGCGGCCGCGTAGCGTTCTTGGGCTTCGGTCAGCGGACGCACCGACCAGTCGTCTTTCTGGCGCGAGGGTGGCAGCTCGACGCCGAGATACTCGCGCAGCAAGACGTCGAGGCCGAGGGCACGGGCGCCCAGGAAGCGCGCCGCCAGCGACGTGTCGAAGATGGCGCCGAACGTGAACCCGTAGCGGCGCTTGAGGTGGACGAGGTCGTTGTCGCCGGCGTGCAGGACCACCTGCGGCCGCTCGCCGCCGACCAGCTTGCCGAGCGGCTCGAGATCGGCGAGCGCCAGGGGATCCACGAGCCACGCCTGGTCAGCGCGATCGGCGATCTGGATCAGCGCCAGCCGCTCCGGATAGTGATGGAGGCTGTCGCCTTCGGTGTCGAGCGCGATCTCGTCGAGCCCGGCGAGATGGCGCACCATCTCCTCGAGATCGGCCGCGGTCGAGATCCAGCGTGGCGTGGCTAGGGCTTTCGGTCGAGGACGGCCTGCTCGAGTCGCTGGAAGCGCCGACGCAACGGCTCGAGGCCCTCCTCATGAGTGATGACGTACAGCCGATTGTCCTTGATGGCCGCGATCGTCATCGCCGCGACCGTGTCCGGATCGAGTGTGCGGCCGATCAGATCGACGGGCGTGGAGGCGGGCTTCTCGTTGCGCAGCGTGGCCGGTCGATTCCGCTCACTCGCGCGGATCTGGGTGGCCACACCCATCGGGCAGAGCACCGACACGCCGATGCCGTAGGGCCGGAGATCCTTGGCGAGCGTCTCGGAGAGCCCGACCACCGCGTACTTCGACGTGTTGTAGACACCCAGCCCCTGGGAGGCGATGAGTCCGGCCATCGACGCCGTGTTGACGACGTGGCCACCGTCGCGCTGGGCGATCATCCGCGGCAGGAAGGCCTCGAGCCCGTGAATCACGCCCCAGAGGTTGACGCCGAGCGTCCACTCCCAGTCCCGGTGGGTGGCCGTCTCGAGCCCACCCCAGATCGCCACGCCGGCGTTGTTGCAGAGGACGTGGACACGGCCGAGCGCCGAGAAGGCGCGGTCGGCGAGCGCCTGCACCTGGGCCCGGTCGCTCACGTCGGTACGGACGGCGAGCGCGCGTCCGCCCCGCGCCTCGATTCGCTTGACGGTCTCGGCGAGGCCGGCCTCGTCGACGTCGGCCACGACGACGGCGGCGCCTTCCGCAGCGAGGCCCTCGGCCAGAGCACGACCGATGCCGCTGGCGCCGCCGGTGACGACGCCCACACGTCCCCTCAACGATTCGACAGCCGTCTCCTTGTGCTACTGGGATTACGCCGAGGCTCTGCCCTCGAGCAGCGGCCGCAGCACCGTCTCCAGACGGTCCATGTCGGCGGGCTTACGGAGGAAGGCGGCGAATCCGGCCTCCTCGGCCTTGAGTAAGGTAGCCGGGCTCATGTCGCCGGTCAACGCGACGATGGGCACGCCCGCGGCGACGGGATACTGGCGCAGGCGGGTGGCGAACTCGAAGCCGTGGATGCCTCGCAGGCGGAGATCGAGCAGGACGACGGTCGGTCGGGTACGAACGGCGAGCTCGAGGCCATTCTCCCCGGACTCGGTCATCAGGACGCGAGCGTCGGGGAACAGCGCGGTCAGGTACTCGCCAAGGGCCTGCCGCGTGTCGGTGTCATCCTCGACGACCAGAATGATGGCCATCGGCCCAAGTGTACCGTGCCGGCCCTGCGGAATCAGGTTGATCAGGCGGTCGAGGCCAGCCCGTCGGGCTCGAGCCAGGTGGGCTGCCGGCCGGTACGGCGCAGCGCCGCCATCACCCGCGCCGGATGCCCCCAGTCGCTCCAGCCGACGTCCTTCACCCTGACGGCGAGGAGTCGGTCGGGCACGCGGACCAGCACGCGGGCCGAGAAGCTCAGCGGAGCCAGATTAGCGTAGACCAACGAGGCAACGGCCTCTTCGTCCGGGGTGCCGAGCGCCCGGCGGAGTGGTGAGAAGGTGACGAGGGCTTCGGGCACCGTCGCATTGATGCAGTCCATGAACGCGCTGGTCCAGCCGACCATCACGAAGCTGTTCCAGAGGCAACGGCGCTCGAGGAGCAGGCGCGCCAGCGTCGGCGACGGCTTCTCCCAGAATCGCCGGACCGGAAACACGGGCGGGCCGTCGACCGGCAACGGCAGCCGCGACGGCTCGACCCAGCCGTACTCGGTCTCTGGCGTCTCGGCCTCGATGCCGAGGAGCACGACGCGATCGGGCAGCGCGCGCACGAGGTCCACCGCGCTCTCGACGTACGTCATGAACGCTCGATCGTCGATCACATCGTGGTCGGACGGCAGGATGGCGATCGGCACGTCGCCGGCCAGGTGCTCGATGCGCATCAAGGAATACACGATGCCGGCCAGCGTGCCCTGATTGCTCGGCTGAACGACCAGGCAGCCGGGCGCGAGATCCGACGAGAGCGGACCGAAGTACTCGCGATGCTCTTGCGTCACGACGGCGACCTGGCGATCTGGCCTGATCAGCAGCCCCGCGCGACGGCGCGTGCAATCGAACATGGTCTCGCCGTCGACCAGCGCGCAGAATTGTTTGGGACGAAGATCACCAGCGATCTTCTGAGTCAACGAGCGGAGACGAAGGCCGTCACCACCGGCAAGGATGATGGCCCAGGGGTCAGGTCGGTTGGCGCTCATAGCGTCGCACGAGGGCAGCAACAACTGTGCCCGGCCTGTTGGCAACGAAGCCCACGCCATGTGCAACATCTCTGACGTCACCGACTCGCGCACAGGGCAACAATCTTCCCAGGGTTGGAGAGAAAGGTTATCCGCGCGTGGTACGATGCGGCGCGCCAAGCCCAGAGGAGACCATGGCGAAAGCCGTCAGCGTGGTCCATCATGCCGATCGCCGGACCGACGTCGTCATGCCGTATGCTCCCGGCATCGTCGTCCGCCGGGGCCATCTGGTCTTTTTGTCAGGCGTGACCGCGGCGCCCGTGTATCACAGTCATCCACATCGCGACGAGGAGTTCGACCTGCCGGCCACGATGCGCGAACAGGCGACGCTGGCGATGGAAAACGTCAAGAAGACGCTGGAGGCCGCCGGCTGCACGCTCGGCGATCTCGTGTCGGCGACGCGTTACGTGACGAACGTGGCGGAGCAGGATGACATGAACCGCGTCTGGGCTCAGTACCTCGGCGACCATCTGCCGACGACGACCACGGTCGAAGTCTCGCGCCTGGCCACGCATGCGCGCTGCAAGCTCGAGATCAGCGCCATCGCGATCGTTGATGACGCAGTGCAGATGCCCCGCCGCCGGCGGGCGACGCGCAAGCCGAGCGCTCGCAAAGGTCGGAGACGGTGATGGCAACACTGGGGTTCGTCGGTCTCGGCGCGATGGGAAGCCGCCTGGCCCGTCGCTTGCTCGCCGCGGGCCACACGGTCGTCGGCTACAACCGGACACCAGAGAAAGCGCGCGATCTCGTCACCGCCGGGCTCCGGCTCGAGAAAACGCCCGGGGCCGTCGCGGCCTCCACCGAGGCGGTCTTCAGCATGGTAACCGACGACGCCGCGCTCCGCGCGGTGGCTCTGGCTCCGGACGGCATCGTCGGCGCGCTCGGACCAGGCACGACGTACGTGGAGATGAGCACGGTGAGCCCGGCGCTCACGCGCGAGATCGGCGACGCCGTGGCCCGCCGGGGCGCGACGATGCTCGACGCCCCCGTCTCCGGCAGCACGATCACCGTCGAGCAGGGTCAGGCCTCGATCGCCGTCGGCGGTGACGCCGCCGCCCTCGAGCGTGTCCGGCCGTATCTGCTGACCATGGGGCCGGGCGGGATCACGCACGTCGGCCCGCTCGGGCTCGCCAAGGCGATGAAGGTCGCGACCAATCTCGGGCTCGCCGTCCAGATGCTGGCGTTCAGCGAAGCGGTGCTGCTCGCCGAGAAGTCGGGGATCCCGCGTGAGACGGCGGTGGAGGCGCTGCTCAAGTCCGTCATCGCGTCACCGATGGTGAAGTATCGCGGGCCGTTCGTCATCGGCAAGATGCCGACCGACGCGTGGTTTCCGGTACCGATGATCCAGAAGGACCTGCAGCTCGCCCTCGAGCAAGGCCGCGCCGTCGGCGTGCCGTTGCCCACGACGGCCCTGGTTCAGGAATGGCTGACGATGGCGCGCGGCCTGGGCCTCGGCCACTTCGACTTCGGCATCCTGTTCGACGTGTTGGCGTCGCTGAGCGGAGCCCCGGCGAGCAAGAAGCCCGACCGCCGGTGACGCTCGCCGCGCCGCTCGACGTCTATCGCGACGTCGTCCGCCCGGAATGGATCGATAACAACGGCCACATGAACGTCGGCTACTACCTGGTTGTCTTCGACTACGCGACCGACGCGTTCTTCCGCTGGGTCGGCCTCGACGACGCTCATCGACGCGCGGCCGGCGTGACCACGTTCTGCCTCGAAGCCCACGTCACGTACCACCGGGAAGTCCTCGCCGGCGATCAGCTCCGCTTCACGACCCTGCTGCTCGGTCACGACGACAAGCGCATCCACTACTTCCACGAGATGCACCACGCGACGGCCGGCTATCTGGCGGCGACCAACGAGCTGATGTCGCTCCACGTGAGCCAGGCCACGCGCCGGGCCGCGCCGATGGCCCCGACGGTCCGCGAGCGTCTGGCGTCGATCCAGGCGGTCCACGACCCGGTGCCGCGCCCGTCGCAGGTCGGCCGCAGCATCGGCCTCGCCAACCGGCCGGCCGCGCGCTGACGGCTCGTCGTGAGCGCCCGCCACGTGAGGATCACCCCATGACGCTTCACCGCAGGTGGCTGCTCACGGTCGCCGTGATCCTGCTGGGCACGACAGCGGCCGGAGGATGCGCGCCAGGACGGCGGCTTCCCGACGTGCCATACGTCGTGACGCCCGACCGCGTGATCGAGGAGATGCTGCAGATCGCGAGTGTCGGCCCGAACGATCTGCTCTACGACCTGGGCTCGGGCGACGGGCGCATCGTCATCGCGGCGGCCCGGAAGTTTGGAACGCGCGGCGTCGGCATCGAGATCGATCCGGCGCTGATCGAGGTGGCCAACGAGAACGCGCGCCAGGCGGGCGTGACGCACCTCGTGCGCTTCGTGCACGGTGACATCTTCGTGGCCGACTTCGCCCAGGCGACCGTGGTGACGCTTTACCTGCTCCCCGAGCTCAACCTCCGGCTCCGCCCCAGGCTCCTGACCGAGCTCGCCCCGGGCACGCGGGTCGTGTCACACAACTACGACATGGGCTCCTGGGTGCCCCAGCGCTCCATCCGAATCACCGTGGATTCTCGGACTCACTACATCTACTTCTGGGTCGTGCCGACCGCTCACTTGCGCCCCTCGTGACCGGTCACGCGCAGGCAGAACGCGCCGACGTGCTCGGCGAGCGCGCGCGCTGACGCGTAGCTTTCGGCGTTGACGGCCCTGAGGCGCTCGGCCGTGCGCTCGGCCTCGGCGCGAATCTTCGCCTCGTCGACCGTCAAGAGCCGTCCGTGCTCGAGGACGAGCCGGCCCCCCACCATCACGCTGTCCACGGCCGCGCCGCTCTCCGTGTTGACGAGCTGGAGCAGCGCATCGTTCAGCGGGACCCAGCCCGTGCGGGACAGATCGAGGAACACCACGTCGGCCTTGAAGCCCGGCAGGAGCCGGCCGATCCGATCCATCCCCAGCACGCGGGCGCTGCCTTCGGTGGCGAGCGTGAAGGCTTCGCCGGCGGTGATCCACTCGCGGTAGTCGAACGTCTGGACCCGCGAGAGATACGCGCAGAGCCGCATCGCTTCGAACATGTTCTGCGTGTCCGACGAGCTGGCCGAGTCCGTCCCCAGGCCCACGCGGAGCCCCGCCGCGAGCATCGCGCGCACGCGCGCCACGCCGGAGCCGAGCCGCAAGTTGGACATCGGGTTGTGGGCGATGCTCGCCCCCGCCCCCGCGAGCCGTCGGACGTCGTCGTCCTCGAGCCAGACACCGTGGGCGCCGCTGAAGCGAGGGCCGACGACGCCGAGGGCATCGAGGTGCGCGGTCAGCGACGTACCATACTTCTCGATGCCGAGGACGGCCTGGCCACGCGACTCGGCCAGGTGCATCTGGAGCGGAACGTCGAACTCGCGGGCGAGATCGCGACAGGCGCCGAGAAAGCCGTCGCTGCAGTGCAGCGGGATGGTGGGGCCGATCCCGGGCGCGACCTCGCTGCGATCGATCGGCCACGCTTTGAGAATGTCGCGGCACGTCGTCGCGCTCGCCTGGCCCGGCGCCGCGCGCAGGCCCTCGACCTGACGGCGAACCGCGTCGGGGAGCGACGCCAGCAAGCCGGGCAGCGCCTGCCACAGCGTCAGGTCGGCCATCATCGGCGCGACCACCGCGCGCACGCCGACCTGCTGGTAGGCGCGCGCCACCGCGTGCACGCCCTCCACCGTCGGCGCCGGGAACTCCGTGAACATGTCGAAGCACGCGGTGCAGCCCTTGCGCACGAGCTCGATCGCCGAGAGCTGGGCCGAGAGGCGCTTGTCCTCCAGCGTGCGGTTTCCGTTCACGGCGGCCGCGTAGCCGAGCAGGATCTCGAGTGGGATCGCGTCGGGCACGATGCCGCGCGCGAGCGCGCCGTGCGAATGCGTGTGCGCGTTGATCAGGCCGGGGATGAGCAGCCGATCGCGAGCGTCGATCTGCCGTGTCCCCTCGGGCGCCCGGAGGCCGGGCGCGCCGATCTCGCGGATCGTGTCGCCTTCGATCAGGATATCGGCGGGCCGCGCCCGCGGGCCGGCTGGCTCGAGCAGGGTCCCACCGCGGATGACGGTCGTCGCTGTCGTCATAGGTGACTCGCCATGGAATGGCCGATGACGTGCGGATCGGCGGCCGCGCGCGCCGTCTCGTACACCAGCCGGCCTTCGAACATCACCACGATGCGATCGGCGAGCTCCATCAGCTCGTCGAGGTCTTCGCTCAGGAGCAGCACGGCGGCCCCTGCGTTTCGCGCCGCCATGATACGCCCCCGGATCTCGGCGGTGGCGGCCACGTCGAGGCCCGCGCACGGGTTCTGGGCGACGAGCACCTTCGGCGACTCCGACAATTCGCGGGCCAGCACGGTCCGCTGCACGTTGCCGCCCGAGAGCGTGTCCAGGCGCGCGTCCGGCCCCGCCGCGCGGATCTTGAAGCGCTCGATCAGCTCACGGCCCTGAGCGCGTAACTGCTGCCGGCTCAGGAAGCCGCCGGCCAGCGCGATGGGCGGCCGGTCGAAGCTCCTGAGCGCGAGGTTCTCGGCCACGGTCATCTGTCTCACGCACGCGTTGCGCGAGGGCTCTTCGGGAAGGACGAAGACGCCCCGACGACGTATCTGTCCCCGCGTCGGACGATAGGCTGCACCGGCCACGCGCACGATGCCGGACTCGGGGCGGCGCTGGCCAGCCAGAGCTTCCACCAGCTCGCGTTGACCGTTGCCCGACACACCGGCCACGCCCAGAATCTCCCCCGCGCCGACCGCGAGCGACACCTCTCGAACCGCGGTCAGGCCCCGGTCGTCGAGCACCGTGAGGCCCTCGAGCCCGAGCATCGCCGGCGATGGCGCGAGCGCCGCGCGCGGCGCCGGCTCGGGAAGACCGGCGGCGCCGATCATCATCGCCACGAGGTCGGCGCGCGTGAGGTCCGTCACCGCTCCACCGCCGATGCGCCGACCGGCCCGCAGCACCGTCACCTCCCGGGCGAACGCTTCGACCTCGCGGAATTTGTGGGTGATCAGCACCACCGTCACCCGGCCGTCGCGCGACATCTCGCCCAGCACGCCGAGGACCTGGTCCGCCTCGTCGGGCGTCAGCACGCTCGTCGGCTCGTCGAGGATCAAGACGCGCCGCCCGAGGAAGAGCTGCTTGAGGATCTCGATCTTCTGCTTCTCGCCCGCGGCCAGCGCGCCGACCGTTCGATCGAGGTCGACCCGAAACGGCATTCGGCTCAGGAACGCCTTCATCGACTCACGCTCGACGTCCCAGCGGATCACGGCGGGCAGATCGTCCTTGCCGAGGACGAGGTTCTCGGCCACGGTCATGCTCGGCACCAGCGTGAAATGCTGGTACACCATGCCGAACCCGAGGCGGTGAGCGTCGCGCGGCCCGGCGACGTGGTGCTCCTGGCCATCGACCAGCACGTGGCCGGCGTCGGGGCGGTGGTAGCCCATCATGCACTTCACGAGCGTGCTCTTCCCCGCCCCGTTCTCGCCGAGGATCGCGTGGAAGGCACCCGGCGCGAGCCGGAGCGAGACGTCATCGAGCGCGGTCAGCGCTCCGAAGCGCTTCGTCATCCCGCGCACGTCGACGAGGGGCGGCGTCGGCTCGCTCATTTGCTGATCGTCAGCTCGCTGGGAGCGCCGAGGAGCGCGTGACGCGGCGACGAGCTCCAGACGAGGAGCCCGAGGGTGAGGACGTACGGCGCCGCGTTGAACAGGTAGTAATTCGACGTGTACCCGATCGACTGGAGCGCCGGACCGAGCGCCGTGGCGGCGCCGAAGAGCAGCGACACCCAGAAGCAGTGGATCGGGTTCCAGCGGGCGAAGATGACGAGCGCGATGGCCATCAGCCCCTGGCCGCTCGAGAGGCCCTCGTTCCACGTCCCGGGATAGTAGAGCGAGAGAAACGATCCGCCCACACCGGCGAGGAAGCCGCCGGCCATCGTCGCCAGCGTGCGCACGCCGCGCAGCGAGTAGCCGAGCGCGCGGGCGGCGTCGGCGTTGTCCCCGACAGTCCGCACGACCAGGCCCCAGCGCGTGCTGGCCAGGATGAAGCGGAGGGCGAGCGCCAGCACGATGCCGGCGACGAACAGCGCGTTGATCTCGAGCGCGACCCTGATCTGAGGAGACGAGCTCCACCAGCCGAGCGCCAGATGAGGCAGTCGCGGCGCCGACGGCTGGATGTAGGGCTTGCCGAGGAAGAACGCGAGCCCGGTCCCGAAGAGGAACAGCGCGATGCCCACCGCGATGTCGTTCACCCTCGGCAGGCTGCAGACCACGGCATGCAGCAGCCCGAATCCCGCGCCGATCGCACCAGCGACGAGCACGCCGAGCCACGGCGAGCCCGTGAGGTACGCGATCGCGTACCCGCTCATGGCTCCCATCACCAGCGTGCCTTCGAGCCCGAGGTTCACACGTCCGCTCTTCTCGGTCAGCGTCTCGCCGAGGCTCACGTAGAGGTACGGCGTCGAGACACGGATGGCGCCTCCGACGACGGCGATCATCGCTCCCCAGGCGCCGAGCTCTGGGGTCATTGAACAGGGCGCGGGCACCCGGGCTGTCGCCACGCCCGCGCCCCGCCGCGATCACTGTTTGCGGTCATTCAGTCTCCCGATGAGCGTCGAAAGCGACCGTAGAGCGTGTTGGCGGCGAGCAGCGCGATGAAGAGAAGGCCTTCAAGGACCAGCGTGGCAGCGTCAGGAAGACCGAAGCGCCGCTGCAGGAGCCCGCCGCTCGCGGTGATCCCGCCCAGCAGGACGGCGACCGCGATGACCGCCAGCGGATTCTGACGCGCGAGGAACGCGACGAGGATCCCGGCGTAACCGTAGCCGACGACGAGCGAGGAGCTGGCGAACCCGTGGACGGCGACGACTTCGATGGCGCCCGCCAATCCAGCCGCGGCCCCGCCGAGCACGGTGGTGGCGAGGACGATGGCGCCGATCGGCAGGCCGACCATCTGGGCGGCGCGGACGTTGCCGCCGACGACGTCGACGGCGAAGCCAACGATCGTGTGTCGCATGAGCACCCACGTGACCACGCACGCGACGACGCCGAAGACGAGGCCCCAGTGGATGCCGGTGGCCGGGATCGTGCCGATCATCAGGCGCTCGCCGATGGCCCACGACGCGGGCTTGAGCACCTGGCCGAAATCGCGGATGGGCCCGGCGACGAGGTGGTTCATCACGGCGATGGCGATGTAGTTCAGGAGCAGCGTCGCGATCGTCTCGTTGACGCCGCGCCAGTGCCTGAGCGCGCCGGCCACTCCGACCCAGAGGCCGCCACCGAGAGCACCGGCCAGGCACATCAGCGCGACCGCGAGCGGTGGCGGCAATCCACCGAGGTTGACGCCGGCGAGCACGGTCGCCACGCCCCCGACGACCAGCGCGCCCTCGCCGCCGATCACCAGCAATCCCGCGCGCGCGGGCAGCGCCGTGCAGAGCGCGGTGAGCATGATCGGCGCGGCCTGGGTCAGCGTCTCTTCGAGCGAGAACCAGGAGCCGAAGCCGCCGGCGACGAGGGCCGCGTAAACGTCGAGCGGGTTCAGGCCGCGGAGCGCGACGAAACCGCCGAAGACCCCGAGGGCGGCCAGCAGGGCGGCGGCCGAGATGGCCGCCGTCTCCGCCCACGCCGCGCCCCGCACGCGGTTACTTCTTGAGGCCGGTCTTGCCGACGGCGCCCTCGACCAGGAAGTTCACCGCCAGCTTGAACTTGTTGTCGTCGTTGGCGATGACCTCACCCTCTTTGAGGATGACGTTGCCCTCGTTGTCCTTCAAGGGGCCTTTGTAGAGCTTGAGCGAGTCGTCGACGAAGCCCTGCTTCATCGCGAGGATCTTCGTCCTGAGCTCCGGAGTCACCGCCCGGCCGAACGGGCTCAGCGCGACCATGTCCTGCTTGAAGCCGCCGCGTAGCAGGTTCGGGTAGCTCGTTCCGTCCTGCCACGCCTTGACGAAGCGCGTACCGGCCGCCCAGTTCCACTCGGCGCCGGTCAGGAAGCCCTTGGGCGCCAGCTCGGAGACGTCGGTGTGATAGCCGCACGAGTAGATCCCGCGGCGCTCGGCGTTCTCGATGACGACCTTGGCCGAGTCGACGTTGGCGACGATGACGTCCACGCCCTGATCGATGAGACTGTTGGTGACCTCCGCCTCGCGCACCGGGTTGTTCCAGTCACCGGTGATGACGACCTGGCAGGTGATGGCGGGATTCACGGCACGCGCACCGAGGACGAAGCCGTTGGCGTTGTTGAAGATGAAGTAGACGGGCTTGCTGCCGATGAACCCGATCTTCCCCGTCTTCGTCATGGAGCCGGCGGCCACGCCGCACAGATAGTGTGGTTCTTCCATGTAGCCGCGATAGCCGATCGTGTTCTTAGGATTACCGTCCTTCCACAAGGCGCCGATGTGGGTGAACAGGACGTCCGGATATTTCGGCGCGACTTTCAGCACCGACGGCCAGTAGCCGAACGACGTGGCGAAAACGACCTTGGCGGTGTCCTGGCGGATCATCGCCTCCATCACCTTCTCGGCCTCGACCGTCTCCGGCACGTTCTCTTGCTCGATGATCTTCACGCCCTCGAGCTGGGCGACCTTCTTGGCGGCGACGGCGTGCGACTGATTCCAGCCGTAGTCGTTCTTCGGGCCCACATAGATGAAGCCGACGGTCACCGGCCTGGCGGCGGCACGGGCCAGCGTGGGGGTGAGAGCGGCGGCGAGGCTGCCGGCGAGGAGCTGGCGGCGCGTCAGCGATGCTTCGATCATGGGCATCCCTCCTGCCCGCGAGGGCGCCCTACGATATCAGACGGCGGCCAGCCAATCCCACAGTCGGCCCGCGGCCGCGAGGCAGACCTCGACGTCGTCCTCGAGCAGATAGCGCTCGCCCACGAGGCCGCCGGCGGCGGAGCGCACGCGAGCCAGATATTCCTCGCGGGAGCGGTAGCGCTCTTCGATCGACGGCCGGGGATCGCCGCTCGTCTCGCGCTCGCGCCGCGTCTTGGCGAACGGCAGCGTGGAGCCGGCGAAGGCCAGCCGCTGCTCGGCGCCACCGATCTCGGGATGGCGGAGGTTCCATCCCGTGAAGGCCGCGAGCGGGACGGCGATCTCGGGGAGCACGATGCCTCCGCGCTCGTTGCCGTCGTCGTCCACGGCCGCCACGCGCGAGCCCCACCCGGGGCCGTGCTTCGGCGGCAGGGTCGAGAAATCGAGCCGGCGCGGCATCGCGTGGTGGCGCGGGTAGCTCGCGCCCGGGATGCGGTCGAAGACCGCGGCCAAGGTTTGCGGCGGCACCGCGGTCCCGTTGTCGAGGCGCGGATGGCGGCTCGGCGGCGGCGCGACGCCGTCGCGCACCCAGCGGTCGAGGTTCATCAGGCACGCCCGGAGCAGCGGCGCGTAGTTGATGACGTTGCGGACGCTCTGCGAGCGATCGAGCGTGCCGGTGGGATCGGCCGCCGCCGGCTGAGAATCGGTCGGCGGCCAGACGCCCAGGCCGTGCTCGGTACCCACGAAGTGGTAGACGCGCACGTTCTGACCGTGGAGCACGTCGCTCTTGCCGTCGGGATCGGTGTGGATCAGCGACGCGTCGCCGCGGTGATACTCGGACGACGTGTTCGTGTACATCACCTTGAGCCCGCTGCGGCGCGCGTCGAGGCGATGGTGGAGCGCGCCGCGCGCGTCCGTCATCGGATCGGCCTCGGGTAGGTCGGTGAACGGGAAGAGGTGCGACATCATGAACGGCCGGTCCTTCGAGTTCTGGCCGAAGCGCTGGTTGAACTCACCGCGCATGCCGCCGGCGACGTTGGCGATCACGCCGTCGAGCACCTCGCGTCCCTGCTCGTCGAGGACGAGGTCCTCCCAGATCATCGTGCGCAGCACGCGGCCGGTCTGGGAACGCCCGTAGGCGTAGGCGTGCTGGATCACGCCCGGAGCCGGATGGCCGTCGCCCGCGCCACCGTGCTTGAGCCACGACACGCAGTCGCGCAGCGCCGCCATGCCGAGCCCGTGCACCGGCGCGCCGATGGCCGTGTACACGATCTGGTAGAGGCGGCCCTTCGTGAAGCCACCGTCCAGGTGGACGTGATTCGGATCGGGCACGACGCGGCCGTCCACGACCCGCGCGAAGCGCCAGCGGTCGCGCGGAATCGTCTGGGCGTCCGCGTCCGGTTGATCGCGAACGATGAGCACCGCGTCGCGCTCGTCGAGGTCGGCGGCGGGGTGAGGCAGATGACCGCGGTCGGAGATCAGAAAGTCGGGGACGTCGCGCGAGGCTTGCATCTGCGTGTAGATGCGCCCGGTCAGTCGCTGGCCCCGGGGGCCGAGCGCTTCGGGAACTTCGAGACGCAGGAGGCCGGGCAGGCGCGGCACGTCGTCCTGCCAGCCACACGACGCCACGACGAAGCCGTGGCGCATCAGGAACCCGTCGCCGACGTCGATGGTCGGGTCGGGATCGGACGCGGCCCCGAACACGGGACGCGTGGCGCGGTTGAAGTTGGGGACCGTCACCGTGTTGCCGCGATTCACCACGTCGAGGACGAGCCGGCCACTGGCCCGGCGGCGATCGACGGGGACGAGAATCGAGACGTCCGCCGCGAACTCGACGCGGCCGGCGGCGTTGCGTGGCGCCAGCCCGACGTCGGTGATGCGCTGGTTGGCCGGATGCTGAGGATCGACCGCGAAGTGGAGCCGGCCCTTCAACTCCTCGTAGGCTCCCACGCTGCCGAAGGCGTGGCCGTTGGCGAGGGGACGGCGCAGGCGGATGTCGAATCGAGTGACGGGCATCAGGGCCCCGAGTCTACCGCCGTATCGATTTCTCGGCATTGCGATCTGCCGTCGGCTCGCGATACTGCGGGTGGAGGTGATCCGTGATGACTCGAGCGACCGGAGCGCTCGCTCTCGCGATCGTCCTTGTCCCCGGCCTGGCCGCCGCCGAGCCGTGGTCGCGCGCACGCATCCACGCGCTGCCGGACTCCGCGTTCGCCGTGGTCGAGATCGCGCCGGACAGCCGGAAGGTCCGCCATCTGCCGCACCACGACGAGTCGGGCGCCGTCGACCTTCCCCACCTGATCGCCGCCCGCGCGCGAGGGAGCCAGGTGAAGTGGCTGGACCCGGCCAACGAAGCCATCGCACGCGAGCATCTCGACGATCACTGGCGACGGCGCTCTTCCAGCTCTTCCAGCGTGCGCGGCCAGTCGTCGTGGAGGAGCCGGGAGAGTGAGCGATCCGCCAGCAGCTTGCCGCCCGTCTGGCAGCGCGGGCAGTAGTTCGTCTCGTTCTCCGCGTAGACGATCCGCTGCACGGGGGCGCCGCACACGGGACAGGGCTTGCCGTAGCGGCCGTGAACGGCCATGTCGGGGCGGAACGCGGTCACGCCTTCGGGAAAATCCTCACCGGCCTCCTGGCGCAGGCGCTCGACCCACTCGGTGAGCACGGCGCGTGTCGCACCGTAGAGGCGCATCCACTCCGCCTCGTCGAGCTGTCGCGTCTGCTTCACGGGCGAGAGTCGGGCGCGGTGCAGGATCTCGTCGGAGTAGGCGTTGCCGATGCCGCTCAGCAGCCGTGGATCGGTCAGCGCGCGCTTGAGCGTGTGGTTCTCGTTCTCGAGCGCGGCCCGGAACGCCGCGGGGTCGGCGGCGAACACGTCGATCCCGCCCGCATCGTGCTCGCCCAGCGCCCATTCACCCTGCACGAGGTGGATCGCCGCCCGGCGCTTGGTGCCGGCCTCGGTCAGCACGAGCGTTCCGCTCTCGAGCTCGAATGCGGCCAGCCCCTGCTTGCCGGCGCCTCGCGCGCCCGGCGCTTTCCAGTGCAGACGCCCGGCGATCATCAGATGGATCACGAGGAAGAGATCGCCCTCGAGCGCAAGGACGATCCGCTTGCCGACGCGCCGGACGCCCGTGACCTTGCGCCCGTTCGCGGTGCCAAGCGGCGGCTCCACCGAGCGCAGGACGAAGGGATGGAGCAGCTTCACGCGCTCGAGACGCACCCCGACGACGCGAGGCGCCAGCGCGTGGAGGTAGGCTTCGACGTCGGGCAGCTCGGGCATCGGGCGGCATGGTACCCTCGGCCGCCATGGATGCCTACCGCGCCGTGGTGGACAAGCGCGACCAGCGCGCCTTTCTCCCCAAGCCGCTGCCCGACGAGTCGCTGCGCCGGATCCTCCAGGCAGGACGGATGACGGGCAGCTCGAAGAACAGCGAGCCCAACCGGCTGGTCGTTGTGCGCGACCGCGAGCGCTTGCGCGCGCTGGCCGGGCTCAGCCGCTTCGCTCGCTGGCTGGCCGATGCCGCCGCCGTCGTCGTCATCGCGCAGACCCAGCCGCATGAGTTCGACGCCGGCCGCTGCGCCCAGAACATGATGGTCGCCGCCTGGAACGACGGTATCGGCTCCTGTCCCGCCCATCTCCCCGAGGCCGACCTCGGGAAGCTGCTCGGGATTCCCGCCGGCGTCGTCATCAACCGCGTGATCGGCTTCGGCTACGTCGATCCGGGCCACGCAGCCGCCCCACCCAGCGTCGCGCGCCGTCGCTTACCGCTCGACACGCTCGTCCACTGGGAGACGTGGTAGTGCGAGCCGAGCGCCCCGTCGCGAGGCGAGCCTGTGAATGCGAAATCGTGCGAGCCGAGCGGGATGGGCCCCGGCTGTCGCGAGGCGAGCCCGTGAATTCGAAATCGTGCGAGGCGAGCGACCCGTCGCGAGGCGAGCCTAGGAGGTCGTCATGCTCGATCAGGTCAAGGCGCTGACGTTCGACGTGTTCGGAACGGTGGTGGACTGGCGCGGGAGCATCACGCGCGAAGGCGAAGCGCTGGCCCGTAGCAAGAACATCCACGGGGTGGACTGGGCGAAGTTCGCCGACGCCTGGCGCGCGCTCTACCAGCCGATGATGCAGGAGGTCAGGAGCGGCCGGCGGCCCTGGACCAAGCTCGACGACCTGCACCGCATGAACCTCGACCGCGTGCTTCGCGACTTCTCGATCACCGGGCTCAGCGAGCCCGAGATCGATCACCTGAACCGCGTGTGGCACCGGCTCGATCCGTGGCCTGATGTCGTCGCCGGGCTCACCCGGCTCAAGCGGAAGTACATCCTCGCGACGCTGTCGAACGGCAACGTCGCGCTCATGGTGAACATGGCCAAGCGCGCCGGGCTCCCGTGGGACGTCATCCTCGGCGCCGAGGTCGCGCGCGCGTACAAGCCTCAACCCGAGGCGTATCTGAGATCGGCGGAGCTCCTCGGGCTGCGGCCCGACGAATGCATGATGGTGGCCGCTCACAACAGCGACCACGAGGCGGCGAACGCGCTGGGGTTCCACAACGCGTTCGTCCCGCGGCCGACGGAATACGGCCCGGGCCAGGCGAAGGACGTGACGCCGAGCCGCGCGTGGGACGTCCTCGCCAAGGACTTCAACGACCTGGCCGACCGTCTCGGCTGCTGATTCGTCAGCGCGCCTGGGGCGGGCCGTAGAGCCAGCGCCCGCCGAAGGTTCCGATCAGACGCGCGTCGGGCAAGCGAGCGGCCAGGCTGTGCTCGGGCGAGCGCGTCGTCACGATCCACACGCGCTGCTCGCGCCACGCGCGCTCGAGATCGGCCGCGGTCCAGAAGAGCCTCGCGCCCTCAGGCCGCGTCGCGCCAAAGGCGAGCACGCTGCGCCGACCGTCGACGATTGCCGGCCGCCGCCCCGAGTACCACTCGAGCGCGCCTGACTGCTCGATCGGGCCCTCGTGAGCCAGGACGTCACCCGGTCCGAGCCGCGAGGCCACGACCGTCGCTACCGCTCGCGCGCTTCGATACGTGGACATCGCTCCGAGCGCGGTGGCGACGTCGGGCATGATCGCGAGCATCGCGAGCGCCACCACGCCGGGCGCCAGCATCGACGTCCGCACGCGGACGCGAAGCGCCAGCGCGATGAGCAGCGCCACGGTGGCGAAGCCGAAGACGAGCGAGGCGTGGGCGACGAGCGGCTGCACCATCTCCCATCCAGGAAACGGATCCGTCTCGCCCGCGAGTCGCGTCTTGCGCGTCGCCACGTCGGTCGCTCCGATCACCGCATCCATGAAGGCACGGCCGTCGCTTCTCGCCAGGACGGCGCCGACGACCGACAGCCCGCCCAGGAGCGCGGCGTGGATCAGGCCGAGCCAGCGCGTGTCCGGTTCACGCCACGCGCGCGCCGCGAGGAGCGCCAGCGCGGGGTAGACGGGCAGGCCGTAGTGAGGGAGGCGGAAGCGCGAGAGCACCGTGATGCCGAGGATGGCCAGCGTCCAGAGCGAGAGCGCGATCCACGGCGTCTCGGCGGTCTGGCGCCAGGCTCGCGCCCGCAGGAGCCTGACGATCGTCACGATGGCGGAGAGACTCCAGGGCAGCGCGCCGAGGAGCGCCACCGTCAGGAACTCCACGGCCGACAGCGGAACGTCCTCGTCGGGGAACACCCGAGCGCCGAGGACGTTCAGGATCTTGTTGTCGACGACGGTGTACCAGAGCGTGCCCGTCGTCGACGCTTCGCTGAAGACCCACCAGCCGACGCCGAGCACGAGGCACGCGGCGAGGCCCGGCCAGGGAAGCCAGCGAGAGATCGGCCACGCCCGACCGGCGAGCGCCAGCGCGGCCAGGATGACGACGGGCGGCCCGAATGCCCCGAGCGGATCCTTGGCGAGGCCGGCGATGCCGAACGCGACGAGGCCCCAGCCGATCAGCCGCCGGCGGCCGTCGGCGAGCCCGACGAGCGCGAGAGCAAATCCCCACGCGAGCGCGGCGACGAAGAGGGCATCGGGACGCACGTACCTCGCATAGGCGAAGAAGAGCGCGCTGGTCAGCAGCGCGCCCCCGGCCAGGCAGCCGCCGGCGACACCGAGGAGCCTTGCGCCGAGCCACGCCGTCCCGGCGACCGCCGCCACGCCAGCGGCCGCCGATACCGAGCGTGCCGTGGCTTCCGACGCCCCGAACGTCGTGAACGCTCCCGCCTGCAGCCAGTAGAGAAGCGGCGGCTTGTCGACGTAGACGACACCGTTGAGCGTCAGCCGGAACGGATCGCCCGAGTGGAGCAGCTCGCGGGCGATCTCGGCGTGCATGCCTTCGCCGGGATCGTCGAACGGTGCGGCGCCGAGTCGAAGGAAGCAGGAGATGGCCGCGACGAGGACGACCGCCAGCAAGAGGGTCCTCACGCTGGTTGCTCACGGTACCATAGGGCCACCGTGCCCGTCCCGCCGCACGCACCCAAGATTCCCAGGCTCGACGTCGTTCACGGCGACCGCCGCGAGGACAATTACTTCTGGCTGCGCGACAAGGACGATCCGCGTGTCACCGCTTACCTGGAAGCGGAGAACGCGTACACGGCGGCCGTGATGCAGCCGATGGAAGCGTTCCAGGACGCGCTCTACCGGGAGATCCTGGGCCGCATCAAGGAAGACGACGCGACCGTTCCCTACCGTCGCGGCAATCACTTCTATTACTCGCGCACGGAGAAGGGCAAGCAGTATCCGATCCACTGCCGCAAGGCCGCCCGGCCGGATGAGCCCGAGGAGATCCTGCTCGATCTCAACGCCCTGGCCGTGGGCCATCCCTTCCTCGCCCTCGGCGCTTATGCCGTCAACGACGACGCCGACCGGCTCGCCTACACGCTCGACTACACCGGCTTTCGCGAGTACACGCTGTTCGTGAAGAACTTGACGACGGGCGAGCTGGAGCCCGATCGTATCGAGAAGGTCTCGACGGTGGCGTGGTCGGCGCGGCCGGGTACGCTGCTCTACGTCAGCGAGGACGCGGCGAAGCGGCCGTACCGTCTCTGGCGTCACCGCCTGGGCGACGCCAGCGACGACCTGATCTTCGAAGAAGCCGACGAGCTCTTCCGCGTCCACGTGTGGCGCTCTCGCAGCCGCGCCTGGCTCTTCGCCGCGTCGCGCTCGTTCACCAGCTCCGAGGTTCGCTACGTGCCGGCGACAGATCCGACTGGCGGGTGGCGGACGGTGCTCGAGCGGGAGAAGGACCACGAGTACGACGTCGATCACGGCGTCGGGCCCGGGGATGGCGTCTTCTACATCCGGACCAACGGCCAGGGCCGCCGCAACTTCCGTCTCGTCCGCACGCCGGTCGCCGATCCACGGCCCGAGCACTGGACGGAGCTCATCGCGCACCGCGAGGACGTGATGATCGAGGACGTCGACGTCTTCGCCGGCCACTACGTCACCCAGGAGCGTGACGACGGGCTCACTCGCCTGCGCGTGACCGAGATCGCCTCCGGCGTCTCGCACTTCGTGCAGTTCCCCGAGCCCACGTACGAGGTGGATGCCGAGCCGAACGCCGAGTTCGTGACGCCGCGCTACCGCTTCCGCTATCAGTCGCTGATCACGCCGGCCTCGGTGTTCGATTACGACATGACCGCGCGGACGCTGACGCTCCTCAAGCAGACGGAGGTGCTCGGCGGCTACGAGCCCGCGCGTTACCGGTCCGAGCGCATCCACGCCACCGCGGCCGACGGCACGCGCGTGCCCATCTCGCTCATCGCGCCCACGGCGACACCGCGCGACGGCTCGAGCCCGCTCCTGCTCGCGGGCTACGGCGCGTACGGCTTTCCGTACCCGGTCATCTTCTCGTCGAGCCGGTTGAGCCTGCTCGAGCGCGGCGTGACCTTCGCCATCGCCCACGTCCGCGGCGGCGGCGACCTCGGCAAGCGCTGGCACGATGCCGGCCGCATGCTCGAGAAGCGCAACACGTTCACCGACTTCATCGCGTGCGCCGAGCACCTGATCGCCCGCGGCGACACCGCCCCCGACCGGCTCGTCATCGAGGGCGGCAGCGCCGGCGGCCTGCTCATCGGCGCCGTGCTCAACATGCGGCCCGAGCTGTTCCGGGCCGCCGTGATGCGCGTGCCGTTCGTGGACGTGATCAACACGATGCTCGACGAGTCGTTGCCGTTGACGGTCGGCGAGTTCGAGGAGTGGGGCAACCCCAAGATCCTCGCCCAGTACGCCTACATGAAGACGTACTGCCCGTACACCAACCTGGCCGCGCGGCGCTATCCCGCGATGCTGATCAAGACGTCGCTCCACGACAGCCAGGTCATGTACTGGGAGCCCGCCAAGTACGTGGCGCGCCTGCGGACGCTCGACGCCGACGGCCATCCCTTGCTGCTCAAGACCGTCATGACGGCCGGCCACGGCGGCCCCTCCGGGCGCTACGACGCGCTTCGGGATCTCGCCTTCGATTACGCCTTCGTCCTGGATCAGCTCGACCGGAAGTCCTGACTCCTCGGCCTCGCGTTCGCGTGATGGCATCGCGTTTGCTCGGAGTGCGGGGCGACGCCTCCTGGTCCCGTTCCGATGGTAAGAGGCGCTGACAATTGGAGAAAAATTTGCCCAGACCCGCGAAGCGGGAACCCATCGAGGCGCCGAGTGCGGTCGTGCTCGTCGTCGACGACGTCGAGGACAGCCGGGAGCTGTACGTTCAGTATCTCTCCTTCCTCGGCTATCAGGTGTACGGTGCCGCCAACGGGCTGGTCGGGCTCGAGCTGGCTGCCCTCCACCATCCCGAGGTCGTCGTGCTCGATCTGTCGATGCCCGGCATGGATGGCTGGGAGGTCTGCAACCGGCTGAAGCGCGAGCCCTCACCACCGCGGGTGATCGTGGTCACCGGCCACGGGATGCGCGGCACGCCGCAGACGCAGCGCGAGCTGCCCTGCGACGCCTATTTCCTGAAGCCGTGTCTTCCCGACGATCTGGAGTCCGAGATCCGCCGTCAGCTTCGCCCGCGCGCCGCCTGAAGCCTCCCCGCGCGAAGCCTCTCGCGCGAACGCCTCCGCGCGAACGTGGTAGCATCCCCTCCGCCGAGGAGGGCTCATGGCCAACGACGATCTGCGCTTCATGCCCGCCGCCGATCTCGCCGCCGCGATTGCCCGGCGCAAGGTCTCGCCGGTGGACGCCGTGAAAGCCGTCCTCGACGCGATCGACGACACGAAGACGCTCAATGCGTGGGTGACCGTGGACGCCGACGCAGCGTTGAAGGCGGCCCGCGCCGCCGAGCGCGCGGCGATGCGGCGGGGCGTGCGCCTCGGGCCGCTGCACGGCGTGCCCTTCGGCGTGAAGGACCTCGTCATCACGAAAGGCGTGCGCACGACGTTCGGCACGCCGCTCTATCGCGACAACGTCCCGACCGAGGACGCGCCGTCCGTCGCGCGCATGAAAGCGGCCGGCGGCATCATGATCGGCAAGACCAACACGCCCACCTTCGGCTGGGTCGGCGTCACCGACAACCTGATCTTCGGACTCACGCGCAATCCGTGGAACCCCGAGCGCACGCCGGGCGGCTCGTCGGGCGGCGCGGGAGCCGCGCTCGCCGCCGGAATGGCGCCGCTCCACATCGGCACCGACGGCGGCGGCTCCATTCGCAAGCCGTCGGCCTTCACCGGCACCTTTGGCCTCAAGGCCTCGTATGGCCGCGTGCCCGTGTATCCGGCCAGCGCGGCGTGGAGCGTCTCGCACGTCGGCCCGATGACCCGCACGGTGAAGGACGCTGCGCTGATGCTGAACGTCATCGCCGGCCCCGACGAGCGCGATCCGTATTCGCTGCCGGCCGAGCGCGTGGACTACGTGAAGGCGCTCAAGGGATCGCTCAAGGGGCTGCGCGTCGCGTACAGCGAGACTCTCGGCCTGGCCCCCGCGGTCGATCCCGAGGTGCGCGACGCGACGGCCAAGGCCGCGCGCGTGTTCCGCGAGCTCGGCTGCCGCGTCGAGGCGACGAATCCGTCCTGGGCATCGCCGTGGGAACCGTGGCGGGCGATCTTTCTCGGCGGCATCGCCGCGCGGCTCGCGCCCTACCTCGACCGGAAGAAGGAGATCGATGCGGGCCTGCTCGCCATCGTCGAGGAGTCGCTGGCGTGGCCGCCGGCGAAGTACGTCCAGGCCTGGGTCGATCGCCTGGCCTGGTGCGCCAAGGCCATGGTCTTCTTCGAGCGCTATGATCTGCTCCTCACTCCGACGGTCGCGTCACCGCCCTTCCCGCACGGCATCCTCTATCCCGGCGAGATCGACGGCGTGAAGGTCGGCCGCGAGGCCTCCAGCATCTTCACGTACCCCTTCAACCTGACGGGCCAGCCCGCCGCCTCCGTGCCGTGCGGCTTCACGAAGGATGGCCTGCCGATCGGGCTCCAGATCGTCGGCCGCCGCTTCGACGACGTGACGGTGCTCCGCGCCTCGGCCGCATTCGAGACGGCGCGGCCGTGGATCGCTCGCCGTCCGGCGCTCTCCTGACGGGTCGTGACCGCCCTCCTCGAGACGCTGGAGATCGAGACCGCCCCGTCGCCGCGGGCGGCCGTCATCTGGATGCACGGCCTCGGCGCCGACGGCCACGACTTCGCCGGCATCGAGCGTGAGGTGACGCCGCCCGGCGCGGCCGTGCGCTACGTGTATCCGCACGCGCCCATGATGCCGGTGACGATCAACAACGGCTACGTCATGCGCGCCTGGTACGACGTCTTCGGCGTCGCCGGCGAGCGGCGTGAGGACGAGGCGGGCGTTCGCGCCTCGCAGGAGCGGGTCGAGCAGCTCATCGCGCGCGAGAAGGCCCGCGGCGTCCCGGCGCGGGCGATCGTGCTGGCCGGCTTCTCCCAGGGCGGCGCGATGGCGCTCCACACCGGGCTCCGTCACCCCGAGCGGCTGGCCGGCGTGATGGCGCTCTCGTGTTTCCTGCCGGTGGCCCGCTCGGTCGCGACCGAGGCCAGCGCCGCCAACCGTGACGTACCGCTCTTCATGGCCCACGGCATCGCCGACGACCTGATACCCGTCGCCCGCGCCCGCGCCGCGCGCGACACGCTGCTCGGGCTCGGCTACGAGGTCGAGTGGCACGAGTACCCGATGGCGCATTCGCTGTGCCCGCAGGAGATCGAAGACATCGCGGCCTGGCTGCAGCGCACCCTCGAAAGGAAGGAGACTCCATGACGCCTCCCGTGGATCCCAATCAGGTCCTCATGACCGGCGAGAACTCGTTCATTCGCCTGAGCTCCGACGGCGGCAAGACGATGACCGACCGCTTCAGTCACTGGCGCGTGCTGTGGTGCCCCGACGGCGCCGGCCACGCGCTCTTCGTGCACAGCACGCTGATCGACGGCCAGGTGAAGATCTACAGCGACAACCCACCGGTCGCCCGCTGGCTGCAGAAGACGATCGAGACCCTCCTTTATCCCGCGTTCGCCGACGAGAAGCTGCCGATCGCCGCGGCGAAGTTCACGCGGACGGGCGACGCGCGCTCGACGGCCAGCGAGGACGTCGTCGCCGGCAACGACCGGATGCGGCTCACCTGGCGCGAGTTCATCGAGCCCTTCGTGCTGACGATGCCGCCCGGCTTCATGAATCGGCCGATCGGCGTGTTCAGCACGTTCTTCCCGGCCCGCTCGGCCCAGGTCGAGCTGAACGGCAAGACCGCCAAGGGGCAACCGTGGGCGGAGACACGCGGTGATCGCCAGTCATCCAGCGCGTGCCTGGCCTGGTCGGAGACGTGGGTCAAGCCCAGGTGAGCAACGCCTTCGCCGCCGCCATCGAGTACCACCGGAGTCACGAGACCCGATGGCGGCGGGATTTTCTGACCGACGACGGACGCTACATCGGCGTCGCCGACGAGCCCGCAGCCGTC
>Ga0209236_1000039_pt1 | contig 53340 bp, 54 predicted proteins | sample GraSoi013_1_40cm_FD_185819 | JGI IMG/M metagenome (GOLD analysis project Ga0209236, IMG submission 185819) | Grasslands soil microbial communities from the Angelo Coastal Reserve, California, USA - Sample 09_27_2013_1_40cm (SPAdes) (version 2) | ecosystem: Environmental > Terrestrial > Soil >... | reverse complement strand
AGAAGGATCAAGGTGATGATCACGCCGACCACCTCGAAGTACACGCCGCGCAGCTCGGCGGGCAGGGCACCCGGTGCCACCGTCACCAGCAAGCTGTAGCCGTAGGCGGCGGTCGTGCCGACGGTGATAAGTGCGTTCATCTCAGCGCTGCGGTGCGCGATGCTGAGCCAACCGGTTCGGTGAATCGGCCAGCCCGAGTAGAACATCACTGGCGTGATCAGGGCCAACTGCAGCCAGTGGTTGAGAAGCAACGACGGCAACCACGACAGGTGCAGGAAGCCGTCTGACATAGCCGCGAAGAGGATTGGCGCCGTGAGCAGCGCGCCGACGATCACGCGGCGGGTGAGATCGGCGATCTCGGCGTTGCGCTCAGCCTCCTCGCTCTTCACGGCGTCAGCAGGTCGAGCCGCATGCCCGCCGTTTGATGACGCGGCGGTTACCGGTCGTGCTGGCAGGGCAGCAATGGCTTTATCCGACGCGGACGCCGGCTCTACGACCAGGGTGCCGTGAACCATGTTCATGCCGCAGGCAAAGCCGAAACGCCCGCTCTTGTCAGGCGTGAACTCGACCGTGGTCTTGGCCATTGCGGGCAGTAACCTGCTCAGCGCGAAGTCGGGAAATACGACCCGCGATGTGCACTCGCCGCCCTCCTGACGATCGAAAACGATCCTCAGCGGCACGCTCTCTCGCACGCGGATCAGGTTCGGCGCATAGCCGCCCTTGACCAAGACCTGAACCTGCTGCACCTGGCCGACAAGCTCAGCCTGTCGCGCCTTCTTGGGGCCGAAAAAGAACCAGGCCAAGAAGCCAATCAGAACGACCCCAAACGCGCTAACCGATATATCAGGGAGATTCACTGTGGACCCAGTCGATTGGAAGCCCGGAGAAGGCCTTCGTCTTCCAATCCCGAAACTGCCCCGGACTCAGCCCTTGTCGGCGCTTGCGGCTGGAACGGTCGCCTCCGCTCCTCCGCCGCCCGGCCGCTCTTGCATCGCCATGCGGAGCTCGTTGACCTGGCTCTCCAGTTCCGCGACGCGGGGATCGCTCACAGGCGGCGAGGCATGGCCGTGATCCTTGCGCATCATCATCCACATCATCACGCCCATCGAGACCGGACAGGCCAGCAAGAACAGGTACGGAAGGATATGGTCCACAGGCAACCTCCTCAGGTAACTATCGATGCATAGTAGCAGGCGCGGGTCATTGAGCAAGGTTCCTATCCCCAGGTAGTAGACTCATCGCCGTGGCCGCTCGGGTCGACCAGCTTCCGCTTAATGGGGTATCGGCCAGGTGAGCTTCGATGCATCCACCAATCTTCTGGGCCTCGCCTTCGTCACCGGCGTAACCACCGGTGGACTCAGTTGCCTGGCTGTGCAGGCCGGCCTGCTCGCCACGTCAGTCGCGCGCCAGGCCGAGACCGATGTGACGGCCCAGCTCGCGATCAGACATGTGGTCGCCCAGCGCAAGAAGCGCTCGAACCGCCGGTTGACCAAGGAGCAGCGACGCAGAGAGCGCGCGGCGCTCGCGACTCTGGCGCAACCGGAGAAGCCCAAACGCCGCAATGCGGCCACCCCAATCGCCCTGTTCTTGGGCGCCAAGCTGGTCGCTTACACCGTCCTGGGCATCTTCTTGGGCTGGATCGGCTCCGTCCTCCAGCTCAGTCCGTACAGCCGGGCGGCACTTCAAATTGGAATTGGCATTTTCATGCTCGGGACAGCAGCAAGGCTGTTCAACCTGCATCCGATCTTTCGCTACTTCGTCATCGAGCCGCCCCGATTCCTAACCCGTTTTATCCGCCGCTACGCGAAGAACAATGCCACCACGGTCGCTACCCCGTTGTTCCTGGGCACGCTCACGATCTTCATCCCCTGCGGTGTGACCCAGGCGATGATGGTGCTCGCGGTCGGTACTGGGTCGCCGCTTCTCGGGGCGGCAATCATGTTCGCTTTCATCCTCGGCACTACGCCAGTCTTCTTCGGCCTGGCATATGTGGCCACACGCCTGGGAGAGGTGCTGCACACGCGCTTTCTGCAGCTGGCGGGGGCCGTCGTTCTGATTCTCGGCCTCGTCTCGATCGAAGGTGGGCTGAACCTAATGGGCTCGCCGTACTCCTTTTCCAATCTGCTCAACGCGGCTTCGGTGTCGCTGGCCGAGGCTAGCGGCGGATCGCCAGAGGTCGCAGCTCAGCCGGACGCTAACGGAGCTATCACGATCCAGGTCTACAACACCGGCTACTTCCCAGACCTGATCAAGGCGCCATCCGGCAAGCCGGTCAGCCTGACAGTTGTGAGCAACGGCACGACCGGTTGCACCCGGGGCTTCGTGATCCCCTCGATTGGCTACCAACGGACCCTACCCGAGACTGGTCAGACCACTATCAATATTCCGGCAAGCGCCGCTAACGGAAACCTGCGGTACACCTGCTCGATGGGCATGTACAGCGGTTACTTCGAGTTCACCTGAGGAGATTGAGATATGGCGAAACAAGTGTTTAGCGTCAAGGGCATGCATTGCTCGGCATGCGTGATGACATTGGAAGGGCTCGAGGACGAGTTGGCTGGCATCCGAAGTCTGAAAGTGAGCCTTCACAAAGAGCGCGCAGAAATCGACTACGACGACAAGAAGATCAGCGAAGACGAGATCCGCCGGGCTTTCGAAGGCAAAGGCTACGGCCTTGCCCGCGCCTGATCTTCGCTCCTAGCGTGTAAGCGCAACCAGAACCGCGAATAGGCATCCAGCCAGGCTGATGGCGAGCCATGAGTAAACAAAGCTTGCCGCCAACACCGCCCGCGGAGCCTTCGGATCATCGATAGGCATGCCGAGCAGTCGACGAGCGCGCAGCTCGGCGTGACCTACAAATGCGGCCAGCGGAATCGCTGGGCTGGTCATGACCAGCAGAGCCCCGGCGAGCGCAGATCGTCCCACCTTCCGCTCGGCGGCGGCATCTGCACTCAGCTCGGAACGCACGATCTGCCGCTCTGACCACCAGCTGACGATCGGAAGGAACGTGAGAACCTCCGCCGCAGCGGTTCGGGCCGCTCGCCATAGCGGCTCGTAGCACCGCGCGTGGTCCGCTTCGTGGTGAAGCACGGCCAGCAGCTCGGAGTCGGAGAGGCCTGCAACTGCCGCTTCACTGATGAAAACGGTGGGCCGAACAATGCCTGCGCAGAAAGCCATCGGGGATCCGGCTCGGACACATTCAAAGCGCTCAAGGCCGGCTGCTCTGGCCGTGCGCACTAGCTTCGGCGGGATGGGAACGCGCGGCAACCTTGCCAACTCGCGCTCTGTCCTCGAGGTCACGAGTCCGAACTTGAGGGTCCAGGCCAGAGCCGAAACCAAAATTACGAGCAGCGGCGGCACGTACGCTGCGGGCCACCATGAAGTTCCCTGCGTCGGAATCCAACCGCACGCTCCGCCCGATTGGCAACCGACAACCGTACTGAGGCAGGCAATTGGCACCGCGGCCAGCACAGCAAGCAGGGCCAGCCGGCGTCCCGTCACCGCGAGCGCAGCCTCTTGAGGGCCTCGCGTGTCGCCGGCGTCAGCCGGTCGAGGCGCGCGGCGAAGGCAGCGAGCGCGGTGTCTCCGTAAAGCTCGACAAGGCGATCGACCTCGGCGCGACCCGAATCGGCCAGGAAGTCTTTCACTCCCCCATTGGCTCTGTACTTATGAGGCTGATGAGAGCCCATCTTCGTCACGCTCAGAAGACCTTTGTCTGCGAGGCGGTTGAGAGTGGTCATGACTGTCGTGTAGGCGAGCTGCGGTGTCAGCGCAAGGACATCGCGAACGATGAACGGCTCATTGACGCGGCCCTCCCAGATCAGCTTCATCAATCTGCCCTCGAGGGGACCAAGCAGTGACATCGCCCGGGTCAGCTGATCGTCCCGTCGACTCATCACCGGCGATCATAGCGCGACCGAGAGCTATTCTTACTAGGGCCAGATAGTAAGAGTGCAGTTACCCTCAATGACCCGTGGAGTTCTCGCGGCCTGGCTCGTCGGCGGTCTCGCGGTTGGCACGCTCTTCGCCTCACTCGGATGGGGTCTGCTCCACGCAGCGCAGAAGCAACCCACCTCGCTTGTTGGAAGTCAAGTCCCTGACCTCACTATTCGGTCTCTCGACGGCGATCTGATCAGCCTGCGAGCGTTGCAGGGCACGCCCTTGGTGATCAACTTCTGGGCCTCCTGGTGCGTACCGTGCCGTCAGGAGGCGCCGGCTCTCGCGGCAGCGGCGAAGCGTGCTGCCGGCAAAGCACAATTCGTGGGGGTCGACATACAGGACACCGATAGTGCCGCGCGTGCCTATGAAGCCGATGTCAAGAGTCCCTATCCGGTCGGACCCGCCATTCACGGCTCGTATCACGACTTCGGAGTCACCGCTCCGCCCGAGACCTTTTTCGTCGACCGCCACGGGACTGTCCAAAGCCGGGTCATCGGGCCGGTTGATGCGCAGCAGCTGGAGGTCTACATGGCGGCGATTCTCGGCTAGCGATCCCGGCCCAGAGAGCTCACATGCCAAGCCAGACCAACTTGGCGATCCAGTTCAGTCCCAGAGCTACGAAACCTACGACAAGCAAACCGCGAACAATCGCCGGCGAGAGGTTGAGTTGCACTGCACGTCGAGTGACCAGCACGTACAGGCCGTAGACCACCAGCCCGACCGTCGCCACGAACAACAATGGACCCAGCGGATAGACCGCAACGGCCCGGCCGAGGTCCCCCCTCCACATCCACGCGAATGTGCGTGTTCCGCCGCAGAAAGGGTCGGGCTTGTTGAAATACCACATGAACAGGCCGCCGTCGAAGGTGAGATGGCGAGGGTGTAGAAAAAAGTACAGACGCGTGTATGCGAGCCAGGGCAGGCCGACGCCGAGGAGCGTCCACGCCAGCCATCGGTCGCCGGGCGTCGCGGCAGCGACGGCAGCCAGCGGCGCTTTTCGGCTACGCGCCGATTGCGCTGATGTGTGGGCCAAGAATTCCGGCGTTGGTCTCACCGATGTATCGTCCCTCGATTCCGCCGTCGGGGTGGATGAAAAAGGTCGTCGGCAGACCGCTGATTCCGTAAGCGTCGCCCACCTTCCCGTCACCGTCGAACAGGACAGCGGAGGTGATGTGGAGCTCGTTTACGAAGGCAGACGCCGGCTGGTGGCTGTCGCGCTCGTCGATGAGCAGGACAACAAGACGGGGATGCTGCGCGGCGGTTCGTTCGATCAGCGGCATCTCGCGCCGGCACGGCGCGCAATAGGTCGCCCAGAAGTTGATCAGAACCGGACGCCCTCGGAAGTCGGCAAGGCTGACGCGCGTGCCGCCGAGCGTGTCCAGAGTGAACGATGGCGCCGGGCCGCCGCCCGAGGAGGATGGAGATGCGAGGCCACCGACCGCCTGCAGGGCATCGAGGATCTGTGAATCACCCCAACCGTTGCCATGAGTCAACAAGAGTTGTCGGCCGGCGGCGCTGAGCTGCGTGTCCAGCGGAGCCGGCAGCGTTCCACCAACATCAGGGGCACCGAGGAAATACGTTCGGATGTAGCCGTGACGGTCGATCAAAGCCAGCGTTGAGCGGTGAACATCGCTCGTGCTCAGTACGACGTCGAAGGGCTTCCAGAAGGCGGCCAGCGTTTGGGGGTCGGCAGTGGCAAAGGTCCATGACGCCCCGATGCGACCGGCGTAGTCGCGCAACACAGAGGGCGTGTCCTCCGATGGATCCGTCGTGACCTCGACAAGGAGGACCGACGGCGGAAGCCGCTGGCGTAGCTGGAGGAAGAGACCCGCGACGAGCGGGCACGTCTCTCGGCAACTGGTGTGAAAGGCAGCCAGGAGGACGCCATGACCTGCGATGTCGGCATTCGTGAAGTTGCGGCCGAATTGGTCCACCAAGCTGAAGGGGAGCATTGCCTTCAGCTGGCCGGAGAGCTCGTTGAGCCCGAGGCTGACCGCCTGTGTCCCGCCATACGCCGAGTCCGGCAACGGTCGCCCTGCGTCGACACCCACCAGCAAGGGATTGAGGATGTCCTTCTGCACCCCAAGCGCCACTGGTATGGACACGCCGGCCAAGCGGACGCGGTCGTAGCTCCCGACGGGCACCCGCGCCAAGAAAGCCTCAGCCGTTTCTGGTGCCTTGGGCACCGCGCGGGCGGGAATCGAGCCGAGGGTCATCCAACCCTGTGCGGAATGCAGATCGACCGACGTGGCGGCGACATGGTCTGCCTGCCTTGCAGTCAGGAGCAACAGAACGTCGCCAGTCACCGGCGTCAGCAAGAGGTGGCCCAAGACAGCCGTGGCGACTCCGATTGCCACCGCTAGCGCAGCACGCCGGATGAGCAGAGTGCGCCTGGTCATGCCCCCACGTTACTAATGACCGATAGTACTAGGATGCCCGGAGTGGGCGAACCGGGCATTGCCATAGCGTTCGTCGCTGGACTCATCTCGATCACGTCGCCATGTTGCCTTCCCCTTCTGCCCGGGTACCTCGGATACCTGACTGGGCTTGGCGGTGACGAGCCAGCTCGCCGAAATCGCACGATCGCGGCTGCAGGGCTTTTCGTACTCGGCTTCACCGCGGTATTCGTCGCGCTGGGTGCAACGGCGTCTGAGCTTGGCGCCTTGCTCCTCTACAACCGCGTGCCGGTCGCACGCATAGCCGGAGTCTTCATAGCGGCGATGGGGGCCTTCCTCCTTCTTGAAGGCCGTTTCGGGTTTCTCGGTCGCGGTGGTGACTGGAGCCAGCGAATGGCCGGAGGCAGCCTCTTGACCGCGCCTGTTCTGGGAGCAGCCTTCGCGGTCACGTGGACACCGTGCATCGGACCTGTCTTGGGTGCGGTGTTGACCCTCGCCGGAACAACGGCGAGCTTGCGCCAGGGCGTGCTTCTGCTCACGGCCTACAGCATCGGCCTCGGCGTGCCCTTTCTTGCCTTGGGTCTCTCTGTGGCCCGGGTCCGGCCTTGGTTGCGGTCCGCCGGCCGAATCACGGCAGCCCTCCAGCCCGTGTCGGGCGCTCTGTTGGTTGTGATGGGAGTTTTGCTCGTCAGCGATCGATGGCTGCCCTTGATCTCGCCGGTCTTAGCCTGGTACGCGAACGCTCACTGGCCTCCAATCTGATACTACGAGCGGCTAGTAGACTGGCACGATGAGCGAGAAGCGCGGCGGCCCGTCGTCTGGCCGGACGAAGTCGAAGCCCAAGCGACCGCCGGTCCGCTCCACCTCAGGCAACTGGTGGCCGTACGCGATTGTTGGCGGCGTCGTAGTTCTCGTTGCAGCGTTTGTCGCCATCACGCAACTCGGGCATCCCAGTTCCGGGGGTACGAGCGGCAGCGGCGGTGGCCTTGCCGTCGGGTCGCCCGTGCCCACCGATTCGGTTCCATCAAGCGACGGTCGCACGGTGTCGCTAGCCGATTTCCACGGTTCGAAGGTGATCGTCTACTTCTATGAAGGAGGCGCTTGAGGCGCCTGTCAACAGCAGCTCGTGGAGCTGCAGGGACAGTTGGATGCAATCAAGGCTGCCGGCGGTCAAGTGGTGGGCGTCAGCACCGACCCGGCTGCCACGTCAGCCTCCCTTGCGGCTCAGCTCCACCTCGGATTTCCGATCCTTGAGGATCGAAATCACGTGCTCGGCTCCGGCTTCGGGGTGTTCCGCCTTCCAAGCGGCATGGACATGGGGGCGGTGGACGGCCATTCGATCTTTGTAGTCGACGCCTCTGGGCGAGTGACCTGGAAGCAGTTGGCTCCGGATTCCATGCATGTCGCCGTCGACCAGGTCGTAGCAGCTCTCAGGGCTTGATCCCTCGATGACCTCACGCCTAACCCTGGTCACCGCGGTCGACTGCCATCTTTGCGAACGTGCGCGGAGCGTCGCGCATCACCTGGCAGCTGAACTCAAGGTTGAGGTGCAAGAGCTCGCCTGGGAAAGCCCGGAGGCGGAAGTCGTTCGTCGCGACGGGGTCCCGTTTCCACCCGCGCTCTACTTCGGTGATCAACTGCTCGGCTACGGCCGGATTACTGAAGGCGGAGTTCGGCGCCGGCTGGCCAGAGTCTCGTGAACGCGCTCGTCTACTCGAGCTCGCTCGTTGCCGCCTTCCTCGGCGGCGTGCTCGCCCTGTTCGCACCCTGCTGTGTCGTGTCGCTGCTGCCGACGTTTGTTGGTGCAGCGCTCGAACGCGGACGCCTGCGACTGCCGGCGATGGCGGCGATCTTCGCCGCCGGCATTGCCTCGGTGATGCTGCCGATCGTGCTCGGCGTCGGACTTCTCGGGCAGCTCCTCGCCGCGCAACACCGCGTCATCTTCTTCGTCGTCGGCTTGTTCTTGGTGCTGCTGGCGCTCCAGGTGGTCTCGGGCCGGCCCTGGTCGCTGCCGTTTCCGATGCTGCGGCTTCGCGTTTCCGGATCGACGCCGGGCGGCATTTTCGCCCTCGGCCTGACGGCGGGCGTCGCCAGCTCCTGCTGCGCGCCAGTGCTCGCTGGAGTAGTCGCCCTATCTGCCCTTGCCTCATCTGTGACCGGCGCCCTGGGGCTTGGCCTCGCCTACGTCTTCGGCATGGTCTTCCCGCTCCTCGTCACGGTGCTGGTTTGGGATCGGGTGCACCCCGGCTCACGTGGCTTCGCATTACGAACGCGTCGGATCCGGCTTCGGGGATGGTCGTTGCCGTGGACCGACGCTGTTGCCGGGGTCATGTTTCTCACCATCGGTGTCCTTGCATTACTCATCGCGTACACCGGCCAGAGCACCTACCTCCCCGGCTGGCTGGAGGTGTGGAACCGTTGGGTGAGCGGCCTGGCCGGTAACGTCTCGGTTTGGCTCGGGAGCCTGCCGACCGCGATCCAGGCGATCGCTTTAGGTTTGCTCGCCCTGGTCGTCGTTACAGCTCTCTATCGGTCCTGGAAACTCGGCCCCGCAAACGATCGGCGGCGCACGGGCGGTGCCGAGCCAGCCCAGTCGGAGGTCGAGGTCGAGGCATCGCGATAGCCTCGCGGCCGCGGGCCCGCCGCATTCGGCGCGCGGTCGTACTCGCAGCTGCTGGGCTGGCACTAACACCCCTTGCGGCCTCCGCCCATTCCACCCTCATCTCCTCACAGCCCCTGCCCGGCCAGCGTCTGTTGTCGGCGCCCGGCGTTGTCGTCCTTGACTTCTCGGAGCCGATCAACATCCAGCTTTCGCGAGCGCAGGTTGTCACGCCCGTCGGCCGAACCCTCTCGGCCGCCGGCCTCTCCAGCGAGGAGATCGAAGTTCCCATCTCCGGAAACGAGTTCGGTGTCTACAGCGTGGACTGGACCACGGTGAGCGCTGTCGACGGACACGTCCTCCGAGGGAGCTTCGTCTTCGGCGTCGGCGTATCCCCAGTCGGGACGGGCGAGGCCAACTCGGCCGCACTCGGGCTCCCGGACATGGTGCTGGCGCTGGCCAGGGCGGTCGAATTCGGTGCCCTGTTGCTCGCGATCGGCCTGCTGCTGGTTCGTCAGCTTGCGAGCTATCCGCCGCGCCTGACTTGGGTTCGAGGGCCGCTGGTCGGCGCCCTGGCGGTGGGGTTCGCGGGCGGCGTCGCCGTTGTCGCTGGCGAATCAATGTCGGCGGCGGGAGGTTTGAGCCCAGGCGGGATTGCGACCTATCTGAGCGGCGGTGAGCCGGGCTATGCTCGCCTCCTCAGGCTCGGATTCGAGGCGGCCGCTCTGATCCTGGCGATGCTGGGGGTCCGCAGGGTGACCATCCTCGTGCTGGCAGCAATCACGGCTCTGGCCGCGGCCGGCCACGCCGCGGCGTTACGACCCGCGGCACCAGCAATCGCGGTTGACGCGATACACCTGGCAAGCGCGGGCCTGTGGGCAGGCGGGATCCTCGCTCTTGCCGCCATCCGAGGGTCCGGTGGCTGGAGGAGCCCGGAGTCGCGAGTGCTACTCAAGCGCTTCACCCCAGTTGCACTGATCGCGTTTTCCTTGACCGCATTGACCGGCCTGCTGCAAGCAGTCGAAGAGCTGAGCAGCCCACTCGATCTCCTCCAATCGACTTACGGAAACGTCCTCGCGTTCAAGCTCGTTGCGGTCGGGGCGATGCTGCCTCTCTCGCTGCTCGCCTGGCGGCGCCTTCGACCTAGGCCCAGGCTCGAAGCAGCGATCATCTTGGTCGTCGTTTCCGCGTCCGCACTGCTCGCCGCGTTTTCACTCCCTCCGGCGCGCCTGGCGGAAGCGGAGGCGGGCCTGGCTAGCCCGGAGTCGGCGCTCGCGCTGCCACAGCCCGGTGACCTGACCCTCGGTGGCAGCGCCGGTGACTCAGTGGTCGGTCTCACCATCCGACCCGGAAAACCGGGCCAGAACACGCTCTGGGTGTACGCCATGCCGGTCTCGGGAGAAGCCGCTGCAGCACAGAGGGCGGTGAGGATTCAGGTCGACGGACGGGACTTGAGTGCTCGCCGGTGCGGGCCCACCTGCGCCACCGCGTCCGCCAGCCTCACAGGTGGTGAGTCCATCTCAGTGCTCCTCGGCACTCGGCACGACGTCGCTGGCTTCAAGCTTCCGCAGCTGCCGGCACCGGACGGAACCGCCGTCGTGCAAACGCTTCAGCGCGCCATGCACCAATTGAGTGACTACCGCATCGACGAAACGCTCGGGCCGTCATCGCAGCCGCTGCGCACTCTGTACGCGTTTCAGTCACCCGATCGGCTCAGCTATCAGCTCTCGACCGGCGGCGAAACCGTGATCATCGGATCGGTCCGCTACTCGCGGTCAACTCCGACCGAACGGTGGGTGGCAGAGAGCACCCTCCCGATCCATGTTCCGGATTTCGCATGGGATTCCGGTCCAATACAGGACGCGAGGGTCGTCGACGCAGGTGAACCAGGCGGTGAGCAGGTGGTCTCATTCTTTGAGGCCCCTTATGGAAGTCCGGTTTGGTTCAACCTAGTCGTCGATGGCCAGGGATTGGTCCGCCAAGCGGAGATGCGAGCGCGGGGTCATTTCATGGACCAACGCTACTTCGACTTCGATGCCGCGTTCTCGATCGTGCCTCCGGTTGTCTCAGATCGGAACCCAGCCCGATTGATGCCGAGCGCAGCTCCCCAACCGGCACCAATCAGTCCGATCAGAAAACCGGCAAGTATCAATTGATGCGGCGGCAGCCCGGCCATCGAGGTCCGCAGTTCCATCGGATGCGTCTGGTGCCAATACAGGTCCCACACCGTTGCGATGGCGACCACGACGATTCCAAGCGCTGCGGCTAAACGCCACCACTTGAGAGGCTCTTGCGACAGCCACCGCCACGCACTCCAACTGGCGAGCAACACCAGCGGCAGGTACACAAGTAGGGCTCCACTCGACATCATCGAATGCATCAGGCTCGCCATCAGAGCGCTCCTGGGAGCGGCCATCATGAGAACGAAAGGTCCGAAGGCGACCAGCACGACCAATACCAAAAGCACATACAGGGCGATAAATGTTCGCGAGCGGAGATCGATCCTGCCACTGAACGCCAGCGCCGAAATGACCAGCAGGCCGCCCATGTCGATGACAAGATGTGGGGGCTGGGTGCCTGGACCAAGGAGATGCTCCCGCCAGTCCCACAGAGTGCCGGCGACGCCCAGAGCGTAGGCAAAGGCAAGCACTTCGATTGCTGTCGGCTCGCGGAAATTGCGACCAGGACGGACTGCCATGCGGGAAGCCTAAGCTGCCGTTGGCTGCGTTGCTACTATCAGCCTGTAGTGATCCAGGATCAGGCGGGTGACTGACGGTCCGTGACTGGCATTACGCGGCGCGCTGCGCTCGGTCTGTTTGCCGCCGGCGGCGCCTTGGTCGGTCTTGGGCTCGCCGGTGGCTACCTACTTCGAGATGCCCTGAAGTCCATCGGCGGAGGCGGGATGATGGGGTCGGGGTCGGGAATGATGGGCAGCGCGACCCAGGCCGACATGAGCAGTTACACGAAACTCTTTGACCGCCACACCGAGCTAAGACGAACTGTCGAAACGATTGATGGCGGAGTGCGCACCACGACTGAATCCGATGCCCCCGACTTGGTCGCGCTGCTCCAAGCTCACGTTTCGAGCATGTATACCCACCTCAACCAACATGCCGAGGTCACGTGCATGAGCTCGAGCCTCCCGACTCTATTCCGTAATTCGACGAGTTACCGACGAGAGCTGACGATCACCGCAAAGGGCGTGGTTGTGACAGAGACATCAAGCGATCCGCGAATTACAGCTGCGATCCGTGACCACGCGCAAGAAGTGAGTGGATTCGTGCACGACGGAATGCCTGCAATGATGCGAGGCATGATGGGACAGTGAACGGTCGTGGGTAAACAGAAAGTCCGCCCCCCACTTGCTGTCGCCCCCAATGCGGCTGCGTACTAGATGCGTACTGATACGCGAAACCTTCTGTATTCCATGGGCGAACGCCGTGCACGAAACCGAGGCTCGCTCGGCCGCCGTTAGTCACGAACCTTGGCGCTCAGTCAAGGACGCACCAGCGTGCACGTGCAGCCTGCGCCTCGACTTGGCGAGGTCCTCACTCAAGCAGATGTAGCAGGTCGGCGGCGGGCAGTCCCGCTCGTCACAGCACGAGCAGGAATCGATGGTCCGTCCGCACTTCCTGCACTTCAAGGTCTTCGCCGGGACCGTACTCATTGGCGCGACTCCGCGGCGGCAACCACATCTTTCTGCAGAAGAAGACCGACCAACCTTCCATCAGATGTCGTAATCGGCGAACTCTCGAGCTTGTGCTCGACCATCGAGTGAGCCATTTCTTTGGCTAACACATACGGCCTGAAGGTGCTCGGTCCGGGCCTCATCGCTTGCGCTATGGGCCGATCGCAGTCGAATGCCAGTTCTTTGGCTCGCAGCAGGCCAAACACGATCCGCTCAACATTGACCACCACCACGGCATCCCAACCCAAAGCGTGGACGCGATCTCGTACCGCTCCGAGCTGTTCGTCGAGGCTGCAGGTTGGTGTGTCTTTACGCGCAAGGTCGCCGGCGCGGGGGAGGCCTGCGTTGGTGCCTTCAGTGGGCAGGCCGGCCGCCATCCAGTCCAGCTTGCCGACGGTGTAGTCGTAGACCTCGCCGAAGCCAAGACTTTCGAGCCGCCACGCGGCTCGCGGGGACATGTCTCAAGCAACATCCCAGCAATAAACAATCACCGGACGAGTCTTGTCGAGCACGGAAGTTGCTTCCATGTCGAGTCGTCTCAGGGGAAGGCTGATCGCTCCCGGAAGATGCTCCTCGAGATACTCCTCAGCCGGCAGCACCTCGACCAGCTGGGCCCCCGCCTCGACCATCCTTCGAAGCCCATGGCGATCTATCTCTTTTGGCACGTCAACCTCCTGAGTGAAACTGAACCTGTCCGTCAGACGACATCGCGCCAGGCCTCGGTCGCGAGGTCGGATGCTTCATCCAAGTCGAGAACACGCCCTGGCAGACTTTGTTGATCGGCCCACTGCTCGGCCAGTTCCCTGCTCCCAAACAGATTGCTGTTGGGGCACCACTGCTCATAGACGTTCTCGCATGAGGTCATGAGACTCTCGTCTGGCCGGAAGAGAACCGCACCGTGCTTGTCCGGGCGGCCGCGCGTGAAACGGAGCACGATCGGTCGTCCGTCGGGCGGGCTTGGTGAGACCGCCTGGCCGGTAGCGCCGCTAACTCCAAAGATGCCCAAGATGTCGTAGGCGCACCAGGTCCAGAAGCGGCGCCCATCGAGTTCGATCTCGTGTCGGTCAGGGATCACGCTGAGGCCACCAGACCCGACGACCTCTCCGGCGGCATTGCGGCGTATCCGTCCGGCGCCGTCCAGCAGATCCACCAAATTCGAGACCGACTCGAGTCTGACCCCGCTGTGCTGCGCCAGATCGTACAATCCGATCGCGCCCCCGCGCGCCAGAAGGAGTTGAAACGCGGCCCTTTGAACCAGGGTCTGGGCATCGCTCGGTGGTTGGAGAATTTTCACTGCCGACCCCTCCCCCAGCGCCACCAAACCATGGCGGCGGACGCCGCAAGCACCGGAATTGCGGCCACGGAACCGTGAACAATCAGCCAAGTTCCGGCCCCCGCCCCGGCCAAGGCTGCCGCGACAAAGGGAAGAGCACAACATGCGGCGGCGATCGCCGCCAGCCCGATGACAGCGAGCGAGTCGGCGCGAGCCGGGCTCATACCCAGTCCGGGCCTATGCGAGTGCACGTCGCCAGACGTTCAGCGATCGGCTCCAAGGCGACGCCGGCCTCGTCAACGATCTGATCCAAGCCGCGCAAGGCAAGGCGGTACACCACCTCTTTGCCGCGGCGCTCAGTGTCGACGAAACCGCAGTGCCGCAGACAGGCCAGGTGCGTGCTGACCCTGGGCTGAGTTTGGCCCACAGCGCTCACCAGCTCACCAACAGTACGTTCCTGTTCCTCGAGCAGCTCCAGTATGCGGAGCCGGGTCGGATCTCCTAGAACGCGAAAGAAACGTGCCGCGGCAGCGCGGTCGGTTGGAGCTAGAATCGTGGAATACATATCTGGAAAGCAGGATAACATATGCCATCGCCCGAGGTGGCGATCGGAAATCTCAGACCCGGGAGGAGAGCGAGATGAAGACACGAAAGGAGACCGAAACAACCAAAGATGTCTCGTTGGCTGATCTGGCGGAGGCGATCAAGGCAGCTATGCCGGTACTGGACGAGACGGATCAGCACATAGCAACCGCCGTCCATCGCCTGATGAGCAGTGGTGCGCCGGTTGAGCCGGCAGCGATTGCCAAGGCGGCCGACGGCGTCTCACTGGAGCGCGTGAACGAGAGACTGAACACGTGGCCCGGCGTCTTCAGGGACGACATGGGACGAGTGGTCGGCTTCTGGGGCCACGCAATCGACAAACTGGAGCCGGAGTACCGTCTCGTAGCCGTCGGCAACACCACCTACGCTTGGTGCGCTCTGGACACGCTCTTCATTCCGGGCATCATCGGCAATGAGGTCCGCGTCGAGGCGTCTGACCCAGTAAGCGGTGAGCCGGTGTCACTCGTGGTCGATCGTGATGGGGCTCGCGACGTGACGCCCGCGGGCGCATTGGTGTCGATGGTCATTCCGGATGGTCCTTTTGGCTACGACGTGATCGAGAGTTTCTGCCACCGTGTCCTTTTCTTTGCCTCCCATAAGACGGGCGACAACTGGATAGCCGCCCACGAAGGCACGACCTTGCTGCCGGTTGACCAGGCATTTGAGGTCGGACGCGTGCTGACCGAGCGTGTCGCGCCCGATATGTCTGGCACGAAATCAGGCAGTCGATGAAAGACCAATTCGAACCTGCATCTACTGGCTGCGCCGGTGACCGCATCGGCGGCCGCCGTCGCATCTCGGTTGCAAGACAAACGCGTTGTGGAGATCACGCATGAAGATCACGATTCAGTACTTCGATGGGTGCCCGCATTGGAAGCTTGCCGACGAGCGGGTCCGGCACGTACTTGGAGATTTCTCGAGTGATGACGTGACGCTCGAGTACCAGTTCATCGACTCTCCAGAGACGGCTGATCAACTCGGCTTCCACGGCTCACCAACAATCCTCATCGACGGGTTGGATCCGTTTATCACCGGCGTTGAACAGGTCGGAATGAGCTGCCGCGTCTTTAGAACTGACGACGGGATTCAGGGCGCGCCGACGGAAGCTGAGCTGCGCAAGCTTCTGCTGAATAGACGGCCGAGCTAGTTTCGCCAGATCGCCGCGTCGAGCGCGGCGGTTGCAGCATCGAGCTGGGTTTCTCAACGGATGACTCACGGTCCTGACCCTTGCGTCGTCACGCACTGCCGCGCGTGGGTGCACAGAAGGTTGGCCAGCGACTTACTGTGAGGCTGCACGGTTGAATCGAGTCCGCTAAGGCCTCGCGCGGTTGCTTCACGTGAAGCTGAGACCGCAATTTGCGGCCTGCAACTTGCGACTTTAGGGATACAGAAGGTGGGCCGAGAGCGGCGATAAGCCGGGTTCTGTATCCCTTGCGGGACGGTGACCATCTGTCTGCGACGCCGGTTGCCCGACGCCTCTAGCGACCGATACCCGAGGGCTCGGCGAGCAACCGTGAACGCCCTCCTATTTGGTCTTGCTCCGGGCGGGGTTTGCCTGGTCGGCCGGTCGCCCGGCCGCCGGTGGGCTCTTACCCCACCATTTCACCCTTACCCGACGGCGTCTCTCCGGAGACAAACGCCGCCTGGCGGTGTCATTTCTGTGGCACTTTCCTTCGGGTCGCCCCGACTGGGTGTTACCCAGCGCCCTGCTCTTCGGAGCCCGGACTTTCCTCCAACCGTATTCACTTACGTCGGCGGTCACCCGTCCGCCTCGGCCCACGCAAATTCTACCCACCCGCCATGGGCTTCTTAACGTGAGCGTCGATCGCCATATTGGCGAGCGCGTCAGCGCCGCGGTTGCGCTCCCTATCGACATGCGCAAGGACGACGTCGTCAAAGCCGCCAAGCAGGCGTTTAGCCTGTTCGTACAGCGGCTTCAGCTCGGGTTTTTTGACTCGGTACGAGCCATTCAGCTGTTCGACCACAAGCTTCGAGTCGAGATAAACCTCCAGTCGGTCAGGCTTCCAGTCGGAGACCGCCTTGAGGCCCTCGATCACCGCGTGGTACTCCGCTTCATTGTTGGTGGCTTTGCCGAGCCAGCGATGAAAGGTGCGCAGCCGCATCCCCTGGTCGTCCTCGATCACCACCCCGGCGCCGGCTGGACCGGGATTCCCGCGCGAGGCGCCGTCGGTGAACAGCCTGAGTGTCTTTGTCAGGCGAGCACCAGGATCCGGCCGCAGTTCTCGCAATGCACGATCTGGTCTCCCTTGCGGAGCAGCTGCATCCCCGACGAGGTCACCGTCACGCGACATGCCGTGCACTGGTTGTTCAGCACTTCGGCCACCGCAGGGTGGACTCGCACTCGCGTGTATGCCGTTTGCGCGGCGGTGGGCACCTCAGCCCAAATCCGCTCCTTCTCCGCCTCGACCTCGGCCAGCTCCGAACGCATTCCTTCCAGCTCTTCCTGCAGCGCCGGAGTATCCTCTGCCAGCCGACCACGCGCCGCCTCGAGCTCGGCTGTCGCCGCTCGCACCGCCTCGTCTGCCGCCTCGGCGTCCTCCATGAGGCTGAGCTCGGCCTCCTCCTCCTCCGCGAACCGAGCTCGCATGTGCTGCACCTCTTCCGACATCTGCATCAGCTCGGTCGGGTTGCGGATGCGCCCGCTCATGAGCTCTCTTTCGCGCGAGCGCAACCTGGTGCGATGGTCCTCGCGGGCGCGATCCGAATCGCCAAGCCGCGCCGCTGCCGCCTGCTGCGTGGCCATCGCGGCTTCGAGGTTTTCCGAGAGTCTGGCAACCTCGGGGTCGGACCTGAGCCTCGATTCGATCCGCTCGATCGCCTCCCGCAGCACCCGCTCCCGGTCGACCAGGCGCTGGTACTGGAGCAGGAGCTGGGCGGGCTTCACCAACGCCTAGTCCAGCACCACCAGGACCTGGCCTTCCTTGACCACATCGGTCTCCTTGACACGGATCTCGCGCACGGTCCCGGCGCGGGGGGCCGTGACCGAGATCTCCATCTTCATGGACTCGATGATCAGCAGAACGTCGTCCTCCGCGACCTGGTCGCCCGGCTTTGAGGTGATCTTCCAGACGTTACCAACGAGCTCCGCTTTGACCTCAGTCACGAGATTCGAGGCCTAGTTGCGTTCTCGCTTCTCCAATCGATGCGACCTGATGCCCCAGGTCATGGCAGAGTCGTACCGCCTTTTCGACCAGCTCACCGTTGCTCTTCGCCATCCGGTCCCCTTCGATGTAGAAGTTGTCCTCCAGTCCGACGCGCACGTTGCCGCCCATCGTGATCGCCGCCGCCACCAGCGGCCATTGATTGAGGCCGATGCCGATGACCTGCCAGTGGGATCCAGCAGGCAGCCCGTCGACCTGGTCGACCAGGTGGCGTGTCGTGCCGGGAATGCCGCCCAGGACGCCCATGATGAGGCTGAACTGAAATGGCGGTTCGAGCACGCCCATGTCGATGAGCGGCCGCGTGTTTCCGATGTGACCCGCGTCGAAGCACTCCATCTCCGGCCGCACGCCCGCGCCGTTCATCGTCTCGAGAAAGAACTGGATGTCGCGAAACGGGTTGGCGAAGACGTGATCGTGATAGAAGACCTTGCGTTTCTCGGAGTAGATCGCATAGTTCATCGAGCCCATGTTCAACGCGGCCATTTCCGGCCGAAGGTCCCGAATGTGGGCGATGCGTTCTTCGGGCGGAATGCCGACCGCGCCGGTCGAGAAGTTGATGATCACATCGGTCCGCGCGCGGACCTCGGCGAAGATCTCGGCGAAGGTCTCGACGCTCCAGTCTGGGGCGCCATCCGGCTTGCGCGCGTGGATGTGCACGATGGCCGCGCCCGCGTCCGCCGCCCGCTTGGCTTCTTCGCCGATCTCCTTGGGCGCGTACGGGATGGCCGGGCACTGCTCGCGAGTCGCCAATACCCCCGTAAGGGCGGCGGTGATAACCCTCTTGCTTATCAGCGGTCCCCGCGAACTCACGGCCAAGCCTCGGAGTTCGTGGGGAATTTCATACGGGGATGTTGCCGTGCTTGCGCCAAGGCCGGTCGATCCTCTTGTCGCGCGCTTGCTCGATGCCGTGGACGATCACGCGCCGGGTCTCGGCCGGATCGATGACGTCGTCGATCATCGCCCACCCGGCGGCGACGTAAGGGCTGATCTGCGCCCGGATGGTTTCGACCATCTTCGCCCTCGTCTCCTCGGGGCTGTCCGAAGCTTCGATCTGTTTGTTGAAGATGATGTTGACGGCGCCCTCGGGGCCCATGACCGAAATCTCCGCGAACGGCCAGGCCACGAGGAGGTCGGGCTCGTAGCCCTTGCCGCACATCACGTAGTACCCCGCCCCGTAGGCCTTGCGCATGATGATCGTGATCTTCGGCACCGTCGCCTCCGAGGTCGCATACAGCATCTTGGCCCCGTGGCGGATGATCCCGTCTTTCTCGACCTGGGAGCCGACCAGGAATCCCGGCACGTCCATCAGGTACACGAGCGGGACGTTGAAGGCGTCGCACATGCGGATGAACCGAGCGGCTTTGTCGGCCGCGTCCGAATCGAGGATGCCGCCCTTCTGCATCGGCTGGTTCGCGACCACGCCCACCGCGTGGCCGCCGGCGCGAGCAAACCCGACGACGATGTTCTTCGCCCACGTCGGCTTGATCTCGAACCATGACTCGTGGTCGAAGATGGCCTTCACCACGCGCCGCACGTCGTAGGCCGCGCGGGGGTTCGTGGGCACGATCTTCTCCAGCTCCGTCACCAGGCGGTCCGGCGGGTCGCTCGGGTCCACGAACGGAGCTGGTTCAGTGTTGCTTGATGGAAGGTAGGAGAGAAACCGGCGCACTGCGGCGATGCACTCGGCGTCGTCCCCGACTTCGTTGTCCCCAACGCCGGACTCGTAGCAGTGCACCTGCGAGCCGCCCATGTCGTGGTCGGTGACGTCCTCGCCGGTCGCCGCCTTGACGAGGCGGGCGCCGCCCAGCGACATCGACGAGGTGCCCTTGACCATAGGTACGAAATCGGAAAGACCCGGGATGTAGGCGGTGCCCGCGGCGCATGGGCCCAGCATGGCCGCGACCTGCGGGATGACCCCCGACATCACCACCTGGTCGTGGAAGAGGTAGCCGGTGCCGGCGAATGTCGAACCTGAGGCTTCCTGGATGCGGGCGCCGGCCGAGTCGAGCAGCCACACGATGGGCTTGCGGTAGCGCAGCGCCAGCTCGCGCACGCGAGCAGCCTTGAACTGCTCGCCGACCGCTCCCATTGAGCCGGCCATCACCGTGAAGTCGTACGCGATCACCCAGACCTGCCGGCCGTCGACCATCCCGTGGCCGGTCACCACGCCGTCGGCGGGCGTCCCATCCGCGTCCACCTCACCGCCACGCACCGGCTGCTGATGTGCGAGCAAACCGAACTCGACAAACGTGTCCTTGTCGAACAGCAGGTCGAGGCGCTCGCGGACGGTGAGCTTGCCGCGCTCCTTCTGCTTGGCGATCTTCTCCGCGCCGCCCATACCGAGGTTCTTCTTGCGGCGCGATTGGAGCTCGGCGATCTGTGCCGAGAATTCGTCGCCCACGATTGGCAATTCTATGGAGCGCCGGGCTTGCGCCATCGGTCGAGGAAGCGGTAGAGGTTGCGGCGCGAGAGCCGGTCACGCTCCTCTGGCGGCGTCGCCTCCCACAGCCGGTGCTCGTGCTTGATGAGAGGAAGGCCGGCAACGGCTACTGCGCGGCCGCCGCGATCTCGTATGCGAAAGCTGAACTCGATGTCTGCGATGCGATAGAAGCGGAACTTCGGATCGAACCCGCCCACCGCCTCTGCGTCGGAGCGCCGGAAGGCCATGCAGTAGCCCTCGATCGCGTCCACGTCCGGCCCGGCGTGCTCCTCGAACTCTTTGAGGCCGGCCTTCGCGCGCAGGCCAAACGGCCCTGCGATGACGACTGCCGGGTCGTTCAGCGCCTCGAGCAGCGGCGAGATGGCATCGCCGGTGAGCTCGATGCCAGGATCAAAAAGGACCACCGCGTCTCCCGCCGCGGCTTCGATGCCGGCGTTGACCGCCGTCGCAAAACCAAGCGGCGGGTCGAGCGTAACCACTCGCAGCCGCTCGGCCATGCGTGACTGAAGCCAGCCGGCCATTCGCGCATCGCCCGAGTTGTCGACCAGCAGCGCTTCGAAGTCGGCCTTGCAGTGCGTGAACACTGAGAGCAGCCAGCGCTCCACGTCAGGCCGCCATCCGTGCACGACCGTCAGCAGGGTGACCGCTCGCGCGACTGGCGCGACCGCGGACGGAGGCGGGGCCTTGAGCGCTTGCAGCACGCTGCCCTCTGCGCTGTCGAGCACTTCCCACCCGCCGGCACGCAATTGCTCGCGGACGGCGTCGGCTGCCGCGAAGTCGCGATCGCGCCGGCGCGCGACGCGCTCGGCGAGCAGGCCTTCTGCCTCCTTGCGGTCCGTTAGCCCTTCTTGGCTTTGACAGCGGCCGTGAGCGCGGGAACGATCTTGAGCGCGTCGCCGACGACTCCGAGGTCGGCCATCTTCATGATCGGGGCCTCGGCGTCTTTGTTGATGGCGATGATGACCTTGGACGCCTTCATCCCGACCGTGTGCTGCATGGCGCCTGAGATGCCGACCGCGATATACACGCCGGGCCTCACCGACTTGCCGGTCTGGCCGACCTGCATCGAGTACGGAACCCAGCCTGCGTCAACCACCGCGCGGCTGGCGCCCACAGCGCCGCCGAGTGCGTTGGCGAGGGCTTCCAGCAGCGGGAAATTGTCGGGTCCGCCCATACCGCGGCCGCCGCTGATGACGACCTTGGCGTCCTCGAGCTTGACCTTCTCGGAGGCCTCGGCTACGCGTTCGACGATTCTTGCTCGCTTCGAACCTTCGCCGATGGTGACCGCGAGCTCTTTGACGTCGGCGGTGCCGCCGCTCTCCGAAGCCTCGAACGATTTCGGCCGCACCAGCACGATGGCGGGCTTGCCGTTGGCCCGCATGGAGGCGAGCTTGGCGCCGCCGAAGTAGGGCACCCTGGCCACGAAGCCGCCATCCTTGGCGACCACGTCGCTCGCGTTGGAGATGAGGCCTTTGCCCAGGCGTGCGGCGAGGCGACCCGCGACGTCGCGAGAATCCGGTGTGAAGGCGAAGAGGATCAGGTCGGGCTGGTGCTGCCCGTGCAGCGCGGCCAGCGCGTCGGCCGAGGGCTCGGCGACGTATTCGTCGAACGCTTTGTCCTCGTTGACGTGGACCACCTTGGCGCCGTGCTTGCCCAGCGTCGCGGCGGCCGCTTTGGCGCCGGTTCCGAGCGCGATCGCGTAGACGTCGCCCAGCTCACGCGCCTTGGCCATCAGCTCCAGCGCGGTCGACTGCAGCTTGCCCGCGTTGAGCTCCGCGTAGACCCAGACGTTCGCCACGGCTATACGACCTTGGCCTGGGCGAGCACCTGGATGATGCGGTCTACGGCCGTGCCGTCGTCCTCGATGATCGCGCCCGCCTTGCGGGCCTCCGCGTCGGCGAGGCCATCGATGGTCTCGCCGGGCTCACCGCGTTCGATTCCCAGCTCGCTGAGCCCCAGCTGTTTGATCTCCTTCGAGCGGGCCGCCATGATGCCCTTCAGGGACGCGTAGCGCGGCTCGGCGATGCCCGCCGTGACCGTGATCAGGGCAGGCGTCGAGGCCTCGACGACCTGGTAGCCGTCCGCGGTCTGGCGGTGGACCTTCACCGTCGACCCGTCGACCTCGACCTTCTTGGCGATCGTCATCTGCGGGAGGCCGAGCAGCTCGGCCAGCATAGGCGGCACCATCCCGGTGCTACCGTCGTACGACTCGGTGGCGCAGATCACCAGGTCGGGCTTCTCGGGCTTGATCGCGGCCGCAAGCGCGCGTGCGGTGAGGAGAACGTCGGCGCCCGCCAGCTGCTCGTCGCTGATGAGCACGCCGCGGTCGGCGCCCATCGAGAGGCCCTTGCGGATGGCGTCCTTCGCGCGCTCGGGACCCATCGAAACCAGGACCACCTCGCCGCCATGGGCTTCTTTGAGCTGCAGCCCTTCTTCGATGCCGCACTCGTCGCCGGGGTCGAGGACGACCTCGCGGTCGCGCGCGAGCGTGTTGTCGGGCTCGAGGAGGATGGTGGAGTTGGGGTCGGGTACCTGCTTGACGGTGACGACGATCTTCACAAGAGAGCCATTATCGCTGCGCCGCGAGACCGTCATGGAACCGCTGGTAGTCGTCGAGCGTGTTGAGGCTCCGGAACAGGTCGGGATCGAGCCCCTCCAGCCAGGTGACGTCGAGGTGGTCGCAGATGTCCGCCGCCTTGAGGCGCCCACCGTCGAGGGCGGCGCTGACCGCGGCTAGCGACGAGCGCCGATAAGCGGCGCAAACCGGCTCCGCCCGACCGCCGAACCGGGGCATCGCCGCATCGCAACCGCGCGCGGCGGCGACGGCCATCTCGGCCACCCCGCGTGTCACGTACGGCATGTCGCAGGCGATGGCGAAGGTCACCTCATGCCTGGCGGCAGTCAATCCGGCTTCGATGCCGGCGAGCGGGCCGGCGGCGCGTCTGCGATCGAAGACGAGCCGATATGGCACATGCTCCTCGAGCTGCTCAGGTTCGGCGAACGAGACAATCACCTCAGAGAACGCAGGCCCAAGGCGTTCCACCATCCAACGCAGGAGCGTGGTCTCCGCCACCTCAAGCCAGGCCTTGGGGCGGCCCATGCGGCGGCTCTCGCCGCCCGCGAGCACCAGCAGCGTGGCTTGCATCACCACTATCATCGGCCCGGCCATGAGGGCGATCGACTTTCACGTTCATCTGCCCACGCCCGAGTGGCTGGATGCGTCGATGAAGGGGTACATCGAGGCCGCCGAGTCGTACTTTCGGTCGAAGGTCGTACGGCGTTCCCTGGACGACCTCGCGCGCGACTACGCCGACATCGACGTACTTGCGGTGCTGCTGGCATGGGACGCGGAAACCGCCACCGGCCGCCCGCGCGTGCCCAACGAATTCGTTGCGCAAGCCTGCCGAGACCACCCAGAGTCGTTCACAGGATTCGGCAGCGTCGACCCGCTGAAGGGCGACCGCGCAATCGACGAGCTCGACCGCATCGGTCAGCTCGGCCTCAAGGGCGTCAAGCTGCACCCCTCGCTGCAGGCTTTCGCTCCCGACGACGAAAGGCACTGGCCGCTATACGAACGATGCGAGGAGCTCGGCCTCATCGCGCTCTTCCACACCGGGACCAGCGGCATCGGCGCCGGACAGCCCGGCGGGCAGGGCATCCGCCTGGACTACGCCCGGCCCATCCGCTTGGACGCAGTCGCTGCGTCTTTCCCGAACCTGAACATCATCGCCGCGCACTTCGGCTACCCATGGCACGCGGAGCTGCTGGCGATGGCGCTGCACAAGACGAACATCTACATCGACATCTCGGGCTGGGCCCCGCGATACATCCCGACCGAGGTCATTCGCGACATGAAGGGCAGACTGCAGGACCAGTTCGTCTTTGGAAGTGACTACCCGTTCATCCAGCCGAAACGATGCCTCGAAGAGCTGGCGACCCTGGAGATTCCCGATCCGGCCCTTCAGAAGCTGCTGACCGGCAACGGCAAGCGGCTGCTCGACCTGTCGTAGCCTCCCGCCAGCCTGCTGAGGTCGCGACTTTCTTGGCGGAAGTTGCCTGCTTGTAAACCTATACTTGACAAGACGGCGGCGGCGTTTATGGTGCTGCCAGTGGCCTCCGCAACCATTCAACGGACCGAGGGCGACGCCTCCGAATCGCGGCGTCGATCGCTGATGACTGAGTCCGACTCGCTGCTCGATGACGTAGAAAGACTCCGGCTCGACGACCAGGTCGAGGTGCCTCAGACACTCCGCGATTCGATTCGAGAGCTGCAGGTTCGCCTCGGCCGGGCCGATTCAGCGGTCGCGCCCGCCACCCTCCACGCGGCGCACGACCTCGTCTTCGCGGTTCAGCAGAGATTGATGGCCGCCAACCCCAAGCATCCGCGGCCGAATCGCCATGCGGGCCGGCCTGAAGGACAACCGGTCATCGCCGTGGTTCGCGACGGGGGCCTGTGGAAGCTGCTCACGCTGCCGCCTCCTCCAGGCGGCGCCGCGGACGAAGCCTGGTTGGAGCTGGTCGACTGCACTGTGGAGCGCGCCTGGGATCGGTGGTGTTATGCGCAGCAGCATGCCGTGCGTGCGGCGCAGGAACGATACAAACCGCACATCGCATTGGCGGTTGCCCGCACCGCGTGGACGAACTACTGGGAGCTCTACATGGAAGCGGGAGAGATCAGAGACCGCGTGCGCACCGCGACTTCCGCGCGGCCGCCAGGAAGCGCTGCAGGTCCGCATGACTGATCGGCTGCGCAGACTCGCGCACTCGCTGCGCGAACAGATCCAGAAAAACGCGCAAGCCCTCGTCATCCAGCGCGGTCGCCGCCTCGATGATGCCCGCAGCAGCGCCGCGTTGGGAGGGCTCAAGTACCTGCGCGAGCTCCTCAGCGAAGTTCGGCGGCAGATGCTCCATCACGCCCGAGTGTACGGACTCGGCAATCTAGAATCCAAAGGCGATGCAGCCGGTCGTGATCGGGGACGTGATCTGGGAGCCGAGCCCGGAGGTGATCGCCAAGAGCCGGCTCAAGCGGTTCATGGACGAGCACGGCATCGAGTCGTTCGCCGAGCTCTTGAGACGCGCGGACGACGACATCGAATGGTTCTGGGACGCCGCGATCAAAGATATCGACATCGCTTTCTATCGTCATTACGACCGCGTGGTAGATCTCTCCGCCGGCAAGCCCTGGGCGAAATGGTGGATCGGCGGGCGCATGAACATCGTCCAGAGCTGCCTCGACCGGCACCGCGATCAAGAGTTCCACGACAAGGTCGCGCTCATCTGGGAGGGCGAGCCCGGCGAAGTGCGCCGCCTCACCTATGGCGAGCTCGACAAGGAGGTCTGCCGCCTGGCCGGCGCGTTCCGACGATTGGGCGTCCGGCCAGGCGACCGCGTGGGGATCTTCATGCCCATGTGCCCCGAGGTCGCGATCTCGTTGCTGGCCACGGTGAAAGTGGGCGCGGTGATCATTCCTCTTTTCTCCGGCTACGGCCCCGAGGCGATAGCGACCCGGCTGCAGGACGGCGAGGCAAAGGTGCTCATCTGCGCCGACGGCTTCTATCGCCGCGGCCAGGTGGTGCCGATGAAGGAGACCGCCGATCGCGCTCTGGTCAGCTGCCCGACGGTGACCAAGGTGATCGTGCACCGCCGTGTGGTGCGTGAGATCCCATGGACGCACGGCCGCGACCAGGTGTGGGAGGTGCTGCTGGAGGACGAACGCGACCGCGCGCCGACCCACGAGCTCGACCCCGAAGACCCGCTGATGATCATCTACACGTCCGGCACCACGGGCCTTCCGAAGGGCACGCTGCACGTGCACGGGGGCTTTCCGGTCAAAGCCGCGCAGGACATGGCGCATTGCTTCGACGTCGGCGCGGACGACACGATCTTCTGGTACACCGACATCGGCTGGATGATGGGCCCCTGGCTCATCCTCGGATCACTCGCGCTGGGCGCGACCATGGTTCTCTACGAGGGCACGCCGGATCATCCGGCACCCGATCGCCTGTGGCGAATGGTCGCCGATCACAAGGTCACGGTCCTCGGCGTCTCCCCCACCCTCGTGCGCGGTCTGATGACCCATGGCGATGAGCTGCCCGCAAGGCACGACCTGTCGAGCCTGCGCATCCTCGGCGGCACCGGCGAGCCCTGGAACCCCGAGCCGTTCCAGTGGTTCTTCAAGCATGTCGGCGGAAGCCGAATCCCGATCATCAACTACACGGGCGGCACGGAGATCTCTGGCGGCATCCTGTGCGGCAACGTCATCACGCACCTGCGGCCGACCTCGTTCGCGGGCCCCGTGCCCGGCATCGCCGCTGACGTCGTCGATGCTGAGGGCCGCTCGGTTCGAGGCGAGGTCGGCGAGCTCGTGATCCGCAACCCCTGGCCCGGCATGACGCGGGGATTCTGGGGCGACCGCCAGCGATACCTCGACACGTACTGGGGCCGGTTTCCCGACGTCTGGGTGCACGGCGACTGGGCTTATGTCGACCCGGAGGACGGCCTGTGGTACGTGTTGGGCCGCTCGGACGACACCATCAAGGTCGCGGGCAAGCGCCTGGGACCGGCGGAGGTCGAGTCCGTGCTGGTCGGGCATGGGGCCGTCGCGGAGTCGGCCGCCATCGGCGTCCCCGACGAGCTCAAGGGCGAGGCGCTCGTGTGCTTCGTCATCCTGCGCCCGGGTAAGGTGGCGACGGCTGAGCTGGCCGCCGAGCTGCAGGATGCGGTCGCGGCGGCGCTGGGCAAGCCGCTGCGGCCGAAGGCGGTCCACTTCGTGACCGACCTGCCCCGGACCAGAAACGCGAAGATCCTGCGGCGCGTCGTGCGCTCGGTCTATACCGGCAAGGATCCAGGCGATCTGTCGTCGCTCGAGAACCCCAGCGCGCTCGCCGCAATCGGAGCGGCGAGAAGCTAGAAGCTGAGTACTCGGTCGGCCTGCATGGTGTGCCGCACGAGGTCGGGCGGCGTGATGAACGATGCGTTGGGGGACATCATCGACGGCAAGACCCCACGGGCCTCAGCACAGCCTTTTCAAACGTACAGGGGGACGTTCTGCTCAAGGCACTTGTCGAGCAGGTCGCGCAGCGGCGGGACGCCCTGGCCGTACACGTTGGCGATGATGTCCGGCTTGAGCAGCTCTGTGGCGTCACCCGCAAGAGCGATCGCCACCTCGACGCCCGCGGGTCGCGCGCCGTTGGCCGCGATGTGGAACGGGATGCTCGCACGCGTGGGATCGGTCGCTCCGGTCGAGGCGACGATCAGCAGTCCCGGCACGGCGCACATTATCCGCGCTTGATGCGCAGGCCGCACCGCAGTTGAGGCTCACCCGCAAAGACTGGGTCCGGCTCCTGCTGCTGTGGCTGGGCGGAATCGACCTTCGCCTCACGCTACTCGCGGTGCCGCCCGTGATTCCCCAGATTCATCACGACCTCCACCTCGACGAGAAGGGCGTCGGCGCGCTCGTGTCGCTACCCGTGCTCCTGCTCGCGACGGCCGCGGTGCCGGGATCGCTGCTCATCGCCCGGCTCGGCATCCGGCGCGCGCTCGCGACCGGGCTCGGGTTGGTGGCGGTGTTCGGCGCGCTGCGCGGCCTCGGACCGAGCACGCCGGTCCTGTTCACGTCCACCTTCCTGATGGGGGTGGGTGTGGCGGTGAGCCAGCCCGCGTTCCCGTCCATCGTCCGCGACTGGTTTCCCCGGCGCATCGCGGTCGCGACCGCCGTCTACAGCAACGGCATCCTCATCGGCGAGACGATTCCGAATGCGCTCACGACGCCGGTCGGCGTCCTGCCCCTCGCTCACGGTGACTGGCGGTGGGCGCTCGCGATGTGGTCGGTGCTGGTGCTGGTCTCCGGCGTTGCGATCGCCGTCGCCGCCCCGGCACGCGGGCCGAAGCCAACCATCCCCACTCGGTGGTGGCCTTCGTGGCTCGAGGGCCAGACGATGCGAATCGGGATCGTTATGGGAATGGCGTCGGCGGTCTACTTCGCCACCAACGCCTACATCCCCGACTTCCTGGACCAGACCGGCCGCCACCAGCTCATCTCCCCCACCCTGGCCATCTTCAACGGCGCCCAGCTGCTGACCGCGCCTGTGGTCGCGATCTGGGAGGGGCTGCTGACGGGCCGGCTCGGGTTCATAGGCTCGTCGGCCCTGATGGCCGTGGCCCAGATCGGGATCGTGGTGACGCCTGGCGCGGGCGTGCTGCTGTGGGCGCTGGTTCTGGGGTTCGCGGCCGCGCTCGCGTTCATCGTCGTCCTCACCATGCCGCCCCGGATCGCCGCGCCCGGCGACGTGCACCGGATGAGCGCGGGCGTGTTCACGTTTCAGTACGCGATCGCGTTCGTCGTGCCGCTCGTCGCCGGCGCTCTCTGGGACGCCACCGGACGGGCCGTCCTGGCCTTTGTGCCGGGGATGATCGCCGCGGTGCTGATGGGCTGGCTGGCGCTGTCTCTCAGGATCCCTAGCGCCGCCCAGCCGCCGGCAGCGCCTTGATCAGGCGGTCGTACTCGGCCTCGGGGAAGGCGCGCAGCGTCTCAGTGGAGACGTTGCCGTTGCTGCCCGTGATGAGCGCGAACTTCGCCGCCGTTTCGTCATCGGGCGCTTCGAGGATCGCGACGATGTCGTACCGGCCCATCGTCAGGTACGAGTGCAAGAGCTTGCCGCCGAGACCTGCGATGGTCTTGGCAGCCGCGGCGCGGCGCTTGGGATGGTCCTTGATGGCCTTGATCCCCTGCTCGGTGAAACGCAGCAACGAGATATAGGTCGGCATGGCGGTGCCCTCCCGCTAACGAACTAACACCCTCAACGCGATGCTATCGCGCCTGATGCCTCAGGGGAACATGCCGACCTTGAAGTCGTCGATGATCTCGTGCGCTGCGCGCGCGCCTTCCTCCGCACCCCCCTCCATGAAGCCCTGGAAGTTCGTGGAGCAGTGCTCGCCGGCGAAATGGCATTTGCCGGTGTGGATGTCCGGCTGGCGAAGGCCCTCGTAGCCGCTGAACTGCGTGTACTGGCCGACCTTCCAATAGGAGTACGAGCCGAGCAGGAATGGGTTCGTGAACGGCACGTCGAGGGTGGCACGGCCATTCCACTGCTTGCTGATGCCCGGAAAGACAGGCTCGATCTGGCTGAGGAACGTTCGCGCGAACTTCGCCACCACGCCGGGGCTGGTGGGGTCGCCAGTGAACGACCCCAGCGGCACGCCGCCGCCGGTGTAGTCGACCAGGATCCCGGTGGCGCCGTCCTGGGCGCGGGTGACATCCCATGTGTTCTGGTAGCCCGTGTCGGAGTAGGTTGCCCCGTTGCCGATGCCCCACGGCCCGCTCTGGTTCCAGTAGCGGCTGTTGAACTGAAGCTGTAGCTTGCAGTTCTTGCCATAGCCGAGTTGCGTGATGGCGGTCTGCTTCACGTTGTCGAATTTGGCTTGACTGTAGTCGAGGCCACGCAACACCGAGAATGGGATCGCCATCACCACCCTGTCGACGACCCGGGTGAACTTTCCGGCCTGCCCGTTGAACGAGAGCGTCCATGAACCGTCGCCATTCATGACGATTTTCGTGAAGGCGGTGTTGAGCTGCACCGTGCCTGGCGCCAGCGCCGCCGCGATCGCCTGTGGCAGGCGCTCGTTGCCGCCCTGCAGGTGATATCGCTCATCCGAGGCACCGAAGATCCGGAAGTTGCCGGGTACCGGCTGGAAGCCGAGCAGGTAGACGAGATTCAGCGAGCTCTGCTCGGTCGTTACGTTGCCGTACTCGATGTTGTAGGCAACGTCGAGCAGCTGCCCCATCTTTGAGGTGTGGCCGCCGGGCACACGTTTCTCGATCCACCTATACAGGCTCAGGTTGTCCAGCGCCTGGCCTGCCGGAGTGGACATGTTGTAGAGCGTGGGGAACGGCGCCGAGTTCAGGTCTTTCTTGACCGCGGTCCAGACCGGGTTGAAGTCGGCGTTCTCCTGCGCGGTGGTGTAGTACCCGCCGAAGAAGAAATCGGTCTCGGTGGAATTGTTCGGCTCGGCCGCCAGCAGGTCGACCTTGGGGATATTGAAGCGCTGCGCCAGACTCTGGATGGTCTTGTGCTTGGTGTCGATCAGCTCGCCGCAGTGCTCGCTCGTCTGGCCGTTCAGCCACGAGGTGGTGTCGGAATGCATACGTCCGCCCACGCGCGGAGAGGCTTCATAAACGGTGCAGGCGATGCCTGCGTCCTGCAGCGTAAGGGCGGCATTGAGCCCGGCGATTCCTCCTCCGATGATCGCGATACGCGACGTCGCCACGCCCTGCGCAGCCGCCCCAAGCGCTGCGAGCGGGCCACCGAGTGCCGCCGCGCCAACTGTTGCTCCAGTGGCTTTCAGGAAGTCTCGACGTGTCAGGCGCATCTGCCGGCGGTCCGCTTGCACGGCCTCGATGGTGCGTCCCGACCTCTGGGCCTCCTCGAAATCCTCGAAGAGGGCCTGGAACTTCCGGAGTAGGGGCGTACGCGCCATTGGTCTTCCTCCTTGGGCAGGTTCAACCGGGTAAATGGTAGGAGGGCCCAAACACGCCGGGCCCCTCTCATCGGGTTATCGAGCCGTCGTCGCTGCGCCCGAAGATCCGCCTTTCCGAAGTAGTCTCCGATAAAAGTTCCCACGCAGTCGGCGCAGCTCGTATGCGGCGAGTTCAGCTGCGGATCGAAGGTGTGCCGCGATATCCGGGAAGATAAACGGTAAAAGCCTAAGAAGCAATTTGAAGCGGGCGGCCGGCCGCGAACCGCCCCTGCGAGGCCCTCAAATCGCTCTTTGAGCTACACAATTCACTGCGTGAGAGCGCATGCCTGATCCTGCTCTTGTCGTCCCCGGTATCGTCGGCGCTTTCGTCGGCGCGATCGGCTGGTTGTGCGTCGGTCTGTACATCCAGCGCCGTCAATTCATTCGACAGGCAAAAAACGCGGCGCGGGCCGTCTACTTCGAGATCGACTTGAATCGACTCTGCGTGGAGGTCGCGCGGGAGCACGGGTCTTACACATCACTCAGCCGCACTTCTTTCGATCGGCTCCTACCCGATCTGGCGGCCTGGCTGAGTCCCGAAGAGCTGCACACCATCGTCAGAGCATTCATGGGGCACGCCGGCTACGACCAGGCGGCCACCGGCGATAACCAGGTTCCGCGGGAATTGCGCCTGCAAGCTCTGTCCGGGATTCTGGATTGCCAGGAAGAGGCGCTGCAGCTGCTGCGAGGGCGGGTCTTCTCACCGAAGCAGGCCCTTCGGCTCGAGCGGCAACTGCGGATCCCAGGGTGAGTTGGAGCGGGCGACCGGCCTCGAACCGGCTACCTCAACCTTGGGAAGGTTGCGCTCTACCAGGTGAGCTACGCCCGCTCTAACGCGCACAACGCGAGATCAGATTCTAGGTTTTTTCGACGACACCCTCGGATTCAGGGGCGGCTTCGGAGACGACCGAGCGCACCAAGGCCGAATACTCGTCGACAAGCGCCTGAGAGCGGACGGGGTCGAGGGTTGAGGCGATGATGTGGTACTCCGGGCGGTCCGCATCGGGCACGACGAGCACCCAACCGCCGTCCACGAACACCTTCACGCCGTCGGTGAGGTCGACCCGGTCCTTGAGATGCCTTTCCATCATCGTTCGCATCACACGGCCCTTGATCTCCCACGGGCAGAACTCCACCGCCTTCTTGTGGGCGACCCGGGGGATCCGCTTCTTCAGCGCTCCGATCGAGGTTCCGGTCTGGGCCAGCAGCTCCAGGACGCGAACGGCCGTGAAGATGGCGTCGAAGGCGACGGCGAAGTCCGGCCAGCAGTAGCCGCCCGCGCCGTCTGATGCGAGCACGGTGTCGGCGTGCTGAGCGGCCCGCAGCACGGCGCCGGGAGTGATCTTCGTGGGCACGAACCGGCTGTTCATCTCGTCGGCGATCATCGAAAACGCGAGCGACGCCGAGGCCGGCCCCATCACGATCCCCGGCTTTGCAGTCAGAGCGAGCTGGGTCAACACCGCGAAAGCCGTGTCGTGGTCGAGCACCTCGCCGGTCTCGTCGACGATGAAGCAGCGCTCGCCCGGCGAATCGACGAAGACGCCGACCTTGGCCTTGACCGCGGAGGTGATCACGCCCATCTCCTGCAGGTGAGCCCTAAACGCGGGCTCGTCCTGCTCGACGACGATCTCGGCCGGCGATGCGTTGAGCGGGATGACGGTGCAGTTCATCTCCTGCAGCACGCGTGGCAGCACCATCGCCGCGGCGCCGTTGTTGTAGTCGATCAAGACCTTGAACGCCGCCCCGCGTACGGTCTCGAGGTCGAGCTTCGCCAGCATGTCCTCGATGTATCGGTCGGTCTGGCTGTCGCGGCGCACGATGCGGCCCATCTCGTAGTGGAGCACGCGGCGGATGTCCTCGCGGAAATACAAGCTCTCGAGCTTGCGCTCGGTGCGGCTGTCGATGTCGAGCCCATGATCGTCGAACAACCGGATGTCGGCGGAGCGCGGATCGACCGGCGACGTCTGAACGTGAACGGCCGAAACGTGGTTGTGGCGGGCCCAGTAGCGCGCGACCGGCGCCGGGAGCACCGAGAGGTCGGTGGCATTGGCGCCCGAGGAGATCATCCCTGACATCAGCGCGCGATGGATCATGCGCGCCGCCCGCGTGTAGTCGCGTGAGATTGCGATCTCCGTCCCCTTCGCGCTCAACGCCCCCACAGAAGCGCCCAGCCGCGATGCGAACTCGGGCGTGAACTCCACGTTGGTGAGGCCGGTCAACCCGTAGGAGCTGAACAGCCCGCGCTTCCACGACCCAGCCCAGATGATCGAGTCGTGCACGACCGCACCCGGCTCGACCTCCTTGTTGGGCCAGATGCGGACGTTGGCGTTCACGGTGGAACCCACCCCCAGCACGACCTCGCTGCCGATCACGCTGCCTTCCTCGAGCAGGCATCCGTTCTTGACCGTCACCGATCGGCAGACGACCGCACCGCGAAGCCTCGAGTTGAGGCCGATGTACGAGTGGTCCCAGACGATCGAGTTCGAGACCTTTGCGCCCGAGTCGACCGTGGTGTAGCCGCCGATCACACACGGCCCATTGACCCAGGCCCCTGAGCGCACCTTCGCGCCCGCGCAGATGAGCGCCGGGCGGTCGATTCGAGCCCCGTCCGAAACATCGGCATCCTCGTGGATCCAGATCCCTTCGTCCTTGCGATCGGCCGGGATCTGGACCTTGACCTTGCCCTCGAGGCAGTCGAAGTTGGCCTTCACATAAGCGTTGTGGTTGCCGACGTCCTCCCAGTAACCTGACGTCACCCAGCCGAAGACCGGCTCGCCCTGCTTCAGCAGCTTCGGGAACACGTCGCCCGACCAGTCCGTCGGCTCGCCGGGCCGGAAGAAGTCGAACACCGCCGGATTCAGCACGTAGATTCCGGTGTTGGCGAGGTCGGAGATGACTTCGCCCCAGCTCGGCTTCTCGATGAACCTCTGCACCGCGCCGCCCTCGTCGACGACAACCACGCCGTACTCCAGCGGGTTTGGCACCGGTTTCAGCACGATCGTCGCCAGCGCCCGGCGCTCGCGGTGGAAGCGAACCGCGGCCCCGAGGTCGATGTCGGTCAGCGCGTCGCCCGAGATGACCAGGAACGGCTCTGTCAGCTGCTGGCGCGCGAGCATCACCGAGCCCGCGGTGCCAAGCGGCGAGTCCTCGACCGAGTAGGTCAGCGCCACACCCTGCTCGGAGCCGTCGCCGAAGTAGTTGCGAATCGAAGCGCCGAGGTACTGCACGGTGGCGATCACGTCGCGCATCTGATGGCGACGCAGGTGCAGAAGGATGTGCTCCATGATCGGCCGCCCGGCGACCGGCACCAGCGGTTTTGGCTGCCGGCTCGTCAGGGGTCGCAGACGAGAACCCTCGCCGCCGGCCATGACCACGGCCTTCATGTCCCTTCCTCCCTACCGCATACCATCTCATGCTGATGCTCGAAGAACTCAACCAATTCGCTCACGACCTGCTCTGGACGTGGCAGCCACGAATCGAGGGTCTGTTCCAGGCGCTGAACCCCGAGCTCTGGGAATCCACGCGCCAGAACCCGGTGCTGATGCTGGCGCAGCTGGGCGAGCAAGGCGTCGCCAAAGCGCTGGAGCGCGAAGAGGTCAGCCACGCTCTGGAGGAGGCTCGCCAGGCGTATCGCGAGTACTACGACCGCCGCCCGCCGTTCATGGACGCCAGGGCGCCGATGGTCGTCGCGTACTTCTCGCTCGAGTTCGGCCTTGCCGAGTGCCTGCCCATCTATTCGGGAGGGCTGGGCGTGCTCGCCGGCGACCACCTGAAGGCCACCAGCGACCTGGGCCTGCCACTCGTCGCGGTCGGTCTTTTCTACAAGCAGGGTTTCGGGCGCCAGGACATCGACGCCGAAGGCCGCCAGGTCGAGGTGTACTACGAGAACCGGGGCGACGACCTACCTGTGCGAAAGGTCGACGGCGTCGAGGTCGACGCTCCCATAGGCCAACGGAAGGTGAAGATCGGAGTGTGGCGCGCGCAGGTGGGGCGAGTGCCGCTCTTCCTGCTCGATACGGATCTCGAGTCCAATCCGCCCGACCTCCGCGCCATAACCGACCGCCTCTATGTGCCGGAGCCCGACCGGCGCCTTCGGCAGGAGATCGTGCTCGGGATCGGTGGCGTCCGCGCGCTGCGCGCGCTGGGCATGGTCGCCGGCGTTTTCCATCTCAACGAGGGGCACAGCTTCCTCTGCGCGATCGAGCGCATCCGCGAGCTGCGCGCCTCGCGGCAGATGACCCTCGAGGAAGCCCGCCTGGTCGCGCGGGCGGGCATCGTCTTCACCACGCACACCCCGATCGCGGCCGGCAGCGATTATTTCGAGCCTGGCCTGGTCTGGGACCTGCTCAACCCTTACCTGACCGAGGTCGGCATCTCGTTCGATCGATTCATGGACCTCGGCCGGCAGCGTCCGGGCGATCCGCGCGACCGGCTGGTCACCACATACGCGGCACTGCGGCTCGCCGACCAGGCTGTCGGCGTGAGCCGCCTTCACGGCGCGGTCTCCCGGCGCTTGTGGAAGGACGCCTGGAAGGGGTTGCCCGAGTCGCAGGTGCCGATCGGCTCCGTCACCAACGGCGCGCACATGCCGACGTGGGTGGCGCCGGAGATCGCGGATCTGCTGCGGCGGTACGTCGGGCCCGACTGGTGGGACCTGGATGGCGAGGACGGACGCTGGCAGGCGGTGTTCGAGATCCCCGCCGCCGAGCTGTGGTCAGTGCACGTCGAGCTGAAACGAAACCTCCTCAAGGTGGCACGCACGAGATCGGTCGACTCCGAGCAGATGGATGAGCACGCGCTCACCTTCGGGTTTGCGCGTCGCTTCGCGCCCTACAAGCGCGCCAACCTTCTGCTCGAGGATCGCGCGCGCCTGAACAAGCTCCTGCGCAACAGCAAGCGCCCGGTGCAGCTGATCTTCGCGGGCAAGTCACATCCCGCCGACCAGCCGGGCAAGGACATCGTCGCGAAAGTTGTCGCACTGGCACGAGAAGAGCCCTGCGTCACGTTCCTCAAGGACTACGACCTCGCGATTGCGCGCCACCTCGTGCACGGCGCCGACGTGTGGCTCAACAACCCGAAGCGGTTTCTAGAGGCGAGCGGGACGAGCGGGATGAAGGCCGGGGCCAACGGCGTGCTGAACGTAAGCGTCCTCGACGGCTGGTGGGACGAGGCCTACCGGCCCGAGCTCGGGTGGGCGATCCCCTCAGGCGCGACGCTGGACCGGCCCAACGTTGATGACCAGGCCGAAGCCGAGGGTCTCTTCCGGCTCCTCGAGCGTGAGGTGGTGCCCGCGTTCTACGAGCGCGACGAGAATGGCATTCCGCAGCGCTGGGTGGCGATGATGCGGGCGTCGATCCGCCACGTGGTCACCGACTTCTCCGCGCGCCGCATGGTCACCGACTACTTCGACATCGCCTATGCGCCTGCCGCTCGCCGCGTCGAGCAGCTGCGCCTGCTCCCGGACTGGGGAGGCTGACGGCGCCGCTTCAGTGCGGCCAGGTATCGATCAGCGAAGCGATTTCGGGTAGTGGCGTCTCGACGCCTGTAGTGAGGTTGCGCACGAACCAACAAAAACGACGATCGCGATACCTAGCCAGGGACAGCGGCTCATTCACAATGCCGAACGCCCACCCCGGCGGTTCGGTTACCGATTCAGTCCGGTACGGCGGCCACTCCCCGGCGCTCGCGGCTGGCGGCGATGGCGGCGTGGAAGAGCTGCACGTAGCGCTGTGCGGAGCGGGACCACGAAACGTCCTCCGTCATGGCGCGGCGTACGAGCCAGGTCCACAGCGACGGGTGCCGGTACGTCTCGGCCGCGCGCACAACCGCCGCGTAGAACTGCCACGGGTCATAGGGCGTGAACGTGAACCCGCTTCCTGTCGCCCCGATGGGGTCGTAATCCTTGATCGTGTCGGCGAGCCCGCCTGTCGAGCGCACAACCGGGATGGTGCCGTAGCGCAGGGCGATCAGCTGTGCGAGGCCGCCCGGCTCGTAGCGTGACGGCATCCACAGCACGTCAGCCCCGGCGTAGATCCGCTGCGCCAGGGGAGCGTCGAAGCCAATCGCCGCCGCGACCTGGCCAGGGCGCTCCGACGCATAGCGCCTGAACATGTCCTCGTATCTGCGGTCGCCGGTGCCGATGACCACCACCTGTACGCCGAACTGCATCAGCGCGGGCATGGCCTGCTCTACGAGATCCAGGCCCTTGACGTCGTACAGCCTCGAAACCATGGCGCACAGCGGCCGGTCGACCTGCTCCAACCCGAGCTCGCTGCGCAGCTCCGCGCGGCACAGCGCCTTGGGCTCGGGCGCGGAGGCCGTGTAGTGGTGCGGGATGTTCGGATCGCGATGCGGGTCGAAGATCTCGTAGTCGATGCCATTGACGATTCCGTGCAGCTTGTGCGCGTGCGAGCGCAAGAGCTCGTCGAGGCCCTCGCCAAACTCAGGGGTCTGGATCTCGGCGGCATAGCGCTCGCTGACGGTGTTGACGACGTCCGCGTAATGAATGCCGCGCCCGAGTACGTTGACGACGTTGTCCAGACCTGGGATCCCAACGCGGATCAAGCCCCACTTGTCCAGGCCCGCGAGAGTGAGCGCTCCAAAACCGAAGACGCCCTGGGCTGCGAGATTGTGGATGGTGAGCGCAGTCGCCACCTCGCCGGCGGGGCCTTCGGTGTAGACGCGCTCGATGAGGTTCGGCACCAGGGCTGGGAACCAGTCGTGGATGTGGATGACATCCGGCGTGAAATTGAGCGCCGGAAGCATCTCGAGCAGCGCGCGCGAGAAGTAAACCGAGCGGGCGTCGTCGTCTCCGAATCCAAACATGCCGTCGCGGTCGTAGAGGGTCGGGCAGTCGACGAAGTAGACCACCATCTCGCCGAGACGGCCCTCGAAGATTGTCGCCGCCACGGTCTGCGCTCCGAGCGGCACCGGAAGGTCGTGGATGACCGGCTTGAGCCCGTGCTTGCCGATGTCCACCTGGCGGTAGCGCGGCAACACGACCCGCACGTCGTGCCCGAGCCGGCGCAGCTCCTTGGACAGCGATGCCGCGACGTCGGCAACGCCGCCCGACTTCGCAAACGGCGCCAGCTCCGAAGTCGCGACGAGCACCTTGAGCTGCTTTGCCCCCGGCGCTTCGACCAACGCGCCGTCGGCCGGGATCCGCAGTCCCAGCGACCCCGCTGGAGGCACCTGCTCGATGTCGCGGCCTTCCCGGCTGACGATGAGCGCCATCTCCAGCGTGTCGCCGCCATGCCGGCCGAGCAGCTTGAGTGGGACGGAGATGTAGAACGGATCGCTTTCGTTGAAATCGGAGACAGGCTCGGCCTTCGTCTGCTCGGTGTTGACCCGCGCGACCGTCACCGATGCGCCTTTGGCGCGAGGAACGACGCGCACCACTTGCGCAACATCGAATCCGATCTCCGCGGCCGGCGTGACCGCCAACGGCAGTGTCAGCTTGCCGTCGTGCCCGCTGGTGGGAGGGCCCGAGCAGTAGATCCAGAACTCGATTTTCTGTGAATCCAGCTCGGCCGGCGATCGCGGGCTGTCGATGCGAATGTATACGCGCTCGGGATCACAGCCATACAGGACGCGCTCCACCACGCCCGCCGGTCGGTGAAGAGCCCCAAAGCCCGAGCCGACGACGTAGAAGCCGGCCTTGCTCCACGCCGGGTCGCTTCGTGATTTGGGGCTGATGCTCTCCGCCGGCACATGGCGCTCCGACGTCGGAGTGCGCTGGAATATCGGCTGGAACAGTCGCGCCGGGGCGCGCTGGCCCATGAGTTTGTACACGTTGCGAAGATGAAGGCGAAACTGGTTGTCCCAGATCGTGTCCATGCCAGAGTCGTGCTTGCGGCTGAACCACCAGAACCAGTCGCTCCCCTCCGTGATCAGGATCTCCCGCCACCCGAGGGCGGCGGCGTCCGCCAGCTGAGGCCGCTGACGTGACTGGTCCTCGAGCCACGATCGAGTCTCCGCCAGAAGGTCCCATGCAACGTTGTGCTCCGGGTCGCCGATCCAGGTGTCCAGGCTGGCGCCGATCCAGCTGCCGGTGTGCAGGTGGCTCAGGCTCTGCTGGGGCGGGTGCTCGCGAATGAAATCGGAGACCGTCGTCGTGACGATATCAGTCGACGCCTCGAGCTCGGTGAAGAGCGCGTTCAGGAAATCGTGTCCGTCGCGCGGATAGAACTCCCACGCGTTCTCGCCATCGAGCGCGATGACGGCCAGGTAGTCCTTGTCGCCCTGCTGATCGCGGATTCGCTTCAGACGCCCGACCAGGTTGCGCGCGCCATCGACGGCTGACATCCGCTGGAAATCGAAGCCGATCGAGTTCGAGATCGGCGAGTCGCGGAACACCATCCCTATCGATTTGCCTTCGCGCTCCACGCGGAACGGGCGATACAGCTGGTCGGGGGCGTTGACGCGGCCCTCGTTGTCGCGATAGAAGTGAGTGTCGAGCGAGCGGGAGAGCACCTCTTCGTCACTGATCATCCAATCGATGCCCGCCCGAGTAGCCAGCGGGACCAGGCTCTCCCCCACCGCCATCTCCGAAGGCCACATGCCGGTTGGGCGGGTCCCCAGCAGGCGTTCGAACAACCCTTGCCCCAACTCGATCTGCCGTTCCGCGTCCTCGCGATGCGAGAAGTGACGCTCCGGGAGCTGAATCTGCGGATTGGCCGTCCGCGCGGAGTCGAGGTGGATGAGGAGCGGCAGAATCGGATGGTAGTAAGGCGAGAAGGTCAGCTCGGCCTGACCGCGCTCGGCCAGCTCCCGATACTTCGGGATGACCTTCTGCATGATCTCCATCTGCGCCTCGAAAAGCGGCTCCTTGTCCGCCTCGGAGAAGTGGCGATCCTTCCGCTTCAACTCCGCCAGCCGGGGATCGGACTCGGCCCACGCCGGGTCGCACCACGCGAGGTTGAACCAGATCTGCAGGTCGCGCATGTCCTGGGTTGTGAACTGCGCGTCGGGCTGGCGAGAGGCGAGCTCGAGGTAGCGAGGCGACTGTTGCACGCGCAGCGCGCGAGGCGACTCGCGCATCCAGCGGATGATGAATCCGCGCTCCTCGGATGAGAGCTCGGCGGCGGCGCGCCTGCTCAGGTTGAGGAAAAGGTCGACCGAGTCTTCCTTGCCGTAGTCCTCGATCTGCGCTAGAAGCGACGGGACGAGGTTGAAAGTGGAGCGAATCTTTGGATAAGCGTCGAGCAACGCCGGCATCTTGTAGTAGTCCTTGGCCGAGCGCAGGCGCACCCACGGCAGCAGGTATGTGCTCGTGAGGTCGTCTTTGTAGTACGGCTGGTGCATGTGCCATATGAAGGCGACGTGTAGCGGCTTCATTGGTTAAACAGGATCACATATCACCTTGCGTAGTCGTCGAGCGCGCGAATGAAGTTGATGTAAACGCGTTGCTGCTCGCGCACGATACCTAGCGCGCCAAGCTCCCACCATTCGTCCGGCGTGAAATACGCGCTCACCTCGGCCTCGCTGCCCCAGCGCCCGAACCACTGGATGAGGTGCAGGTTGTCGGACTGGAACAGCCACTTCGCGATCTCGACCAGCCGCGGGTCACCTGTCAGCTTCGCCTTCGAGTATGCATGGTGCATGAGCCTGAACAGGCCCTGCTGGGCCTCGTTGCCCAGGAAGAACTCCATGCCGCCCTCGCCCGCCCACGTCGTTCCATATTCGTTGACCGGGACCTCGAGATGCCGGGCGCCGAGGTCGCGAACCGCCTCGGATGGAAGCATCATCCTCACCTTTCGCTTCTTCAGCTCTCTGACCAGCGTCCGCATGAAATCGAAGATCCCGGTGTCGCGGCGATGGTGCTCGCCGAACGTCTCGAAGTCCCAGGCCAGCGTGACCAGATCGCCCCATGTCTCACGCAGCCAGCGGGCGTACGTGTCCGCCATGAGCGGCCAGTTGTTCCAGGCGCGGTTGGAAAAGCGATATCCGACATCGTCAGAGAGATCGTGATGACGCACGAGCAGCTTGAGCCGCTGCATCGGATGTTGATAGACATGAGTCGGCTCGCGCCATCCCAGCTGCCAGCCGCGGCCCTCCATGAACGCGCCATCAAAGCCGCACTGCTGGAGCGCGAAGTAGACGTCGTTGGACATGAACATCTCGGTCGTATCGGTGACCGCGATCGGCTTCTGGAACAGGTCCTCCAACCGCCGGCGCGCCGCGAGCATCGCCTCTTTGAAAGCCAGGATATCCACGTAGAGCAGCCAGGAGTGATACGGCTCGACGTTGACGACCTCGACATTGGGGCTTGCACACAGCCTTTTGAAGCCGTCGAGCACCTGGGGTCCCCAGCGCTCGGCCTGCATCAGGAACGAATCGCTGAAGGCGATGGACATCTTCCAGCCGCGCCTGGTCAGGTCGGTGAACAGCGCCGCCGCCGGGACGTACGAGTTGGCGGCCACCTGCTCGAAGTAATGGCGATCGAGGGCTTCGTCGAACAGATAGTCCGAGATACCCTCCGGCGCGGTCCTGGCCGGCACCACCTGCGCGGGCAGCTTCAAGCGCCGGGGCTGGTGAACGATCGTGTAGACGACGAGGTTCTCAGCCAATCGACGTCTCGGGCTTGCGGGTCCGCCGGCGCGCTGGCCGCAAGTACTCGGACCCCACCTCGGGCAGCCTGACCGCCTGCTGGGCGGCGGCGTACTCGACTCGCAGCAATAGCTGCTCGATCACCTTCTGCCATACGTACGCCCGGGCGGTCACGCGGCCCCGGCGGCGGATCGCGGCCGCCAGGCGAGGGCGCTGCTGGATCAGGTTGAGCTCGGTCACGAGCTCGATGGCGTCATCCGTCTCGAGCACCAGCGCGTTGCGATACGAGACCGCGTAGTCCTCTCCAGTGGCGCCCGTGACGGCAAGCCCGCCGGCCGCCATCACCTCGAGGCCCACCAGGCCGAAGGGCTCATGCCCTGAGTTGGCGAGCACGGCATCGCAGGCAGGGTAGATCACGCCGAGCATCGCGTCGCTGACAAAGCTCGTGAGATTGACCACGTCTGCCTCCGGGTGCTGGCGAAGGACCGCCGCCAGCTCGGCCGGTTCTGCAGGAGAGTTGATATGAATGACCTTGAGTCCTTGGTGCTGCGCGTGCGAGATCACCTCACCGCCGTGCGGTTCGCGCCCGCCACGAATGAGCAGCCGCACGCGTTTTCCGTGGCGCTTCAGGTAGCCGACCGCGGATACGGCGATCAGCCAGCGCTTATCGGGATCGAAGCGCCCGATCTTGAAGCAGAAATGGTCGGCCGCCGCCGCCGCCTTGACGTCGGCCACCGCTTCGGGATCCGCATCCTGGATCGAAGCGCGGGGGATGCCATTGGGGATGACGATCGGGTTGTGCCCCCGCTCCCAGATCTTGAACTTCATATACCGGCTGACCGTGGTGATGGTGGCGGCGAGCGCGAGCGCCGACCAGTTGATGCGATGAAAGCCGAACGTGTTGTTCGCGTTCCACAGCATCACCACGCGATCGCGAAGGCCGCGATAGTAGAGGGTTTCCGAGAGGAGATTCATCGACCATGACGTATGCCACTCCTCGCCCATCACGACCACGTTGCGACCTGCTTCTACCGCGGGAGCGATGACGTTATCGATGAGGCTCGGCGGCAGGCTCGTGTTCCAGTCGCGGATCTTCTCTTCCTCGCCGTCATAGACGCCTCCACGATGGCGGGCCGAGATCCATTGGCACCATCGGCGGTAGACGAGGCGGCCCGACTCGTGGCTTTCCTCGCCGGGCAGGTCGGGGTCGCCACAGAAGTAGAGGTACGTTTGGTAGCCGATCTGGGCAAGGGCGCGCGAGAGGCCCTTGACCCTCACCCCGAGGCCACCTGCCTGGCTGTAGACGTCGGGCCCCTCGAAGCTGAGGATTACGAACACCGTGTGCGGCGGCGCGAAGACCATCACTCGCCGGCCAGCGCCCGCATCGCCGTCGCGTGAAGGTCGCGACTCGGGGCGCAGATGAGCGAGCTCCGCGTCTCGAGCCCGCAGGGCAGCGAGCCCAAGGGATTGCCAGCTAGGTCCGTCGCGATCCCGCCTGCCTCGGCCAGTATCAGGAGGCTCGCCGCCATGTCGAAAACCCTGACGGGCACTGGAGCGCAGAAGGCGTCGAAGCTTCCCGCGGCCGTGTGCGTGATCGCGAGCGCCATCGAGCCGAGAATACGGATCTTGCCCGAGCGCTGGACCAATCCGCGCGCGACGGCGAGCGCGCTCGGCGTGCTCTCGAGCGCGATCAGCTCGAGCCGTTTGCCTTCAGTTCGCTGCATGACCTCGATGGGCTTGCCTCCCCGACGCGCGCCCTGCTTGCGGATCGCGGTCCACACGTCTCCGTTGATCAGGTTGACGACGCAGCCGGCCACGGTGTCCGCGATGGTGGGCCCATCGACCAGAGCGAGCATCACGCCGAAGAACGGGACGCCCTGCTTGGCGTTCAGGCTGCCGTCGACGGGATCGACCAGCACCAGCGGGTAGTCGGCGCCAAAGCTGCGATGGCCGGCCTCCTCGGAGAGAACTGAGAACTTCTCGCCGCGCGCGGCGAGCACATCCAGCTCGGCGAACACGTCCGCTTCAGCCGCCCGATCGAGCTCCATCGTGCGATCGCCACCAGCTCCGATCGTGAGCTGCGCCCGCCCCGCGTCGGTGCCCGCGAGCGGCAGAACCGAAGCGCGCACGCGCGAGCTCATGCGCAGGAAGACATCGATCCACTCGGTGGCCTTCAGAGGTTGTCTTCAGGCAAGGCCGGATCCGCTGGAAAGCTTGGGATCGACCTTGCGGCGGCGGCGGCGGCGGCGCTCGACCACGATGGTGATGAGGTACGGCTGCTGCATCGCCCACACGCGCTCGATGAGCTGGGGGATCGGAATGCTGTATGGATCATCCACGCCGAGCAGGACGAGGCTCTCGGCGAGGCCGTGCGTCAGCTCCGTGCGGTCGTGAAGGTTCAACTGCTCGAGGGTGTCGAGAATGTCGTCGAGCCGGCGCAGGCTGGACCGCCTCTCCTTATCGTCTCCCCGTCGGAGCATGGCTGACAGCTTATAGATTTGCCGCGGCGGCGAGGGCGCTGCTCACTTCGTCCGGACGTTCGAACTGAAGCCAGTGCCCGGCTCCGTCCAGGACGATGAGCTTGTACTCCGCCGCGACATGGCCGGCGGTTCCCTCCGCTCCGCGCCTGCCCAGCGCGGGATCCTGATCGCCCCAGAGCAGGACGGTCGGCGTCGTTATCGGCCCGATGTTCGCCAGCCGCTCCCACGGCCCTCCACTCGCGGCAAGGTTGGCGCGGTAGTAGTTGAGGGCGGCCGTGAGGCGCCCCTGTCTGGCGATCGAGCGGGCGAAATGCTCGATGGCTGAGCGCGGCACAGCCTCCGGGTTGGGTCTTGCGAACATCGCTCGCAGCCGGCGGTAATCGTCTTCGGCCAGCACCTGCTCGGCCTTGCCCTCGAGAAGGAACAGCGCGACGTAGCGCGAGCGCTCCTGCTGATCGGGGTCGTCGCGGCTTGCCGCCGCGACCGCCGCAGGATGCCCGACCGAAAGCACGGTGAGGGTCTTGGTCATCTCGGGATGCCGAGCCGCGAAGAACCATGCGACGATGGCGCCCCAATCGTGCCCGGCGACGTGGGCCGACTCTCGCCCGAATGCTTTTATGAGCCCGACCACGTCATCGACGAGATGATCGATGGCGTAGCTCTCCTTCTCAGCAGGAGCGTCGGTCAGGCCGTACCCGCGAAGGTCAGGCGCGACGGCGAGGCATCCGGCCTTGGCCAGCGAGGCCACCTGGCGCGTCCACGACTCAGCTCCTTCTGGAAACCCGTGCAGGAGGATGAAGAGCTCCCCTTGTGGGGGGCCGTCGACCATCGTCCGGAACCGAAGGCCGTTCGCCCGCACCATGTGCTGGCTCGCAGTCACTTGATCTGCTTGATGAAGTTCGTGGCCACATCGAGGGCATCGTCTAGCACCGCGAGGAGGCCGTGACCCTGGCCCTTGAAGATCTCGAGCCGGGCATCCGGTATGAGCTTGATCTTCTCCTTCAACAGTTCGATGCGGGCAAAAGGATCGCGGTCGCCGCTCATGAATAGGGTCGGACAGCGGATCTGTGGAAAGTGCTCGGTTCGCAGCTGGTCGGGGAAGCCTGGGCGGTGCAGCGGATATGAGAAGAGGACGAGACCGCCGAAGTCCGCTTCGATCGCGGCCATGCTCGCAACGCGGCCGCCGAACGATTGCCCGCCACCGATCACGTCATGACCACGACCCGAGGTCTTGATGAAGACCGGAACCGCGCGTTCAGCGCCTCCGCGTGGAAGATCGATTGCGATCGCATCGATTCCGCGGCGCTTGAAGCCGACGACATAGGGCTTCATCGAAGCTGCGTTGCCCGATGCGCCATGACCGAGGACTACTCGCATCAGTTGAGCTCTGCGACGCGCTGCTGCTTCAACCATTCCGGCGAAATCTTCACCTCAATGCGTGCGACGCACACCGCGCACCACACCTTCTCGCATCTCTCGCATGCGATGTGTTGATGATCTTTTGAAAGGTCGAGAGACATGGTGAAGGTCCCGCATTCGAAGCACTTCACCGGACATCGCACGAAAAAAATCTTAGCGATCTCTTGACGTGAGGGATGCAATCGATGTATCAAGACAACTTGTATGGCGATGCTGCTCGTGGTTGCCACCACAGAGGCGACGGACCCGACGCGAGTACGCGGACCATTTCGCACAACCGCCAACGTCTCGGAGACTTCATCGAAGAGGCTTCGCGACGAAACCCGTTGGGTTGCAGAGGAGGTAGGTGCAGGAGAAATCGTCCATGACGTTTCACAAGGGAATCCAGCCCGCCAAACCATGGAACCTCGGGTCCGTATCACGAGCGAAGGAGGTAAAGAATGATGGCTAAGAAGAAGGCAGCCAAGAAGCCGGCAGCCAAGAAGAAGGCCGCCAAGAAGAAGAAGTAACAACTTCTTCAATCGTTTTCTAAAGTCGTTCGTTATGCGCCGGGGTTCTGTGGAGTCCCGGCGCTCTCTTTATGAAAGGGAACCAAGGTTCCCTTTCATGCATACCCTCCCTCCTCGCCATGTCGGTGGCTTAAGAGACAAAGTCGCAACCGGGTGAAACCCGGTTGCCCATGCCATGACAGCAACAGTTAAGAGAAGGTATTGACTATCGAACATCTGTTCGCTAGTCTGTTGGCACCTCCTTTCCACTACCTGCGTCCCAACCGGAGGCTCGCCACTGGAGAACGATGCAGGCAGCACAGCTCGAACACGCCATCAGCACAATTCGGGTCCGCTTTGGCAGCCAGGCGCTGACGAGGGCGGCGGAGCTGCCGCCCCCGCAGCCCTGGCCGAGCTGTACCACGCTCGATCGCTTGACAGGAATCGGAGGCCTGCCTCGTGGCCGGCTCACGCTCCTGACCGGAAGCGGAACCTGCGGCAAGCTCACCCTCGCTTTGGGGCTGCTTGCAGCGGCGACGCGCGAGTTCACCCATGCCGTGGTGATTGACACTCGCGGCGATTTCGATCCGTGGGCTCTCCTCCCGTTCGAACCTGATCTGAGCTCGCTGACTGTGGTGCGCCTCGATCAGGACTCGTCCGGAGAAGCGGCGACGACTCTGGCCCGGGCGGGCGCCGGCTTCATCCTTTTAATGGGGGAGGTCCCAGAGCCTTGGCTCGGGCCACTGGAGGCCGGCGCCAATCGCTCGGGGACGGTGATGGTCGGAGTGGTCGATGCCCCTGGACGCGCATTCGCGCACGCATCCAGCCTCAGCCTCGGCTTCTCGCGCGTCGATTGGGTGTGGGATCGAGAACAGATGGTGGGCGTGCGAACAATCGCGCGCTGCCTGAAGAACCGGGTCGCGCCACCGCTGGGAGAGTCAGAGCTCGAGATCCGCTACCCGCTCGGTCCGCAGCTTCCCTTTGCACCGCCGGTCATCGAGGCGCCACTTCCATCTGTTGAACTCGAATGCGTGTCTGCTGCGGTCTGACTGGCCACCTCGAGCTCGCGAAGCGACCCGACCTCTATGGAGGCCCGGTCGTAATCGGTGATTGGGAGCTGCAAGTCATCGCCGCGTCGGAGGAGGCATTTCCGTTTGGTGTGGAGCCGGGAATGCCGCTGCGACAGGCCGAGCACCTGTGCCCGCAGGCAACCTTTCTCTCACCGGACCCAGATGCGGCCACGCGCATGCGCGAGCTCATCGCATCCGCGCTATACGACCTTGCGCCCGTGGTCGAGGTGAGGGTCGAGGGCATCGCGTGGCTGGACGTAAGCGGCGTCGTCAAGCCAGGCGAATCGATTCGCGAGGCACGGCGACGTCTTCGCACGGCGATCCGCCGTGAACCGCGCCTCGGTTTGGCGCCCGGACCTTTCTCAGCGCGAGTCGCAGCGGCCCGCGCACGGCCCGGCCGTCTCATGCAGGTCGAGGACGCGCGGGCTTTCCTCGCTCCACTCGCCGCTCGTGAGCTTCCCCTCACGCTGGAGCAGCTGGAACGGCTCGACCTGCTCGGCCTGCGCACCCTGGGCGCGGTGGCGGCGATCGGTCCGCGCGAGCTGGAGAGCCAGCTTGGTCGCGCGGGCAGACATGCAGTGATGCTCGCGCGCGGCGCGGAGCCCGATGAGCTCACGCCGTGGCGCCCTCCGCAGTTCACGAGCGTACATCGACAGTTCGAACCGCCGGTCGAGGATCGCGAGGCGCTGCTCTTCGTTTCTCGCGCACTGTGCGGCGACCTCGCGGCTGAGCTCGGCCTGCGTGGCGCGGGAGCCAAGCGGGTGCGCATGCGGCTCGTCTACGAATCGAACGAAGCCGATGACCGCGAATCCATCGTCCGCCACCCGCTCTCCAGTGCGGCCGAGTTGTTCGGACTCATCGGCGCATGGATCAAGGAGTGGCAGCCGCGCGCCCCGATCACAGAGCTGTGGATCGAGCTGCCAGTGCTGGAAGCGGCGGGCCGGCGGCAGCTGCGGCTGTGGTCAGGCGGTGACGGCACGAGCGAAGAGGTGGTCGCCGCTTTCGAGCGACTGCAGGAACGTCATGGAGAAGAGGTGGTGCGCAAGCCGCGGCCGGCGTTCATCTCCTCCCCACTCCCCGCTCAGCGATTCGCGTGATGTTGCTGTTGCTTAGGCGCAGAAACCTACGGGGGTGATCACGTGATCAGGCTTGCCCTGGGTGAATGCGAAGACTTTCTGCAGTCCGTGAGTCTGCGTGTAGAGATATATGCCTGTGGTGCCGCGAAAGCTGGTGCCGCCACCAAACCAGAGTCGATCGCCATCCGCTTGTGGTTCCCAAATGAACAACCCTCCGGCATAGATGAGGGAGGAGCCATCGCCGCCGGGATCGTTGACCAACCAGGTTTCAGAGCGGCCGCTGCCGTCGGGGTGGGAAACCTGGATGATCGGCCGGCTCCTGGAATCAAAGCCGATCGTGTCGACCTGGAGGCCTGGGCGATAGAACCACGTCGTCTTCGCGCCGGTGGCGAGGTCGACTCGAACGACGCTGTTGCTCGACGTACCACTGCGTCGCAGCTGGGGCGGCGAAGGATCACGGGGATCGATGCGGGCAGCCCACGCATAGCCGCCTCGCACCGCCTCGACAAAGGTGACCTGCACCAGCTCGCGGAGCGCGCCGGAAGTGGCGTCCATGAGCCAGACACCACTCGGAAGCTGTTCGAATGCGTTCGCGAGGAGGTAGACGCCCTGCGAGTCGAAGTCGGCGACGGTGAAACCCATGGCGTTGTCCGGCACCGCGACATCGAACACCTTCTCGGTCGCCGTCCCCACGTTGACGATATGAACTCGGGCTCGGCTCGGGGTCGAGGGATCCCAGGTCGCGTAGGCGTAGAAGGCGCCGTCAGGCGTGGATTGGGAGGGGGATGCCGGCACCCAGCGTCGCTGTGCCCGGTCGTAGAAAGGCGTACCTCGCAGGGCCGACCGATCGTTGTGGAGTGTCGGGCTGGCCTCGGTGGTGAGATCGCCATTCGAACCGAGCCGCACTCCTCCTGCCGAATCGGGAGCGAGAGCCGCGGCCGGAAAGGTCACGAAACCGCCCGCAAAAAGTGGTGGATCAATACCCGAGTTCGAGCTGTCGATGACCGGCAACCGGCAGGAGAGGTCGACATTCGTGAGAGGCAGGTCGGGTATGGGCGTGGCCGCGCTCTGCGCAGGCGAAGCTGTGGCGCCTGCGACCGGGCTGCCCGTGGTTTGCGAGCAAGCCACCAGAAGAAACGCCAGAACGACCCAGCGGCGCATCCCTTAGTTCAAACGCGGGCTGCCCGCGAACGTTTCACGGGCTTGTCATGACCCGGCTGCTCTCGCCACCAACCGCGGTTGAGCTCACGCTGGCCGCTGACGGCTCGCCCGCTTTCATCTCAGGCATGTTCAGCGGCCCTCTCGACCCAATCGCCCGCTGGAAGGTCGAGACGGAGTGGTGGAACCGGCTCGTCGTCCGTGAGTACTGGAAGGTGCTGGTCGGCAGCGACCTACTTTGCGAGCTGTACCACGACCTCGACCGCGACCAGTGGTTCGTCGAGCGGATCTATGACTGACGGATCAGAAGCAGCCTTGGCTGGGGTATCCAGGCTGGTTGGACACCTTCGTGAACGCTGTCCCCGTGTACAGGTAAATACCGTGGTCTGTGCCGAACCAGATCCCATGCCTGTCCGAGATCGATATGAACATCGAGCCGACGAGTTTGGCCGAGCCAGTGAAGATCGACCGCTGGGACTGTGGGTTCATCAGGAGAATGAGCTCCCCCACAGAGTCATCGTCAATGACTCCATTTCTACCGTTGACGACAAGCACGATCGGGTGGCCTTGCAGATCCGCACCAATCACACGTGGAGCGGTGCTAGGCCGGTAGAACCATGGAACTCGAGTGCCGTCTGCAAGGCTGAACCGATCGATCTGGTTGGGCTGAATGCCGATGCCACCGAGCGGATTTGGGTCAGCCGGATTCACGGAACCCACCCAGAAGGCTCGGTTGCCCGCGCTGGCCTGGATGTCGGGCAGACTGGCGACGGCCTGGATGGCACCTGTGGTGGGGTTCATCAACGAAACGCCAACGCTCACCTCGTAGTTCGTATGGAGATAAATTCCTTCGCTGGCGTAATCAAGCACATCGAAGCGCACGAACCACGCGCCTGTCGAGGCATCGAAGACATGATCGCCGCCCGTCGCGACATCGACCACGTGCATTCGTGCCACATGCGACTGGTCGGCCCCGCGTTCTCCGTAGGCGAAGTGCTTGCCGTCCGGGGAAACGGCCTGCCGCGGGACCGGAAGCCAGCGCGAGAAGGCGAGGTCGTAGTAAAGGCCCCAATGGTCGGCGAGTCCCCGGCCTTGGGAATCAAAGCGGACAGTGCCGGCTGGGAAGCTGACGAACGCGCCCTGGTTGTCAGGTGTTGTGATCGGCAGCCGGCAGGAGAAGTCGACTGCTGTCAGCGGCAGATCGAATGCTGTTGGGCTGGTCGACGGCGATGGGCTTTGAATGGCGACCGGCGAAGGGCTGGTGGCCGGCTTGGCAGTGGGCTGTACAGGCTGGCTGCAGGCCAGCATGAACACCGCCAGCAACGCACTCCAGCGCCTCATGGCAGTGGAACGGTCGCACAGCCGAAACGGTGACGCCCTATGTCGAGCTTCACTGCCACTCCAACTTCTCCTTCCTCGACGGAGGGTCTCATCCTGCCGAGCTAGCCATGCGCGCGGCAGAGCTGGAGATGCCCGCGCTCGCGATCACCGACCGCGGCGGCGTCTATGGGGCGGTCAAATTCCTGCAGGCGTGCCGGAAGGTCGGCGTCAAGCCGCTGATCGGCGCCGCACTCGAGGTCGACGGCGCCGAGCTGCTTCTGATCGCGCGCAACCTGCGCGGCTACTCCAATCTCTGCCGCCTGATCAGCATCGCCCACCTCGACCAGCCCAAGGGCGAGGCGCGGGCGCCTCTCGCGACGGTCGCCCAACACCAGGGCGACCTCTTCTATCTCAGCGCCACCGATGACGAGAAGTGCTTGCGCGGCCTCCAGGAGGCGCTTGGCAAGGAAAGCGTGTTCAGCGAGCTCCATCACCACCTTCGCCCGGAGGATTCATGGCTGCTGGAAGGCCGGGCGGCGATAGCGAAACGGTGCGGCGCACCGGCGGTGGCCACCAACGAGGTCCACTACCACGTCCGCGAGCGGCGCCGACTGCATGACGTGCTGGTCGCCATCCGCCACCGCGCCACCCTGGAGCAAGCGCGGGCCCACCTCTTCCCAAATACCGAGCACTGCCTGAAGGGCGGCGACGAGATGCGCCCGCTGTTCAAAGGACACGCGGAAGCGTTGGCCATGCCGTGGGAGATCGCGAAAGAGTGCGACCTGGACCTCGACTTCCGCAAGGTCCGCTTTCCCGGCTATCCGGTCCCCGAGGGTGAGACCCCGTTCTCCTTTCTCTACAAGCTCTGCTTCGAAGGCGTGAGGGAGCGATACCGGCCGATCACGCTCGCAGTGACCCAGAGGCTTCAGCGCGAGCTGGAGGTGATCGAGAAGACGGGGCTCGCCGAGTTCTTCCTCATCAACTGGGACCTCATGCGCTTCGCCCGCGAGCAGGGCGTGCCGGGCCAGGGGCGGGGATCCGCCGCCGACTCGATCGTCGCTTACGTGCTCGGCATCACGCGCGTCGATCCCATCGAGCACAACCTCCTCTTCGAGCGCTTCCTGCATGAGGAGATGACAAGCACCCCTGACATCGACATCGATTTCTCCACCGAGCATCGCGAGCAAGTAATCCAGTACATCTACGACAAGTACGGATGGGAGCGGACCGGGATGGTCTGCAACGTCGTCACCTTCCAACCTCGTATGGCGATTCGGCAGATTGGGAAAGCGCTGGGCTTCTCAGCCGAGCTCCTCGGCCGGTTGGCGAATGGAGTGGACCGGTGGTTCTCCGAGGACGTCGAGGATTCGATGACAGGCGTCGTGCCGCCACCCGACATGAGGCCGCAGAGCTGGCAGCACTTTCTCGAGCTGTGCCGCGAGGTGCAGGATTTCCCGCGCCACCTTTCCATTCACAACGGCGGGATGCTGGTCACCGGCCAGCCATTGGTGGACATCGTGCCGGTCGAGCCGGCCACGATGGAAGGCCGCCGGGTCGTCCAGTTCAACAAGGACGACGTCGAGGACCTCGGCCTGATCAAGATGGACATGCTCGGGTTGCGGACGCTGTCGGTGGTGGCAGAGGCCCTGGAGCTGATTCGAGACAAGACCGGCGTGCGTCCCGACCTCGACCAGCTGCCACTCAACGACCCGATGGTGTTCGAGATGTGCAGCGACGCCGACACCATAGGCGTCTTCCAGATCGAGTCACGTGCGCAGATGCAGACGCTTCCTCGCACGCGACCCAAGAGCTTCAACGACCTCGTGGTCGAGGTGGCGATCATCCGCCCGGGGCCGATCCAGGGCAACGCGGTCCATCCATACATCCGGCGCAAGCAAGGTCGAGAGCAGGTCACGTATGCGCACCCGTTGCTGGAGCCGATCCTCGAGGACACGCTCGGCGTGATCCTCTATCAGGAACAGATCATCGAGATCGCGATGAGAGTCGCCGGCATGACGCCCAGCGGAGCCGACGGCTTCCGGCGCGCGATGACTCGCCACCTCAACCATGTAGAGATGTCGTCGCTCGAGGGGGACTTCATCGAAGGCTGCCTCGCCAACGAGGTGCCTCGCGAAGTGGCCGACATGCTGTTTGCCGCGGTCCAGGGTTTCGCCGTGTATGGGTTCTGCCGCTCGCACGCCGCCGCGTTCGCGCGCACCGCTTACGAGACAGCGTGGCTGAAGCTCAATCACGCGGTCGAGTTCGGATGTGGCCTCCTCAACAACCAGCCGATGGGCTTCTATCACCCCAGCGTGCTGGTCGAGGACTTGAAGCGGCATGGGGTGACGGTGCTGCCGGTGGACGTCAACCGCTCCGAAATCCGCTGTGTGCCCGAACCCCTAGGGGGCGCCGGTAAGAATGGAGACTCCCCTGCGGGGCCCTCCCTCTTGTCCGGTTCCCTCCCCCAACCGGCCGACCTGCGGCCAAGGTATGCGAATTCCGAAACCCTGACAACCCTGCCTGTTAAGACCCACGCGATGCGCATCGGCTTCAACTACGTGCGCGACTTAGGCGAGGATGGTCGCAAGGCCATCGTCGCCGAACGCATTAGTGGCGGCACCTACACCTCCTTCGACAACTTTCTCGACCGCCTCCGAGGCGGCCCCATCGGCCCCCACGCCGTACGCAACCTCGTCATGGTCGGCGCTTTCGACGGTCTCGGCCGGCCACGCCGCGAGCTCCTGTGGGGATGGCAGGAGAGATGGCACGGCCGCGGCCTGCGCCGCGGCATCGAATCCCAGTCGGAGCTGAAACTGAAGCCCGTCGCCCCCAGCCTCCCCGAGCTCGACGACTTCGACATCAACCAGCTCGAGTACCGCATCTCAGATCTCTCGACCGGCCACCACCTCATCCATTTCTGCAGGGGCCGGCTCGAGGAGCTCGGCGCGCTCGAAAGCAACAAGCTCGGGTCGATCCCGAGCGGCAGAAAGGTCAGGGTCGCCGGGCTGGTCATCACGCGGCAGGCCCCATCGACAGCGAAGAAGATCCGATTCTTCACACTCGAGGACGAGTTCGGCCAAGTCAATGTGACCATCAAGCCCGACGTCTACGACCGTTACCGGCAGGTCGCGAACCGCCAGCCCATC